>Ga0187765_10000151_pt1 | contig 23961 bp, 23 predicted proteins | sample 0216_QUI02_MP05__3_FD_133018 | JGI IMG/M metagenome (GOLD analysis project Ga0187765, IMG submission 133018) | Tropical peat soil microbial communities from peatlands in Department of Meta, Colombia - 0216_QUI02_MP05_10_MG | ecosystem: Environmental > Terrestrial > Soil > Wetlands > Peat ...
CACCTAAAAAATATTTTCGGCGGTCTCTTTGTGCAGCCTCTCGAAATATGCTTCGTGGTTATCGCGGAAGCCGAATCACTCTCGCGAGGACGCTTCCTGGAGGCGTGCTTGATTCAACCCCCTTTGAGAAGGGCGCCTCCTTATGTCTAAAAATAGCAAACGTGTTCCGCCGGCTCTTAAGCACGCGATCTATTCGGGGCTTGGGCTTTTGCCGACCGAAAGTCGAGCCAAATTCCGAAAGTTCAAAGAGCAAATATTCGCCGAGCTCAATCTGGTCGGCCAGTTGGAGCAGGACATCGGCGACCAAATTGTTCGATTGGAATGGCGCCGGCAAAACTTATCTACCTATGACCTGGGGCAGCGGGCGCGGGCTCGGTGCAGCGCAATTCAGTCCGAGTTAATACCTCAAGTGCGATATCTAGAGTTCTCCCTGCCGCTGACATCTGAACCAGATCCAGAAAACCCCACCCCGGAAGAACTGAAAGCTGCGCACCGACGGGCAGATAAAAGAACACGAATCGAGTTGGGCGCCGCACTCGAGCTGGTGGAGCTGGGCGATGTGGTAACTTTTGAATACCTGGACAAACGGGTTTCAGTCGAGGATCGATTGGATGCAATGATCACTCGGGCTTACAAGAAATTATCCTATGTGCGAGCGATCAAATCGATGGTGCCGCCCCGCTTGCCACCGCCGTCGCCGCCCAGCTTGCCGGCGCCGGCTCCGCCGCTACTGGAAAACGCCGCCTAAGATTGGAGGCTCTCTCGATCGCGAGAAACTAGTCGTCGTTCATTTTAATTGTGAAGTTGCGCGCCGCGCTGAGGCTGGATCTGAAAATCCGGCCCACGCGGCGTTTGTTATTTGAATCCTCTAGCAGATCAGGATGATGCATCCAAAGGTAGTAATTTTTACGAATTGAAATTGCGTTCCATTCAAGCTAGCCACTTGAACGTATTTGCTTTTAGTTGCTGATCAAGATCTCCAAGGATCGATCACATGTCCATTCCAACGAGGCTCGACCATTGTGTCATTCACGTGAGCGATTGGGAGCGCTCGAACGCCTTCTACACAACAGTGTTAGGTGCCGAATTGGTTTCCCGGCAGGCTGGTTACGCCTATCGATTTGGCGATAAGCAACTCAATGTGCACGGACCAGGCGTTCGGCCAGCCGAAGTGGCTCGCATTCCCGTCGCGCCCGGCAACAGCGACTTGTGCTTTGAATGGACCGGACCGATCACAGACGCGATTGCGCATTTGAAACGTTGCGGCATTGCTATCGAGAACGGGCCGATGCAACGCTTCGGCGCCAAGGGTGCTGGCACCAGCGTCTATTTCCGCGATCCGGACGGCTCGTTGATGGAATTTATGTCCTATGGGTGATCGGCCAGTCGCCCGGCCAGCGCAAAGATCCCGGAGACCGCGATGAGGGAAGCCCCTGGAACGCATGATCCGACCAAGCTGCCGGCGGACTTGCCGGTTCCGCTTGATGATGGCGCGGCGCGGCATCTCACCGGCGCCGCGCTTCCCGAGGTGACGCTGCCGGCTACGGCCGGACCGGCCGTGACGTTATCGAAGCTGAAGGGAACAACCGTCCTTTATATCTACCCGCGCACCGGCGTTCCGGGTGTCGATGCGCCACCTGGCTGGGACGACATCCCAGGCGCGCGCGGCTGCACACCACAGTCGTGCGGCTTTCGCGATCACTTTGCCGAATTAAAGGCGCTCGGCGTCGCCCAGGTCTATGGATTGTCCAGCCAGGACACCGCTTATCAGCGCGAAGCGGCGGAGCGGCTGCATCTGCCGTTTCCGCTACTCTCGGACGCGGAATTGAAATTGAAATCAGCCATCGCGCTGCCGACGTTTTTCACCTCGGGCATGACGCTCTACAAGCGCATGGCGCTCGTGCTTGAGGACGCCAGAATCGTCCGTGTTTTCTACCCGGTGTTTCCTCCCGATAAGAATGCCGCTGAGGTCACGGCATGGTTGCGAACGCGCGCTCCGGCCGGGCATCGATGAGCTTGCGGGCCGCAGCGATGACGTCCCGGAACATCTGCGGAGTCAGCACACCGGTATTGGTGTTGTAGCGCGAGCAGTGATAGCTATCGAGCAAAGTCAGGGCGGCCACGGCATGGACGCGCCCATGAGCGAAAGGAAATTCGGATCGCCGCAACCCGCTCGCCAGCACAAAACTTTCGTGCGCAATGCGGCCGAGCGCGACGACCGCCCGTAGATTTTTCATTTCGGCGATCGCGCTTTTCAAAAAATCGCGGCAAGTTGTGATCTCCTGCGGCGTGGGCTTGTTGTCCGGTGGCACGCAGCGCACGGCGTTGGTGATGCGGCAGTCGGCCAATTGCAATCCATCATCGGCGCTGGCGGCGTAATGGCCGTGCGCGAAACCGAATTCGGCCAAGGTCGCGTACAGGAGGTCGCCGGCATAGTCGCCGGTGAACGGCCGGCCGGTGCGGTTGGCGCCGCGCAGTCCGGGGGCAAGGCCCACGATCAAAAGTCGTGCGTCGGTGGGGCCGAATGAATCGACCGGAGCGTTGAACCAGTCCGGCTCGCTCGCGCGCCACGATTGGCGAAACGCCACCAGGCGTGGGCAACGCGGACAATCGCGGCCGGGCATTCCGCTCGGGCGCGTCATCGGAGTTATTCGTCTTCGAATTCGTCTTCGGCTTCGGCTTCGACGCGCTGCGCGGTCGGGCTGCGCTGGAGAAATTGCGGCGTGTGCCGCGGCTCGCGCGGCTCGCGTACTTCCCTCGGCTCGCGCACCGGCCGATCGGACGGATCGCGGCCGATCTTGGACTGCAGTTCGATGATATCGACGAACTGATCGGCCTGCCGGCGCAGCTCGTCGGCCACCATTGGCGGCTGGGTCGAGATCGTGGAAACCACCACGACGCGCACGCCGCGGCGCTGCACCGCCTCCACCAATGAACGGAAATCGCCGTCCCCGGAAAACAGCACCATCTGGTCTATGAACGGCGCGAGCTCCATGGCATCGACGGCAAGTTCAATGTCCATGTTGCCTTTGACTTTGCGCCGTCCGGTCTGGTCGACGAATTCCTTGGTCGCCTTGGTGACGACCGTATAGCCATTATAGTCGAGCCAATCGATTAGCGGCCGGATCGAGGAATATTCCTGATCCTCGATCACGGCTGTGTAATAGAACGCGCGCACCAGATAACCGCGCGCCTGAAATTCGCGTAAGAGGCGCTTGTAGTCGATATCGAAGCCAAGCGACTTTGCGGTCGCGTAAAGATTGGCGCCGTCAATGAACAATGCGATTTTTTCGATTTGTGCTGACATGATCGGTCTCGTGACGCTCTCGTGATAAAACCCGGCTTGATCGCAATTGGATTCGCCTGCCGGCGCTTAAATCAAGTTTCCTGCCACCGGAAACATTCCACGGACGAAATATTGTCGTCCTCGTTGGGCAAAATCCACCGCGGACCTGCTGTGGCACGCGGTCGCGGCGCTTGCGTGACTGCGATTCGGAACCCCGGGGCCGGTTCCCAAAATTTGGGGTAACAGAGCTGGGTCTGGAGGCCAAGTTAAATTTGCCCAGCAGAAAAAGATAAACCGAACGTCGCCCATAGAAACAGCCTCGAAGCGCCGCTGTCCTTGAGCTCCGCGCGGCCCTGTTTTGCGTCTTCGCGTCGGTAATAGCGCAGCCGTTTTGCGTTCCCGCCCTTGCGCCGCGGAGCTGGGCAGGATACCTAGTGGCCGAATTGCGACTATTTACAGGTACGGGAGCTTCGCCGGTAGCCATTCCGCAAGCCAGCGCACCAGGAGCTGATATCAGATGGCCCGCGTCACAGTGGAAGATTGCATCGACAAGGTCGAAAATCGCTTTGATCTCGTCTTGCTCGCCAGCCACCGCGCCCGAATGGTGTCGTCTGGCGCGCAGATTGCGGTTGAGCGCGACAATGACAAGAACCCAGTTGTGGCGCTGCGCGAGATCGCCGAAAAGGCCGTTTCGCCCGAAGATCTGCGCGAAGAGCTGGTCCACTCCCTGCAGAAATATGTGGAAGTCGACGAGCCCGAGCCGGAGGCGGTTCCTCTCATCGGCGCCCCCGGAACCGGGGTCGATGCCGACGATACCGATGTGACCACCGACCGGATGTCCGAAGAAGAGCTTCTCAAGGGCCTCGAGGGCCTTACTCCCCCCGAGAGCCAGCCCGAGCCGGATGTGGGCGAAGAGGAAGAAGAGTAGACCTGCGCCGATTGGGCGATCGCGTCCCTCCCGAGGACGATTATTTAACGGAATCAGTCTCTGCTCGCCGGTGATCTGCCGGCGAGTTAGCCGCTGCCTGAAACGGCGGCCTCTCGCCTTGTGGTGCTAAGCCCGCGGCATGATATCTTTATCACCGCTTTGGCCGCTCGTTTGGGCGACTGACGGTGGTTCAATGGGCGCGCCAAAGCACCGCCTGAGGTATCGCGATGCCGCGCTTGCCAATCGATCTGCCGCGGATGCAGAACCAGCCCCGCATCAGGGCGCCGGCGACCCGCAGCCCCGAACTAGCGCCGCTCGAAGTCGAGCCGGCGAGGCCAAAGCCGCGCAAGCGGCTGATGCGGCAGTACGAACTCATCGATCGGGTTAAGCAGTACAATCCGAACGCCAACGAGGAACTCCTTAATCGCGCCTATGTCTATGCCATGCGTGCCCATGGCGAGCAGAAGCGCGCCTCCGGCGATCCCTATATTTCCCACCCGCTCGAAGTGGCGGCGATCCTCACCGAACTGAAGCTCGATGACGCCACTATTGCGGCGGCGCTCCTGCACGACACCATCGAAGACACCGACGCCACGCGCACCGAAATCGACCGCGTCTTTGGCCATAAGATCGGCCTGCTGGTCGAAGGCCTGACCAAGCTGAAGCGGCTTGAGCTCGTCTCGAAAGAAGCCAAGCAGGCGGAAAATCTCCGCAAGCTTCTGTTGGCGGTGGCCGATGATGTCCGGGTGCTACTGATCAAGCTTGCTGATCGGCTGCACAATATGCGCACGCTCGCTCATCAGCCACCAGCCGCCCGCCGGCGCACCGCCGACGAGACGCTCGAAATCTATGCGCCGCTCGCGGGTCGCATGGGTATGCAGCGGATGCGAGAAGAGCTGGAGGATCTCGCCTTCCGCGAGCTCAATCCGGAAGCCCACAAAGTCTTGAGCGAACGTCTCGAAGCGCTGGCTACGCGATCGCGCGCATGGATCACCGAGATCGAGCAGCAGCTGACAAAGAAACTGGCCGATCGCGGCATTGCCGCTGAAGTTTCCGGCCGTCGCAAGCGAGTCTATTCCATTTGGCGAAAGATGGAGCGCAAGGCTGTCGGTTTTGAGCAACTGTCGGATATTTTGGGTTTCCGCGTAGTCGTCGGCAGCATCGCCGAATGTTACCAAGCGCTCGGTATCGTCCATACCACCTGGCCGGTCGTGCCGGGCCGATTCAAGGACTACATTTCGACTCCGAAGCAGAACGATTATCGATCGATCCATTCGACGGTGATCGGCCCCGGCAAGCAACGTGTCGAGCTGCAAATTCGCACGCGCGAGATGCAGCAAATTGCCGAATACGGCATCGCCGCGCACGCGCTCTATAAAGACGGGCTGGGCTCTCCGACCGAAATGCTGTCACGCGAGTCGAGCGCCTATGCCTGGCTGCGCCGCACAATCGAGATGCTGGCGGAGGGCTCGAACCCCGAAGAATTTCTGGAACACACCAAGCTCGAACTATTCCACGATCAGGTGTTCTGCTTTACGCCGAAGGGAAAGCTGATCGCGCTGCCGCGCGGCGCTACGCCGATCGATTTTGCTTATGCGGTGCATACCGATGTCGGCAATATGGCGGTCGGCGCCAAGATCAACGGCAAGATAGGTCCGCTCAGTTCGTCGCTGCAGAACGGCGATGAAATCCAGATACTGACCTCGAAGGCGCAGACCGCACCGCCGGCGGCCTGGGAATCGATCGTGGTCACCGGCAAGGCGCGCGACGCCATTCGCCGCGCTACCCGCGCCGCCGTGCGCCACCAATATTCCGGCCTGGGACGGCGCATCGTCGAGCGGCTCTGCCAGCGCGCCAAAATCGAATATTCCGACGAAAAACTGGAAGGCGCTTTGCCGCGGCTCGCCCGCGCGTCGATTGACGATGTGATGTCCGCGGTTGGCCGCGGCGAGATGAAGGCCTCCGACGTCGTTCGCGCCATGTACCCGGATTACAAGGATGAACGTGTCGCCCCTGTCGCGCCGAAAGCCGAAAGCGGCTGGTTTGGGTTGAAGTTCGGCCGAGCGGTCAAGTTCAAGCTGCCGGAGGAGGTCGAAGGCGGCGCGATCCCGATCCGCGGCATCAATACCGATCTGCCGGTGCGCTTTGCTCCGAAGGGCGGTGCCGTCCCGGGCGACCGCATCGTCGGCATCCTCACCCTGGGCGAGGGGATCACCATTTATCCGATCCAGTCCGAGACGCTCAAACAATTCGAGGACCAGCCGGAACGCTGGCTCGACGTGCGCTGGGACGTTGACGACAAGGTGCCGCAGCGCTTTCCGGCGCAGCTTGCGGTGCATTCAGTCAACGAGCCGGGGACGCTTGCCCAAATTGCGCAGGTGATTGCCGAGCACGACGGCAATATCGACAATATCCGTATGACCCGGCAATCGCCCGATTTCACCGAATTGACAATCGACCTTGAGGTTTACAACCTCAAACACCTGACTTCGATCATCTCGCAATTGCGCGCGAAAAAAGTCGTTGCCGCCGCCGAACGGGTTACCGGATAGATGCTGCGCGCTGACACATCCTTAAAGAGACGTCTCGGCTGACATGCCTGTGCTCCCGATCCGGCTCGGCGTGAATATCGATCATGTCGCCACCGTGCGCAACGCGCGTGGCGGCCGCCATCCCGATCCGGTGAACGCTGCGCAAGCCGCGATCGCGGCCGGCGCCGATGGCATCACCGCGCATTTGCGCGAAGATCGTCGTCACATTCGCGATGCCGACGTGGTGCTGCTCAAAGAGCGGATCGACAAGCCGCTAAACCTCGAAATGGCGGCGACGGTCGAGATGGTGCGCATCGCACGCGAGCTCAAGCCGCATGCCGCCTGCATCGTCCCGGAGCGCCGGCAGGAGCGAACGACCGAAGGCGGTCTCGATGCGGCCGCCCAACAGGAGGCGTTGCGCGGCGTGGCCGGAGAATTGGCGCAGGCCGGTATTCGGGTTTCGCTTTTTATCGCCGCCGAGCCGGCGCAGATCGAGGCGGCGGTTAAAATCGGCGCGCCGGTCATCGAAATCCATACCGGAACGTGGTGCGATGCGGTCGTGGCCGGAGAGTCGGCCAAGGCTGCGGCGGAATTCGAGCGCATTGTTCGCGGTGCCGCGCTCGCCAACAGCGCCGGGTTGGAAGTTCATGCCGGCCATGGTCTCGACTTCTCAACCGCCGAGGCAATCGCCGCCCTCGCTGAAGTGATTGAGCTCAATATCGGACATTTTCTGATCGGCGAAGCGATCTTTAGCGGCCTTGCGGCGGCGGTGCGTGCGATGCGCGCGGCAATGGACCGGGGCAGGGCGCGAGCCAAAGCCCCTGCAAATTCCCGAAGCGCGATGCGATGATGATGCGATGATCTTGGGCATCGGCTCCGACATCACCGACGCGCGCCGCATCGCCAAGGTGATCGAGCGTCACGGCGATCGTTTCCTCGAGCGGGTCTTCACGCCCATCGAGCGGGCCCGCGCCGACAAACGCCGCAACCGGGTCGAAACCTATGCCAAGCGCTTCGCCGCCAAGGAAGCCTGCGCCAAAGCCTTGGGAACGGGACTGCGCGCTGGCGTCTGGTGGAGGGATATGGGGGTGGTCAATCTGCCCGGCGGCCGCCCGACCATGCAATTGACCGGGGGTGCCCAGCGCCGTTTGCAGGCGATCACGCCTGCCGGCTACGAGCCGCGCATTGACGTGACAATTACCGATGAAGGCCCGATGGCCCACGCCTTCGTCGTCATATCGGCAGTCAGGACCGGCGAGGCTGGCGTAGCGTGAAACAACCGCGTCGCCGCGATGAAAAATTCGTCATGTACAGCCCTCCCGGATCATAAGCGCATGGGAACACTAGCCAAAATAGGCTTTTCCGCTGCCGCGACCAAATCCCGCGCGTAATTGCTTGTGGTCGGCCCAGACGTTACAAGACCGCGGGCGGGGCGTTTCCATGCGAGATGACAGGCCAATGAGCGTGCAGACCGGAACGAAACGGAAAGAAGGTGGCTTTGCCGAAACCGTACGGGTGGTGTTTCACGCTCTGATCATTGCGCTGGTCATCCGCACCTTCCTGTTCCAACCCTTCAATATTCCGTCCGGTTCGATGATCCCGACGCTGTTGGTCGGCGATTACTTGTTCGTGTCGAAATTCTCTTACGGCTACACACATTATTCTTTCCCATTTTCCCCGCCTCTCTTCTCCGGCCGCATCTTCGGCTCCCAGCCGCAGCGCGGCGATGTTGTGGTGTTTCGGCTGCCGAAGGACGATTCGATCGATTACATCAAACGTGTGATCGGGCTTCCTGGCGACCGCATCCAGATGATTGACGGCGTACTCAATATCAATGGCGTACCGGTGCCGCGACAGCGCGTCCAGGACATGGTCACCGACGAGGACGGCGTGGTCCAGCGGGTCAAGCAATATCGCGAGACTTTGCCCAATGGGGTCAGCTACAACACATGGGATCTCACCGACAACGGCTTCTACGACAATACTCCGGTCTATACCGTGCCGCCTGGTGACTTTTTCATGATGGGCGACAACCGCGATAATTCGACCGACAGCCGCGTGCTGAGCCAGGTCGGGTATGTGCCGGGGGAGAACATTATCGGCAGGGCGCAGATCATCTTTTTCTCGATCCGTGACGATACCCACGCTTGGGAGGTCTGGCGCTGGCCGTGGTCGGTCCGCTGGGACCGCCTGTTCACCCTGGTACGATGAGCGGCCGGCGAAAACGCAAATCCGCTGTAATTCGCGAACCGGCAGCCGACGATTCCGCTGCATCCGCCGCGCCAGACCCCCCGCGAGCTCGCGCGCCCCGAGCTGCTCGCAGCAATGCGGAGCGCCGCCGCAAACGCGCCGCCACGGTTCTGGAAGAGCGTATCGGTTACCGGTTCAAGGATCCGTTGCAACTCGAAATCGCGCTCACGCATATCTCGGCGCTGCGCGGCGCCAGAAATCGCGCCGGCAGTTATCAAAGGCTGGAATTTCTTGGCGATCACGTGCTCGGGCTGGTGATTTCCGACATGCTCTACCGCGCCTTTCCCAAAGCCGACGAGGGTGAACTGTCGCGCCGCTTGGCCGATCTGGTGCGCAAGGAAACCTGCACCGATATTGCGCGCAGCATCGATCTCGGCGTCGCGATCCGGGTCGGCTCGTCGGAGCACAATGCCGGCGCGCGCACGCGGCCTGCGATTTTGGCCGACGTTTGCGAAGCGGTGATCGGAGCGGTTTATCTCGACGGCGGCTATAAAGCCGCCGAACAGCTCGTCGAACGGCTGTGGGAACTGCGCCTGCGCGCCACCGCGCAGCCGCTGCGCGATCCCAAGACCGTGTTGCAGGAATGGGCCCAGGCGCGCGGCTTGCCGACCCCCGCCTATCGCGAGGTCGCGCGCTCCGGGCCGGATCACAATCCCGAATTCCGGGTGGCGGTGCAGCTGCCGGCTTTTGCGCCGGCAGAAGGGCTGGGACGCTCCAAGCGCGCGGCCGAGCAGGCCGCCGCTGCCGCGATGCTCGCTCGCGAGGGTGTCGAGCCGGCGCGCCGCAATGGTTGAACCGGTCGAGAGCGAAGCCGAGCATCGCTGCGGGTTTGTGGCGCTGATCGGAGCTCCCAATGTCGGAAAATCCACCCTTATTAACGCGCTGGTCGGCGCCAAGGTGTCGATCGTCACGCCGAAAGTGCAGACCACCCGGACGCTTGTTCGTGGCATCGCGATCTTGGACGGCGCGCAACTGATCTTCGTCGATACCCCTGGAATCTTTTCGCCGCGGCGGCGGCTCGACCGCGCCATGATAGGCAGCGCTTGGGACAGCGCGCAGGATGCCGATCTCGTCGCGCTACTGATCGACTCGCGCCGCGGACTGACAGAAGATGACGAGCGGATTTTGCGCGAACTCGGCGAACGCCGCGCGCCAAAGCTGCTCGTCCTCAACAAAATCGATTTGATCGACAAACCGGCATTGCTCAGCCTTACGCGCCAGCTTAACGAGCGCACCAGTTTCGCCGCGACCTTTATGATATCGGCGCTGTCCGGCGACGGCGTCGCCGACTTGAAACGCTGGCTGGCCGCGCACGTGCCGCCGGGGCCATGGCTTTATCCGGAAGATCAAATTTCGGACGCGCCGCTGCGGCAATTGGCGGCGGAGATTACCCGGGAGAAGCTTTATCTGCGCCTCCACCAGGAGCTGCCTTATCAGTCCATGGTGGAGACCGAGGTCTGGAAGGAGCTTAAAGACGGCTCGGTCCGCATCGAGCAGACCCTCTATGTCGCGCGCGACAGCCAGCGCAAGATCGTGCTCGGCAAGGGCGGCCAAACGATCAAAGCGATCGGCGCAGCAGCGCGCGCCGAGATCGCCGCCGCGATCGAGCAGCCGGTGCATCTTTTCCTTCATGTCAAAGTGCGGGAGGGATGGATGGACGATCCGGAACGCTACCGCGCCATGGGTCTTGAATTTCCCAACGAATAGAGCGGCCGCAGCGGTGCTGCGTTCGTAATCATTGATTATGTAAATACGCGCCATGGAATGGATCGACGAAGGCATCGTGCTCGGCGTCAAGCGCCACGGCGAGACCAGCATCATTCTCGAACTGATGACGCGTGGACATGGGCGCCATCTCGGGCTGGTACGCGGCGGGTCCGGCCCGCGCATGCGCGGCGTCTTGCAGGCGGGGAACACGGTGCGCGCCACCTGGCGGGCGCGACTCGACGAGCATCTCGGGAATTACCTCGTCGAGGCTGCAAGGCTGCGCGCCGCCATTTTTATGGATAAGGCGCATGCCCTGCATGGGGTCACCCATCTTGCCGCTTTGTGCCGGCTCCTTGCCGAGCGCGAACCGCATACTGCGATTTATGACGCGCTACAGGAGATCCTGGACCGGCTCGAGGATTCCCGAGCAGTCGCGCCATTGATTGCGCGTTTCGAGCTCGACTTCCTCGCCGAACTTGGCTTTGGGCTCGATCTTGCGGCCTGCGCCGCGACCGGCGTCAAAGACGATCTCGTCTTCGTATCGCCGCGCTCGGGCCGCGCGGTCTCACGCGCCGCCGGCGAGCCCTACCGCGACAAGCTGATGCGGCTTCCGCTGTTCCTGCGCGAAAAAACACTGCGCGAAGAAACCGAAGACACCGCGTGGCTTGCGCCGGGTGACTTGGTCGATGCCTTCGCCCTGACCGGATTTTTCCTCGACCGCCACGCTTTCGCGCCACGCGGGCTACCGCTCCCAGAGGCCCGCGCGCATTTCGTTACGGCGCTGATGCGCGATGCCGAGCAAGGGCGCTGATTACCAGCCGCGCCACCCCCAAGGGCCATCCCAAGCCCCGGCCCAGCCGCTATCCCCTGGGCGCTGCCCGCCCCACCAATAATGACGGCGCCATGCCGAATAGGGATTGGGGCGGTCATATCTCCAATAGCCGGGCTGCCAGTAGCAGCGCCAAGGATCACAAACCAGCACGGTCCTTTCCAGGGTCTTGGCAGTGCCGCCGGCGAGCCCCAATTGGCCCGTCGTCGCGGCCGGCAGTGCCGCAGCGATCCCGGTGGGCGCGGTGACAGCGAGCGCGGCGGCGATCGCGACAGCCGCCAGGGTCCAATTTCGCATGCCTTTCCTCCGTAATATCCCAGGCACGATGATCTGGGCCGGCAAATGCGTGTATCCTAGCGCGCAAAGCCGTGAATCCACGTCAGCCAGAGGACCTTTTCAGCGAACCCTTGCCGTTCATATCTTGTTCGGTGGGGTCAACCGCGCTAGCGCTGGTGCACCATGAACAAGAAGGTGATTCCCACCGAGCCTGGTCCCGTGCACGAAATCCCGCTGCGGGAGGCGCTGGAAGAGCGTTATCTTGCTTATGCGCTCTCCACCATCATGCATCGCGCGCTCCCGGACGCGCGCGACGGGCTCAAGCCCGTGCATCGGCGCATCCTTTACGGCATGCGGCTCCTGCGCCTCGATCCTGGCGCGCAATTTAAAAAATCCGCCAAGATCGTGGGCGACGTGATGGGCAATTTCCACCCCCACGGCGATCAGGCCATTTATGACGCGCTCGTTCGTCTGGCCCAGGACTTTTCCTCACGCTATCCGCTGGTCGACGGCCAGGGCAATTTCGGCAATATCGATGGCGATAATCCGGCCGCCTATCGCTACACCGAAGCGCGCCTGACCGAGGTCGCCCGCCTTCTGCTCGACGGCATCGACGAGGATGCCGTCGACTTCCGCCCGAGCTACGACGGCGTGACCGATGAGCCGGTGGTGCTGCCTGCGGCCTTTCCCAATCTGTTGGCCAACGGCGCGCAGGGCATTGCGGTGGGAATGGCGACGTCCATTCCGCCGCATAACGTCGCCGAGTTATGCGACGCGGCGCTGTATTTGATCGAACAGCCCAAAGCGCGCACGCGAACGCTGCTCAAATATGTACTTGGTCCGGATTTTCCGACCGGCGGGCTCATCGTCGATCCGCCCGAGGTGATCGCCGAAGCGTACACAAGCGGCCGCGGCTCGTTCCGCGTGCGCGCGCGCTGGAAGACCGAGGATACCGGCCGCGGCACCTATCAGATCGTGGTCACCGAAATCCCCTGGCAGGTGCAGAAGATGCGGCTGGTCGAGCGCATCGCCGAGCTCATCAATGAGCGCAAGCTGCCGCTCCTTGCCGACATGCGCGATGAATCCGCGGAGGATGTCCGCCTCGTTTTCGAGCCGCGCTCGCGCTCGGTCGACCCGGCGCTGCTGATGGAAAGCCTGTTCAAGCTTACCGAACTCGAAAGCCGCGTGCCGCTAAACATGAATGTTCTGTTGCGCGGCCGCATTCCCAAAGTCGTGGGGCTTGCGGAAGTCCTTGGCGAGTGGCTCGCACACCGGCGCGATGTCCTGCTGCGGCGCTCGCGCCATCGCCTGGCGCAAATCGAGCACCGGCTGGAAGTCTTGGGCGGTTATCTCGTCGCCTATCTCAACATCGATAAGGTGATCAAGATCATCCGCAAGGAAGACGAGCCGAAACCGGTCTTGATGAAGAGCTTTAAGCTCTCCGACGTCCAGGCCGACGCCATTCTCAATATGCGGCTGCGCAACTTGCGCCGCCTGGAAGAGATCGAAATCCGCCAGGAAGACAAGACGCTGCGCGCCGAGAAGAAATCCATCGAGGATCTGTTGCGGTCCGAAAAGCAGCAATGGAAGAAAATCAGCGATGAAGTTCGCGCCGTGCGCGAAAAGTTTGGGCCAAAGACGCCGCTCGGCAAGCGGCGCACCAATTTCGCGGAGGCACCCGCTCATGACGAGGCGGCGATCGAACAGGCGCTGGTGGAACGCGAGCCGGTAACCATCGTGGTCTCGGAAAAAGGCTGGATCCGCGCCTTGCGCGGCCAAGTCGCCGGTCTCTCAGGATTGTCGTTCAAGGCCGACGACGCTCTCAAGCTCGCGTTCTTCGCCGAAACCACCTCGAAGCTTTTGGTTTTCGCCACCAATGGCCGGTTCTACACGATCGAGGCAGCGAAACTGCCGGGCGGCCGCGGCCACGGCGAGCCAATCAGACTGTTCATCGATCTCGAACAGGAAGACGACATCGTCTCGGTGCTTCGCCATCAAGGCGGTCGCAAATTTCTCGTCGCCAGCCGGCAGGGCAGGGGATTTATTGCTCCCGAGGACGAGTGCGTCGCCAATACCCGCAAAGGCAAGCAGGTTCTCAATGTCAAAGCGCCGGATGCGGCACGCGCGGTGGCCATGGTCGAAGGCGATCTCGTCGCCGCAATCGGCGAAAATCGCAAGATGGTGATCTTCCAGATCGAGCAAGTGCCGGAAATGACGCGCGGCCGCGGCGTGCGCTTGCAGCGCTATAAGGATGGCGGTTTGTCCGATATCAAGACGTTTGAGGTCGAAAAAGGCCTGAGCTGGGTCGACTCGGCCGGCCGGCTATTCAACCAGTCGCTCAAGGACCTTGCCGATTGGCGCGGCAATCGCGCCGATGCCGGCCGCCTCGCGCCCAAGGGCTTTCCAAAAACCAATTTGTTCGGAAGTACCGAGGCTCGCGCCGGGACCGACGAGAGTCGCGCCTGATAGCGCCGTTCCGGCAACCTGGCTTCTCACATTTCGCAAGAAAAGCTCGCTATTATCTTATGGCGCCGGGAATATCGGCTGGGCACGGCGGTCGTATTAGCAGGTGAGATCTTCGAAGCGTAATGGACGGACAGCTGACCAGCTCGAATTTACGCATGTGGCGCGCCCGGCTGCGCCTGATCAGCGGGCTTGTCATGCTCGTCTTCGTCATCTCGCATCTGACCGCGCATTGGTTCTTGCTGATCTCCGTCGAAGACGCGGAGAGCGTGCTTACGGTTCTGATGTCGCCCTGGCACACCTTGATCGGCATCGCAATACTGGTCGCCGCCTTCGTCGTCCATTACAGCAACGCGTTGTGGTCGATCTATATTCGCCGCTCGTTGCGGATCAGGGGCTGGGAGCTGGCGCAGGTCGTGCTTGGTCTCTCCATTCCTTTTCTCGTGATGCTGCATGTGGCCGGGACGGGCATTGCCAAGGACGCGCTCGGCGTCAGCATCCACTACACCAATGTCTTTATCGGCCAATGGCTGGCCGAGCCGTGGCACGCGCCTCTGCAAATCATTGCGCTGATCACTGTCTGGATCCACGCCTGCATCGGCATTCACTATTGGCTGAGGACCAAGCGCTGGTATCCGACCTGGCGGCCGGCATTTTTTATCTACGGCTTGCTGCTGCCGACTTTGGCGCTGGCCGGCTATATCAGCGGCGGCAACCAGGTCCTGCGCGACGCGAGCGACGATCCGGATTTTGTGAAAACTGCGGCTGAGGAGGCCCATGTCACGCCGCAAGCTGCTGCAGCGGCGGGTCGTATCGGCAACATCGGCTTGGGTTTGGCCCTTGGCTTCACGCTCTTGCCGTTCGTCGGCCGCACCATCCGCGAACTGCACTATCGCCGGCGCAAACCGCCGGTCTTGTCTTATGCCAATGGCCGCAGCATGCCGATCTTGCCGGGCGCAACTGTGCTCGAGACGCTGCGCGCCAACGGCATTCCCCATGCCTCGGTGTGCGGCGGGCGCGCCCGTTGCACCACCTGCCGGGTGCTCGTGACCAAGGGACTCGATCAGCTTGCGGCACCGAGCGGATTGGAAGCCAAGGCCTTGGCGCGGATCGGCGCGCCTTCCGGCATGCGCCTCGCCTGCCAGATTCGGCCGAGCGCCGAGATTGCGGTATTGCCGCTGCTCCCGGCGGACGCCACTGCGTTCGATGGCTCAATTCGCGGCGGGCTCGAAGGCAGCGAGCGCCTGATCACGATCCTGTTCGCGGATCTGCGCGCATCGACAGCTTTGGCCGAGCGCAAGTTGCCCTATGACACGCTGTTCACGCTCAATCAGTTCTTCTACGAGATGACGCAGGCGCTCGTCGCCAGCAACGGGCACTATTCGCAATTCACCGGCGATGGGCTGATGGCGCTCTATGGACTCTATGCCACCGATCCGAAGAGCGGGCCGGCCGATGCCGTTCGCGGCGCGCAGCAAATGCTGGCCCGACTCGACCAGCTCAACGATCGTCTCCGCAGCGACCTGCGCGAACCGCTGCGCATCGGCGTCGGCATTCATTTCAGCGAGGCGATCGTCGGGGCGATGGGACCGCCGCGCGCGCAGGTGATCACCGCCATCGGCGATGCCGTGAATACCTGTGCGCGGCTGGAAAGCCTGACCAAGGATTATAGCTGCGCGGTCGTGATTTCGCGTCAAGCCGCCGAGGCCGCGGGCTTGAGCCTCGAGGGCAAGCAATTGTACGAAGCGCCGGTCAAAGGCCGGCGCGAGCTGGTCCAGTTTTATGCGCTAAAGACGATGGCCGATCTGCGGATCTGATTTGGCCGACTGGCCGGGTGGTCGCTACCGCTCTCCGTCTGGCGCGATCAAGGACTGGCGAGATGCCAGACGTTGTTCACGCCATCGCCGGTCGCGTCGCCGGGCTTCTTGTCCTTGGCCCAGGTATAGAGCGGCTTGCCTTTGTAAGCCCATTGTTTGCGGCCATCGTTGCGGGTGATGAAGGAAAAGCTGCCGCCCGCCTGCGCATCGGTGTCGGCAATCAAGGGCAGCCAATTGACGACGCATTGGGCGTTGCAATTTGATTTACCCTTGCCGTCGCGATCGAAAACGTAGAGCGTCATTCCGTTGATGTCGACCAGCGCCTCGCCTTTGGCGGTCTGCGCGCTGATCGGCGGCGCAGTTTGCGCCAGCGCCGTAACCGCGAACAAACATAGGAGGCCGCTCGCAACAGCGACGCGGAAAGCGGCGACGATCGGGATCCGCATCCGGCTCTTCATGACGCTTTCCACCGCGGCGCGCGATTATTCTTCGACGCGCGCCCAACCCTCCGGCATCAGCCGTTCCTGCGGCAGAAATCGGCCTTTGTAGTCCATCTTGCGTGAGCCACGGACCCAATAGCCCAAATAAACATAGGAGAGCCCCATGCTCTTGGCCCGCGCAATATGGTCGAGGACCATAAAGGTGCCGAGCGAACGCGCCGCTTGGTCCGGCTCGAAGAACGAATAGACCATGGACAAGCCGTCGCTGAGCACGTCGGTCAGTGCAATGGCGACCAGCTCGCCCGCCGCCCGCTTGCCGGCGGGCGCGTCCTGGTCCTTGCGGCGGTATTCGATGATGCGGGTCTCAATATGGCTGTCTTCGACCATCATGGCGTAATCGAGCACGGTCATGTCGGCCATGCCGCCGTCGCGATGCCTGGAATCGAGGTAGGCGCGAAAGATCGCGTATTGCTCGGAAGTCGGCACCGCGATCCGCATTTGTGCGTCGATGTCGGCATTGCGGCGCATGATGCGGCGCATGCTTTGGCTCGGGCGAAAGTCCCTGGCGACGACACGTACCGAAATGCAGGCGCGGCAGCCTTCGCAGGCCGGCCGATAGGCAATCGATTGGCTGCGACGGAAGCCGCCCTGGGTCAGAATATTGTTCAGCGTCCCGGCGCGCTCGCCGACGAGGTGGGTAAACACCTTCCGCTCCTCCTTGCCGGCGAGGTAGGGGCACGGCGAGGGAGCGGTGAGATAGAATTGCGGGGTATCGCGCGAATGTTGGGTCACGGCAATTACCGGCTCTCGCTTATAGGCGAGTCCCTGGGCGGCCCATAGGATTGCCCGGGCGCGGTGCCCCGTCAAAGCCCATTTGCCGGTCCGCTTGCCGCACGCGTCCGCAGCGTAACCGCCCGGCTTTGCGCATTGATCAGCACAGCGCCGACCACAATGTCGTGTAACAGCCGGCCCCGGGCGTTAAAGAAGCCGACCAGGAGTATGAAGGGGGTGAGCACGCTGACCGTGATCCAAAACACCACGGCATGGACCGCGCCGAGCACGAAATAGGTCGGCGCGCCGTACCAGGTCCGCATCTCGATTTCCATGGCGCGCATGCCGATTGTGGCGGAGGCAGGGCCGCCCAGCGTGAACCCGTAGTAAGCCAGCGCCCAGATCACCGAAATCGGCGACAATAACCAGAACAACAGCCAGCCCAGCCCGAACGTGACCAGACCGAACACAAAGATGAAGGCCGAGGCCGCGATCAGTGGGACGGCGATGATGACGACGTCGATGATGAAGGCGACAATTCGGCGCGCCAGCACGCCTTCGAACAGTTCCGGATTTGCCACAGGATCATAGGCGTGCGGCTTAAAGTCGAATGACATGCCGCTCCGAGTAGGACCTGTATTTGGGCCGGAATCCGTCATCGTCAGCTTGGGATTATAATATCCGCACCATGAGCGAACAACGATTGCAGGTGACGCTGGCCGATATTAAGGCTGCACGTCAGACAATCTCGGGCCATGTGCTGCGCACGCCGATGCTGGCGGCGCCGCCGCTTTCGGCGCTCACCGGCGCGGAAGTCTACGTCAAATACGAGAATTTACAGGTCACCAACTCGTTTAAGGAACGTGGCGCCTGCGTAAAACTTGCCGCGCTCGATGCGAACGAGCGCCGCCGCGGCGTGATCGCGATGTCGGCCGGAAATCACGCCCAGGCGGTGGCATATCATGCGCGGCGCCTTGGCATCCCGGCCACGATCGTGATGCCGACGACCACGCCTTTCGTGAAGGTGAAGGCGACCGAGATGCTCGGCGCCGAAGTGGTGCTGTCCGGCGAAACGCTTCTGGAGGCGCAATCGCGCGCCGAGACGCTTGCCGCCGAACGCAAGCTGGTCTGGGTTCATCCTTACGACGATCATCGCATCATCGCCGGGCAAGGCACCATCGCCCTGGAAATGCTCGAGGATGTGCCTGACCTCGATGTGCTCGTCATTCCGATCGGCGGCGGGGGCCTGATAGCGGGCAATGCGATTGCCGCGCATGCGATCCGGCCGGGCATCGACATAATCGGCGTCGAATGTTCGCTTTATCCCTCGATGTGGAATGCCATCCACCACGAGAAGCGGCCGTGCGGCGGCGCCACCCTAGCCGAAGGCATTGCGGTAAGCCGTGCCGGTGCGTTCACGCTGCCGGTAGTGCGCGAACTCGTCCGCGAGATCATTCTGGTCGACGAATCGTTGATCGAGCGCGCCGTCAACGACTTTTTGACCTTGCAGAAAGCGATGGCGGAGGGCGCCGGCGCGGCCGGGCTTGCCGCTATGCTGGCCAGGCCGGAACGCTTTGCCGGGCGCAAAGTCGGCCTGATCCTCTGCGGCGGCAATATCGATCCGCGCATTCTGGCCTCGATCATGGTGCGGCAATTGGAGCGTGAGGCTCGGATCGTCTCGTTTCGGCTCACCATTCCGGATCGGCCGGGGATTTTAGGGCAGATCGCGAGCCGCCTTGGCAGTTTCGGCGCCAATATTCTCGCCGTCGATCACCACCGGCTGTTCCTCGACGTACCCGCCAAGGGCGCCAAGCTCGATGTCACCATGGAGACCCGCGATGCCGCCCATGCCGAGCAGATCTTCCGCGCGCTTGCCGCGGATGGCTACGAGCCGGTGCGCATGGAAAGCGGCGCCGTGCTGCAGTAAGCGGCGCTAGTGAGCGCTGTCGAGGTCAGCCCGCCCGCCAACGGGTATATCGAGAGTGCTGGCGGCCTGCGCGGGAGCGCCGGTCGGGCGCACGCGGGGCATCGGCACTCCACCACCACTCGCCGGGGTTGTTGCAGCAACAGCCAAGATGCCCGGCCGCTGACGCGGCAATGGTACTGCGCCCCGGATCGGCGCATCGGCGGACATGATCTCGGCCGAAGCCATACGTGCTGCCGGCGCGGGCGGGGGGGTGGAGGCGGGTGGCGGCAGCCGCGATGCCGCGAAGTCCGGCGGATTGGCCGTATTCGGATTGGGCCAGGCTAGACCGCGATCGGCTGAGTTCGGCGCGCCGCTTGGCGCCGCATTATCAGTCGGTCGCGGCGCCGCAGAAATTCCAGGCAGCGAGGCGGTTGGCGCTGCTGTATTGGCGCCATCGCCCGGCGCGGCCGCAGCAGGCGCTGCCGTTAAGGACGAAGTCGTCTCTGCCGGCCGTGTCTCAAGCGGCGCGGCTGCCGTATTGGTTGCTGCCGCAGACGCAGGCAACGAACCCGGCAGTGGGGCCGGATTAGCAGCGCCTTTCTGGATATCGGCGGGCGAGTTTGCCGCGTCGCGCGCCGCGGTTGCGTCGCTGCGCAGCGAGGATTGATTGGTTGGCGTCGGACTGGCAGGCGCGGAGGCGGTCGCCGCGACAGGCACAGATGCGCTTGTCGAGGCGACGTGTTCAAGCGCCGGCAGCCTCGGCCGCGCCACATAGCTGCGCACGAAAGTGGTGATCGTCCACATGACGACAGGAACGGCGATAATGACGCCGGCAAGAATGATCACGCGCTGCAGCACCGGCGTGTAAAGCCGGACATTCTCGGCATCGTAATCGTCGTAATCGCGTATCAAATCCGCCCCCAATTCTCTGGGCGGACGGGGTGGTCTACCGCACTTCGGTCGCGTTTATCCGAGCGCTTCGCATTTCCGCGACGATCATACCCTCGCGCCGTTTCTGCGCCGTCCTTATGCCTCTTTTGACCGACCTTGCTATGCGGCGGCTTTTTTTATTTTCTCCGCGACCTTTGCAGCAAAATACGTCAAAACCCCATCCGCTCCGGCCCGCTTGAAGGCAATCAGGCTTTCCATCATCGCCTTGTCGCCGTCCAGCCAGCCGTTACCGGCTGCAGCCATAATCATGGCATATTCTCCGGAGACTTGATAGGCGAAGGTCGGCATCCCGAATGCGTCTTTGACTCGCTGCAAAACGTCAAGATAGGGGAGGCCCGGCTTCACCATCACCATATCGGCGCCTTCGGCGATATCGAGTTCCACCTCGCGCAGCGCCTCGTCGGTGTTTGCCGGATCCATCTGATAGGTTCGCTTATCGCCGATCAGCGTCGCACTCGATCCGATCGCATCGCGAAACGGGCCGTAAAATGCGGAAGCATATTTCGCCGCATAGGCCATGATCTGAACATCGACAAATCCGGAGCCATCAAGTCCGTTGCGAATGGCGCCGACGCGGCCATCCATCATGTCGGACGGCGCGATGATGTCGCAGCCCGCTTCGGCCTGGATCAGCGCCTGCCGGACCAGGACGGCGACCGTCTCGTCATTGAGGATCACGCCATCGCCCAGGAGCCCATCATGGCCGTGGCTGGTATAGGGGTCGAGCGCCACATCGGACAGGACGCCAAGCTCCGGCACCGCTTTTTTGATAGCGCGAATAGCGTGGCAAACGAGGTTGTCGGGGTTAAGCGCTTCCGAGCCGGCATCGTCGCGTCGGTCTGGATCGGTGTAGGGAAATAGCGCCACACAGGGAATGGCGAGCTTGGCCGCCTGCTCGGCGGCGCGAACGGCCTGGTCAACCGAGAGGCGTTCTACGCCCGGCATCGATTCGACGCCTGCGCGGATATTGCTGCCATCGACGATGAATAACGGCCAGATCAGGTCATCGGCGGTGATGGCGTTCTCGCGCACCATCCGGCGCGACCACTCACTCTTGCGATTGCGGCGCGGGCGCACCCGAAGCTCGAGCCGCTCGGCCTCGGCCGGTGCAAATCGGCTTCTTTCCAGTGGACGGCCGAATTTGATCGCCATACGAGGCCTCCTTGCTCCTCTTTTATCCGGTCCGAGACCGGTCTGCCACTCGATGCGAGGCCCTGTTGCGCGAGGCCAATTCCCGGGCTTTGACGGACTGCCAAAGTGCCCCTATCGATTGTGCGGCGTATTCGCCATCAATCCGCCCGCTAATCCCTCAAAACCAGAACCATGACCAGCCAACAGCAGCGGCGACCGACCAGGCCCAGCGATCTGCTCGAACCGGTGCATCTGGCCAAGGTGGTGCGGGGGACCTGGACCGACTATCTGGTCCTGTTCTTGCGGCTGATGGCGGGCTTGTCGCTCATCAAGGGGCTGTATCACTGGATCCAGGTCTGCGGCATCGGCGCCGCACCCGGACAAGGCTTTGAGGCCCACACCGTCGCCTGGCAAACTACGACGGTGTTTTTTGCGGTGCTGGATTTAGTGGCGGCGGTGGGCCTCTGGCTCGCGGCGGCCTGGGGCGCCGTGCTTTGGCTCGCTTCGGTGGTTTCCATGGCGGCGGTAGAGGTCTTTTTTCCGCAGGTCTATGGCGGCAGCATGTTCGTGGTGTTTGCCGAGGCCACGCTGCTTGGGGTTTACCTTTTTCTCGCCATCGTCTCGGCGCGCGAGCGCGCGGTGTAACAGGAATCAGTAGTCGGTACCGATTACTGATTCCTGATCGCCGCTCGTATCCGCTGCGGCGTCGCCGGCATCTCATCAATCGAGACCCCGAATGGCGACAGCGCATCGTTGACGGCATTGAGGACCGCTGCCGGCGCGCCGATCGCGCCGCCCTCGCCGAGACCTTTGGCGCCAGTCAGCGAGCTTGCCGCCGGCGTTTCGAGATGCTGCAGCTCGATTGGCGGAATCTCGCGTGCGGTGGGCGGCAGATAATCGGCAAGGGTTGCGGTCGCAATATTGCCGAGCGCGTCGTAGACGATCTCTTCAAGGAGCGCATTGCCGATGCCCTGGGCAATGCCGCCGTGCACCTGACCGTCGGCGATCAGCGGATTGACGATGCGGCCGGCATCCTCGACCGCAAGAAAGCGCTCGAGACGGACACCGCCTGTTTCGACGTCGACGTCGGCGATGGCGACATGACAGGCATTGGAAAAGGTGCCGGGCGGATCGTAATGCGCGCTCTCGGCAAGGCCTGGGGTGAGATCCTTGAATTGGTGCGATTGGTGATAGGCGGCGCGCGCCAGCGTTGCGATTGAGACAGACCGGTCGGTGCCGGCGACGCGTGCCGTGCCGTCTTCGAGCACGATGTCATCGCGCGAGGCCTCCAACAGATCGCTTGCGATCGTGAGCAGCTTTTCGCGCATCTTGCGCCCCGCCAACATCGCGGCACCGCCGGTGATCACGAGCGATCGGCTGGCAAATGTCCCCCAGCCGTAAGGCGTGCGATCGGTATCGCCATGCACCACGCGAACGCTCGCGGGAAGGACGCCGATCGTATCGGCGACGAGCTGAGCGAGCGTCGTCGCCAAGCCTTGGCCGTGCGGACTAGCCCCGATCCGTGCTTCGACCCGGCCTGAAGGGTCCATCACGATTTCCACGCTTTCCCAGCCGGGCGTGATCTCCATGCCGCGCGCGGCAAAAGCCGGGCTGCCATAGCCGGTGCGCTCGGAGAAAGTTGCAAATCCGATGCCGAGGAAACGGCCCCGGGCGCGGGCGTTGCGCTGTCGCGCGCGGAATTTCGACAAATCGATATGGGCAGCCGCGATGTCCAAGGTCTCGACATAGCTACCCTCGTCGAACACCAATCCCGTGGCCGAGGTGTAGGGAAAGCTGCGAACAAGATTGCGTTTGCGGATCTCGACCGGACTGATGCCGAATGCGGCCGCGGCCTTGTCCATCAGCCGTTCGATGGCAAAGGTGATGACCGGCCGCGACACGCCGCGATAGGGCGCCATGGTGCAGGTATGGGTTGCGATCGCGCGCGCGCGACAGGAATAGACGCGAAGATCGTAGGGGCCCGGCAATTCCGCCATGGCCATCAGCGGTTCGACCGCGCAGGTCGTCGGAAAACACGAATAGGCCCCGACATTGGCGACGACATCGGCGGCGAGCGCGATGAGCTTGCCGTCGGCGTCGAATGCGCCGTCCAATTCGATGCGCTGATCGCGGCTGTGAAAGGCAGCGATCAGATTCTCGCGGCGATCTTCGGTCCAGGCGACACTGCTGCGCAGTTTACGCGCCAGCCAGACCAACGCGACATATTCGGCGGCGAGCGACATTTTCTGGCCGAAGGCGCCGCCGACATCCGGCGCCACCACCCGCAGATCGGATTCGGGAAAGCTGAGAATGTCGGCAATGGCGGTGCGCGTGAGGTGCGGCATTTGCGTGGTGCAGGTCAACGTCGTGCGGCCTGAGCCGGCATCGAAGGCCGCATGCGCAGCGCGCGCTTCAAGCGGCGTCGCGTTTTGCCGGTGCGATTGGGCGACGAGAACAATGTGCCGGTGCGCCGTTTTTGCTAGCTTGTCGAAATCGTCAGTCGTAAATTGCGCGTCGACGACGACATTGCCGTACCCGTGGACGACAGGCGCATCTGATTGCAATGCCGCGTGCGCGTCTCGCACCGCCGGAAGTTCGGCGATCTCGACCTCGACGCGATCCGCCGCATCTTCGGCCTCTGCCGGCGTCGGCGCGAGCACCGCGGCCACCGGCTC
>Ga0187765_10000152_pt1 | contig 23942 bp, 26 predicted proteins | sample 0216_QUI02_MP05__3_FD_133018 | JGI IMG/M metagenome (GOLD analysis project Ga0187765, IMG submission 133018) | Tropical peat soil microbial communities from peatlands in Department of Meta, Colombia - 0216_QUI02_MP05_10_MG | ecosystem: Environmental > Terrestrial > Soil > Wetlands > Peat ...
CCTGCCAGAACGGGTCGAAGTCACGTTCCCACCACAAAGCCCGGGGCCCGGCCCGTAATTTCAGCTGCTCCCTGAAAGGCATCAGATAGCGTGCCAGTGAAGGGTGTTTCCGTTTCATCCAGCGCCAGGGCTCCAGGGCTGCACTCTTGTGCGAGGCGGTCCATCCGGACGGGATGTGCAGAAAGTATACTGATGCCTTGACACAAAAGCGATGGATTTCACGCGACTGAATAACCTTCCGGATTAACGGGATGCTCGTTGGATCTGTTCGCATCCATTCCTTCGCCATGTCTTCATCAACCACGAAGGGATCATTTTCCGGAATAGCCACACCCGGATGCACCTGATCCATCACGAGCTCACCAAGAGGTGTGCTGTTATTCCGGATCTTCCGGAGGATCTCTTCCTGCCGGTTGTCGCGAAAGATCCATCCTCCCTCATCAAGCTGGTTTCTGGTGACCGGGAAGGAATAGGTTTTCACAAACGCATCCGGATTGTCAAGAAATCCAGCCTTTGCAGAAACGGCCAAAAAAGAAGATGCCGGGGGAGCTGCACTGATGCATATAAGAGAAAGACCAGCGCCAGGGCTGTCTTCCGGGAGTTCCGACAGATCTGTGATAGCGACGATCCCCCGCAATCTGATCAGATCCCGCAAAGGTGCTCCGGCCAATCCCCGGAGCCACCGGCCGCTCATAACACTTGATACAATCCCCCCGGGCCGCGCCAGGGTAAGTGCTTTTTCGATAAAATAGGATGATCGATCAGCCTTCGGATGATACACTGTATACCTGCGCTGGAAATAGTGATGCATCCACGCTTCCTGCCCGAGAGGGCCGTCCGGCGGATTACAGATAATGGCATCGAAACCGCCACAGCTGATGATTTCCTGGAACTGCTCCCGGAAGACGAATGGGTTGAGAGACCCGCGGAGTCGCGATGGACAGAATATGAACGACTCCTCCTCTGTTATTGAGGGGTCAATCAGCGCGTTTCCCTGGCGTATTGTGTACTGGAGATCCCTGAGTACCGAAAGGACCATGTCGGGAAAAAAAGAAGGGGCCGCAGCAAATGGATCGGCGGCCGGCAGGTTTTCAAAACATCCCAGAAGCAGGATGAAACGGGTAGCGGCGACTGCATGACGGTTGGAATCCAGGCCGAAGATACTGCCGGACAGGATCTCCCGTCGTTCATCCCAGAACAAGTGAGATCCCCCCTCATCATCGACCAAATGCCGGAACGCTATGAGAAGGAGGGTTCCCGATCCACATGCCGGATCAAGGATAGTGATGGGGAGAGGATCCCGCCTTGACCGGTTCGCCTCCACAGCCCTAAAAGCCTGCCGGACCTGATATCCTGTCAATACAAGAGGAGGCACTTCATACCTGCCGGCAAGAATGGCGTCATCTGTGTCTACTACCGTCACACGGTCCAGGGCAGAACGACGTACTGTCCGGGTCAGAAACAGCGCCAGAGTGAGGGAGATTGCTTCGGAAGACATCCGGCTTCCGTCATAAAGCCGCCCAGGTGACACAAGGTGATCCAGTATTCCCTGGACAACCCGGGTTTCCAGAATCCCCTCATGCAATAAATCCGGTGGAGTGAGAACCTCCGCGGATTCATTCGCGTATAGTCCCTCGGCATATGGCGTAAGGATGCGTAAAAGTTCCGGAAGGGATATCTTTGCCAGGCCGGCGAGGGTTCCTGCAGGTGCAAGATCCCGATCTTCAGAAAAACGCAGAAGCAGGAGTGAGAGGAGAATCTTGTTTACTGCAGAGGCAATCTGATCACTTCTCAATCCTGGATTGTTCCGCGCAATGCTCCGGGCCAGCTGTTCACGCCAGCGGGAGAGATCGTGGTGAAGCGCAATCTCCATAAGCCGGGATCGATCAGCGTTATCATTCACCACGCCAGCAGCAGGTTCCGGCATTCGTTATACACATTCGCTGCAGGAACAATAACCCTGTTGCCAACAAAGGTCAGTTCAGAACCACGGCAATATTTCACCCTCGTTATTGTTTGTGGGAAGCCGTTCCCCAACCGCGAGCATCAATGCAATTCCCAGAGCCTCAAGTGTCATATAAAACAAAAAGACTGCGTCGAACCTCCCGGCAAGAGCTGCAGGTGGGAGCCATATGGCAGGTACTTCTGCGCATTTTGGCCCCTCCGTTACCATGGCGACGAGGATAACTGCTGCAATGCCGAAGGTTGAGCAGAGGTTTGTCATGACCCCACGATTGAAACAGGACTCATTATCGCGATCTCACCGACATCAGGGTGATGCAAAATCATCTGTGATCCATGCGACGGAAGAGGCGAAACATGTTATCTCCCTTGACCGCCAATAATGGGCAAGATGTGTGAACCATGACGCAACCTTGTGAGATGCCGGTCACTCAGATGCACCTGAAACCGGGGATGTCCGTGAACGAACTGGTCGAAGCGATGGGGAAGGCCGGAGCGTACAACGGGGGGTCCCTTGCCAGGGCAGCGGATATCTGGGAGCGGATGCTCCGGGATCAGGACACGACAAAATTTTTCGGTCTTGCCGGAGCAATGGTGCCCGCCGGGATGGGGGGGATTATCTCTGATCTCATCCGGTCCGGGCACATAGATGTTCTTGTCTCAACCGGTGCAAACCTCACCCACGACATCATTGAGGCGATTGGATGCCAGCATTTTCATGGTACGGCATTCTGCAATGACATCGAACTCAGGCACGATGAGATCAACCGGATATACGACGTCTACCTCCCTAACGAAGCTTTCGAGCATTTCGAAGAATTCATGCAACGGGTGTTCGGCGAACTGGAGCCGGGCAGCACCATCTCCATCGCATCCCTTCTCAACCATATCGGGGAAAGGACGCCCGCGGGCATTCTCCATACTGCAGCCCGGAGGAAAATCCCTGTGTATTGTCCTGCGGTCCAGGACTCTATGATCGGGCTCCAGTACTGGCTCTTCTCGCAGACAAACCAGGTTACTGTCGATGCATTTGCAGATATGCCTGCCCTGATGGACCGCTGTTTTACCGCAAAAAGAGCTGGCGCGATGCTTGTTGGCGGAGGGGTTCCAAAGAACTTCATCCTCCAGAGCATGCTCATGACCCCCAATGGATTCAGTTACGCCGTCCAGCTGACCGGCGATCGTCCGGACCTCGGAGGCCTTTCGGGAGCAACACTTGACGAGGCACGCTCCTGGGGAAAGATTACAGAGGAGGCACAAGCGGTGACCGTTTATGGTGATGCAACCATCACTCTGCCGCTCCTCAGTGCCGCGGTCATGGAGAGGCTGCATCATGGCTGACCTTATCCTTGCCCTCGATGTTGCGGATAAGAAGAAAGCCCTCTCAATCGCCCATGCCTGTGCCCCCCATATAGACGCGATAAAGCTCGGTTATCCCCTGATCCTTTCCACCGGGCTTTCCATTGTGCGTGCGATCGAGGCAGAAGATCTGCCGGTTATCGCTGATTTTAAAGTTGCGGACATACCCAACACAAACAATCTTATCGCCGAGCAGGTATTCGATGCTGGATTTTCCTCTATCATATGTCATGGTTTCACCGGGAAGGATTCGGTGCAGGCATGTGTGGATACGGCTGCCGATTATGGCGGTGCCTGTTTTGTTGTAGCCGAAATGAGCCATCCGGGAGCAACGCAGTTCTTCCACGGGGGGACAGCCGAATCTATCGCCGAGATGGCAATGGAGTGCGGAGCTGATGGGATAATTGCCCCGGCAACCCGGCCGGAACGGGTAAAAATCCTGCGTGCTATTGTCGGTACACGGAAGATCCTTTCCCCGGGAGTAGGAGCCCAAGGCGGGGATGCGCAAGCAATCGCGAAGTTAGCTGACGGCATAATAATCGGGCGCGCGATCTATGAGACCGATGATCCCGCAGCAGCAGCGGCATCGTTCGCGAGGATTCGTTCTCAAAAATGAAAAAGGGTTGTGGAACTTATTATCGTTGGTTTTCCAACACATATAACTCCCATAAATAAACACACTACGGCGAAAAAACCCTGCGAGCAGGACTCTGAGAGGTCCTCACAGAGCGCGTATTGTGTAAAAGCCTTTATAAATACGCACGCTCTGTGACCAGATCCGGATATGCACGGTTAATAGTCCATAAAATCGCAGTTCACGGAACCTACAGGTTCTAAATATTTATTAATGACTTCTGCAATGTTATAGTATGGATTGGACCGCAGAACAAAGGAAAACGGCAAATAAATATAAAAGACTCGATGACATTCCGGAAAAGGACCGAAAATACAAGTGCCATACCTGCCACCTGATTGTCGAAGAGAATCCCTGTCCGAACTGCGGCGAAACGCACCTCGAGCTGATGTGTCCGCTCGATCACTGCCACTGCAATCACGAAATTATTTCGGGAATCGAGTACTGTCCGCTCTGCGGCCAGGCGGTTTGTCCCGAGTGTGGTTCCCACGATGTTGTTCAGGTAAGCCGCGTTACCGGGTACCTCCAGGACGTCTCCGGGTGGAACGCTGGCAAACAACAGGAACTCAAAGATCGGATGCGTTATTCGGTCGCATGAGATATTACCTCGATTCTTCAACTCTTTTCATTCACGGGTCATTCCGAGCCGCAAGCACTGGTTCTTCGGGAGGTATCCGGTCAGTCTCCGCCATTCTGTGCCATACCTCTGAAGATGCGAAGGGCCCGGATCGGGAGAAGATTCTGGGCATCGCAGCAGCACGTGCCGGGATCGGAGGAGACTGGTTCGGTATCTTAACGACAATTCCGGTGAGCCATGCTTGTGTCCTCCAGTACGATTTCATTACCGTCTTTATTGTCGCAGGGATCCATCGGGGACCCTCCGGGGACCCGGGTATAACTATTGTGGTATGCAGCAACGAAGGAATGAGCGATTCTGCGCTTCTTGAGACGATAATGGTCGCTACGGAGGCTAAAGCGGAAGCTCTCATGGCTCTTGATCTCCCGCTCTCGGGAACTCCGGCTGATGCGGTCATCGTTGCCTCTGAAGGTGAGGAAGGGCATTATACAGGAAGTCGTGGATCAGAAGCCGGAAAAAGGATCCGCGAAGCGGTATTGCACGGGATCCCCCAGGCGCTGGCGCGGCACGACACGGGGGTAGTATCTGAAAACCCCGCTTTTTTCATTTACAGCAGGTTGAAAGAAGAGCACTGGATAGCGTGGTCCCCGAAGAACTGTCCTTATTACCCATGCCACTTCAGGGAACAATCATGCGACTTCTGTTACTGCCCGTTTTATCCCTGCCGGGAGGAGGACCTCGGCCAATGGGTGGACAGTGCAGGAAAAGGAAAAATCTGGAATTGTTCTCACTGCAACCTCCTTCATAAACCGGAAGTAACCGCGTATCTTCATCAGTTTCCCGGGGCGTCCCTGAAGGAATTGAAGAATCTCAGGAAAAAACAATGATCAAAGTTTTCCGACTGCATATACTATTGCGGCTGGCATTATGATAAAAGGTACAGCCCTGATAAGAGACGTATCCGAAGAAAAAAAGAGCAAAACTATTCTTTGATGTTGAGCGCCTTCAGGAGCTCGGGCAGCGGGATGCCATGTGCTTCCGCAGCCTGGCGGATCGTCTCCCCCCGGGCGATGGCGCACCCGACACAGCCCATGCCAAACTTGAAGAGGGCTTCTGTCGCATCGGGCTTTGCCTTGAGGAGATCATAAATGGTGCTGTCAGCGGTTATTTCGGTCATAGTATCACTAAGTTAACGCCTAGTGAGATAAATCTCACCATCGCGGCGAGAGACCCATTCCTCCGACACTTTCACTACGCATGCTCACATTATATTGTTCGTACAAAACTGCACTCGATATTGGAGATGTATGAACATGGATTATTCCGAAACAGCAGAAAGAATCTCCCGAAAGTTTTCCAAGAGCGGACATGCTGTCGACCTGAAAAAAATCGAAAGTAAACTCCGCAGACTTGTAGATGAATTCGGTGTTCAGCCGCAGGAAGCCGAACGCAGTGTGACCAACGAGCTCAACAAGGAGTTTAATATTCCGGCCATGGGCTCCGGGGGAAGTGGAGGTAAGCCAAGTGGCTCGGCTGATCGCAAAAAGGTTGCCGAAGCGGTTCCCGGAGAATGGATCACGATTGAAGGCAAGGTTGTTGCTCTTTCAACCCCTGCGTCCCCCTCGATTGCGCAGAGCGGGATCATCGCCGATGATTCCGGAGCTATCCGTTTTGTTGCGTGGGCAAAATCCAACGCTCCCGCAATGACAGATGGGTCATGGTACCGCATCGAATCGGGAGTTGTCGATGAGTTCAAGGGAGTGGCGAACCTGAAGATCCATTCAGGAACCATCGTAAAGGAGCTGGGAACGGAGGAATCACTCATCCCAAGTACTTCACCGATCCGGGACCTGCATACCGGCATTGGCAGCGTGCGTGTCAAAGTAATCCAGGAATGGGATGCAAGCCATGAGAGAATGCTCCAGTCAGGCCTTCTTGGTGACGAAACAGGAACAATAAAATTTGTCATCTGGAAAGAACCTGGTAAGGAGAAAATGGCCGTAGGCGGGGTGTATAATATTTTCTATGCACAGGTTGACGAGTTCAACGGGAGGCTCTCCCTGAACCTGAACACTGCGACCATCATGCAGGAAGATGGGGATATCCCCGTAAGTGGCGGAGAATTGGTCACGAAAGGCTCTATAGTCCACATCGCGCCTGGTTCCGGGATTATCAAACGATGCCCCGTTGAAGGCTGTAACCGTGCGCTTTCGCGACAGAATTATTGTCCCATCCATGAAATACAACCGAAATTTGTCTATGATCTGCGGATCAAAGGATGGCTCGACGACGGAGAAAAGACCTACAACATCCTGCTTCAGCGTGATGCTGTGGAGACCCTCACCGGCATTACTCTCGAGGCAGCGAAGGATATTGCTGAGAATAATCCCCTTGGCATGGATGAAGTCTTCATAAGAATGCGCGACGCTGTCCTCGGCCGGTACATTGCCTGCCACGGTCGAGAGATCGACGGGCGGGTGCTGGTGAATTCATGTGAAAAGGTAAAATTCGACAGCACCGAACATGCCGGCCTGCTGAACCGCGCCGGAGGCACATCATGAGCACCAATCCCCGGGAACCAGGACGGAAGGATGGAGCTTTTGAACGGGAGCCGGCCCGCCGGGTATTCGCCGCGGAACTCAGAGAATGCCGCTACCAGTTCAAAGAGGGAGAGGACGAGAAGAGCCCGACCTTCGTTCTCCTTCCCACAGGGGAACGGTCGAACCGGATCTTTCTTGTGGGTACCCTGACGGAAAAAAACCGGCAGGGAGATCAGAATATCTTCTACCGTGGACGTGTTATCGATCCAACCGGTACCTTTTTCGTTATGGCTGGAAGTTACCAGCCCGAAGCGATGCAACAACTTGCCAAGATCGAGACGCCGGCGTTTGTTGCGGTGATTGGAAAACCGAGCCTGTACCAGAAACCTGACGGGTCATTTATGAATTCTGTGAGAGTCGAATCCATTACCGTGGTCGACAAGGATACGCGGGACCTCTGGGTTCTGGAAACCGCGCAATTGACACTGGACCGAACTGATGCATTTACCAAGGGCACTGCTCCGGATGTCATAAAAGCGAAAGAGCAGTACCCCGGAATGGATCCTGCGGTCTTCCGAAGAATCGCCTACGACGCCCTTGCACAGATCAAACTTTAACGTTCCTGCCCGCATCTCCTTCCCTGCAGGAATGAAATGCCAGGCTATTTTCCTTTTTTCTTCCGTTCCCACCGATCCATGACTTCCGGGCCTTCGACAAAGACCAGGCCGTTCTTCCGGGCATAGAGCTTTGCATCGGCCTTTGAGAGGGCATACCCGGACTCATCATCCAGCATCTCGCAGATGGTTATTGCCGGTGTGATACCGGCCATCTCTGCCATCGCGACAGATAATTCCGTCTGGCCTTTTCTCACATCGAGGAGTCCGTCTGCTGCACGGAGGAGGGCCATATGACCCGGCGTGCGGAAGGTTTCATGAAAACTGACGTGTCCGCCATTGAGGGCGTGTTTCACCTGCTCGGCGATCGCGTTGACCGTCAGCGCCCGATCACGATCGGTGATGCCGGTGAAGGTATTCCGGTGGTTTACCCAGAGCGAGAACGATGAATGGTTCTTGCGATCATAGGGGATGTCGCCTTCCCGCTCGGCTACTGCGATCGCCCGGAGGGCATCGCTTGCAAACGGGAGGCCAAGCCTCTGGGCGGCTACTGGATGGACTGCCGTGCAGATCAACCCGCCTCCATCTTTGCGCATGCGTACAATGTCCCTCGGTGTGACCGCATCAGATCGAATCGCGAAGTCCGTCTCTCCTTCGCGGTCATCGAAATCATAGAGCAGGATAAATTTCCCGTCACGCAACGCTTCAAGCGCTTTTTCAATCACGGACCCACCTCGACCGTGACCGAATCGGTGTCCTCGACCCCGAGTTTCCTGCGGAGTGCAACCGGAGCTATTACTTCGATAAGATCGTCAGGATAATGAGTACGTCCCGGAACTACGATACCGCAGGGAACAGCACCGATTTGGCAGGGGATGCATTTTGCGTCTCCGAAGGTGCGGCCATCCGTAGAAAAACCCCGGATCCTGATCCAGTCGAGCGCTTCAATCTTCTTGCGCGTTGGCAGGCTTGACGGGGAAAGACGGATATTGAGCGTGCCGGGATAGGGTTCGAAGCCGAGGTGCTCGGCAAACTGTTTCTTGTAGGGACCGAGGCTCATGTAATACTTCCCTTCACCTATCCCGCTCACGACAGTCCCTCCCAGAACATAACCCTTGTTGTGTTCGGAGAAGATGCGGCTGTACTCCGAGAACTCCTTCCGGAGTTCTTCTTCTCCGGCACTGGTAAGAGTCACATGCTGGCCGTCTGCTGTGATAGTACGAGTAATGAGGCCCTGCGATTCAAGACCTTTCAGGCGGCGGGATGCCGTCTGCTGACTGATCGCCAATATCTCGCCGATACTCTGTGTCGAGACAAAGACCGGGCCTTTGCAGCCACCACGGAGTGCGATTGTTTTGAGACACTGGAGATCTTCTGCGGGAATCATGCTTATCAAAATTGAGATGCTTATTATTTATGAGTTGCTTTCGTTCTTATTGTCCACCGAATTTCGTTTCTTGTCGAATCCTCTTTCGTTAGATATTTAAAATCACGACTCCTTGATCATGAGCATGAAATCCGGATTGCGGAATCAGCTTGCAGAGAAGATGGCAGGCGAAATTACGCTGTCGGACTCACCGGGAAACGCCCTCAAGAAGTGGCGGATGAACTTCGAGATTCCACCAGGCGTCCTGTCGGACCGCCTGAATGTCTCGCCTTCTGTTATCAGTGATTACGAAAGTGGCAGGAGAAAAAGTCCCGGCACCGCTGTTGTGGGCAAGATTGTCGACACACTTCTCGCCATCGACGAGGAGAGCGGCGGAAAACACATCCAGAAATTTTCAACCATGCTCTTTTCCAGTGTTGATGATAACGTTATCTATGATCTACATGAGTACGATGCAGCAGTCCCGCTCAAAACTTTTGCGGACGCTATCGGTTGCACTTTGCTCTGGGGATCCATGGACCAGATCATCTTCGGTTATACGGTAGTGAACAGTTTGAACGCTATCATGCAGCTCTCATCCGATGAATTTAACCGCATTTACGGCTGGAGTACGGAGCGGGCACTTGTGTTCACGAACGTTTCTACAGGAAAGTCACCTATGGTTGCGATCCGGGTAACTCCTTTTAAGCCCCGATGCGTGGTGCTACAGGGTATCGACCCTGCCGATGTACACCCAATCGTGGAGAAGATGGCAGAAAAGGATCGGATCACCGTAATGTGCACAGGCATGGATATCGACAAAATCGTAAGTACCCTGAGGGAACAAGAATGGTAGGCATCATTACCTACGGTGTATACATACCGAGATACCGCATCAAAGTTGAAGAGATCGCACGGGTCTGGGGCGCCAATGGATCAGAGATATCCGGTGGCCTTGGTGTTTTTGAAAAGTCCGTACCCGATCTCGATGAAGACGCCGCTACCATCGCGGTGGAAGCAGCACGCAACGCCCTGCTCCGCAGAAAGATCGATCCCGAGGAAATCGGGGCAGTATACGTGGGAAGCGAATCGCACCCATATGCCGTGAAACCGACTGCCTGTACAGTGGGTGAGGCGATTGGGGCGACACCTAATATGACTGCTGCCGATTACGAATTCGCCTGCAAGGCAGGAACCGCAGCAATCCAGACCTGCATGGGTCTCGTTGCAAGCAAGATGATCAAGTACGGTCTTGCGATAGGATCCGACGTTTCGCAGGGTGCACCCAGTGACGCTCTCGAGTACACCGCTGCGGCAGGAGGAGCCGCATATGTGATCGGGAATGATGACCCCATCGCGACCATCAACCATACCCGCTCTTTCACTACGGACACACCGGATTTCTGGCGCCGCGAAGGCCAGGACTATCCGCGTCATGGCGGGAGGTTTACCGGCGACCCCGGTTACTTCAAGCATGTCAAAGGTGCAAGCCACCTGCTTCTCGAGCATGCAGGGAAAACGCCTAAGGATTATACCTACGCCGTCTTTCACCAGCCGAACGCGAAATTCCCCCAGAAGGTCGCAAAGGATCTCGGTTTCACTCAGGAGCAGGTTAAACCCGGTCTCGTAGTCCCACGACTTGGAAATACTTACTCCGGCGCGTCACCTGTAGGCCTTGCGGCAACGCTTGATATTGCAAAACCCGGCGACACAATCTTTGTCTGCTCCTTTGGTTCGGGAGCCGGGAGCGATGCATTTGATATCACGGTGACCGACGCAATCCTGTCAGACCGGTTCAATCGAAATGCCGCACCCAGTGTCGAGAAACTCCTGAAAAATCCCGTCTATCTGGATTATGCCAAGTATGCCCAGCACAAGGGGAAGATCGTGATGCAATCATGAGAGACGTTGCAGTAATCGGGGTGGGATGTACCACGTTTGGGGAAAAATGGGAGAGTTCATTCCGTGATCTTTTTGTTGAAGCAGGTGCTCTCGCACTGGAAGATGCCCAACTCTCGGGTGAGAAGATCGACGCTATGTATGTCGGGAACATGAGCGCCGGGAGGTTCATCGAGCAGGAACACATCGGCGCCCTGATCGCTGATTATGCCGGCCTCACCACCAACCATATTGCTTCGACAAGGGTTGAGGCGGCCTGTGCATCTGGCGGCCTTGCCTTCCGGCAGGCGGTCATCGCAGTTGCGAGCGGTATGGAGGACATCGTTGTTGCTGCAGGTGTGGAGAAGATGACCGACGTGGAACCCGGTGCAAGTACGGACACTCTTACCGGGGCGGCAGACCGTGAATGGGAGGGTTTTGTTGGTGCAACCTTCCCGGGCCTGTACGCGATGATCGCCCACGATTATATGCATCGTTACCCGCTGACCCGAGAACAGCTTGCGCAGGTTGCAGTGAAGAATCACTACAACGGTGCACGGAATCCAATCGCCCAGTACCAGATGGAAATTACTATCGACACTGTCCTCAAGTCCACCATGGTTGCAGAGCCACTCAGGCTCTTCGACTGTTCTCCCATTACCGATGGCGCAGCGGCGGTTATTGTTGCTCCGCTCGAACGTGCACGGGAGTTTACCGATACTCCTATCAAAGTCCTTGCGAGTGCACAGGCAAGCGACTCCATATCCCTGCATGACCGGCGTGATATCTCCACCCTCGACGCCACAGTTGCCGCAGGACAACGGGCGTTTAAGACAGCAAGACTTTCGCATAAGGATATCAGTATGGTTGAAGTACACGACTGCTTCTCCATCGCCGAGATCTGTGCAATTGAAGACCTCGGGTTCTGCAGAAAAGGGACTGCCGGCAAGTTAACCGCGGATGGTGAGACGGCTCTTGGAGGAAAGATTCCGGTCAATACAAGCGGCGGTCTTAAAGCCTGCGGCCACCCGGTCGGGGCGACCGGCATCAAGCAGGTCTACGAGATCGTCCAGCAGCTCCGCGGCGATGCCGGCAAGCGCCAGATCGACAATGCGAAGATCGGTATGACACACAACGTGGGTGGTACGGGAGCTACAGCCGTAGTCCACATCCTCGGGAGGGCGTAACAATGTCTGTCGCACGGTTCTGGAGAAAGATTCCCCAGCGCTATAATCTGATTGGGACAAAGTGTGAGACCTGCGGCCGCCACTTCTTCCCCCCTCGGACATTCTGTCCGGACTGCCGCAGGGCCGGGAAGATTGTCGATCATAAGTTTACTGGAAACGGGACCGTGGTAACGTTTACCATTATCCATACGGCAAACGAACAATTTGAAGCCTACACACCTTACGTTCTTGCCATTATCAAACTCGATGAAGGACCGCGGATGACTGCCCAGGTCGTCTGCGATCCCAAAGATGCGAAGATCGGAATGAAAGTGAAGAGCACATTCCGCCGGATAGCTACTGATGGCGAGAGCGGTATTATCCACTATGGAACGAAATTTGTGCCGGTGGAATGATTTTTTTATCGAAATATTCCTCTTTTGATGGTACGGGTTTGGTTACATTCTCATAAGATATAGGACCCAGTTGTAACATATATCATTATCAAACCTCACTTTATAAACGCCGGATGATTTGGGCAGGTAATTTTTCTCCCCGAATGAACACTTGACAAGAGCTCCGGCAACATTACGAAGCAATATCTCCGGATAACTGGTACTGAGAAGATACAAAAGCCGCCGCGGCCGTGGTTGCAGCAAGGAGCGATAAATGCTCAAGGCGTTTCAACCTTGTCAGGAAAATGTCGCATGATATGCAAGGAACTCCAAGGAACCATCACGCAAAACACGGGTACAAAAATATCCTCCATGAATTGTGTCCGGGGGGATTTGTAAGAGGGGAGAACTGGCGACATCATTGAATGAATGCAGATTCTGAATGTTCCTGATCCAATCTTTCACTGGATCATGGACAATACGCAGGAGGCAAGAAGAACGAGTTTGTTCCCTATCGTGTTGAGGTCCCTTCTCAGGGCCAGAACCTTGATTCTGCATATAGATGATCAGAAGGGCTCCTCGGTTCATGATGATACCAGTGAGAAAGCACAACGGAGAAGGGCGTTGAGATAATCTCATTCCAGGTCTCCCTTTACGAACCTGTCGGAACAGTGAGTATCGGTTTTCAGTAATCAGGATGTCTGACGCGAATGTCATACACCGTATGCCACATTCCCGGTGAGTACGAACGCACTTCCCTTTCTGAAAGGATTACTCCCCCGAGTTCCCTGATGCACTGAGTATGTTCCCCCTTTGCGGAAACCAGTGAATAAAAGTGAATAGTTCCTCCTTCCCTGCATAACCGGAACGCTTCCGCTAAAAATGTTGTTCCAGCGAGTGGGAGATTCATGACGATCCGGTCGACCTTGCATGGCAGAAATACCTCAAGCCGACTGGCATCAGCGAGAACAGGAAGAACATTTCGTATCCGGTTCTTTCTGATGTTAATGAGCAGAAGTTCCACCGCCACAGGATTGAGATCCACAGCAACGACAAATGCTGCCCGGGATGCAAGAACAATAGCAAATGGTCCGACACCGGTAAACATGTCAAGAACGACTTCTCCTTCCTGCATCTGTCCGAGAATCCGCTGGCGCTCTGTCGAGAGCCTGGCTGAAAAATAGGCTCCAGCCAGATCAACCGTAAAGTGGTGGTGATGTTCGGTCACTTCAGTCCTTGTCGTGGGCTCCCCGGCAAGGATGACCATCTTTCGGGTTCTGTACTCTCCGCTTACCTCACCGTCGGCATATACCGCTGAATGGAGGGAGGGACGTGAAGCGAGAATCTTTTCCGCTCCGGCAGGATTGTTTTCCTGCAGGATCGCGATCCCCCCAACGAGTTCATGTCTGGGGAGTACTACCCTCCCCTTCTGAAGGTCGAACCCGAGCCACTCTGCGCTCTCGCGGGGGGCGAGGACAGGAAGGATCAGCATCTCCCCGTCGCGGCATACTTTCAGTGTAGTATCGAGCGCGCCCTCCCGGATAAGTGCCTGTCTCACCGCCTCACCCTTCCTTGAAGGTACCCGGATACCCCATTGTTCGACCTTCATTTCCAACCACGTATATCTTAACTCTCTACGTACTAACCAATAACCATGGCAGATGGTGCAGGGCACCCGATGGGCGGGGATGCGGATGCAGGTCATGACAACGAGAAAGAAATGACGATTCTTAACCGGCTCAGGGACGGCTCGCTTAAGCTCTACGAGATCGAAAAGGAACTCTCACCACTCGAAGCGATCCGTCTCCGAAGGGAATTCATTGAGGGGGAGACCGGGACATCGCTCGAAAATGTCGGTATATTCTCCATCGATATCGAACGCGTGGTGAAACGAAACTGCGAAAACATGATCGGAACAGTGCAAGTACCGGTCGGCGTTGCCGGGCCGGTGCTGGTCAATGGAAGCATTGCCCGGGGAAGTTACTGGCTCCCGCTCGCTACAACCGAGGGAGCGCTGATCGCTTCAGTTAACAGGGGGTGCAGCGCTATCACTAAAGCCGGGGGGGCAGAAATCCGAATCCTGCATGACGGGATGACGCGGGCTCCGGTCTTTGCATCAGATTCTGTCGCGCATGCCGGAGCAGTTTGTGAATGGGTAGCTGATCATCACGATGCGCTGAAGGCTGCTGCAGAGAGTACAACCTCGCATGGAAAACTGAATGGCATTGTTACTTTCGTTGCCGGAACCAGTGTCTATGTCAGGCTTGAATTCGATACCAAGGATGCGATGGGAATGAACATGGTGACTATAGCAAGCGCAAAAGTTGCCGACATGATTGCCTCTGGCACGGGCGCACGCCTTATCGCTCTTTCCGGAAACATGTGCACCGATAAGAAGCCGGCTGCCATCAATGGAATCCTGGGTAGAGGCAGAAGTGTTGTTGCCGGTGTCGCACTTTCTCACGAGCTGATTGCCCAGATCTTCAAGACCGATGCCAAGACGATCCATGAAGTGAATTACCGGAAGAACCTCGTGGGGTCAGCCCGTGCCGGCTCCATGGGTTTCAATGCCCATGCTGCAAACGTCGTGGCTGCCATGTTCATTGCATGTGGTCAGGACGCTGCCCACGCAATCGACGGCAGTACCTGTATCACGACCGTTGATCTGACAGAAAAGGGCGTGTATGTTGCTGTCACCCTCCCCTCGCTTCCTGTTGGGACAGTTGGCGGGGGAACCGCTGTCGAGACCCAGCAGGAGTGCCTGCGTCTGCTCGGTGTCGCTGGCAGCGGGACTCCTCCCGGTGCCAATGCAAAAAAGCTTGGGGAGATCATCGGGGCAGCTGTTCTTGCCGGGGAGCTGTCCCTTCTCGGTGCTCTTGCTGCCCAGCACCTTGCCCGAGCCCACCAGCAGCTGGGCCGAGGATAAACAATTCCCTCTCCGGAAAATCTTCTTTTTCCGATAATGACGATCAAAGAGTTTTACACAGCTGCTGTAGCGCCCGATTGGTGATACCCCTGAATTACAAAAGGAGGCCTTTTAACAGGGATTTTTTTGCATGGTGAGCCTGAGGCGGTGCTCAACGCAGGGTGATATTTTCAGGGTGGATTTCTCTAAAGCAGAATTCCTTTCTTTTTTTATAAGAGCTGCGTGATGGATGCGTTGGTGTTGGCAAAGTGTACAAGGATATATTGCGATTTCTCGTGTCAAAACCGGAACCATTTCATCATTACGATTGCATCTTCTCCATTCGCGTAATACTGATCTATGCCGAACACAGGCCGGTACCCTATGCGCTGATAAAATTTTTGTGCACCGTAGTTGGAAACTCTCACTTCCAGCTGGACACCGGTCGCAAGCTCAAGGGCGAACTGATGTTCGATACGACGGATAAGCAGTCTTCCGACGTTGCGGCGACGATACTGAGGACTGACGCCTACATTACAGAGATGACCATAAATCTGCTCCCCCGTATCCTCAAGACCGCCTACGACAAAACCAGCAACAGTTCCATCACAGACTGCAACAAAGAACGTTGAAGGGTAGAATGTCAGTGCCTCAAGGAAGACGCTGGAGTCCCAGGGATCGGCAAACGACTCGTTCTCGATGGAAGAAATCGCCGGAATATCCAGGGGGGAAGCCTGACGGATGTGCGGAGTCGAGAATGCAGACAGATCGCGAGGGCGTATCACGAGTGTAACACCTACTGGTTCTGTAGTTCCCTATGTTTTTTTCCGCCAAAGTTTTTTGGATTACTGCTTTTGGTGCGGGAGAGTCATGGGAAATATATGGGATTACGCCCAACTCTTGAGAGCAGGTTTTTGATTGACTCCCGTTCGGATGGTGTCTGGTCTGTGAAGATCTATCAGTTTGCCGGGGTGCGGCCGGGGCCCGGGTTGGCCACGGAAATTGCAGCGGTCCCGTATGATGTCGTTACCGCAGAAGAAGCACGGGCTATCATTGCCAGAAAACCAAGAAGTTTTCTCCGGGTCAGCAGGCCGGATGCAGAGATGCCTGAAATTCCCGCTGACGATGCAAGAGTTTATGCGCGTGCGAGAGATGCCTTCCATGCCCTCATTGCGGACGGACTGATGCAAAAAGATGCAACCCCGGGTTTCTATCTTTACCGTGTGCGCCAGAACGGCGATATGTTCCTTGGTCTTTGCTGCTGCCTCAATGTGGAGGATTATCGGAATAACACCATCAGAAGGCACGAGCAGACCCGGTATGACAAAGAAGAGGACCGTACGCGGCATATCGAAACAACAAAGACCCACAATGGCCCCGTGGTTCTGCTCTACCGTGATACCGGTGACATTTATTCGTTCCTGAATTCGATCATCACGAGTGAAACACATCCTGATGCAGAGGTCAGGGCTGACCAGGGGGGTCTTCACCAGATATTCAGGATCACCGATCCCAGCATCCTTTTACAGATCGAGAAACGGTTTGATCCTGTCCCTTCTCTGTATATTGCCGATGGCCACCATCGGGCAAAAGCATCAGTGAATGTTGCAGATCGCAGGATTGCGGCAGGAGAAGGGGCTGAGGGAGAGATATCGCATTTCATGGGCGTTATGTTTGCTCATAACAGAGTCAGGATCCACGGGTACAGCCGCCTTCTCACGGACCTTGGCATGTTCACTCCACAGGCATTTATCAGTGAGCTGGGGAAGTACTTCGAGATAAAACCCTACGGAAATGTCCGCGGTGCAGAATATAATATTCAGCCGAAGATCAAAAAACCCGAAAACTTCCACGTTGTTCATATGTATCTTGCAGGCCAGTGGTACGAGTGCACACGTCCCCGCGAGAAATGCGCGGCCCCTCTCGATTCGCTGGATGTTGCAATTCTCCAGATATATGTTCTCCAGGGACTTCTCGGCATTACCGACCCCCGGGGGGATTCCCGGCTCCAGTACCTTGGCGGCGCTCGGCCGATATCTGATTTGGAAAAACTGGTTGACCTCGGCCAGTACCAGCTCGCGTTTGCTATGCAGCCGGTGAAGGTCGAGACCGTGCTCTCCATTGCCGACGCCGGCGGAGTGATGCCCCCCAAGTCAACGTGGTTTGAACCAAAGCTGTTGAGTGGTCTGGTCGTCCATACCTTCGATTGATCTGGCTCATCCTCACCCCTCCTTTTATTGTTTTTTGCGGCGATGTTATTTCGTATGATCACTATCGCGCTACCTAAGGGGAGCCTGGAAGTCCAGACACTCCAGCTTTTCAAGGAGGCTGATCTCGAGGTAAGACGGACAGATCGCGACTACAACCCCACGATTGCCGACAGCCGTATAGGGAAGGTCAAGATCCTCCGGCCTCAGGAAATTCCGACCTATGTGGATAAGGGATATTTCGATCTCGGCATCTCCGGCCTTGATTGGATCACCGAAACCGGTGCAGATGTCATTGAGGTCGCAAATCTTTCCTACAGTAAGACAGGTGAGGGGAATGTAAAGATTGTCATCGCAGTCCACCGTGACGAACCGGTCGATGATGTCACCCAAATCCGCCCTGGCAGCCGTGTCACAACAGAATATCCTGAGCTTACCCGGAAATTTTTCGAAAAACTGAATATCCCGGTTCAGCTCTTCCATTCGTACGGTGCATCGGAGGCCAAGGTGCCAGATCTGATGGACGTAGTTGTTGATCTGACAGAGACAGGGACAACGTTGCGGAAAAACGGCCTCAAAATTATTGGTCAGATCATGGAGTCGCATACGGCAATAATTGCGAACAGATCGAGCTGGGGGGACCCGCAAAAGAGAAAGGAGATCGAAGAGATCAAAACCCTGCTGTTCGGAGTCATCGATGCGCGCCATAAGGTTCTTCTCACGATGAACGTCCCGACCGTGGCAATGGAGCGCATCGTGGGGGCTTTGCCGGCTATGAAAAAACCGACGGTCAGCCGGCTTCACGGAATTGATTATTACAGCATCCAGACCGTAGTCCCGAAAAATTCTGTAAATCAACTGATCCCACAGCTCAAGACATGCGGAGCTGAGGATATCCTTGAGATCCCGATTACCAAAATAGTACCCTGATTGCGGATACTGCATCGATTAATTATAAATTTCTTTTTGATAAAGTTTCTCTGGAATTTACCTTTGGATTGCTAAATAATAAGATATTTTAGCAGTTAATCTCAAAATCCAAGATCCTGAGGAAGACTAAACTTTATCAGTTCCTATGCATATAATTCCTTAAGGATAGTTATGCGCAACGGTCTTCCCCTTGTTCTGACGCTAATACTATTAGCAGGCTTCGCGTTTTGCAGCGCATGCACCTCGCAGCAGGAGCAAAACACGACAAGCCAGCAAAATCTCACCCCGGTGACTGACATCGGCCTCGTCCCCGTGCACGGCACACCTGCTTCTCCAGTCGTCAGGTTTGACGACGCCATAAGCCAGCTTGGAGAGCGCGAATCTTCTGCAGCCCTCCAGAACAGCAGTTCGTATGGGATATACTTCATCCTTGGCGCCGGGATGGATGATACCGGTAATGCGCACCAGTGGATATTCGGCATCAATAACGGGACTGTCCCTGAGTTAGAAGTGATGGATCCCGCCAGTTGGACTACTATTCCTTATAGTGGGACGTTCCCTGCCTCGCGGGTTGAACCCGCGACGATCCTTCCCCCTGATCAGCTTTTCCTCATGAACAAAGCCGCTATTCTTGGGGATATTCAATCCGGCGCACCCGAACAACGCAGCCTTGATCTGAGAAACGGCACGTATACCATTACGATATCTTCCGGAAGTACTTCACGGGTTCTGATATTCAATGCAACAACAGGAGACTCGATTGAATCAAATGGCGGATGATTCAGGAAATCTTTCCATCGATTTTCTGGTAGGATTCACTATTTTTATGCTGGCATTTATCTGGGTAGCTTCGATGGTCCCCGGTATGCTGATCGGCCTTCAGTCAAGGACAATTGATTATGATGCTGTAGCCTATCGTACAGGAGTCATTCTTGTAGAAGATCCGGGATGGCCTGCAGCACCGGCATGGGAATCGTATCCTGACGGTCAAAAGGATCAAATTATCCGTTTCGGTCTTGCCGTCTCAAAAGATTCTCCCAATATCCTTTCGGAAGATAAGCTGAACCGTTTCTTTTGCAGTACATTTAGTTATCCTGACGATTACCATTCGAGGGCAATTTTCGGGGATTATAATTACTTCTTCAATATTTCCGTTCTCGATGAGGAAAGAAACCAGATGCGTTCTGTGGGTGACGTGCTTCCCGATGGATACGGCTACATCCGGCGCCTGGTGAAGATCAAGGGGCTGAGCAATACAACGATTGGTCAGTCACAGATTGAAAAACATCACTACAATAATACCGAGAACGTTTCGACCCATGAATTCTCTGTCGTTATCAATAACACAAAACTGCTGGGGGAAGTCGGGGATCCGTCCTACCAAATTGACCCAGCAAGAGACACGATAATCATCAATATTACGGATCTCAGGTCAACGATCAAAGAGTTCCCCACCGCATCGCCCAAGATCGTAAGGAATGGTGCTGGACGTGTTTCGATCACCCTCGATAGCATCAAGGTATATCGCTGGGATGCTGGGACCCTCTCGCTAGTTAGAACGTATGACAAACCCTACATTGACGGAAGAAATACACCTGACACCCCCCCTATAGGAGGCATCGAAGATAACGTGTCTCTGATCATCGACCCCCGCGTCTTCGATATCATGAAGGCAGGATATTCTCAGGTTTATATCAATTATACCTTCACGGTAAATCCTGACTGCACGTTCCTGAATAATACCAACAATCTTCTGGCAAATCCCCAGGGATCATTCAGTTACGATTATTTCCCGGAGAATGTCACCCAGCCCCGACTCAGGGATGGGGTCGTGGAGGTGGCAGTATGGTAACAGAGGGTGGCCAGCTCTATACAATCGAGGGTGTGGCGGCCGCCCTGATCATGCTCACGACTGCTTACCTTGTCGTCGGTGCTACAGCAGTATATACACCCGGTGATGCCCATATCAGCGATATGCAGATGGAAATTCTCGGGACCGATGCCCTGAAGATGATGGATACTCCTCAAAATTTTACGGATACCAAAAGCCCTCTCCGTCAGATCGTTGAAACGGATGACGGCTCAAAATTCTGGTTGCTCTTCAACAATACCCTGAACAATAAAACCGGAGCCTATCCGGATCATATCCACTTTACTGCGAATTACTCGTATCGTGTTCCATCTGATAATTCAATAAACTCAAGTTTCCTGAATGCCTCGCGTAATCTCACCGGCGGAGAACACGCCGTAAGGGTGACGAAATGGGTTATCGTGACGAAAAAGTTACCGCCAAGCGCTGCTACCGCCCAGGATCGGGCGGTTCTCGTGGAGGTGCTCCTGTGGCGAGACTGAACAATGACGGTCAGTGGATTGTCCTGATGGGATTCCTGGTGAGTTTCAGCTTCTTCTTCCTGGCCCTCGTCATTAACCAGTCGACCCTGGTTGGCCAGTCCACGGCTGAAAGCGTTATCGAATTCCCGAAAAATGATATCCGCGACATCAGCCAAGTCATAAAGGAACACGCTGATAACAACGGGAAGATAAGTGACCCTATCCATGACGATATCGTGAATGTCTCGCTCAAACGAAAAGGTGCGGTTATCAATTATACCCTGGATTTGGCCGGAACGGGTCTGGGCCACGATCCACTTGTTGACAAAAATAATTACTCAATGATCCATTACAACAACGGGGTGACCGAATACAATGAAAACTGGACCTCTACGTGATCATCACCCAGGTGAACCAGCAGTCGCTAACATGGTTGAGTACATCATGGTCAGCGGGGTCCTGATGGGACTTCTCATGGTCATGCTCCTCCTGGTGAATAGTGCCATGATGGAGACACCGTCAAACCAGCTGACCTACGTTGCCTTCACCGATATTGGAAACGGACTCTCCACCAGGATCGTGGATATTTATGCCATTGCCCCGAGCGATGGTTCGATCGTTACTAATTTTGACATTCCGAATGACGTTGCAGGCAGGGATTATTCTGTCGTCATAGGTCCGGGAGCCAATCCTGTGGACCAGGATGTCGAGATATCACGTGATCTCCTGGAAACGCATATATCGCTCGCCGGGATCGGTGCTTCTCGGGGCGTAGTAGGAAATACAACAGGCAGTGGATTAAACAAAATCAGTTATGACTCAGGGGGATATTGATGATGAATCTTCGAAAATGTGATTCAAAAGAAGGGGCCGCTTCCGAGGCAATTGGATTCATGCTCATTTTTGCCATGGTGATTGCCGGCATAGGCCTGGTGACCCTGTACGGGTACCCAATTCTTCTCCAACAGCAATCTACTGCAAACGAGAGGATTATGGAAAAAAACATGATTGTTTTACAGAACGATATGAAGAGTCTCGCATACAAAACTGTTCCGTTCAAAGAGACTTCGTTGAAAGTGGATGGTGGTGCAATCTCACTCTTTGAGTGGGTCGGTCCAACAGCATCATCGAACGGGAATATAACCCTCGACTTCCATGACTCTTTGGGGAATCATCTCACAGAAACGTTTAACCTGAGTGAGATCCGTTACGAATCCACCGATGGTACGACGCACATCTCGCTTCAGAACGGCGCCGTCGTAAAACGGCAGAACCTCGTGCAGGGCTCGGTCATGCTCGCGGAGCCGCGTTGGTTTTACGATCAGCTGACCAACACCATGGTGCTGAATTTCATCTCAGTCAATAGTACCAATACGTACGAGTCCAGAACCGGAATAAGTACGATCCAAATGGGAGCAGGAACTTCCACATTTTATAATATTACTTCAAATATAGACCAGCCAATTTATCTTGAATACACACCGGATCCCACTGGAATCGAGGATTATACGACAGCCTGGGATAATTATTTAATGAATACAATGAAGGCGACGCGTGTGCTTCCGGATAAACAATATCCCCTGAATGCCCTTCCAACCAAACGATATACGTTGTGGACATATTCTGGCACCGGACCGAAAGGTACTCTTGTGCTTAAAAATACAACAATCATGATCAATTCCTTCTAAAACATTTTTTTCATTTTCAGCGGAGAGCCTGAAAGGAAAGACAACCGCATGTTACTTAAAGAAAATAATCAGAATTTGTGGACTTTAATCATTAAAAGTTATAGAATAAATATTTTTCTTTTTTTTAAGTTTTTCTTTTTTTCAATTTAGACGTGTTTAATTTATTTTTGTAATATGGAAATAACTATATACCATTGAATTCTATTACCTTTTCCAAGGTGTATGTCATGTTGATAAAGCGAATCGTACTGGTCTTGCTCATCCTTGTGTGCCTGACCGGGGCGGCAAGTGCGCTGTATGCCAATCCCGGATCCGGTGCAACCCGTATTCTGAACCCGGTCGCCCCCGACCAGGGTTGGATCATTGCTGACATCGGGCAGCAAAACGTCATTTCCCTGATCGCTTATAACGAAACTTCCGCGGCGCCGGTCAAAAACGCTGATGTATCATTCACCGTTGATGATGTAACGCTCGGAAGTGTCAGTCCGCAGGCAACTACGACTGATAATACCGGTTCCGCAACGACAACATTTATTGTCAATAGCAGTCAGCCGAAAAGCGGCACTGCGCGGATCACTGCAATAATTCTGTCACATGAAGGGAATGGAAATTCCGGGGTTCAATACTCCACGACCCTCACATGGGACCAGAAAATCGACCACAGCCAGCCCTATTCCGCTGATTTTACCTATGATACATATGGGGATGTGGCGAGCGTTTTTCCAGTGAGTATTGTTGTAACGGACAGATGGGGGAATCTAATCGATGACAAGTACGAGAAGGCGCATACCCCGGCACTCGCAGCCCACAACCTGACGCTTCATGTCAACGGCCCGTCCCCCCCAAATGACTGCGGTTTTACGGATTTCGGCCTCGCCCATGATCATCAGTTCTCTCTTGATTCATACGGGGAACTCGATCTCAACATTACATCCGCAACAAAGCCTGGCTGGCATTACATTCTCATGGACCCCATGGGCGCGATGCCGGAACAGATGAAGCTCTTCGATACGGTTTCAAGAAACCCGCCCTTCGCAATAACCCAGGTCTACGACCCGGATGGCGATCCGTACCCGACAACTACCGCGGATGCCACGCATAAATTCACTTTTTATTATACGGTCTATGACCAATATGGTACACCCACGACAGACCAGGATATCCTTGTTACGGTTACATCTCTGGACTATAACGAGGGTGCGCCGGTGCAATCGACATTGATATCGGGTCCAAACGGGCAGAACTGGTCCAATTTCGGACCAAAATCTTTTACCAACCGGTATAACATTAATGCAACGACATCCCGGAACACGACTATCTGGGCCAACAAAACAGTCCGTTTCTACAGCACGGCTCCTTCCAGTATCGATGTATCGGCCAACCCGCAGAG
>Ga0187765_10000153_pt1 | contig 23941 bp, 21 predicted proteins | sample 0216_QUI02_MP05__3_FD_133018 | JGI IMG/M metagenome (GOLD analysis project Ga0187765, IMG submission 133018) | Tropical peat soil microbial communities from peatlands in Department of Meta, Colombia - 0216_QUI02_MP05_10_MG | ecosystem: Environmental > Terrestrial > Soil > Wetlands > Peat ...
CCGAAGCCGGGCAGGATCAAGATGTAGACTTCGGGATGGCCGAAGAACCAGAACAGGTGCTGGAACAACAGCGGATCGCCGCCGCCGTCGGGCGTAAAGAACGTCGTGCCGAAATTACGGTCGGTCAGAAGCATCGTGATCGCGCCCGCGAGCACCGGCAGCGCCAACAACAGCAGGAACACCGTCACCAGGATCGACCACACGAACAGCGGCATCTTATGCATCGTCATGCCGGGCGCGCGCATGTTGAAGATCGTGGTGATGAAGTTGATGGCGCCGAGAATCGACGAAGCGCCGGCGAGATGGATCGACAGGATCACGAAATCCATCGCCGGACCGGGATGGCCGTAAGTCGACAGCGGCGCATAAATCGTCCATCCGGTCCCGGCGCCGTTGGTGCCGGGCTCGCCCTCGACGAACATCGAGATCAGCAACAGCGCGAATGACGCCGGCAACAGCCAGAACGAAATGTTGTTCATGCGCGGGAACGCCATGTCCGGCGCGCCGATCATCAACGGCACCATCCAGTTGCCGAAGCCGCCGATCATCGCCGGCATGACCATGAAGAAGATCATGATCAAGCCGTGCGCGGTGACGAAGACGTCGAAGGTATGAGTGTCGTGAAAGATCTGCAGGCCCGGATACATCAGCTCGGCGCGGATCGCTATCGACAGCGCAGCGCCGATCAGCCCGGCCATGAGCGCAAACACCAGGTACATCGTGCCGATGTCCTTGTGATTGGTCGAATAGAGAAAACGCCGCCAGCCGTGCGGAATTTCGTGCGCTTCCTCATCGCCATGAGCAGCGTGTGCCATCGTATCCATTGCCATTCCCTTCGTTTACGACCGCTGGTCGGTCCCGGCTGCGGCCGTCATCGGATCGCAGGCACCGCGGTCGCGGCAAGCGTATTCGTCGCGGCGCCATCGTCGATCGCGTATTTCTGCTTGGCGCCGTTCACCCAATTGTTGAAGTCGCTCTCGCTCACCACCCGCACCGCAATCGGCATGAAGGCGTGATCCTTGCCGCACAGTTCGGAACACTGGCCATAGAACACGCCCTCGGTGGTGGCCTTGAACCAGGTTTCGTTAAGCCGGCCCGGAATCGCATCCATGCGAATGCCGAACGACGGCACCGCGAATGAATGAATGACGTCCGCGCCCGTCACCAGCACGTGCACGACCTTGTTGACCGGCACGACCATCTCGTTGTCGACCGACAGGAGCCGCAATTGGCCCGGCTTGAGATCCTTCTCCGGAACCATTAGCGAATCGAATTCGAAATTGCCGTTGTCCGGATAGCTGTAGCTCCAGAACCATTGCTTGCCCGTCACCTTCACGGTCAGGTCGGGTTTGGGAATTTCGAGCTGAACGAACAACAGCCGAAACGACGGCACCGCGATCACCGCCAGGATGATGACGGGGACGATGGTCCAGAGAATTTCGATCGGGGTGTTGTGGGTCGTGCGCGATGGGCTCGGATTGGCGCGTGCGTTAAAGCGCACGATGCAGATGAGCAGGAGCGCGAGCACAAAAACCGAAATCGCGGCTATGACCCAGAGCAGGAAGGTATGAAAGGCCGCGACATCCTGCATGACCGGCGAGGCCGAATCCTGCAGGTCCATTTGCCACGGTGTCGGCTGGCCAAGCCCGGCCCAGGCGGCGCCAGCGCCTCCCAGTAGACCGCTCGCGCTCGCCGCGATTGCGCCCAAACGTGACAACGCCTTCATGCCCCGTCCTGCTCCCCTGTTGTGATCTTGCCCAACCGTCACCGCAAACACCGCAAATCAGCGCGCAAAGGCAGAATTCGCGCGAGCCGCCACGGTAGGACGCCACCCGGTTTGGCGGGCCTTGGCCGCGGCGCGATGTCCCTGGCAGGCGTCGCCGCGATAAGGGAATTCCGGTTTCTCCAAACCACAAATCGGCGATTGCCGCAATGCACTCATGATCGCATGCGCAAGCGGTACGGGATGAGCCGAGGCGCCGGTCGCAGGCGACCGCCGCACCCCGCAAACGACCTTCGACTGGCCACAATCGGTTGACTTTGATTATTGACAGGGCGGGCTCACCCTGTAGGCAGGGCGCGGCAGCCGGGTCGCGCCGCGCGATTCGCGCTCCTAATGTCTGCCGGGGCGGCTTTGCAGCGGATCGAGGGAACGCAAGAATGAAACACTGTGACAGCCGCGGCTGGAGGGGGCCATTGGCTGCGCTCGTGAGTGCTGCCGCTTTAATCGGTCTCTCGCTGGGACTGATCGGCGCTCCGGCAAGCCGCGCCAGTGCGCAAGGCGCGGTCAAATCGGTGCACGGCGACTGGCAAATTCGCTGCGATACGCCGCCGGGTGCGCAGAGCGAACAATGCGCCTTAATGCAAAGCGTCACGGCGGAGGACCGCCCGAATATCGGGCTGACCGTGATCGTCCTGAAAACCTCGGATCAGAAGAGCCGGTTGATGCGGGTGGTCGCGCCGCTCGGCGTGTTATTGCCGTCGGGGCTTGGCCTTAAGATCGACAACCAGGACGTCGGCCGCGCCGGCTTCGTGCGCTGCCTGCCCAGCGGCTGCGTTGCCGAAGTGGTGATGGACGACAATCTGATCAAGCAATTGCGCACCGGTCAGACCTCGACATTCATTATTTTCCAGACGCCGGAGGAAGGGATCGGCTTTCCGATGAGCTTGAAAGGCTTCGGCGAAGGTTACGATCAATTGCCGTAATTTCATTGCGCAGACCCGCCGATAGCCAACGCAGGAGCTGCGAACAGGAACGTACCTGATGCGTGCTGTAGCCGTCGCCGTGGCGCTTGCCGCAACTTTCATTGCCGTATCGCCATGCGCGGCCGAACCGCAGAACGATTACCCTACGCGCCCGGTCAGCCTGATCGTTCCCTACGCCGCCGGCGGCGTTGCCGATGTCGCCATGCGCATGCTGGGCGACAAGCTGTCCAGCCGGCTTGGACAGCAATTCGTCATCGAAAACCGACCCGGCGCTGGCGGCATCGTCGCCGCGCAGGCGGCTGCAGCCGCACCCGGGGATGGCTACACGCTGTTGATGACCGGCAATAATACTGCCATCGCGGCGACGCTGTTCAAATCGCTGCCCTATAATGTGCTGACCGATTTTGCCTCGGTTTCCACCGCCGCCTTTTTCGACCTGCTCTTGGTCACACGCACCGGTTCGCCCCTGCATTCGGTGGCGGACGTGATTGCGGCAGCGCGCGCCAATCCCGGCAAGCTGAATATCAGCACCATCAATCCGGGCAGCACGCAGAACCTCGCCGCTGAACTGTTCACGAGCACGGCCGAGATCAAAGCGGCCATCGTGCCGTTCCGCACCTCGCCGGACATGGCTGGCGCGCTGCTGCGCGGCGACATCGACGTGGCGTTTGAGTTCTACGCCGCAGTCAACGGCTTGCTCGCCGACAACAAGCTCGTGGCGCTCGCTTCGACTGGACCAAGCCGGACGGCCTACCTGCCGCAGGTGCCGACCGTGATCGAAAGCGGCCTCAAAGATTACGAGGTGACAAGCTGGAACGGCCTCTCCGCTCCGGCCGCAACGCCGGGTCCGATCGTCGCAACGCTCAACCAGGCCATAAAAGAAGCAATGCCGTCGCCCGACATGCAAAAACGGGCGGCAGAAATGGGCATGACGATGCGCTGGAGCACGCGGGAGGAGATGACCGCGCGAATGCAAGCCGATATCCGCAAGTGGTCCGCGGTGATCGAAAAGGCGGGGATTGCCAAACGCGACTAAGAGCTCGCGACTGAGAGGCCCTCGCCCGCTGCCGCGGCAGCGCCTATCTATGATCGATCCGGGATGAAACCCACGCCTAGGGCAGAAGCAATGACTGACACCCCAATTTCACTCGTCGATCGGGCCGGCCTTGACCGGCGGCGGCTCGCAAAAAGCATTGCCCGCGGGCTCGATGGCGCCGATGACGGCGAATTGTTCCTCGAATATCGCCAGGCCGAAGCACTGACGTTCGATAACGGCCGGCTCAAACAGGCGACATACGACACGTCGCAGGGCTTCGGTTTGCGTGCGGTGAAAGACGAAGCGGTCGGCTATGCGCATGCATCCGACGTTTCCGAAGGCGCGATCGAGCGCGCCGCCGATGCGGTCCGGGCGGTCAAGGGCGGCTATTCCGGACGTTACGCAGGGCCGCCGCCGCGCAGCAATCTCAGGCTTTACGGCGAAGACAGCCCGCTGCAGAGCCCATCCTTCGAGGCCAAGGCGCAGCTGTTGCAGACGATCGACGCCTATGCGCGCGCCAAGGACCCGCGCGTGCGCCAAGTCACCGCGAGCCTCGCCGCCTCCTGGCAGGCCGTCGAAATCCTGCGCGCCGATGGTGAGACCTATCGCGATATCAGGCCGATCGTGCGCGTCAGCATCTCGGTCGTGGTCGGCGACGGCATTCGGCAAGAGACCGGCAGCGACGGTTATGGCGGCCGCGAAGGCTACGCCCGCTTTATTGCCAACGGTTCGTGGCAGGGCGCGGTCGACAACGCGGTGCGCCAGGCGCTGGTCAACCTCGAAGCGGTGCCGGCGCCGGCCGGCGAAATGGACGTGGTGCTTGGCCCGGGCTGGCCGGGCGTGATGCTGCATGAGGCGGTGGGCCACGGTTTGGAAGGCGATTTCAACCGCAAGAAGACCTCGGCCTTCGCCGGCTTGATGGGACAGCGCGTGGCCGCCAAGGGCGTCAGCGTGGTCGATGACGGGACCATTTCACTGCGCCGCGGCTCGCTCTCGATCGACGACGAAGGCACCCCGAGCAATCGCACCCTGCTGATCGAGGACGGAATTCTGGTGGGCTATATGCAGGACAGGCAGAATGCCCGGCTGATGGGCATGAAGCCGACCGGCAATGGCCGCCGCGAGAGCTTTGCCCATGTGCCGATGCCGCGCATGACCAATACTTACATGCTGTCGGGCAGCCACGAACCGGGTGAGATCATCGCCGCGGTCAAGAACGGCATCTACGCCACCTACTTCGGCGGCGGCCAAGTCGACATCACTTCGGGCAAATACGTGTTTCAATGCACCGAGGCCTATCGCATCGAGAACGGCAAGGTCGGCGCGCCGATCAAGGGCGCCATGCTGATCGGCAATGGGCCGACTGATCTGCACCGCGTCTCGATGATCGGAAACGATCTGCGGCTGGACAAGGGTATCGGCACCTGCGGCAAAAACGGCCAGGGCGTGCCGGTCGGCGTCGGTCAGCCGACGCTGCGGATCGATCGCATCACCGTTGGCGGCACGGGATAGTCAGAGGTCAGAAATCGGGATGTCGGACGTCATCCGATCTCTGACCTCACCTCACCACGCCCGAAATGCAGCATGGCCGATGGCGCGGCGGCTTGATCACATCTTTTAAGAAGCAACGCGCCGAAGCCGCGCCGTAGCCGGGGCGCCGATAGGTCCAGGCCCGGCAGCGCTGCTCATTTTGGCAGGCCTCGGCGCAAGCTTTGCCTTTCGGATCGGGCGGCGTTTCGAACCAGCGATAATCGCCGCCGGGGCGATCGATCGAGAATTCGATCGCGCCGAGTTTCGGCTCGATCACGCCGGCGCCGCGCACGCCCGAGACGCAGCAGCTCGCTTCCTTGGCCGGCACTACCTCGCGCTTGAGCCAGCACATCGCCGGCGCGCCGGACGTGGACGGATAAGAAAAGCTCCAGGCGCGGCAGCTTTTATCGCGCTCGCAGCGTGCGGCGCACACCGTCGGATCGCCATTGGCGACGGGTGCGCTGGTGTAATCGCCGCCTGGCCGGTCATAGCCGGTTTGCGCCAGGCCGCCAGGCGCCCGCCCGATCGCAACAACAAGCAGCACGGCGAAAGCAGTGACGAGCGCTCGCTTGCAGCACCGCTTCAGTTTACTCCGATTTCGCGTCGCGCTCTTCGGCACGGAGAACCTTTTCTTCCTCAAGAAACTACAAGAATTTCCCGCCTGCGGGTGGCTCGTCAACCGCCGCGCGGGCTTTTCTCTTAGCGGAAATGTTTCGACAATTTGAGCCCTTGAGCCTGGTAATTGGAGCCGATGCCGCTGCCGTAGAGCTGATCGGGACGCGCCAACATTTTCTCGTAGACCAGCCGGCCTACGATCTGGCCATGTTCGAGGATGAAGGGCACTTCGCGCGAGCGCACTTCCAGCACCGCGCGTGAACCCAAGCCGCCGGCGCCGGCGTAACCGAAACCGGGATCGAAAAAGCCGGCATAATGCACGCGGAATTCGCCGACCAGCGGATCGAATGGGACCATCTCCGCCGCGAAGTCCGGCGGCACCTGCACGGCTTCGGTCGAGGCCAAAATGTAAAATTCGTCCGGATCGAGAATGAGGCTGCGGTCCGCTCGCGCCTCGATCGGCTCCCAGAAATCAGCAACGTCATAAGCGCCGACGCGCTCGACTTCGATGACGGCGGTATGGCGCTTGGCGCGATAGCCGACGACGCCATTGTCGCTGCGTACGTTCTTCTTTGACCCTGACCCGGCGAGGTCGATGCTGACGGCGATACCGTCACCCATCACAGCCTCGGCACGATCGACCAGCCGCTCCCGCGCGTGCAGTGCGTGCAGCGCCTCGCCCGATACCGCCGCGTCACCGCGGCGCAGGCGCAATTGCGACAGTCGCGACCCCTCACGCACCAGAACCGGAAACGTTTTCGGACTGATCTCGGCGTAAAGCGGTCCGTGATAGCCGCCGGATATGCGATCGAAGCCGCGGGTCTCGTCGGCAATCACCCGCGTGAATACGTCAAGCCGCCCGGTCGAACTTTTCGGATTGCTTGCCGCCGCGATATCGGCGGGCAGTGCCAGGCTCTCAATCAGCGGCACGATATAGACGCAGCCGGTTTCCAGAACCGCGCCGGCAGCGAGGGAGAATTCGTGCAGCTTCAGTTCGGCAATGCGTTGCGCCACTGTCGTGCCGGGGCCGGGCAGAAAGCTGGCGCGCACGCGATAGGCGATCGCGCCAAGCCGCAGATCGAGGCTGGCCGGTTGAATTTGATCGGCGTCGAACGGCCGGGCGGCGCGAATGCCGCCTTGCTGCGCCAAAGCCGCGATCATGCGGTCAGGCAGAATTCCTCGTTCCGACGCTGCGAAGCTCAAAGTCATCTTTCGAAAGCGGCTCTCAATCTCATCGGCACACAATGCGATCTAATCCGAGGGCCGGTTTGACGCAAAGCCGGCCGCAGCGTATACACCCCGTTATCCCGTGGTCATTTGAGCCGGCCGGCTTGCAGCCACGTAAAATAAGTCGCTAAAAGGCCGGGGACGCTTGAGCCCGGCCCGAGGATTTTCCCCCGGCCGGGTTTTGTTTTTGGCCGTGCATCGACGGCCCAAAACGCGTGTCGGCTAAGGAGGGCCACATGTCCGCGTCTGCAAAAAAGGTCTATCGCCCGGAAACGCGCCTGGTTCAATCGGGCACGCTGCGCTCGTCCTATGGCGAGACTTCGGAAGCGTTGTTTCTCACCCAAGGCTACGTTTATGACAGCGCCGCCCAGGCGGAGGCGCGGTTCAAGGGCGAGGACCCGGGCTATCAATATTCCCGCTTCGCCAATCCCACCGTCGACATGTTCGAGCGGCGCATGGCGGCATTCGAAGGCGCCGAGGCGGCGCGCGCCACTGCGACCGGCATGGCCGCGGTCACCTTGTCGCTCATCGGCCAGGTCAAGGCGGGCGATCACGTCGTCGCGTCGAAGGCGATGTTTGGATCGTGCCGCTACGTCGTCGAAGATTTCTTGCCGCGCTTCGGCGTTGCCTCGACGCTGGTCGACGGCTGCAATCTCGATGCCTGGCGCGAAACCGTACGGCCCAATACCAAGACATTTTTTCTGGAGACGCCGACTAATCCGGCGCTTGAAGTGATCGACATCGCAGGCGTCGCCAAGATCGCGCATGCCGCAGGCGCGACGCTGGTGGTCGATAACGTGTTCGCGACGCCGTTATTTCAGTCTCCGCTCGCGCTTGGCGCCGATTGCGTCGTCTATTCCGCTACCAAACACATCGACGGTCAGGGCCGCTGCCTGGGCGGCGTCATTCTCGGCTCGCAAAAGTTCATCATGGACAAGATCCACGTGCTGCTTCGTCAAACCGGCCCGTCGATTTCGCCGTTCAATGCCTGGGTGCTGCTCAAAGGACTGGAGACGCTCGCGGTGCGGGTGCGGCGGCAGACCGACAGCGCCGCGACGCTCGCAGTTGCAATCGCCGGCCATCCAAAAGTCTCGCGGCTGATATACCCCGGCCGGCCGGACCATCCGCAGGCCGCGATCGCGCACAAGCAGATGCGCGGCGGCTCGACGCTGCTTGCCTTTGAAGTCAAAGGCGGCAAACGCGGCGCTTTCCGTTTTCTGGATGCGCTCAAACTCATTCGCATCAGCAACAATCTCGGCGACGCCAAAAGCCTGATCACGCATCCGGCCACGACCACGCACCAGCGCCTGGCGCCGGCGCAGCGCGCCGAACTTGGCATCAGCGATGGCTTGGTGCGGGTCTCGGTTGGGCTTGAAGATCCCGACGATATTGTCGAGGACGTGCTAGGCGCGTTGGACGCGGTGTGAACCGATGGCACGCTGGCCCTGCCGCACAACAGACATTATTTTTGATCACATTCTGGTGGCGCGCGCTTGCTTAGATCGTACACCTTAAGCGCCGTTCCGGACTAAATGCCGGCAACAAGAATGGCCGATAGTTCGGATGTCCTCCTAGAGCATGATCCCGAAAAGTGGATACCGGTTTTCGGAAAAGATCATGCTCAAACAACAAACCAAAGCGAAATGGCGATTCAACCTAATCTCGTTTCGCTTTAGTGAGCCGTCGTAATGATGCGGATTGTTGCAGCAGCACTCGCTGTGCTCATGTTGGCAGAAGCTGCTCATGCGCAGGCAATTGGCGGTAGTGGCGGAGCCCGCAAGCAACACCAGCAAAGGACTGACAAGTCCGATACGCAAAAGACCAAAGCGGACGACAAAGCCTACAACGCGGCGCTCAAAAGCATACCCGATAAATCGTTCGATCCCTGGCATAACGTGCGCTGACCCCATCACGCCGAATCGTGGTCGTGCTGGCCGCAGTCGCAATTCACCCGAAAAGGGCAGACAGATAATCGTGTTCGGCCAAGATTCTGGGGGCCCAGCCGATTCCAACCAAGATGATGCACAATGACATTGTCGTGACAAAATCCACTAGCCCACACACGGTGAGCGCGGCCCCGAAAATCAGGCTACCGCGTTGCGCCAGCATGTCGCCCTCATTGGTTTGACGGTTTTACGTTAGGCGGGGGCGCAGGATGCTTCCGTGATGACGATCACAGAAGTGCTGACTGGGTTCCTTGCAGTTCACCGCTAATTGGGCTGGCTGGCACGGTGCGGGACGGGTGCGGGGACAATTGAATGGTGGCATCCTGGTTCCGGTGGTTCGGCACTTAATCTTTGGCGCAAGAGGCGAGAGCGCCAGGGTGCCCCACCAAGGCGCCCCACTTGGACCATGATTTCTGCGGCACTGCGTTTCTTTGATCTTCAATTAACCATCTTATGCCTTAATTGAATTTCTCAGTGTGTCCTTACAGCACTAGTGGCGGCAATGCCGCCTGTTACATTTCGTTCGTCATGACAAAGGAGTGTGCCATGAAAGCACTCGCTTTATTGACAGCGGCGGCGGTGACACTGTTCAGCGTCGCGGCTTCAGCACAAACCTATGGAACACCGTACGGCAAGGGCAAAGCCCCACCGCCGCCTCCGGTTGTTACCAAAGGTTAGCGCGAGTAAACTTAAGGGGCCGGCCGTTGTGCCGGTCCCTTTCTATTTGGAGGTCCGCAGGCCGCGATTGCTATCGGAGGTAACAGCGGACACCCGCGCGCCTTAAAACGATACCCGTTTCCGAAATGTCCGATTCCGCCTTCAGGCCCGTACCAGCGGACTAGTTTTGCTGCGGCGCAGTGCATCATAGCACTGGTCGGAAATCGTATTAGTCTTTGCCGCGGCGAGATATCGTTTGAAAGAGTCAGTTTCGCGACCGGGCATCATGTGCTCGCCCGAGCACTTGTTAGTGGCGGACCGTGTGCTGATGCATAAACCGGAACGTCGTGTTAAAGACCCGCCCGTCACGTTTCCAGTGATAGTTGCTGTTGTTATCTGTGAGGAACAAATGAATCCGATCCGAAAATTCTGTGCCGGCCTGATCACGGCCGCCGCGCTGGTCGCGGCATTTTCGAGTCCGGGACTGGCCGCCGGAACCTACGACATCAATGTCGTCTTGCCGCTGACCGGCAGCGCAGCTTTCGTCGGTCAGGGCGAAAAGGATTCATTGCTGGCGCTTGAAGACCAGATCAACGGGACCGGCGGCATTGCCGGCGACAAGCTCAATTTCGTTTTCCACGACGATCAGACCCAGCCCCAGCTTGCGGTGCAGCTCACCAGTCAGATCGTCGGCTCGCAGCCGGCCGTGGTCATGGGTTCGAGTCTGGTCGCCATGTGTCTTGCAATGGCGCCGCTGATGGAGAACGGCCCGGTGCAATATTGTATTTCCCCGGGCATTCATCCGAAGCCGGGGAGCTACGTGTTTTCGGCGAGTTCGTCTTCGACCGATCAGATCGCGGCGGTGGTGCGCTACTACCGGATGATGGGATGGACCAAGATCGCCACCTTGATGACGACCGACGCAAGCGGCCAGGATGGCGACCGCTCCGTAGCCGAAGTGCTGCAATACCCGGAAAACAAGGGCAAGATCGACCTCCTCATCAAGGAGCATTTCAACCCGTCCGACGTTTCGGTCGCCGCGCAGATGGCGCGCATCAAGGGTTCGGGTGCGCAGGCGATCATTGCCTGGACCACCGGCGCGCCGGCAGCGACTGTCTTTCGCGGCATGGCGCAGGAAGGCGTCGACCTGCCGGTGGCGCCGACCAGCGGCAATCAGACCTTTGCCGCGATGAAGCAGTGGCAGGCTTTTCTGCCGAAACATCTGGTCCTCGCGTCGGCGCTTTATCCGCCACACCCGCCAAGCGTGAAGCTCGATCCCGGCATCGATAGCGCGCAACAATCGATGTATGCCTCATTGGCAAAACGTGGATTGAAAGCTGACAACATGGTTGCGACGACGTGGGATGCCGGCCTCATCGTCGCATCCGGGCTGCGCAAGCTCGGCACCGGCGCCACGGCTCCACAGTTGCGGCAATATATCGACGGTCTGACGGACTTCGCCGGCGTGGATGGCGCCTATAATTTCAACAAATATCCGCAGCGCGGGCTCGGGCCGGACGCGTCCACGGTGACGGCTTACGATGCAAAGACCGACTCGTGGGTGTGGCTTTCGCAACCGGGCGGAGAGCCGCTCAGCAAATAGGGCGCACTCATTGATCGAGGCCTGCGCCGGCCGATTGCGGGCTCCACTAGCTGCCTTTAGTTGCTAGTGGTCATTTGATTCAAACATTCGCATATGGTGTATGCCGAAACGGGGCGCGAATGTTTGAATCCGACCACTAGTGGAGCGGATTTGACATTCGCTATCCCTTTGCCGATCACTCGTGAAGCGAATGTCAAATCCGAAAGCTCCACTAGCTACCTATACTTGCTAGTGGTCCTTTGATTCAAACATTCGCACAAGGTGTATGTCGAAGCGGGATGCGAATGTTTGAATCGGACCACTAACCCGCAGACGATGGATCAATTCGCCCAAATTCTTGTCGGCGGCGTACTGCAGGGCAGCGTTTTCGCAATCGTCGCCCTTGGCATCAGCCTCGTCTATCGCGTTACCGGCATTATCAATTTGGTGCAGGGCGGCTTCTGTATTATTGGCGCGCTCGCGCTGTACTCCTTCGCCAACGATTTCGGCTGGCCATTGCCGATCGCCTTTGTCGCGGCCATCGCGGCCACGACCGCTTTGGGCTTGCTGCTTGGCGCCGCAAGTTTCGTGCCGGCGCTGTCGCATCTGCCCACCGGCAGCATGTTGATGCTCACCGTTGGGCTTTTGACCTTCATCGACGGCCTGGCGCTGGTTGTCTGGGGCAGCCAGCCTTACGCCGTCACAGCGTTCTCGGGCGAGCAGCCGATCGATGTGTTCGGCATTCTGGTGCCGTCGCAGGGATTATGGATCGCCGCCTTTGCTGCGCTCATCATTATCGGCATCTGGATTTTGATGACGCACACTGCACTGGGCAAGGCGCTCACCGCCTGCGCGGAGAACCGGCTTGCGGCGCGCTTCATGGGCGTCGATGTGGCGCGCCTGACCCTGTTTAGCTTCGGACTGGCCGCGCTCATCGGCGCGATCGGCGGCGCGGTCGTGGCGCCGATCATGTCGCTGCAATTCGATGCCGGCAGCTTCTTCACCAATGCCGGTTTCATCGCGGTCGCTCTGGGCGGCATGAGTTCGCTGCCGGGCGCGGTCGCCGGCGGGCTATTCCTCGGCGTGGCCGAGCAGCTCGCCGCCGGCTACATCTCCTCGCTATTCGCAAACGGATTGGCCCTGGCGCTGTTGATGGCGACCCTGCTGTTCCGGCCGCAAGGTTTGTTCGTCTCGGGGAGCCGGCGCCGTCGTGACGTGCGCGAAGAACTGCGCGTCACGCGCTCGGTCGTCCGGCCGCACCCGAAGAGCGTCATGCTGACAGCGCTTGCGCTCCTGCTGCTGCTCATCGCGCTGCCTTATCTGGTGAGCGGCGGCTTCATGAGTTCGCTCGTCATCATGCTGATCCTGTTCATCGCGGTGCTCGGCCTCGATGTGCTGATGGGCTATTGCGGACAGGTCAATCTCGGTCAGGCCGGTTTCATGGCGCTCGGCGGCTATACAGCCGCGATTCTGGCGACCAATTACGGCGTGTCCCCGCTCGTTGGCACCTTCGCCGGGATCGCACTCTCGCTGATCTGCGCCTTGCTGTTGTCGGCCGTCACCATGCGGCTGCGCGGCGCTTATCTGGCGCTCGCCACGCTCGCTTTCGGCCTGCTCATCGATTCACTGACGGTCGGTTTGACCGACGTGACGGGCGGGCCGTCGGGACTGGTCGGGATCCCGGCTTTTGCCCTGGGATCCTTCGTCTTCGCCAGCCCGCGCGCGATGTATTACCTGACGCTCGCTATCACCGTCGTGCTGATCGCGGCATTGGCCGGCGCCATGCGATCGGACTTCGGCCGGGCATTGCAGGCGATCCGCGCCGACCAGACCGCGGCCGAGGCGCTCGGCATCAATGTGCCGCGGCATAAAATGGCGGCCTTCGCGATCAGCGCGGTGCTTGCCTCGCTGTCAGGCAGTCTTCTAGCTTTCGATTTTCATTTTCTCTCGCCGGAGATGGTGGCAACGCCGCGCTCGTTCGAGATGATCGCAATGCTGATCGTCGGCGGCGAAGGAACGCTCGTGGGCGGCTTGGCCGGAGCGGCCCTGCTCACGCTTTTGCCGATCGCGTTTCAGCCCATGGCTCTCTACAAGACTCTGGTCGAAGGCGCGGTCCTCGTCCTGGCGTTTCAATATTTGCCGGACGGCATCGTCGGCGGACTATGGCGGCTGGTGGGGCGCCTGGCTCGCTCCAGCCGACCACCGGGCGCGCTGGCGCCCACAGGCGGCGCAGCCACCGATCGGCCGGGGCAACCGCACCCGCGGGTCGCAAGGGAGAAAACGCTTGCGCTCGAAGCTGTCGGCCTCGCCAAAAGATTCGGCGGCCTCCAGGCGGTCTCCGATCTGTCGTTTGCGGTACCGGACGGCAGCATCACGGCGCTGATCGGTCCTAACGGCGCCGGCAAGACCACCGTTTTCAATCTTATCACCAACCTGTTCCCCGCCGATCGGGGCGAAGTTCGTTTGTATGGACGGTCGCTGCGCGGCCGAACCCCTGGGGACATCGCCGCGCTTGGGCTTTTGCGCACGTTCCAGACTGCGCGCGTTCTTCCCGGCATGACCACTCTCGAGAATCTTCTCGCCGGCGCGCATCGGCAAATCAGGTACGGCGCCGCACCACATATGTTGTGGCTAAGGCCGGCTTTGCGCGAGGAGCAATTGCTCCGCCTGCGGGGCGAGAAACTGCTCGGCCTGGTCGGCCTCGCCCGTTTCCGTGATGTCTCGGCAACCACATTGCCGATGGGCGCGCAGAAGCTTGTCGAAGTGTGCCGCGCGCTGATGGCGCAGCCGCGGATCCTTCTGCTCGACGAGCCCGCAGCCGGCCTCAATGACGCCGAGACAGCCGAGCTTGCCGCGCTGATTTGCGCGGTTCGCGACGCTGGCCTGACAATACTTTTGGTTGAGCACAATATGTCGCTGGTGATGGACGTCGCCGACCAGGTCATTGTACTCGATCTTGGGCAGCTCCTCGCGCATGGTACGCCGCGCCAGATTCAAGGCGACCGCCGGGTCATCGATGCCTATCTCGGCGTCGACGCGGAGGCCTCTTGAATGCTGCACCTGACTGCAATCGAGGCCGGCTACCGCGATCTGACCGTGCTGCACGGCATAGATCTTGAGGTTCGCGCCGGCGAGATCGTGGCGTTGATCGGCCCCAATGGCGCCGGCAAGACGACGCTCGCACGGACCATCGCTGGCCTTCTTCCGGTGCGACGCGGTCAGATTCAATTCGCCGGTCAGCCGATCGAACGTTTGCCGCCATGGACGCGCATTCGCCTTGGCATGGCACATGCGCCGGAGGGGCGCCAGGTGGTGGCTGGATTAACCGTTGCGGATAACCTGCGGCTTGGCGCCTACGCGCTGCGGCGACGCCGCAACGAAAGCTGGATCAGCGGACGCATCGCCGCGGTAGGCGAGCTGTTTCCACCGCTCCGCGAGCGCCTCGACGACCCGGCTGGCAATCTCTCAGGCGGGCAGCAGCAGATGCTGGCGATCGCCCGCGCGCTGATGACCGAGCCCAAGCTCCTCGTCTTGGACGAGCCGTCGCTGGGCTTGGCCCCGGCGCTGGTGGCGGAGATTTTTCGCCTCATCGACCGCCTGCGCGCCAACGGCATTGCGATCTTGTTGTCGGAACAGAATGCGCAGATGACGCTCGCCATTGCCGACCGCGCTTACGTCATCGAAACCGGAAGCATCGCCTTGCAGGGAAGCGGACGCGAACTGCTCGGCCGGCCGGAAATTGCCGAACGCTACCTGGGCATTGGCGGCGATTCCGCGGCAGCCAGCCGCCAGCGCGCCGAAGACCGTCACGCCCGGTTGGTCCGCGGGCTTGCGGATATTTTTGATGTTTGAACCGCAGCCGGTTTTGGTGCGAAGCACTTAATTGGCTTGGTTGTCGGCCTGGCAGTTAGTGGACGTCAGACAAAGCTCTGCGCTATCGGGGCCACGGCGGATTTGCGGGCATTTACGGTCCGCCCTATTGAATGTCCGGCTTCGCCGAAATCGTGTCTGGATGGACCGCTGCCGCGGCGATCGGGCGCGTTGCGGCTTCGGCAATAGCGCCGCCGAGCAGCTTCGCCAGGCAGGCATAACTCCAGTCATTCATGTGCAGATGGTCGGGCGACACGAAAGCGTCGAACGACAGGTGCTGCACATCGTGCCAATCGCGCATTACCGCGAAGCGCTGGAACAATGCGACATTCTCCTGCTTGGCCGCGAGCGCGATCTGCTCGACCATGCCTTGCGTTTCCGACTTGGCAAGCACCGCAGGCGCAAACTGCGGATCGATCAGGACCACATCCGCGCCGGCCGCCTTGAGTCGCTCAATACCGTCATGCAATTCCACGGCATGCGGGTTGAGCGGGTGATCGCGCAGCACCGAATTGGTCCCGATCTGCCATAATACGAGCTGCGGATGCGCGGCGAGCACGTCAGCTTCAAACCGCGCCATCATGTTGTTGGTTTCCTCGCCGTTAACGCCGCGATTGATGACGGTGATTTCCCGGCCGGGAAACCGGGAGCGCAATTCCAGGGCGAGTCGGCTGGGATAGGTTGCGGCCGACGAACTGGCGCCGGCCCCGGCGGTCGAGGATGAGCCGATCGCGACAATCGTAAGCGGCTGACCATTGGCGAGGCGCCGCATCGTGTGAACGAGCGGCCTGTTGAAATGCGTCAAGGCGGCGGGCGTCGTGCATGCAGCCGGCATTGCCGGTGCGGGGGCCGCGGGAGCCGTCCCGGCGGCCGGTTTAGCGGTGCTGCCGGCGCCGGCGAAGGCGGAGATTGCTACGGGCGCCGGGGCGGTGCCGGCGAATTGCGTCGTAGGGTTCTGCGCATTCACCTGTGCGTTTGCAGGACCGGTGTGCAGTGCAAAAAACTGCACCGCAAAAATGGCGGCGGCAGCGGCGGCCTGTGCCTGACAGACCAGTTTTGCTTGTTTGCTGAAAGACATTAACGCGTCGTTTGCATTCTTACGGCGTCCAGATGCGCGGCATTCATGATCTGTAACGCCAAAGCCCGGCCAATGCACTCATGAACTTGCCGCGCCATATCATATTTCTTTGTTGCGGCATAGAGGTCGAAAGTCCCGATATCGTTCCAGTATTGCATGATCCCCAACCGATCGAATAGCAGCGCGTTCCGTTGCTGTGCAACGCGACGCATCGTATCCGCATAGGCGGACACGTCGAGCATCGAAGCGGTACGCGGGCTATATTGCATGTTCATGAGAATTACGTCGGCGCCCGCCGCCTGAATTTTATCGACACCCTCCTCGAGGCTCGAGCGGAAGTCTTCGGTCTCGACGCCGTTGATGGCATCGGCGGTGCCGGCCTGCCAGATCACCAGGCTCGGCTTGTCCTCTGCCAGGATTTTGTCGAGGCTGCCGAGCATATTTGCGGTGGTCAGTTTCGGCTGAACGTGGGCGGCGACCTTGATCTCGTTGCCGGGCAATTGCTGCTTCAGCGCATCCTCAAGTCGCGACGGATAAGCGAAGTGCGCGCCGTCGGGCCCGGGCAGCGAAGACGATCCGGTGCCCAGTACGCTGATCGTAAGCCGATGCTGATCTTTGAGTTGATTGGTCGCACGACCGAGATCGATTTCGCTTTCCAACAACGACGCCGGCACGTCGCAGGCCTCAGGCTGCGCTTCCGCTACCGCCCCCCAGGCCGGCAAACAGTTGAGCGCAATCGTTGCGACTAGCGCGGTGAACAGTTTCATGCCTCGCCTCCCGCGAGGTCTGCGTCCGGCGATTTGCGCCGTCCGGCGAGGCTTCGCCCTTCCATCTCTTTGTACCATGATATCAGACTAGCTATCGCAACCATGATCAAGATGCCGGCCAGGCTGATAAGCGTCTGGATCAAAGGGCCGCCCGACCACTCGCTGATGATGAACTGGCCGGCAAAGGCCAAAAATACGCCGAGACAGAAGATCTCCAGCGAATGTTGGCCGCAAAGGATCGCCGGCCGCAGATAGCGCGATTTCAGCGGCGGCCAATCGCGCGGGACGAAATGCACGGTAACGGCCGCCAGCGCCAGAAAATGGGCAAAGCGCAGTACGTCGAGATTGGTCTTGTCGATCGGATACATCCAGTTGCTCAACCAAACCGGAACGAAACGGCCGAGCGGCTCGACATACCAGGTGAGCGTCACGCAGAAAGCAAACACGAGATAGACGATCGCGAGCGCCAGGACGATGGGCGAGCGCAGCGCCGCCGATAGCCGTTGAGCGCCGCCGAGTGCGCACCACGCCCCGAAGACGAACAGCAACTGCCAAGCAAACGGATTGAAGAACCACTCTCCGTTTGGATAGGCGGGCAGATTCCAATCGAAATTCCACGCCAGTACATAGACCAGCGCCGATCCCGCCAGCGCCAAAGCCGGCTGTTGCAGTAACAGCCAAAGCACAGGTGGGAAGAACAGCAGCAACATAATGTACAACGGCAGCACATCCATGTTGACCGGTTTGAATTTTAGAATGAGCGCCTGAAAAATCGTGACATCCGGCTGCTTGAGGAAATCGAGAATGTTCATTTCCTCGGCGTAGAGCGGATTTTCGAATGTTGCCGCGACATAGGCGATTTCAGCCATAAAGATCGTGAACAGAAAGATATGTGCGACGTAGATTTGCCAGGCCCGCCGCAGCACGCGAGCGCTGGCGACGATGATGCCGCGTTCACGCATGGCGCGGCCGTAAACGAAGGCGGCCGTGTAGCCGGAGATAAAGATGAATATCTCAGTGGCGTCGCTGAAGCCGTAATTGCGGATTGTGAACCAGTTGACGACGTTTTGCGGGATGTGATCGAGAAAGATCAGCCAGAGCGCCACACCCCGGAACAGGTCGAGCCTCAGATCGCGTCCGCCCGGCGGCAGCGGCGAAGGAGCCGCGGTTACCGATGTCAGCGCCAATCTGGGCAAGACGAGATGCTTCACAGCCGCCTTCACGAGGGTTGCGTCGTCGCGCATTCTTCTGGCGCCCACTAAGCGGTGCACGCGAGCTCCGGGCTGCGCGGGCGCCAGTGCAGCGGATTTGACATTTGCTATCCCTTTACCGCTGGATCGAGAAGCGAATGTCAAATCCAAAAGCTCCACTAGCTACGTTACTCGCTAGTGGTCGTTTGATTCAAATATTCGCACAAGGTGCCTGCCGAACGGGATGCGAATGTTTGAATCGGACCGCTCGTTTTCCAATTTAGTCGGCAAGAATGGCTTGAGAAAGAGTCTTGTGACAGCTATGCAATCACGATTGGTGCGCCGCTCGTTTCCGGCCCGGATCGGCTACGAATGGCAACGCGCGCGAACTGCGCCGCACCTTTGCGCATTGGTGGCGAACACTGTTATCGGCTGGAACGGTTCCGTATCGCTCGCATGTATCGTGCCGTAACCCGCAATATTGAAGTCGTGGTGACGCCGCGTTTTGTCGCTGACCGCTCCTCGCCGGAAAACAACTATTTTTTCTGGGCCTATACGATTTCGATCACCAATAAAGGCGCCGACACGGTGCAGCTGAAGACGCGGCATTGGCGCATCACCGACGCCCATGGACGGCAGCAGCAGGTGCGCGGCGCAGGCGTCGTCGGCGAGGAACCGGTGCTCAAAGCTGGAGAATCGTTCGAATATACCAGTGGCGTTCCGCTGCAGACACCCTCGGGTTTCATGGTCGGCACTTACGGCATGATCACTGCCGGCGGCGAGCATTTCGACATCGCTGTTCCCGCTTTCTCGCTCGACAGCGCTGACGGCAAGCGCACGATCAACTGAACTCCTCGCCATTGAACTCCTCGCCGGCACTTCGCTCCAAAACACGGGCGCGCCGCTCCATGCGGCCCGCGGCTATCTTGCGCTGAAATCTATGTTGCTAGTGGCGAATGGTGACGTCGCCGGCCAGCGAACCCACATCGAAGCTGCGGTCGTGACGCGGCGTCTGCTCGCGTTCGCGAACGATCGCATCTTTATCCGGACGCTGGACGCAACGCGATACGCAGTTGCCGTTGTCGCAGACATCGCGGCAGATCCGTTCGGCATTGGCCGCGTGCGAGAGTGCAAACCACAGGGCTGCCGTCGCGACGCCGATCAGAAATTTGATCATGGTCAGCCTCCGCTTCCGCCCCGCGGTCAGCCTCGGCTGCGCCCCGCGCTATCAATTGCAGAGCGGAGGTTTGGTTCCGTATTTAAGGGGGCAGCGCGAGGCGGCGTGGTCGCGGGCGCCAGCGGCGATATCCCTGAATAAACAGCAAATTCAGTGGTTTACGGGCCGCGACTGACAGTCGAGCCGATCGGACGGTTAGGCTGGCGGCGCGCTCGCAGCAGCGATTTCGCCCGGCGCGAAGATGTAGGTCGAGCTGCAAAACTCGCAGGTCACCGTGATCCGCCCGTCCTCGACCATATCGGCGCGATCTTGCGGCGAGAAACTACGCAACATGTTTTCCACGCCATGACGCGAGCACGAGCATTGGGCCGCGACCGCGGTCGCGCGGAAGACGCGAACGCCTCGTTCGTGAAACAGCCGATAGGCCAGCCGCTCGTTGGACAGTTCCGGATCGAGGAGTTCGATGTCGTCAACAGTTGCGATCAGCGAGCGCCCCTCGACCCAGGCTTCGTCTTCCGGGACCACGTGCGGCGTCGTGCCGGCCGGCGCGTCCCCGGGATCCAGGTCGGCGCGACGGGCGCGCTCGGGCGAATTGGGCAAAAACTGCAGCAGAATGCCGCCAGCGCGCCAGTGCCGGCGCGGACCGCCGGCGCCGGCGCGGAACTCTTCCGCCACAGCGAGGCGCACGCGGGTCGGAATTTGCTCTGAGCGCGAGAAGTATTCGTGCGCCGCCTGTTCGAGATCGCCACCCTCGAGCGGCACCAGGCCCTGATAGCGGCTCATCTCCGGACCTTGATCGATAGTCATGGCGAGATGTCCGCGGCCGAGCAATTGCCCGGGCGCTGCTTCGCCGTTGGCGATTGCGGCGGCAACGCGCGTTGCATCGAAACGGGCACAACCGCGCACGTTGCTCGGCGCGGTGAAATCAACCACCAGCATCCGAACCGGCCCGTCGCTTTGGGTCTGCAGGATGAATCGGCCGTCGATTTTGAGCGCCGAGCCGAGCATGACGGTCAGCACAATCGCCTCGCCGAGGAGCTTGGCGACGGGAACCGGATAATCATGACTCTTAAGGATGGTATCGACGACCCCGCCAAGCCGCACAATCCGCCCGCGCAGGTCCAGCGCCTTGACCGCAAAAGGCAGAATCGTGTCGTCGAGACTAGTTGCCGCAGGCTGACGAACCGGGATGTGCAGATGGGGATCGGTCATCGGCGCAATATAGGGAGTGATTGTGAGGCCCGCAGGACAGGCATCACTGCGCGATGGCTTCCAGGCACCAGGTCAGAATGCCCTTTTGCGCATGCAGCCGGTTTTCGGCCTCCTCGAACACCACCGAATGCGGACCATCCATAACCTCGTCGGTGACTTCCTGGCCACGGTGCGCCGGCAGGCAGTGCATGAAAATTGCGTCGGGCTTGGCGCGCGCCATTAGCCGACCGTTGACCTGATAACGTTTGAGCAGATTGTGGCGGCGGTTGCCGTTGCGGTCGCCCATGGAAACCCAGGTATCGGTGACGACGCAGTCCGCGCCTTTGACCGCTTCGTCGGGATCGGTGCCGAGCGTGATCGCGGCGCCGGAACTCTTGATCCAATCCACAAGCGGCTTTTTCGGCGCCAATTCGGCCGGCGTCGCCACCCGCAAATGAAAATCGAACCGCTGCGCCGCGTGCATCCATGAGGTCAGCACGTTGGTGGAGTCGCCGGTCCAGGCCACGGTCCGGCCACGGATCGGTCCGCGGCACTCCTCGAAAGTCATGACGTCGGCCAGCACCTGACACGGATGCGACCGGCGCGTCAGCCCGTTGATAACCGGTATCGTGGCGTGGTGCGCCAGTTCGGCTACGGCTTGCGGATCGAGCATGCGGATCATGATAGCGTCCACATAGCGCGACAGCACGCGGGCGGTATCGGCCAGCGTTTCGCCGCGTCCGAGTTGCATTTCTTCCGCAGTCAGAAGAATGGCGTCGCCGCCCAATTGGCGCATAGCGACTTCGAAGGAAACGCGCGTGCGCGTCGAAGGCCGTTCGAAGATCATGGCCAGCGTGTTGCCGGCAAGCAGACGTTCGCTGCGGTCGCGGCGCGATTTGATCGCGCGCGCTGCATCGATCATGCCGTGCAGATCGGCGGCCGGAACTTCGATCAGATCGAGGAAGTGACGGACGATTTTCATCCCGCCGTTTCCTCTTTGCGCCGCGGCGCGGCCCCGCGCTCGGTGCGCCGGCTAAGCTCGGCGCAGGCGCGATCGAGCCGCGCGACGCCCTCGGCAATTTCCTGCTCGCTGACAATCAGCGGCGGTAGCAGGCGAACGACATTGTCGCCGGCGCCGACCGCTAGCATCTTCTCCGCCCTGATCGCGCTGACGAGATCGCCGGCGGGAACGACCGCGCGCAGTCCGACCAGGAGCCCCTCGCCGCGCACTTCGGCGATAAGGTTGGGGTAGCGATCCTTGATCTCGGCCAAGCGTTGCTTGAACAAGATGCCGATTCTTTTCACATGGTCGAAAAAACCTGGCGCGAGCATGACGTCGAGCGTCGCATTGACTGCGCTCATCGCCAGGGGGTTGCCGCCAAAGGTCGAGCCATGCGTGCCGGCTGTCATGCCCTTGGCCGCCTCGCTGGTGGCGAGCACAGCCCCGACCGGGAACCCGCCGCCGAGCGCTTTGGCGAGCGGCATCACGTCGGGAAGCACTCCGGCGCGCTGATAGGCGAACAGTTCGCCGGTTCGGCCCATACCGCTTTGAACTTCGTCGAAGATGAGTAGAAGGCCGTTCTGATCGCAAAGCTCGCGCAGCGCGCGCAGAAACGACGGCTCGACGGTGCGTACGCCGCCCTCGCCCATCAGCGGCTCGATCATGATCGCCGCGGTCTCGCTGCCGATCGCCTTCTTGACCGCGTTGAGATCGCCGAACGCAACCTGGTCGAAGCCTTCGACCACAGGTCCAAAGCCATCGAGGTATTTCTTCTGTCCACCGGCAGCGAGCGTCGCCAGCGTGCGGCCATGAAAGGCGCCCTCGAAGGTGATGATCCGGTACCGCTCGGGATGGCTGCTCACCGACTGGTATTTGCGCACCGTCTTGATTGCGCCTTCCACTGCCTCGGCGCCGGAATTGCAGAAGAAGACGACATCGGCAAAGCTCGCCGCGCACAGCCGCTGCGCCGCGCGCTCGCCCTCGGGAATTTCATACAGATTAGAGACATGCCACAGTTTCTGGGACTGTTCGGCGAGCGCAGCAACAAGACGCGGGTGCGCATGACCGAGCGCATTGACGGCAACGCCCGAGGTGAAATCGAGGTAGCGCTCGCCATTCGTGGCAATGAGCCACACGCCCTCGCCCCGCTCGAAGGCGAGGTCGACACGCGCAAAGGTCCCCATCAGATGCGATGTCACGGCTCGGCTCGCAAAGTTTGGACCGCAAAGCTTGTTCGCAAAGCTGCACGCTCAAAAGCAGCGCGGCTCAAACGAAATGTGCCGCCTCTCCGGGCGGCACGGAGCAACATTCTATTTGCACCGGCCCTGCTGTCAACACACGATAATTGCGCGACGCGGACCCGATTTGTACCCAGTTCATCCACACGCGTGCAGGAATATGTGGACGCACGCAGCGCGAGTCTTGCGTGAGACTCCAGCCATATTGTAGCCTTTTGATCGTCTAGTACGACATCTCGTGCGGCGGACAGTCTTCTAAAGTGTTGGTGGTTGAGTGCGTGTTGGGCGGCGACGCGCTGCCCAGCGCAAGGGGGGATTGTCGCGCTTGGGCGACGGAGGGGGTGGGCATGTCGTGGACTGACGAGCGGGTCGAGCTTCTGAAAAAGCTGTGGTCTGACGGTCTCTCGGCGAGCCAGATCGCGGCCGAGCTCGGCGGCATCACGCGCAATGCGGTGATCGGCAAAGTGCATCGGCTTGGGCTCTCCGGCCGCGCCAAGAGCAGCGCCTCGCCACGCCCGCGCAAGCCGCGCGCGCCCTCGCATATGTTGCGTATCGGCCGCGCCGCGATCCGCGGCAATACCGCGCTGGCCCATGCTTACGATTTCGAGCTGGAGGCCGAGCCGGAATTGATCGAGAACATCATTCCGATCGGGCAGCGCCGCACCATCCTGGAATTGAACGAGCAGACCTGCCGCTGGCCGGTCGGCGACCCCGGCAGCAGCGATTTCTTTTTCTGCGGCGGCAACACCGTCGCCGGCCTGCCCTATTGCGCCTATCATTCGCGGGTTGCCTATCAGCCCCCCGGCGAACGCCGCCGCGACCGGAGGGCGGGGCGGTAAGCTCCCCCGAATTGCGAGCACAGGCGGGACCTCGCCTACGCTCCTCGCAATGGTGGATAGCGGGCGTAATCTTTTACGCCATCTTGCCGAAGCGGTCGTCCAGCGAATAACCGGCGCCCCGGACGGTGCGGATCGGATCGGTGGCGTGGCCGCGATTGAGCGCCTTGCGCAGCCGGCCGACATGGACGTCGACCGTGCGCTCGTCGATATAGACGTCGCTGCCCCACACGCCGTCGAGCAGCTGCTCGCGCGAAAACACGCGGCCCGGGCGCTCCATGAGAAATTCGAGCAG
>Ga0187765_10000155_pt1 | contig 23859 bp, 21 predicted proteins | sample 0216_QUI02_MP05__3_FD_133018 | JGI IMG/M metagenome (GOLD analysis project Ga0187765, IMG submission 133018) | Tropical peat soil microbial communities from peatlands in Department of Meta, Colombia - 0216_QUI02_MP05_10_MG | ecosystem: Environmental > Terrestrial > Soil > Wetlands > Peat ...
ACCCGTCGTTTCGGCTGTTCGCGACCGCCAACACGGTTGGCCTCGGCGACACCTCCGGCCTCTCTCACGGCACCCAGCAGATCAACCAGGGCCAGATGGACCGCTGGTCGATCGTCACCACGCTCAATTATCTGCCGCACGACAATGAAGTGGAAATCGTGCTGGCTAAGGCCAAGCACTACCGCACCGCGGAAGGCCGCGACATCGTCTCGAAGATGGTGCGGGTCGCCGACCTCACTCGCAACGCTTTTATGAATGGCGATATTTCGACCGTGATGAGTCCGCGTACCGTCATCATCTGGGCCGAGAACGCGGAAATCTTCAACGACATCGGCTTTGCCTTCCGCCTGACCTTCGTCAACAAATGCGACGAATTGGAACGGCCGTTGGTGGCTGAATTTTATCAGCGTTGCTTCGGGCAGGAATTGCCGGAGAGCGCGGTCAATGTCGCATTGAGCTGAAAAGCGCCTCTCCTGCAAACGGGGAGAGGCAGAAGACCATGTCATCCAACATCAAACCGAAAGGCGCTGCGAAAGAGGCTCCGACCGAGCCGTTCAAGCGCGCCGTCGGAATTTGCCTCAAGGCGATTGCCGGCAAGGGCGATCTTGAAGTCAACTTTGCCTCAGAGCGGCCCGGGCTTGTGGGCGGCAAGGCGCGTTTGCCGGAGCCGCCGCGGCGGCTTAACGAGCGCGAAGCCGCGATCGTCCGCGGCCACGCCGACGCCATCGCGCTGCGGCTCGCGTGCCACGATCCGGCGGTGCATCGCAAACTCGCGCCGGGCGGCCAACAGGCGCGTGCGGTATTCGAAGCCGTCGAACAGGCCCGGGTCGAAGCGATCGGGGCGCGCCGCATGGGCGGTGTTGCGAAAAACCTCACCGCCATGCTCGACGACCGCTTTCACCGTGGCAAATTCGACGAAGTCACCGATCGCGCCGATGCGCCGATCGAAGACGCGCTGGCGATGCTGGTGCGCGAGCGGCTCACTGGCCAAACGCCGCCCGCGACCGCGCGCAAGCTTGTCGAGTTGTGGCGGCCGCTGATTGAAGAACGCGCCGGCCGCGATCTTGATCGGCTTGAGCGCGTGCTCAACGATCAGCGCCGCTTCGGCGATGTGGTGCATGATCTGCTCGACTGCCTGGATATGGGCGAGGATCGCTCGAGCGAATCCGACGAAGAGGAAGGCGAAGAGGGCGAAGACCGCAATCAGCAGGATGAGAGCGGCCAGGACGGCGAAGCCTCCGATTCTGCCGAAAGCGAACAGTTAGCGGCGGAGGCCGAAGCCTCAGCCGACGAATTGCCCGACAGCGCCTCGGAAGCGATCGATGCGCCGGCGGCCGAGATGGCCGACGATGCCGAAATGGCGGATTCGGAAAGCGCCGCCGAGCCATGGCGCCCGCGTCAGTCGCGCAATGAGCCGCGCGGGCCGGATTACCGTCCGTTCACCGCGCGCTTCGACGAAACCGTCGGCGCCGAGGAATTATGCGAACCGGAAGAGCTTGATCGCCTGCGCGGCTATCTCGACAAGCAACTTTCGCATCTTCAAGGCGTGGTCGCGCGGCTCGCCAATCGATTGCAGCGGCTGTTATTGGCGCAGCAGAATCGCGCCTGGGAATTCGACCTGGAAGAGGGTTTGCTCGATCCGGCGCGGCTGTCGCGCGTGATCGTCGATCCACTGCATCCGCTGTCGTTCAAGCGCGAAAAGGATACCGATTTCAAGGACACCGTGGTCACGCTGCTCTTGGACAATTCGGGATCGATGCGCGGGCGGCCGATCACCGTCGCCGCAACCTGCGCCGACATTCTGGCGCGCACGCTGGAACGGTGCGGCGTCAAAGTCGAAATCCTCGGCTTCACCACGCGGGCCTGGAAAGGCGGACAGTCGCGCGAAGCCTGGCTCGCCGCGGGCAAGCCGCCCAATCCCGGCCGGCTCAACGATTTGCGCCATATCGTCTACAAGGCAGCGGACGCTCCATGGCGGCGCGCGCGCAAGAATCTCGGCTTGATGATGCGCGAGGGGCTGCTCAAGGAGAACATCGACGGCGAAGCCCTCGATTGGGCGCACAAGCGGCTGTTGGGCCGCTCAGAGACGCGAAAGATTCTCATGATGATTTCCGACGGCGCGCCGGTCGACGATTCGACGCTGTCGGTCAATCCCGGCAATTATCTCGAACGCCACCTGCGCTGGGTCATCGAAGACATCGAAACCCGCTCACCGGTCGAATTGATCGCGATCGGAATCGGCCACGATGTCACCCGCTACTATCGGCGCGCAGTCACGATCGTCGACGCCGAAGAGCTCGGCGGCGTCATGACCGAGAAACTCGCTGAACTGTTCGAGGAGTATCCGGCCGACGACCGGATGCGGCCGGCTCGCCGACGACTGAGCGCATAGCGGGCGCGCGTTGCGGGCCGCGCGAGGCGAGCAAAGCTGCTCGCGCGCTTAGGATCTGGCGGTTGGCAGCGGACCCAAGAAAAATGGTCAGGCGGTCGCCTGACGCTTTTTGGCGACTTGCCGTTTGATCTCGAGCGCGCGCCGCGACAGATCGACGTCTTTGGCGGCCAGCAGAAAAGCATCGAGCCCGCCGCGATGATCAACCGTTTTCAGCGCGTTTGCCGAAATTCGCAAGCGAACCGAGCGGCCGAGCGCGTCCGAGATCAACGTGACATTGAGGAGATTGGGCAAGAACCGCCGCTTGGTTTTGCGGTTCGAGTGGCTGACCCGATGGCCGATCTGGCGCGTCTTTCCGGTCAATTCGCATCGCCATGCCATGATCGCTTATCCTTAGAAGCAAAATCCTATCGCTCCCGCGCGCCGCGCGCCGCCCGTTCCGACGGTCTGGGGATGGCGCGGAGCTATAGTGGCCGGGCCGCTGGGGGTCAAGCGCGGCCTGTTGCCGAGAAGACGCAAGCTTTGGCGAAGGCCCGGCGCTACGTCTGAAACCACACAAACGGCGTATTCTCGCTTGAGACAAGGGCCTTCGCTGTCCTTGTATTTGAGGGCCTCGTGCACTCCCTTGTGCCGCCGCAGCTGCGCGTTTGCTTTGTAAGCGCCGCCGCAATCGCCGCGGCGCTTTTAGTGTTGGCTCTTTTAATCTTGGCTTCGGTCGTCCCGGCGGGCTTTAGTCCTGCGGCAATGGCCGGGGAGACGGGGCGTCAAACCGGGATCACTCGGCTCGAAGCCGAATATGTCGCCAGCATCGCCGGCATTCCGATCGGTCGCGGCAATTGGATCATTGAGGTCTCGGATGACGGCTATTCAGCCGCGGCAAGCGGCACGACCACCGGAATTGTCCGATTCTTTACCGGGGGACGTGGCACCGGCACCGCGCGCGGCACGATCAGCGCCGGCCAACCGACGCCGACGAGCTATGGGGCCACGCTCAGTTACGACCGCAAGATCGACGACGTCCGGATGACGCTCGCGGCCGGCAATGTCACCGACTATGTGGCGGAGCCGCCATTGCCGCCGATTCCGGATCGCATCCCGGTTACCGATGCCGATCGACGCGGCGTGCTCGATCCGATGACCTCGATGCTCAATCGCGTTGCCGGCAGCGGCGATCCGGTTTCGCCTGAAGCCTGCAATCGCAAAGTGCCGGTGTTCGATGGCCGCGTTCGCTACAATCTGGAAAGCGAATTCAGACGTATGGAAAGCGTCAAGGCTGACCGCGGTTATGAGGGTCCTGCGGTTGTCTGCGCCGTCTATTTCACGCCAATTGCCGGCTATGTGCCCGACCGGCCGGCGATCAAGTATTTGGTCACCCTTCGCGATGCCGAAGTCTGGCTGGCACCGATCGTTGGCACGCGTATTTTGGTGCCGTTTCGCTTCTCGATGCCGACCCCGCTCGGGGTAGGGCTGTTGCGGGCGACAGAATTTGTCTCCATTGCCCAACCGGCCATGCCGCCGCATCCGATCGCCAAAACCCAGTGAGCCGTTTGGTCCGCGGCTGCTGGCGGCAGTGTCCCCATTTTCCACAGTGCCTGGCCTCTTGACTCCGATCAGAATCGTGTTTGCAGACCTGAGCCCTCTCTTCGATGGCCGAGACAAGCCGCCACGGGGCCGAGTTCCACCCGATCTGGTATGCAACAGCGTTGATGCCGCCATATATCGCAGTGAACGAACACGAACGGCGCCAGAGTCGCCGATTCGGCCGTGATTCGTTCCAGACTCGTTCCACACGTTAAGCACAGGGCTTTCCAGCGCCTGGGTTGTGATAGACAAGCACCGCCGTTTCTGCGTGATGCCGCCTAGCCGGGCTTTCAATGTCGCTTTCATTCTCGCCTAATACCGACCGCGAGCTTCGCGCCCGCGGCTCGGGCGTGACCGCCGTACTCGGGCCCACCAACACCGGCAAAACTCATCTCGCCATTGAGCGGATGCTTGCGCATTCCTCGGGCATGATCGGCCTGCCGCTGCGGCTCTTGGCGCGCGAAGTTTATAACCGCGCGCTGGAGCGGGTCGGCGCCGAAGCGGTGGCGCTTGTCACCGGCGAGGAAAAAATCAAGCCGCCCAATCCGCGGTTCTGGGTCGCCACCGTCGAGGCGATGCCGCGCGAGCTCGACGTCGCATTCCTTGCTGTCGATGAAATCCAGCTGGCCGCCGATTTCGAGCGCGGGCACGTGTTCACCGATCGCATGCTGCACCGGCGGGGCCGCGAGGAAACGCTCGTGCTCGGCGCCGCGACGATGCGGCCGATCGTGGAGCGCTTGTTGCCCGGGGCCAGCATCGTCAGCCGGCCGCGATTGTCGCGCCTGACTTTCTCCGGTGAAAAGAAGCTGACGCGATTGCCGCGCCGTTCCGCCATCGTCGCCTTCTCCGCCGAGGAGGTCTACGCCATCGCGGAGTTGATCCGCCGGCAGCGCGGCGGAGCGGCAGTCGTGCTCGGCGCGCTATCGCCGCGCACGCGCAACGCTCAGGTCGAGCTCTATCAATCGGGCGAGGTCGATTACCTGGTGGCGACCGACGCCATCGGCATGGGATTGAATCTCGATGTCGATCATGTCGCGTTCGCATCGGACCGCAAATTCGACGGTTATCAATTCCGCAAGCTCAGCCCGTCTGAACTGGCGCAAATTGCCGGGCGCGCCGGGCGTGCCACGCGCGATGGCACCTTCGGCACCAGCGGCCGTTGCCCGCCGTTCGAGACCGAATTGGTGCAGGCGCTCGAATCGCACACATTCGAACCGGTAAAGCTTGTGCAGTGGCGCAATTCCGATCTGGATTTTTCGTCAGTCGGCGCGCTGCAGGCGGCGCTCGCGATGGCGCCGAACGAGAGCGCGCTGGCGCGCGCGCCGATCGCCGAAGATATCCTGGTGCTCGATCACGCGGCGCGCGATGACGATGTGCGCGCGTGGACGCGAACGTCAGCCGACGTCGAGCGGCTGTGGGACGTTTGTCAATTGCCGGACTATCGTAAGATCGCGCCCGCCAATCATGCCGAACTGGTCGTGACGCTGTACGGTTTCCTGCAGCGCGACGGCGCGATCAAAACCGATTGGTTTGCCCACCAGGTTGCGCTCGCCGATCGCACCGACGGCGACATCGACACCTTGTCCACGCGGATTGCCCATATCCGCACTTGGACTTTTGCCGCGAACCGTCCGGATTGGCTGGTCGACCCCGAGCATTGGCAGGGCGTCACCCGTGCGGTCGAAGACCGGTTGTCGGACGCCTTGCATGAACGCCTCACCGAGCGTTTCGTCGATCGCCGCACCAGCGTCTTGATGCGGCGGCTGCGCGAGAACGCCACCCTCGAACCGGATTTCAACAAAACTGGCGATGTCGTCGTCGAAGGCCATTTGATTGGCCGGCTCGATGGATTCGTATTTGTCGCTGACGCGGCTTCGGGCGGCTCTGAGGCCAAAGCCTTGCAAAACGCAGCGCAAAAGGCGCTGGTCGGCGAGATAGGCGCGCGCGCCGCGCGGCTCGCCGAGGCGCCCGACGACCAATTCGTGTTGGCTGCCGATGGCATTCTGCGCTGGGTCGGCGCCGCGGTGGGCAAGCTTCAGGCCAGCGAAGAACCGTTGCGGCCGCGCATCCGGATTATTGCCGACGAACATCTCAGCGGCGCGCCCCGCGAAGGCGTCGAGGCCCGGCTCAATGCCTGGCTCAAAAGCCATCTCGAAAAACTACTCGGTCCGCTTGCCGAACTTGCGGCGGCAAGCGATGTCACCGGGATTGCCCGCGGCGTCGCCTTTCAGCTCGTCGAGGCGCTGGGTGTGCTCGATCGCGCGCAGGTCGCGGACGAGGTCAAAGCGCTCGACCAACCCGCGCGCGCCACCTTGCGCAAATATGGCGTGCGCTTTGGCGCCCACCACATCTATCTGCCAGCGCTTTTGAAGCCAGGCCCGCGCAAGCTTGCCACGGAGCTTTGGGCGCTGCGCCACGACAGCACCGACGGCAAAGTCGTAGAGGACCTCCTCCATCTGGCCGGTAGCGGGCGCACCTCGGTCGCAGCGGATCCCGCGATCGATCCGGCGCTATACCGCACTGCCGGCTATCGCTTGTGCGGCGCGCGTGCGGTCCGCGTCGATATCCTGGAGCGGCTGGCCGACCTCATTCGCCCGGCGCTCGCTTGGCGCGAAGGAGCGGCAGGACCGCGGCCGGCGGGCGCGGTTACAGGCGGGGTCTTTATTGTGGTCAATAGCATGACATCGCTGATCGGAGCCTCGGGCGAAGACTTTGCGTCGATCTTGCGCGCGCTCGGCTATCGCATGGAGCGCCGGCCGAAGCCCCAGGATCAGCCGCCGCCTGCGGCCACTGGCACACCGCCTGCGCAAGAAGCACGCGAGAGGGCCTCAGCAGAGGCGCCGCCTGCCGGTGAATTGCCCGGCGTGCAGGCCGTTGCCGCCGATTCCGGTGCTGCCGAACCGAGCACGCCAGGTTCGGCAGAGCCTGTACCCGAGCAACCGAACATTTCGGTTGAGGAAGATGGAGCGACCGCCAGCGCGGCTGTCGCTCCGCCTGCAGCCGAGCCCGAGATGATCGAGGTCTGGCGTCCGAACCGCACCGGAGACCGGCGTCGCGTCCGTGCGCGCGGCAGAGCAAAGCATGGCGAAGCGGTTGCACCGGCACCGGAAATTGCAAGTGCTGCCCTTGCGCCAACGCCCAAAGAGCAGACGGCAGTCATCGAGCCGACGGCGGAACTGGACCCCCACGGCAGGCCGCGACGGCCGGGGCGGCAGCGCCGGCCGCAGCATCGAATGGACCGGCAAGAGCGGCCGCAACGCGAACGCCTGCCCGGTAAACGCTTCGAACCGAGGGAAAAAAGGCCGGATCCCAATTCGCCCTTCGCCAAGCTCGCCGCATTGAAGGCGCAGCTGGAAGCAGATGCCAAGGAGCGGCGTTGAGTGGCGGGCGAGGCTGAGCGCCAGCGCATTGATCGCTGGTTGTGGCATGCGCGCCTGGTACGCACGCGCAGCGCCGCCGCGGCGCTCGCCGGTGGCGGTTTTGTCCGGATCAATGGCGCGCGGATTGACGCCCCCGGCAGGATGGTGCGCACCGGTGACGTCGTCACCGTCGCTCTCGACCGCCGCGTGCGGGTGGTCAAAGTGCTGGGCTTTGTCGAGCGGCGAGGGCCGGCCGGTAGCGCCGCGGCGCTTTACCAGGATTTGCACTGAGAGGACTCGCAGCGGGCGGTTCGTGGGCGATGGGCTTGGAAGCTCAGGGCGGGAGGGCGCGGCGAATCGGCGCTTCTTGCGTGCCCCTGACCCATGCGATAGGAGCAAGCTCCCAAATGGGCGTTTAGAGTGCGCAAATGACCTATATCGTCAACGACAATTGCATCAAATGCAAATACATGGACTGCGTTGAGGTTTGCCCCGTCGATTGCTTTTACGAGGGCGAAAACATGCTGGTCATCCACCCGGACGAGTGCATCGATTGCGGTGTGTGCGAGCCGGAATGTCCGGTTGAAGCGATTAAGCCGGATACCGAGCCTGGACTGGAAAAATGGCTGGGCATCAACGCCGAATACGCAAAGGTTTGGCCGAACATCACGACGAAAAAGACCCCGCCCGCGGACGCCAAACAGTGGGAGGGCGTCGCCAATAAGTTCGAAGAGCATTTTTCAGCTAATCCGGGCAGTGGCGATTAGTGCTCGCATAGGTTGCCCTCTTAACCATCGTTAAAAATTAGCTTGTGCGCCAGCATCATGCGAGGCCTGCACCGGGCCTTAAGGCTTTGATTTTTGCGGAAAATGTGATATATAGATGTCACACAATGAACAACGCCGGAAGACCTGCTCCCGACCGGGAGCATATTTTTTCGGGGAGTTTCCGAGGAACCGTCAAAAGAGGCGTGAATTTCCACGCAACAGCAGTGGCAGAGAAAACTCGTCGTCGTCCAAAGAAGAGTGCGACCGGCATGAGCCGGAAGGGAAAAACCTCCTCCCGCGCGAGCCGGAGGCCATCACAGTCAGCGCGTGCGCTGACCCGCAGCCGGGTTAGCGTCGCGAAGCCCGCGCACCGGCGCAAGCCGGAGCCGGAAGGAGCAGCAGCTTTGGGAATGAATGCAAAAAAGACTACACAACGACAGGGCTTCAAGACCCACGAATTCATCGTCTATCCGGCGCACGGTGTCGGCCAGATTGTGGCTATCGAGGAGCAAGAGGTCGCTGGCGCTCGCCTTGAGCTGTTCGTGATCAATTTCGTCAAGGACAAAATGACCTTGCGGGTGCCGACTGCGAAGGTCGCTTCCGTCGGTATGCGCAAGCTTGCCGAGAGCCCGATGGTCAAACGCGCACTCGAGACCCTCAAAGGCCGCGCTCGTATTAAGCGAACGATGTGGTCGCGGCGGGCGCAGGAATACGAAGCCAAAATCAATTCCGGCGATATCGTCGCCATCGCCGAGGTCGTTCGTGATTTGTACCGCTCCGAGACGCAGCCGGAACAGTCGTATTCCGAGCGCCAATTGTACGAAGCGGCTCTCGACCGGTTGTCGCGCGAAGTCGCGGCGGTGCAACGCATCACCGAGACCGAAGCGGTCAAGGAGATCGAGGGTGCGCTGGCCAAAGGTCCTCGTCGCGGCCCCAAGCCGGAAGCCGAAGACGATTCGGTGGTCGAGGAAGAGGCGGCCTAAGCGCGCGTACTTCACTGCAAGCAAGTTACAATCGAAAGGCCCGGCCGATCGCCGGGCCTTTTTATTTGCGGGCTTTTTGTTTGATCGTGGTCCCCGCGCCGGACCGCATGCCGGCGGAGGCAAAGTCTCGCCGCAAAATTCCTATGGTTAGCCATAAATTAAGCTTCCTTTGTAAGGAGATAGGGCGGGGATGGGCGGGGGCGTCATCATGCGGCGAAAAATAATCTCGAAGCGCGGACGGTTGCTGCCGCTTCTTGCCGCCTGTGGTCTTGGCTATCTCATTGGGGCGTTGCATCTGGCCACCTTGCGCGAGGTCGGCAACAGTTCGGCTGCGCAGGCGGTGGCGCTGCGTTTTCCAAAAGAATGGGCCGCATCACCGGTGATCGCGTTGGCGGCGGTGAAAAACGCCGACGCGGACCTGTTCCGGCCGGTGCCGATGGCGCCGGCAGCGCAAATCGAAGCGAACGCCGATCAGCCAGTCATCGACCACCTTACACAGGAACCGGAAGCGCCGGCGCCAGTGCCACGCGTGGTGCAAACGGCGTCACTCGCGGGCGCGGCGGCGCCGACGGGGAACGGCCTTGATCCCGCAACGCGGCCGGTTGCGGGCGAGGCCGCCAAAGCGTCGGCGGCTCGCGCGCATACGGCTGCCGCAAGCCGGGCGGGCTACATTCTCGACGATGCGCAGATCGCCAGCATCAAAGCGCGGCTGCATCTGACGCCCGATCAGGAACGCATGTGGCCGGCAGTCGAGGCTGCGTTGCGCAACATGGCTTACAAGCGAACGCAGCAAGCCGCGGCGCACGGCGCTGCGCGAAACCTGCAAGCAGCGGCGGTCGATCCGCAGGCCGTGGATGGGCTGAAGTCCGCGGCCGTTCCCTTGATCATGAGTTTTAGTTCGGAACAGAAGGAAGAAGTTCGCAATCTCGCCCATGTTATGGGGCTCGATCAACTCGCCTCGCAATTCTGAACGGGACGGGTGCCGCCGCCAGCCGGCTGTGCTGCGCGCCCGGCACAAACCGCGCCAGCGTTATTCCTCAGCCGCCGGATTTTGTTGCGGTAGAGTGAACTGCGGCTGCAGCAGGTCCGCGACGCATTTCGCGCCAATCAGCGCCAAGCCGACAAAGCAAATCAATTCGCCGACATCCAACGGGCTTGTGACGTAAAAGCTGTAGAGCGGGTCATAAAGAAAAAATGCCGCGCATAAGGTCGCGGCGATGCCGTACATCATGGCCAATGAGCCGCCATAGAGCGTTGCCACCAATGCAATCGGCAGCAGATAAAAAAACACCAAATGCTGCGGTCCGACCGCCGACATTTTCACGAGCCACAGAACCATCGTGACCGCTGACACGATGACGAGCACCACTGCTACGGGTGCCACCCGTCTGAGAAGGCCCATGCGTTTCCCCGGCAGTCGTTGGTCGGCTTCACGGCATGATAACCGACCCGAGGGCCGCCGAGAATAGCTGAAAAAGCCGATGCGGCGGGCATTTGCGGGCGCCGAGCTTTTACTCGACGACGATTTTCACTTCGCTGCCGGGTTTGACCTTATCGCCCGGATCGAGACCGTTGAGCACGCGGAAACGATCAAGCGCGCGGTCGGCGACGGCCATTCTGCCGGCAAGTTTCTCTACTGTGTCGTCGGGCGCGACGGTCACAACGCGAAGCTGCAGCGGTTTCGCCTGCTCGGTCTCGGCGATGCTCATCCGTCGGAAACTGCCGATCGAGTCACGAAAGGCGCGGTCGGTTTCCGGTGTGCGATGCTTTGCTGCGAAAATAAAACGGTACACGTCACTGCCGAAGCGAATGGCGTAGAGACGAAAGTCCCATTGGTCGCCTTTGGCGGCGGCGGTCGCGCCCGGAAAACCGTTGATGGTGATGTCTTCGAGGCTGTTTTGATCGATATTTTCAATCCATCCGGATGTCAGATACGCGCCTAGTGTCTGCTCCGCCGGCACGCGAACCACGTCGAGCCGCAACGCCTCGGTACCGCCGCGCTTGATGCCGAGCACCGCCTGAGCTGTGTTGTCGAGCGTGAATCCCTCCGGCGCGGCGAAGGTGAAGCCGAGCTTGGGATGCAGAAAGCGGCGGCCGCGAACGAAGCCTTCGCCGGGGTCCTCGCCATAGACGAGGCCGTTGATATCGGCGAGATAGGCCGTTTTGGCTTGGACAAAATTCTGACCTTCATCGGCCGGGGCGCGATATTGCCGGGCCGTTGCGATGGCGTTGGTGATGCGTTCGGGAGTCGCCGGGTGCGAGGATAGAAAGTCGGGAGCGGCCGGATTGATCGCGCCGCTTTGCTCGGGCTTGAGCTGAGAATTGTGCTCCATCGCGGTCAGAAATCGCACCGCGCCATAAGGATCGTAACCCGCCCGCGCGGCGATCGCGACACCGATCGTGTCGGCTTCGAACTCCTGGGCCCGTGAGAAGCTCGCCAGCGCCAGCTTGGATTTGGCAAGCGCCAGCGCGCCGGCGGCGGGATCGGTAACCACGTCGGAAACGACGCGGCTGACGAGTTCAGCCTCGCGTGCGTGCTCCTCGCGTAGTTCGGCATGGTGGGCGAGGACATGTCCCATTTCATGCGCGAGCACCGAGGCGAGCTCGGAATCGTCGTTGGCCAGCGCGATCAGCCCGCGCGTGACGTAGAGCTGGCCGCTCGGCAGCGCAAAAGCATTGACCGATTGCGAATTGAGTATGGTGACCTTGTAGTGCAAGTCGGGCCGATCCGACGCGGCGACGAGGCGTTCGACCGTGCTCTCGATCAGCGCTTGCAGCTTTAGGTCGGTGTAGACGCCGCCATAGGCGGCGAGAATGCGCTGATGCTCGCGCAAAACGTCGGGCGCCATCGGCGCCTCGCCGGTTTTTCCCGGCAGCGAAGCTGTGGCTTGGGGGGCGTAGGCGGATGATGAGGCCGTACAGGCGGCAAGCAGCAGCGCGGCAAACAGCGCAACCGCCCTGCCAAGTTGACAGGTGATAAGCTCGAATTGTCCCCGTCTCACCACGTCACCCACCGCAGCGCGGCTCCGTCATTTCCCCGCGGATGCCGATCTCAATCGGCCAGTTCGATCTGTCCCGGGCGCTCGGCTTCGATCCAAGCGCGGTCGCCACTGCGCGCCTCGACCCAGCCGCGAACCCTGATGCGGCGGCCAGCGAGCGTCCGCAAATCGAGCCCCGCCGCCGCAAAATTGCGCTCGTTTCGTTTCAGGACCGTAACCGTAATGTCCCCGACCCGCCGCCGGAAATTCACATAGATTGTGGGCCCACTTTCGCGCACGGAGGCGACTTTGCCCTCGACCAGCGTAAATCGGCCTCGGTGCGCCAGCGCATCCTGCGCCGTCTCGGCGTTCAGCACCTCATAGTACGGATCGGCCCATAGGCCAAGTTTAGCCTGGCGGGCCGCTTTCTCCCGATCCAGCAGGTCTCCCGCGCAAGCGCCTGCGATATGATCGCCGACCCGGGCAAAGCCGTCGGCCACCAATTCTCGCTGCAGCAGGAACTCGTCGCCGTCACGGACCGTATAGGCGTAGGCGACCAGGCGTCCGTAGCGATCGGCCCCATTCTCGGCGCGGCGCAGCGCCACCTGATCCCCCGCGGCAAGGGCGCTAAGCGCCGCGGCTGCGGCGCGCGCCACGGCTGTTGTCGCGGCATCATGCGGTGCGACTAACGGAGCGACCTCGATCGCAGCCAAGCGCACCTCGCGGCCATCGTCGAGCGCAAAAGTTCGTCCATCGATTATCCTGCTGACCGTGCCGCGGGCGATCTCGTCGCCGCCGCAGGCCTGCCGGGCCGATGCTTGATCGGCGGCGGCGGCCGGCATTGCGCCGCACAGCACCCAGCATCCAGCCGTCAATCCGGCTATCACGCACGCGTCCCGCCAAACCGCCATGGAACCCCTGCCAACATCCCATTATTGACGCCAAGCCAAAGGCCGGAATACGGCGTTCCTGCGGCGACCGCCGCGCAAGTCTGAGGTCGCACCTGGCACCGCGGCGGCCTGGTAAACCGACCTGGCGAAGCACTGTCAGACCGGCATTGGGAACCTAGTGGTATTGCGGGGCCGCGTCATCGACGTGACGGGGCCACTTGATGACCGGCCACTTGGCGAATCAGCGGCACGCCGCTAACGCTCGCGCCGATGCTCTTCTTCCTGACGAGCCAGTCGCCCTGGATTTCCGGCGCGATAATCGTTGGCGGCGGCACGCTCTTGGCAATGATCGGCCCGGCGTTGGTCCGCCGCTATGTGACGCTCGATCGGCTGACGATCAATAATGAAATTGCCGGATTCAAATTTGCCACGGTCGGCGTGCTGTACGCGGTCTTGCTTGCTTTTGTGATCATCGTGGTGTGGGAAAAGTTCAGCGACGCGGAAACAAATGTGGTGCGCGAAGCCGGCGCGGCGGAGAATCTTTATCGGCTGTCTCAGGGGCTTGGTGATGTCGATGGCGCCGGTTTACGAAAATCGGTTGCGACTTATCTCAAAGCAGCAATGTCGGATGATTGGCCGGCGATGGACAAGGGCGGTGTTAACGCGGGCGGACCCGCCAAGCAGGCGCTGGATGCGATCTACCGCATGCTCGCCGTCGTCAATGACCAGCGCGATCGCGCATTGATAGTGGAGATTTTCAGTCAGGTCGATCGCATAACCGAGGCGCGTCGATCGCGATTGATCGCTGCCGAAGGTGCGGTGCCCAACGTCATCTGGCTGGTGCTGCTGGGAGGCGCCGCGGTAACCATCTCGTTTACGTTTTTCTTCGGCGCGGAAAGCCTGTTGGCGCAAACCATGATGACGGCGCTGCTCGCGCTGCTGATATTTTCCGAGCTTCTGGTGGTGATCGCCATAGACCGGCCGTTCACCGGTGTGGTTAAAGTGCATCCCACCGCGCTTGCCGAAGTGCTTGCTGATGTCGAGTCCAAGTCTGATCAGCCTCGCTAAGGCATGATCCCGAAAAGTGGATACCGGTTTTCGGAAAAGATCATGCTCAAACAACAAGCTAAAGCGAATGGCGATTCAACTTAAAATCATTTCGCTTTAGCCGGAGCGCCTCTGGCAGGACGTGAAGTCGCACGCCTTCCGATCCGCCTTGCGGGGCAGCTAGGAAAGGCGCTGAATATCCGAACCCTTTCAGAAATCGCGCTGCAGCAGCATCGATCGGTCGATCAGGGGAGGAAACATGAAATTGGCGCGCGCGCTGGCGGCATCCATGCTCTGCGCAGTTGCTGTAAGCGGCGCTGCGGCGCAGAGCTATCCCAATCGCCCCGTGACGATGGTGGTGGGGTTCGCACCCGGCGGCGCCGACGATGCGACGGCGCGAATCCTCCAGGATCCGATGCAGAAGGCGCTTGGCCAGCCAATCGTCATTGAAAATGTCAGCGGCGCCGGCGGCATGATCGCCGCCGCCAAGGTCGCCCATGCCGATCCCGACGGCTACACGATCCTTTTGCATCAGGATGCGCTTGCGGCCGGCATGTCGCTTTATCCGGATCGCACGTTCGACGCCGAGAAGGATTTTGCGCCAATCGGACTCGTCAACACCACGACGAACACGCTCGCCGGACGGCCGTCGCTGCCGGCGAACAATTTCGACGAACTGTTGCGCTGGGTGAAACAGCCCGGCCAGACGATCAGGATCGGACATCCCGGCGTCGGCTCGTTCGGACACTTGGCCGAGGTCCTGATCTTCCAGGAGCTCGGCATCAAAGTCACGCAGGTGCCCTACCGGGGCGCCGGCCCGGCGCTGGTCGATTTGTTGGCGGGACAGGTAGACTTAGGCCCGATCTCGGCGGTCGTCGCCACGCCACTGGTCAACTCCGGCAAGCTCAAGGCCTATACACTGATCGGCAAGAAGGACTTCGCCGGCCTGCCGCAGCTCAAGACCATGGGCGAACTCGGCTACCCAAAGGCCGACATCGATTTCTGGCACATGTTACTGGCGCCGGCCGCCACGCCGCGGCCAATCATCGAGAAGCTCAACAGTGCGCTGCGCGCGGCGCTCAGCGATGCCAAGCTGCGCAAGACCTATAACGACGGCGGCATGGATCTATACCCGAAGGACCAACAAACTCCGCAAGCCGCACAAGCTTTGCTTAAAAGCGAAGTCAAGCTCTGGGGCGACGTGATCCGCGCCAATAATATTGCCACGCAGTAACGGGCCGAGATTCACTTATAAATCGCCAGGTATTTTCCCTGGCCGCACCAGCATCGGCCCGTAGACCGCCAGAAAAGCGCCGAAGGCGACGATCCAGCATGCCGCCGCGGCCAGCAAAGACTGGTAATAGATCCCCGACAAAACAGGTGCCGCGACACGAATGAGTGCCGCCAGCAAGATCGCTCCATAAATCACGACAGTCGGCGGTGTCGAAACGGTGTCCCGTCCCGTATGTCCCAACGTCGCCCGCGTCATGACCGCGAGCGTCATGATGCCCATCGCTCCGGTCGTCCAGGCATGCAGCGCTCCGCTCGGCGGCATGAGCATTGGCCACAGGATCGACACTGCGAGGATGAAAGCACCGAGCGGCACGAAGGCGTAGCCGAGATGCAACACGAACAGGATCGGCTCGCGCCAGGTCCGCTCGCCGGCCCAACGGAAAAGCCGCGCCGTTTGCGCAATGGTCATCAGCAAAAGCAAGGCGGCGCGGCCCGGCCAGCTCGGCGCGACAACCCAGGCGACAAGTGCGACAACCGCGATCGCTATGCTGACGATGTCGAAACGACCGACTGGCGCCGGTAGGCGATCGCGGCCCTGCCGCCTCAGCCAATTGGTCGTGAAGCTCGGCGTGATGCGCCCGCCGATCAGCATGATCATTGTGACGATCACGGCGCAGCCCAGCCGCAGGCCGTAAGCCGGCGCGCCGCTATATAACGTTTCTGCCTGGAACAGGATATTGGCGAAGGCGAGTACGCCGATGAGCACGACAACCCGTAAATTGCGCCAGTTCTTGCCGACAATGATTTCGCGCAACACGACTGCGACCAGTGTGGGCAAATAAACGCAATCGATAATCGCCGCGGTCACCACGCCGATTTCGGCACTGATGAGCATTGCCACGCGCCCTGCCAACCACAACAGGAACAGCATCAGCAGCGAACGCCCTTGTAACGGCAAGCGGCCGGTCCAGTTCGGTATTGCCGTCAATAAAAAACCGGTGACTGCCGCGGATATGTAACCGAACAGAAATTCGTGGGCATGCCAGGCAATCGGGCCGTAAGCATCGGCAAATTGCCAACCTTGGGCCAGAACGCCGATCCACAGCACCATTGCTGCGCAGGCCCACGCGGCGGCGCCCAAAAAGAAGGGGCGAAAGCCATAGCTCAGAAGCGCAATCGCTTCCGGCTTCAGCCGCGGAATGCCGCCTCGACTGGTCCTGCGATTCTCGCTCATGCCGGCGCGCGTGTCCGCATCTGCCGTTCGACTCCTCGGCGGGTCAATGGCCCATGCCGCTCATGACCTGACCGTTGAAGATGTCAGGGTTGGGCGAACCCTCAACCGACAAAATACCGGCCAATCCCCGCTCCACCCGTGCGATGGCGTGGTCGAGAAAAGTGTAATTGCCCGGCACTTTCGGCGTGATCTCGGTAATCACCGCGCCGCCAGCAGGAACCGTCACCGTCTGAATTCCTGTGAGCGGCGGAGATTGCAGGCCGCCAAACAAGTAGACCTTGTCAAAGATCGCGCCGATCACGTGAAACGACGAGGTGAAATTCGGTCCGCCGACGCCAAAGAAGAACCGGACCGTCTCGCCGACTTTGGCATGCAGCGGATGCAGCTTCGACAAAGCCCCGACCGAACCATTGAACACAAAATATTCGGGATGTTCCGCGAGCAATTTCTCGACGCTGAATTCGGCGCTGCCGTGCTGGCCGAAGGGTGCGTCGGTGTAGATCTCCCCCTGCATCACATAGAACTCCCGATCGGCGTGGGGCAGCCCGCCTTCCGGCTCGACCAGGATGAGGCCGTACATGCCGTTGGCGATGTGCTCGGCCACCATCGGCGTGGCGCAGTGATAGACATAAAGCCCGGGCACCAGCGCTTTCCACGTCATCGATTTTTCTTTGCCGGGATCGACCTGAAGCACGGCCGCGCCGCCGCCGGGGCCGGTTGTGGCGTGAAAGTCGACTGAATGCATCATCGCGCTGTCGACCGAATTTTTCAGATGAATGTCGACGGTATCGCCTACGCGCACCCTGATGAACGGGCCCGGGACTTTGCCATTGAACGTCCAGTAACCGAACGTCGTCCCTTCGGCGAGACGGCCTTCGACTTCAGCGGCCAATAGATCGACGCGGACAGTCTGCGGCTCCCGTCGTCCGATCGGCGGCGGCAGGTCCGTTGCCTCGCGCGAAATGTCGGCTTCGACCAGGGTCTGCGGCGGCGGCCGCGGCGTCACCACAAACTGCCCCTGCATGCCGGCGAGCTGGTGGCCGGGCACGCTGCAGAAATAAATAAAATCACCGGCCTTGGCGGCGCGAAACGCGATCGTTGTGCTCGCGCCTTTGCCGGTAACGCGCGGCGACTTCGCGTCCTGATCGGGAAAGACGATGTCGTGCTCCGCGCCCTCGCCGTTGATCAAGGTGAGCTGCACGACCTGGTCCTCGGCGGCGGTCAATACCGGATTTACTTTGCCGTCGATCTCGCCGCCGACGCCGATATAGACCATGCGTCCATCGGCGATGCCCGATCGCAGTGTGTATTTGGCGTCCGCGATGTAAGCGGCTGCGGCTTGCGGGGCTTGTTGTGCCGGCGCCGTGCTTGGCGCCGCGCTCTGCGCGGCGGCTGCTCGCGCGCCCGCCGGTTGCGCGCGCTCGGGTGTAGCGAGGAACGCGATGACGTCGGCGCGGTCCTGGTCGGTCTTGAGACCCGGAAATGGCATTTTGTTCCCTGGCACGATCTGCTGCGGATCGGCCAGATAGGCATCGAGCGTCTTGGCGTCCCAGACCCTGTTGGCGGCCTTCATCGCCGGCGAATAATCGTAATTCGGCTCGCTCCCCGATTTGCGGCCCACAATGCCGGCAAGCGACGGACCAAGGACCTCCTTGCCAGGCTCGCGTGAATGACAGACCTGGCATTTGCGGAACACCAGTCGTCCCGCTGCGGGATCGCCACCGCCAGTCGCAGTCGCCGCGGGAGTGGCCGCCTGCGAGGCGGGCGCAGAATTTCCGGCAGGCTCTGGTGTGGTGCTGGGTGGCGGCGGATTAGCGGCGACATGGGTATGGCTGGAAATGCCAGGAGGATTTGAGTCGTTCGATTCAGACGCGCGAGGCACGCCGCTGGCGGCGGCGGCAGGCGGAGCGCTCGCCGAATTGGATAGAACTGCGGGTGAGGGAGGCGAATCCGGTCGCGCTTGCGAAGCCGCAGTCACCGCCGTGCCGCTCGAATTGGCCGCTTGCTCGTTTGAACGCGAGGCGAAATAGAGTCCGACCGCGATTGCGCCGATCCCGATGATTGCAAGGTACCAGTCGCGCCAAGGTTTTCGCATGATGCCCTCTCCATTGCCCCGGTCCGCTGGAGTAGCCCGGTAATGATCGCAATGGCTGCGTTCTGCGCGAGCGCAGTCTATGAACGAATACGGCAGATGGGGCGTCCATGGGTTGACGCAGGTCAAATCCCGGCTGCCATCCTCCTGCAATGAGGAAGGAAGGAGCGGCCGCGAAGGACCTTGGAGGGAGCGCGCGGCCAAAGAGCTCTTCGGGGTGCGAGCCGCCGCCGGGGGTGCTATACCGCGGCCGCTGTGGTCGAAATCAAATATCTAAGGCTAGTCCGCGCAATTGGTCCCGTAGCTCAGCCGGATAGAGCAGCGGTTTCCTAAACCGAAGGTCACAGGTTCGAGTCCTGTCGGGACCGCCATAGGCTTCAATATCGAGTCAGGCACCTTGCTGCCTCGCGGACGGCATCGTCGGTCGAGCGCGCGTCGCCCTTGCAAAGCGCCCCAACCTTATGGCCCGTTCGGGACAAAACATCGCTGGCTAACCATCAAGCTAAGCCATTAAAATATCCGCGCCGTCACGGTCCTGTCGGGGCCGCCAGGACATTTTAGTCGCAACCGTCACACGCGTGAGAGCATGACCAGCCAAAACCCCGAGGAAATAAGAGCCGCCGCCAATGCCGCGGCGGCAAGCGAGTTCTACAACCTGCACGAAATCGTGCGCAAAGCCCGCGCCAATCTCAATCAGAACGACTGGGACTACATTGTCGGTGGCACCGAGAGCGAAACCACATTGCGGCGCAACCGGATGGCGCTTGATTCCATCGCGCTACGGCCGCGCGTATTGCGCGATGTCAGCAAAGTCGATGCTTCAGTCGAAGTGCTCGGCCGGAAACTGCGCCTGCCGCTCATGCTCTGTCCGGTCGGATCGCTGGAGAGCTTTCATCCGCGTGGCGCCGAACCGGTGGTGCGCGCCGCGGCTGAGTTCGGCATCGCGCACATGCTCAGCTCGGTCTGCGATCCTGGCCTGGAAGAAGTCGCCAAGGCCGCGCCCGATGCGTTGCGGATGTTTCAGCTTTATGTTCGCGGCGACGCCGCCTGGGCCGACGATCACCTCGAGCGCGCCATCAAAAACAAATACGCGGCGTTCTGCATCACCGTCGATACCGCCCATTACAGCCGGCGCGAGCGCGATCTCGCCAAACGGCATGTTACCGCGGGCCGCCGCCGCGTGCAGGGCCGCGACTTTCAGATGGCGCTCGATTGGCGCACGGTCGAGCGCATGAAGAGCAAGTACAAGATCCCGTTCGCGATCAAGGGCATCGCTACCGCTGAGGATGCCAAGATCGCGCTCGATCACGGCGTGGAGATCATTTACGTGTCGAACCATGGAGGCCGCCAGCTCGATCACGGACGCGGCTCCACCGAGGTCTTGCCGGAAGTGGTGGAGGCGGTGGCGGGCCGGGCGCTGATCATCGTCGACGGCGCCATCAATCGCGGCACCGATGTCATCAAGGCGCTGGCGCTCGGTGCCGATCTGGTCGGGCTTGGCCGCATGCAGTGCTACGGGCTCGCGGCCGCCGGGCAGGCCGGGATCGTGCGGATGCTGGAAATCATGGAAGACGAGGTGATCCGCGCGCTCGGTCTCCTCGGCCTCACCGGCTTCGGCAAACTCGATCGCTCGTATTTGCACCCGGCGACGCCGGCCAACGCGCCGCATGTGCTCTCGGCCTTTCCGCTCTGGGAGGTCGAGCCGTATCGGTACTAACGCCGGCTGTATGGATGCATTATTGCGAGGAGCCAACGGGCCCGCGCGAAGTCGCGCGGCCCGATGACGGGCTCCACGACGAAGCAATCCAGAAGCAGGAGTATGAAACCCTGGACTTCGCTTCGCTCGCAATGACCACAGCGCGCCAGATCTGCAATTTAGTCTCGATCCCGCACCGGGAAGATCACGGCAGCGCCCACGACAAACTGTCGTGGCCGGGCTTGTAACCCATATTGCTCTGCGCCGGATTCCTGTTCACCAGCGGCCGGCCATACATCGGATTGGTCACGCTGCGCGTCTCGTGCTCGACGCTGAACAGCACTGCACGGCTGTCGAGATCGATGAGATCGTTGAAGCGGTATTGATAATCGTCACTTTCCTCCGTGATCAGCCCGAGCTCGTTGAGGCGCCGGTGCGGACCGGAAAAATCGGCGATGTATATTTGCACATGATGACCGTCGTACGGACGTTCGGGCGCGTCGGTCTCGCGAAAATAGAAATATTGCTTGTCGCCGACCTGCACACGCGTCTCCGGGCCGGCACCGTTTTTGCCGACTTCGGCGGGCGCGTGCAGCACCTCGCGATAAAATCGCGCGATCGGCGCCGCAGTGCCGGGCCGAATATCGAAACGGACATAGGCGATGCCAAGTTGGATGCGGCCAAAGCGCGAAGCGTCGGGCGCATGGACGTGGATGCGATTGCCCCACGGGCAAACCGTCTCGACGCAATCGTTGCTTTCGCGAAAGTCGAATTTGGTCCCGGCCAGCGCCTTGCGCACGCGCGTCAACCGATCGAGTAGCGCGCGCCGATCCGGCACCACCAGTCCGGTGACGCCACGCACGACTTCCGGCGTTCCGATCGGCAGGTGGAATTGGCTCATGCCAACGTTGATCCACATATTGCCGGCGCCGGTATTGAGGAACGGATCGCGGGTCAGTCCGAGACCGCTGACGTAGTAGTGCGTCGCGATATGCTGATCGCTGATGCAGACATTGACGTGTCCGAGATTGACGATATTGCCGATGTCTTGCGCAGCACGATCGTAGTGTTTGTTCTGCACGGAGTGTGTTCCTTCGCTGAAAGCGTGGCCTAGGTCACTCACCAATGGCGACGCCAATAGCCGCGGTAGCCGTAATAGTACGGTCCGTAGCCGTAATAGTAGGGACGATAGCCGTAATAATAATAATATGGACCATAATAGGGGGGCGGTGCGACATCGGCCGGTTGCGGATAATCGGGCCCGTAGCCGGGCGGCGCCGGCGGATATCCGGCGGCAGCCGATCGCGGCGCCGATGGGCCGCCTTGGCCCAGGCTGGTCGCGATCACATAGCCGTCCTGGCCCTGATAAGCGACTTGGCACCAGCCGCCATTGCAGTCGCCGACGGCGATGCCGGCGCCGGCCGGAATCAACGTGATGACGGTATAGTTAGTCCCCGGTCCTCGCCGCAGATTGACATTGGCGGTGACCGTGGCGGAGGCGAGATCGGCCTGCGCCGGGGCGGCTGGCGCCGCTACGGGCGGTGGGCCGCCTTGTGCCGCTGCGGGCGGCGGCGCCGGTTGCGCTTGGGCTATCGCAGCCGAGCTGGCCACGACCGTTGCGGCGGCCAGGCGGCGCATCCAGTACATCGCTGCTCCTTCTTACTGTCGCAAAAAGATGTTGCCGCTGGACGGGAGGCGATATCGCGGTTACGGCGGCAGGTTCTGCAGCTCAGGAAATGCCACATAGGTTATGCCGTTGCACTCCGTTTTCGGCAAATCGACAAATCGATCCAGTCGCCCGGCCATGAACACTGCGGCGATCTCTCTTGTATTGCCATATTCGCTGAGGTTCTTTTTTGGAGTGAATCGCAGGCATACGACATAGCGGTTAAGCGTGCCGGACGATTTTAACGCCGGCTCGGAAATAGTCGCATCGCGGATTCCGGTCGGGTTGTTCAGATAGGCATGCATCGCGGCGAGAATGTCCGACTTGTAGTTTGTCGGGTAAACATTGATGTCGCTGTCACTGTCGGGGGCGAGATTATGCCCGCAGGCGCCGAGCGCAAGGCCCACGCCGAGCAGCAGAGCGAACGTTCTCAACCGTCGCTCCGCATAGGCTTGCCGATGCATCCGCGTTTTTCCATCAGCCGCCGTGCTTCGCGGTCTGTTGGACAGACTTCGGGCGTAGCCGCTCGATCTGTAGCTGCGCCAAAAAGGGGGCCAATGGATGCGCGCCCATTTTCACCATCGAAGGCAGGTCGAGCTTAATCAGCGCCTCGCGTTGCTCGGGCGGCAGGTGAAAACGATCTGCAAACGCGGGTGCATCCGCCAGAAACTGCGCGCGCTGTTCCGGATCGTGGGCAAGACCGTGCAATGCTGAGGTCAGCTCCACCAATTCGGGCCTGATCGAGGGATAATGGGCGGCGTGGTGTTGTTCGCTATCGCCGCCGATCCAGCCAAGCGACGCGTAATTGTGATGCCAGCTCGGATCCATCGAGACCACTTCCGGCTTGCGTTCGCCCAAGGCGCCGGCCGCGCAGGCCCAGCAGCGCAGTTCGATATTGCCGGTCTCGTCCAGTTCGGCTTCGTCAAATCCGATCAGCGCTTTGAGGTTTCCTGCGGCAAGCTTTTCCAAAAGGCGGCGATCCCAGCTCAGCTCGGGATTGGCGTAGCGATCGGTGCCGGGGAAATGTGACATGCCGCCGCTCGACAAGATCACCGTCTTCAATCCAAGCGCGGTGACCGTACGGGCAACCGCCTGTCCGAACGCGTAACAGCGCTCCATGGTCGGCTGCGGCGGGAGGTAGGCGTTCACGTAGATCGGCAAGACCGCTCCGGTATGACCGAGATGGGTTAGCGGAATGCCGATCGCATAATCGATCTTGGCGGTCGAAGTGAATGCCGGATCGAAGTTCTGCCGGTAAAGCTGGCGCACTAGTTCAAAGCCGATTTCACTCGGAACTTTCCAGTGAAATTTTCGACCAGCGAACTCACCCGTCGCCTCGCCGCCGACATGAATCGTGAACGGCGGAGCTGTGGTGTGGAAGAACTGTTCGGCATGATCGTTGGAAAAGATGATCCAGAGATCGGGGTTCAGCGCCCGCAGTTTGCGGCCGATATCGGCCGCGACTTCGCGCACATGCGCGACCACGGCCTTGTCCTCCGTCTCCGGCATGGTGAAGAATTGCGGCGCATGCGGCAGCATGGCGCCGCCGATCACAGTTGACATCATCGCCTTCTCCCTTGCTTGGAAAAATATCGCGCACGGCAGGCCGCAACAAGAAGCGAGTTGACCTTGCCAGCCGCGTGCTTCCCATGGCGCTTTCGAGCCGGTACGGTTTCTGCCGATAACTCGCCGATGAGCAGGGGCGTCGCGCCCGCAGCCCGGATGAGTCTGGGTGGCAAAACACCTGGTTGAGGAGCGCAGCGAGGATGGTGGAAATACCGATTACGATCGCTTGCGGCAATTACGACCGAACCCGGGCGATCAAGGACGGGACGGTCAAGATCGAGGGCTGCGCGGTCACCTATCTGCCGCTTTACCCCGAAGAGATTTTCCATCGCGTTTTCAGATTCCAGGAGTTCGACGTTTCTGAACTCTCTTTTTCAA
>Ga0187765_10000156_pt1 | contig 23791 bp, 15 predicted proteins | sample 0216_QUI02_MP05__3_FD_133018 | JGI IMG/M metagenome (GOLD analysis project Ga0187765, IMG submission 133018) | Tropical peat soil microbial communities from peatlands in Department of Meta, Colombia - 0216_QUI02_MP05_10_MG | ecosystem: Environmental > Terrestrial > Soil > Wetlands > Peat ...
CAGGAGCGGCATCACGCAATGGGTCCCGGCGCGGACCGCAACGCCGGCACGGTCGACAATGGTCGCCACATCGTGCGGATGAGCGCCCTTCATTTCGAACGAAACGATCGGGCCCTTGCCTTTCGCATTGCCGACGATGCGCAGCGAGTTGATCTGGCCAAGTCGTTCGTGCGCATATTTGACCAGAGCGCCCTCATGCGCACGGATGCGCGGCTTGCCGATCGAATTCACATAGTCGATCGCGGCGCCAAGCCCGATGGCCTGCACGATCGCGGGCGTACCCGCCTCAAATTTGTGCGGGGGGTCGCCATAGGTGATCCGGTCTCCGAACACATCGCGAATCATCTCGCCGCCGCCATTGAAAGGCGGCATGGCCGCAAGATGCTCGTATTTGCCATAGAGCGCGCCGATCCCGGTCGGCCCGTACAGCTTGTGCCCCGTGAACACGTAGAAATCGCAATCGATGTCGCGGACATCCACGTCCAGGTGCACGGCTGCCTGTGCGCCATCGACCAGCACAGGAATTCCACGCGCATGCGCAATTTTCACCACGTCCTTGACCGGCACGACGGTGCCGAGCGCATTCGACATCTGCGTGATAGCAACCATCCTGGTGCGGGGGCCAAGCAGCTTCTCGAATTCGTCGAGGAGAAAGTTGCCCTCCTCGTCGACCGGCGCCCACCTGATCACGGCGCCCTGCCTTTCGCGGAGAAAGTGCCACGGCACAATATTGGAGTGGTGCTCCATGATCGAGAGCACGATCTCATCGCCTGCTTTGATACGCTCGCGTCCAAACGTATATGCGACGAGGTTTACCGCCTCCGTCGCATTGCGGGTGAAGATGATTTCTTCCTTGCGCTCGGCGTTCAGAAACGCGCGCACTGTTTCGCGAGCGCCCTCATAGGCTTCGGTGGCCTCGTTCGCCAGATAGTGCAGGCCGCGATGCACATTCGCGTACTGCTCGATATAGGCCTTCTGAATCCGGTCCAGCACCTGTTTCGGCTTCTGGGCCGAAGCGGCGTTGTCGAGATAAACAAGCGGCTTGCCGTAAACCTGCATCGCCAGCGCGGGAAAGTCTGCCCGGATTTTGGCGACATCATAGGAGCCGTTGCTGACCGCCGGATGCATGCTCAACTCCGCACCCCAAGCCATTTCAGGCTGGCGATCATCAGTGCCTCGCGAATTCCGTCATGAGCGACATCCTCGAGCGTTTCGCCAATAAAGGCCTGGATCAACAAAGCCTCGGCGTCCTTCTCGTGGATACCGCGCGACATCAGATAGAATTTTAGGCCCGGATCGAGTGCGCCAGCCGTGGCACCGTGGCCGCAAACCACATCGTCGGCAAAGATCTCCAACTCCGGCTTGTTGTCGGCTTCTGCTTCATCGGACAGCAGCAACGCGCGCGTCATCATCTTGGCGTCGGTCTTCTGTGCGTGCTGCTTAACGACAATCTTGCCCTGGAACACGCTGTGACCCTGCCCGTCCAGCACCGCCTTGAATTGCTCTCGGCTTTCGCAATGGCCGGCGGCCTGCTCGATCAGCAGCGAGGTATCGACATGATCCTTGCCGCGCAACAGACTGACGCCGCGCATCCCGGCCTTAGTACCTTCGCCGGCAAAACGTATAAAGCACTGATTGCGCACAAGTTCGGAGTCGGCCGTAAAGGCGAAGCTGTTGAACTGCGCACGCGCGCCGATCGTCGCGAGCAGGCTCGCAACATGCACAGCACGCGCTTGGGTGATCTTGAAATAGTCGACTTGCGCCCCATCGCCGACCACCAGTTCAAGCGCGGCATTGACCTGCGCATCTCCGCTCTCATGGCTCTCGATGATGGTGGCTTTCGCGCCCTTCTCCACCACGACCAGCGAGCGCACGAAAGCAGAGCTCGGCTTTTCGCTTCCGCTGGCAAAGACGAGATTAATTGGCCGCTTCGCCGCGGCGCCGGCGGCAATGCGGATCACGGCGCCATCGCCCATCAAGGCCGTATTGAGCGCGACTGCGGCATCATCGGTGGCGAAAGTGCGGCCGACATGAGCCGACACCAGCGGGTCGCTCTTGCCGAGCGCTTCAGCCATTGAACCGACGGTGACTCCCTGCTCCGGCGAAAGATCCGACAAATCCGGCGCGAAAGCCCCATCGACAAAGACCACACGACGGCAATCCACGCCGCCCAGCATCTTGCCCGCATTCTTTGCCCGCGTGCGCGCCGCGACGTCCGGCGCAGCCGCCAGCGGGTAAAGATTGCGCAGCAGCGCGCGCAAATCGGTGTATTTCCATTCCTCGATACGCCGGTGCGGCAGACCGCTCGCATCGAATTTGTGAAAAGCGTCTTCGCGCAGGGCCGCCAACGCCCCCTTGCCCGGCAGCGACCCGCGCGCCGCAACATAGGCCGCGCTCAACGCCTGCTCGGCAGGAGTCTTCACTGCAGCAACGTTAGCCATTTCGCACCAACCTCACAGCCGCGGATGTGGCACGCCATTGCATTAGGCCGCCTCGCCGGCAAATTGTGCGTAGCCCTTGGCCTCGAGTTCGAGTGCCAGATCCTTGCCGCCCGATTTCACGACGCGCCCCTTCGCCAGGACGTGCACGACATCGGGCACAATGTAGTTGAGCAGCCGCTGATAATGCGTAATCACAACCATCGACCGTTCCGGTGAGCGCAATCGATTGACGCCATCGGCCACAATTTTGAGCGCATCGATGTCGAGACCGGAATCCGTTTCGTCGAGCACCGCGAGCCGCGGCTGCAGGATTGCCATTTGCAGAATCTCGTTGCGCTTTTTCTCGCCGCCGGAAAACCCGACGTTGACCGCACGGCGCAACATCTCCTGGCTGATGCCGAGATTCCCGGCCGTATCACGCACGAGTTTCATGAATTCGGGCGTCGAGAATTCCTTTTCCCCGCGTGTTTTGCGCTGGGCGTTGAGCGCTGTGCGCAGGAACGTCATGGTGGCAACGCCAGGGACTTCCACGGGATATTGAAATGCGAGGAACACGCCCTTTGCGGCACGCTCATCCGGCGGCATTTCGAGAATGCTCTCGCCGTCGAGCAGCACGTCGCCTTCAGTGACCTTGTAGTTATCCTTGCCTGCGAGAACATACGCGAGCGTCGATTTACCGGAGCCATTCGGGCCCATGATCGCCGCGACCTGCCCTTTTTCGACGGACAACGTCAGGCCGTTGAGGATCTTTTTGTCCTCGACCTCAACATGCAGATTCCTGACTTCCAGAAAAGACATTCTTCAATCCATTCCATTTTCCTTCTCCGCTCGTCCCCGCGAAAGCGGGGACCCAGCACTGGATTCCCGCTTGCGCGGGAATGAGCGGAGCAATTGCGTTCTATCCCACGCTTCCCTCGAGGCTGATCGAAATCAGCTTCTGTGCCTCCACCGCGAATTCCATCGGCAGCTGCTGCAATACGTCCTTGACGAAGCCGTTGACGACCAGCGCAGTCGCCTCTTCGGCCGACATGCCGCGTTGCCGGCAGTAGAACAGCATGTCCTCGGAGATCTTCGAGGTGGTGGCCTCGTGCTCAAACACCGCGGACGAATTCTTCGCTTCGATATAAGGCACGGTGTGTGCGCCACAGTCGTGACCGATCAGCAGCGAGTCGCAATTCGTGAAATTACGCGCGTTCATGGCCTTGCGATGCGCCGTGACCAGGCCGCGATAGGTGTTGTTGGATTTTCCGGCAGCGATGCCCTTCGAGATGATGCGGCTGGTCGTGTTCTTGCCGAGATGCAGCATCTTGGTGCCGCTGTCGACCTGCTGGCGGCCGTTCGAGATCGCGATCGAATAGAACTCGCCGCGTGAATTGTCGCCGCGCAAGATGCAGCTAGGATATTTCCAGGTAATCGCCGAGCCGGTCTCCACTTGTGTCCATGAAATTTTCGAGCGAGGCCCGCGACAATCACCGCGCTTGGTGACGAAGTTGAAAATGCCACCTTTGCCTTCGGCGTCGCCGGGATACCAGTTTTGGACGGTTGAATACTTGATCTCGGCGTCGTCGAGCGCCACCAGCTCGACCACCGCGGCGTGCAATTGGTTCTCGTCTCGCATCGGCGCGGTGCAGCCTTCGAGATAGCTGACGTAAGCACCTTTGTCGGCAATGATCAGCGTGCGTTCGAACTGGCCGGTATTGGCCTCGTTGATGCGGAAATAGGTCGACAGCTCCATCGGGCAACGTACGCCGGGCGGCACGTAGACGAACGAGCCGTCTGAGAATACCGCCGAGTTGAGCGTCGCGAAGAAATTGTCCGAGGTCGGCACCACGGAGCCGAGATATTTTTTCACAAGCTCGGGGTGCTCGCGGATTGCTTCCGACATCGGCATGAAGATCACGCCGGCTTTCTTCAGCTCTTCCTTGAACGTTGTGGCGACCGAAACGGAGTCGAACACCGCATCCACGGCCACGCGCCGTTCGGCCTCGGGACGGACAACGCCGGCGAGGATCTCCTGCTCGCGCAGCGGAATACCGAGCTTCTCGTAAGTCTTGAGAATTTCCGGATCGACTTCGTCGAGCGAGGCCAGCGCCTTCTTTTTCGGCGCCGAATAGTAATAGGCGTTCTGATAATCGATCTTGGGATAATCGACGCGCGCCCAGGTCGGCTCGCGCATGGTGAGCCAGCGCTTGTAGGCTTCAAGCCGCCACGCCAGCATCCACTCCGGTTCATTCTTTTTGGCCGAAATGAAGCGGACAGTATCTTCCGACAGGCCCTTCGGAGCCTTCTCGGATTCGATATCAGTGACGAACCCGTATTTATACTGATCAACGTCGATACGGCGGACCTGTTCGACGGTCTCTTGAACTGCCGGCATTCTTCCCTCCGCTCACGGTTGCAAGGACCGCGGGTTGGATTTGTCGGTTATGGTCGTTCGCTTATCGCGTTGCGATCATTCCAGGTGATGCCGCGTTATGCGGCTTGCTTGTTAAGTAATGACGAAACCACTGTATTCCAAGCATTTAGCAGTCGTTCGATATCGCCTTCGTTGGTGGTCCAGCCGAGGCTGACCCGCACCGCGCCGCGCGCAAGTTCGGGTTCCACGCCCATCGCCGTCAGCACATGCGAGGTCTGCACCTTGCCGGACGAACAGGCGGAACCTGAGGACACCGCTATCCCATTGAGATCAAACGCAATTATTGCGGTTTCCGCCTTCAGTCCCGGAACCGTGAAAAGGCTCGTATTCGGCAGACGGGGCGCATCGGCGCCGAAAAAAACCGCCTGCGGAGCCATGGCCTTGATTCCCGCTTCAGCCTGCGCACGCAGGGCGGCCATGCGTGCACCGTCCGCCCGCTTCGCGGCGGCCGCAGCTGCGCCGAAGCCCGCGATGGCGGCCACGTTTTCGGTTCCCGCGCGCTGACCGCGCTCCTGCCCGCCGCCCTTGATCAGGCTATCGGTGATGTGGATATCGCCGCGTTGAATGAGTGCACCCGCACCTTGCGGGCCACCCAACTTGTGCGACGACAATGACAATAGATCGGCACCAAGCCCGGCCATGTCAAAAGGGATACGGCCTGGTGCTTGCACGGCGTCGACATGCAAGACGCCCGACGCGGCATGCACGATGTCGGCAATTTCCGCGGCGGGTTGGATCACACCGGTTTCGTTATTTGCAAGCATAACGGAAACAAGCGGCCGCTCGCAGTGGCCGAGCACCCGCTTGAGCACATCGAGATCAATCAGTCCGTGCGCGGTTACCGGCAATTCTTCGACTTGGTCGGCGGCGAAGCGGCCGCCGCAGCGAACAGACGAATGTTCGATTGCCGAGATGAACAACCGATCGCGCGTTTGCTTGCGGCCGCCGACCTCGATCGCCGGCGTCAACGCCTGCATGTTGGCTTCAGTTGCACCGCTGGTGAATGTGACGTTTCTTGCATCGGCACCGACGAGATCAGCGACGCGTTCGCGCGCCTCCTCCACCAGACGGCGCGCGGCACGGCCCTCGGCGTGCACCGACGACGCATTGCCAGTAAGGGCGAGCGCTGCGGTCACGGCCTCGCGCGCCTCTTCGCGCAGCGGAGCTGTCGCATTCCAGTCAAAATAAGCCCGTTCGACCATGGCTTTCGCCAATACCTAATTACCGTTTTTCGCCTAGGCCCCCTAAAAAGCTTGCTTTTTGCCCTGGGGATCGTGCTAGAAGCCCGAAATTACCCGGCCCTTATAGCCTGTGTTGCGGTCGGGAACAGCGGAATTCACATAATTAGAATAATTCCAGACTACCCGCCGGATCCCGTTAAGTTCCGCCGGTCAAACAACAAATCCCGTTGCTGCCCGTTGCGGCATGCGCGGTCCGAGGTCGACAGCAATGCCTGAGATTATCTTCACCGGCCCCGCCGGACGCATCGAGGGGCGCTATCACCCCGCGCGCCAGAAGAACGCTCCAATAGCCATCATCCTGCATCCGCATCCGCAGTTTGGCGGGACGATGAACCACCCGATCATCTACCAGCTGTACTATGCCTTCGTGCACCGCGGTTTCTCGGCACTGCGGTTCAATTTCCGCGGCGTCGGCCGTAGCCAGGGTTCCTTCGACCATGGTCAGGGCGAATTGTCGGACGCGGCGGCCGCGCTGGACTGGGCGCAAACAATCAATCCGGAGGCGAAAAGCTGCTGGATCGCCGGTTTCTCGTTCGGCGCGTGGATCGGCATGCAACTCTTAATGCGCCGTCCCGAGATCGAAGGTTTCATTTCGATCTGCCCGCCCGCAAACCTTTACGACTTTTCGTTTCTGGCACCCTGCCCATCGTCAGGCCTGATTATTCACGGTGACAAGGACGCAGTCGTCCCACACAAGGACGTCACCACCTTGGTGGACAAGCTCAAGACCCAAAAAGGCATCGTGATCGAGCAAAAAGTTGTGCAAGGCGCCAATCATTTCTTTGACGGGAAGGTGGAAGCATTGCTCACTTCCATCGGCGCTTACCTCGACAAGCGCCTGAAGACCGAACGCAAGCCGGCGGCCTAGTTCTTCGTCTCCGGGTGGCGGCATGTTCGGCCAGCGAATGGTGACGCGCGGATGCCTGTCCGCGATGATTGAACATGTTGCTTGTCAAAACCTATCTCGACAGAAGCCCTATTCATGGGCTTGGTGTCTTTGCCGACGAATTCATCCGCAAAGGTGCCAAAGTCTGGAGATTTGTCGAAAGCTTCGATCGGGTCTACTCGCCCCAGCAATTCGCGAAGCTGCCAAAACCGGCGCGCGACTACATCAGGAACTATGGCTACCGGGTCGATGGCGAGGTGCTGCTGACCATCGACCATGATCATCACATGAACCATTCAGAAGACGCCAATACCCATTGGCGCAACGGCCACATCGTCGCCAGCCGCGACATACGCAAGGGCGAAGAGATCACAAACAACTATCGCCTGTTCGACGCAGCATTTTGCGCGGCATTTCTGAAACCGAAACGCCGGTTGCCCAAAACAAGCTAAAGGCGCGCGTTAGGGCCGCGCAACGACCCCGCCCGTGAGTGGCACCGCCACGCCGGTCGTTTTCGGAAACGTGATCGGCATCTCATTGAGCGTGCGCACCGCGAGATAAGCAAATGCCTGGGCTTCGAGTGCGTCGGCTGACCAGCCCGCCTCGTCCGCCGTCTCCACGGCCGCCGGCGCAAGGCGCCCCTGAAGCATCTTCATGAGCGTATGGTTGCGCGCACCTCCGCCGGCAACAATCCAGGCCTTCGGTACCGCCGGCAGATGGGGCAAAATGCGTCCCACCGCCTGAACTGTCAGCGCTGACAGGGTAGCTGCGCCATCAGCGACGGAATAATTCGGCAGTCCGATATTACCGAACGCGAACGCATTGCGGTCGAGCGACTTCGGGGGCTTGAGATCAAAAAACGGATCGGCAAGGACGCCGTCGATAAAGGACTGGTCGGGTTTGCCGTCCGCCGCCGCGTCGCCATGATTGTCGTAAGGCGCGCCGACGCGGGCGCGCATGAAGTCGTCGATCAATGCGTTCCCCGGTCCGGTATCGCAGGCGACTGGATCGCCGCCGTCGACAAAAGTGACATTGGCAACGCCCCCCAGATTCAACACCGCCATTGGGTGCGGCCTATCAAGATCCCGTGCCAGCGCCTGATGGAACACCGGCACCAAAGGTGCGCCCTGGCCCCCTGCCGCAACATCCGCCGCCCGGAAGTCATGGGCAACGGGCAGACCAAGGCGTCCGGCCAGCTGTTCACCGTTGCCGATCTGCACAGTGAGCCGGGCCGCCGGACGGTGCAAAACCGTCTGCCCATGAAAACCGACAATATCGACATCCGATTTCTTGATGTGTTCGGTTGAAAGGAATGTCTCAACCGTTTCGGCGTGGACCCGCGTTACGAAGGCGTCGGCTTCCGCCAGCACGCCCGGCCTTTGCCAGCGGTCGGTCAGCGCCACACCGCCCGCGAGCGCCCGCCGCAGGAGATCGCGCTCCGATTCGGAATATGGCCGGTACCCTGTCGGCCCTAAAGCCGCAATGCGCTCGCCATCGGTTTCGATTAAAGCCACATCGACGCCGTCGAGCGAGGTCCCGCTCATCAGGCCGATCGCCTTCACTAGCCCCAACGCCCACCTCATTGTCCGCGCACGTTGGTTGAATCCAACGCCGGACCTGTTACACCACCCGCCGACGCAAGCGACAAGGCCGCGGTCGAGATAGCAGCAATGAGTGCCTATAAATCCGATTTCCTTAACATTCTGGCCGAGCGCGGCTTCATCCACCAGGTCTCGGAGCCCGACGCGTTGGATGCGCGCGCGAAGGCGGGCGCGATTACCGCCTATATCGGATTTGATTGCACGGCGGCGTCGCTGCACGTCGGTTCATTGCTGCCGATCATGATGCTCTATTGGCTGCAACAGACAGGTCATCGGCCGATCGCGCTCATGGGTGGGGGCACCACCCGCGTCGGCGACCCGTCCGGCAAGGATGAAAGCCGCCGCGTCCTCACCGACGACGCGATCGACCAAAATCTTAAAGGCATTCGCGCGATTTTTTCGAAGTTTTTGAAATTCGAGGGCGCTGGCGGCAATGCCATCATGAGCAACAATGCCGACTGGCTCAACAAGCTCAATTACATCGATTTCTTGCGCGATGTCGGACGGCACTTTTCCGTCAACCGCATGCTCTCTTTTGATTCGGTCAAGCTGCGGCTCGACCGTCAGCAGGAACTGTCGTTCCTTGAATTCAACTATATGGTTTTACAGGCCTATGATTTCGTCGAACTCAACAAGCGCCACGATTGCATCCTGCAAATGGGCGGGTCCGATCAGTGGGGCAATATCGTCAACGGCATCGATCTCGGACGGCGCATCCGAAATGCGCAACTGTTTGCACTCACCGCGCCGCTGATCACGACCTCTTCGGGGGCCAAGATGGGCAAGACCGCGGCCGGCGCCGTCTGGCTAAATGCCGACCTGATGAGCCCTTACGATTATTGGCAGTACTGGCGAAACACCGAGGACGGAGACGTCGCGCGCTTCCTCAAGCTGTTCACTGTTCTTCCATTGGCGGAGATCGCCAAACTGGCTGCGCTCAGGGACAACGAAATCAACGAAGCGAAGAAAGTTCTCGCGACCGAGGCAACCGCCCTTGTGCACGGTCGTGCCGCCGCCGATCAGGCGGCCGAGACAGCACGGAAGACCTTTGAGGAAGGTGCCCTTGCAAAAACATTGCCCACCTTTGTCGTCAGCCGAGCGGACCTCGAAAAAGATGGTCTAGGAATTCTCAGTACCGCGGTCTCAACTGGGCTTGTCTCGTCAACGGGTGATGCGCGGAGGCAAATTAAGGGTGGCGGACTTAAGATAAATGATATGACGGTGACTGACGAAAAAATGAAGCTTACGCCGCAAAACCTAACATCCGAGGGCTTCATTAAGCTCTCGCTCGGAAAAAAGAAGCACGTGTTGCTAAAACCTACTGCGGCCAGCAAAAGCGAGTAGATCCTCATCGCGACGGCGGCGCAAAACTCGGATCAAATGTTCCGGGCGACGGGATGAATTTGCGCAGCAGTCCTGGTGCAATCGCGCTGACCGGGTTCACAGAGATGCGTGGCGCGCCTGGCGGGCCAACGGCCTCGTAATTGATGCCAAGCAATCCTTCTTTATTGCCTCCACCGAGGAACAGTCCGACAATTGGAATTTGTCCGAACATATTGTTGAGACCATAGAACGGCACGAAAGTGCCGCGCAGATGGATGTCATCGCGCGTGTAGTCGATATTGCCTTCGACGGTTGCCCCCACGAGCGGGCCACGCACGATACCATCACGGACGGACATCTTGCCTGGAGAACGGGTGAAATCGGCCCGCATTTCGCTGAAATCGACTCCATTGGCTCCGGGCGAACCTGGCGCGCCCGACACCACCCGCTCAAGCGCCGGCTCGCCGCGCACGACGAAACTGCGGATAAAGAGCGTCCCGATTTGCGGCGTCTGTTCTTGCGTCGGAGGATCCATCGCGACCCACATCTGCCCGCCGAACATGCGCGGATACATGTCGGTGAACCGGAACAAGGCGCCGGCGTCATCAGTCTCAAAGTAGATAACCTGATGGTTGTCGCGGGCGCGCACGCGCAGATCGCCCGTGAGTGGCGTATCGCGGCCGATTTTGCTTGTCATGGCGAATGTACGAATGCGGCCGCCACGGCGTGACAATTTCAAATCAAGCCCGCGCAGCGTTTCGCCGTTGTGTCCCGCTACAGTGCCGACCTTGATTTCGAGATCAAGATCTTCCTGCTTCTGTTTGGGTTTGTCGGTGTTTGCCAGTGACGATTTAACGAAATTGCGCCCGTCGTAGATGTCTCCGCGCATCGCGACGCGCAGCGCGCCGTCAGGACCACGGTCGGCCTTCAACGTAACCTTGTCGCCATCTGACAAGGCAAAGACCGGGAAATTTGCCGAGACAATTTCGTTGGCGCTATCGAGCTCGATTGAGCCGCGCACGGTCGCGCCGGAGCCATCAATGCTCAGGTCATCGATCCGGGTCGATTTTCCGGTTTTGAGCAATGTGTACGTCGCGCGCGCGGGACGTCCGGCCGGTTTCACCCAACCGGGTAACAGATTGTCGATCTTCACGGGTGTGAGGTCGGCCTCCACGCTCATTCCATTATCGCTCGATGTGTCGCTCACGCGGCCGATGACTTTGATCGGAATAGAACCGGTGACTGCGGAGCCGAGATCCATGCCGAGCTTGTGACGAGCGGCTTCGTCGATCGTCGATTGCATGTGCAATTCGGCGTCGGAATCGCCCTTCTGCTTGCGCAAATCGATCGCGGCGGGCGTGCCGTTGATCTTGACGTCGCCCTTGATCTGGAACCCCTCGCCGGTCGCTACAGCCTTAAGCGTCGAAGCTTCGACTTTCTGGCCGAGCAGCATCTTGTCCGCGGCAAAATTCGTGAGGTCGGCGCTGATCAGATAGCTCGACGCGTCCGCGGGCATTGGTTGGGCGATGGCCAGTTTGACGGCGACCTGGGCGGAAATCGTGCCGCGCGTTGTGGCCGGATCAAGCGTGATGCCGACTTCGTCGCGCAATCCGTCGCTTGCAAGCAATGCAGCCGCGGCCGGCACGCCGCCATCGATTCGGAAGCTCGTGCGCGCCGGCGCTGGCTTTGGATGGGTATCCGGCACTTCGAAAACACCGCTCGCGACGTTGAGCTTTCGGCCGGGCGCTGCTTCCACGGTGCCGCGGCCAAGATTGACAACGGCATTTCGGCCGCTGATGCGGACAGTGAGATCGGCATCGCGGATGGGCGGCAAGTTCGAGATCGGGCGCAGCGTTGTTCCGCTGGTCTCGATATCAACCGAGAGCCCGTCTTCCGGCACGGGCGGCCCGTTGTGCTTGAAGTCTTCGAGCGGAGCATTGCCGGCCACCACTACGCGCTCAACCATGCCGCCGGATATATGCTCCTCGACCCATGATCGGACAGCGACCGCGGCAAAAAAGGGCCAAAGCCGCTTCAGCGCCGACATGGGCATGCGCGTTCCAGCAACCCCAAACGCGATGTGCGGCTCGGCACCTGAGTAATCAAGGTTGCCGGTGACCGCTATACCGATGTTGTGCGAAGGCCGCGTATCGATGCGGCCGAAATCGCCCTGCTCCAGCTCAATGCGTTTGCGGTTCGTGTCGATGCGCGCGCGCAGGGCGACCCTGTTGATCGCGATGCCCTCGTCGTCGGCCGTTGCCCCTGGCGCAACGATGATCGGGTCAATTACCGAGTCGCCACGTGTCACGCCGAGCAACCAGGTGCCATTCTGCTCCGGCGAGCCCTCCAGCGTCGCGCGCATCGTGAATTGATTGCCACCAGATTGAATCTGAAACGGCACGACCAGGCTGTGTCGTCGGGCGTCCCAATTAAATCGAAAATCCGCGCGGTCTATATTGACGCTGGCTTTGTCGTTGTCTCGGTCAATGATCGACCCGGATTCGGCTATCAATTGCCCCTGCACCAGTTGAGGGGTGCCATCTGCCGAGACATCGGCGCGGATACTTGCAGACAGAGGCAAGTCGACATCGACATCCCCCGTGTTGAGCCGCATCGCCAATATGATATCGCGCGTAGAAACCCTGCGCGCTTCGATGCCAACCGCACGCATGCCATCGGTCATCGGCCGCATCGCCGCACTGAGAACCCAGGGGCGTTTGGGATTGTCGGACTCCAGTCTGAAAACGACACCGCCCTGTCGTGGACGGGTCAGACTCGCGTTGATGCCATCAAAGGTCCACCGCTTTCCATTGCGCCGGTCGTCAACAACAAGATTTCCGTTTTTAAGACCAAGTTCGCGCAAATCATGACCGTCGAGACCGGTCTCTCCGACGGCGTCGAGCCGGGCCATGATGCCGGCAATGTTTTCGAACTGCGCGCCGAGCGGACCTTGTGGGACGGTATCCGCTCCCGGTCCACCGGGCCGCACAGGTTTGACGGTCGGTGCGGCGGTCGCAATGGGTCGGTTATCAGCGCCCGCAAAGACGGTCAGCCTGCCGTCGGTTTCAATCCGGACTGACATCTCCGCGCCGACGAGATTGAGACTTTGGGCACGCAATTGCCCCATCAACAAGCTTCGGCCGGACAACCCAACTTCGGCTTTCGGCGCGCTCGCTACAATTGTCCTGTCGGCATCGCGGACGACAATGTCGCGCAAGCGGAGCGACGTGCGGCCCCGCTCATCGCGCTCCAGCTGAGTGCCGCCGACTTCTACACTATGATTGCCACCGAAATTTTCCTCGATCGCCGCCTTCAGCCAGGGTGTCGCGACATCAAGCGCGATGGGGCCACTGGACAGGCGCCACCACAGGCCGAGCAGGGCAACGGTCGCAAATGCGCCGCATACTGCCAGGCTCCAGAACATGCGCCGCATGAATGGCGAACGAAGCCATCCGAGCGCCCTGTATCGCAGATTGTTCCAGCGTCGGCCGCCGAGGGTACGCGCTATCCGCCGCCGATGCCGCGCGTGGCCCACAGCGATGGCATGGGCGCGATGACCCTGCTCGTGCTCGCTCCCTGTCATACGTCCGGTCGCGCCCCTCGTCTGACGCTGTCTACGTATCGCGTCGGCCGCTCAACGAATACATGATGCGGCTCAAGGCACATATCTGTGGAACCCGTTGCGCCCCTCCGACGCAAATGGCATGTGCGACATGACCGCTCGAAAACGACGAAAGGAAGGCACATGGGGCGAGAACCTGTTGCGGGAGCGAAGGCGCCGGCCTTTACCCTGCCGCGAGACGGCGGCGGCAAAGTCTCGCTGAAGGACTTCAAGGGCAGCAACCTAGTTCTCTATTTCTATCCGAAGGCAGACACACCCGGTTGTACCAAAGAGGCTATCGCATTCTCCCGCCTTCGCGCCGACTTCTCCAAGGCCGGGACGGCGATTCTCGGGGTTTCGGCGGACCCGGTGGTGGCTCAGGACAGGTTCAAATCCAAGCACAAAATTGCCGTTGCGCTCGCATCCGACGAGGCCAAAACGATGCTGGCAGCGTATGGCGCGTGGGGCGAGAAATCGATGTACGGACGCAAATTCATGGGGGTCATCCGCAAGACGTTTCTGATCGACGCATCCGGACGCATCGTCCGAATTTGGCCCAAAGTGCGGGTGCCAGGCCACGCTGAGAAGGTTTTGGAGGCCGCCCGCAGCCTCTAATTCACGGCAAATACTAGGGAATCAAGACCATACTGCGGGGCATTTACCGGTTTCTTAACCATATCGGATTGATATCGCCCTGCTGGCCGGCGGTCCGAAGACCGCCGAGCCGGTGCGGAGCGTCGATGCTGCACTCGTCCCCTTCCTATTATCCGGCAACCAGCCAGAACGCCCGTACTGCACACCCGCAGGTGCGATCGGCCGGGATGATTTCGCGCCATCTGCATCGGAGCCATGATGGCTACACGCTCACGCATGCCGGACACCAAATCCGCATTGGTCCCGTCGCATTCTGGATTGTCGTGGGCACGCTGGTCATCATGGCAGTGTGGTCGATCGGAACGGGCACTTATTTCGCATTCCGCGACAATGTCCTTACCCGCCTGATCGGGCGGCAGGCCGAAATGCAATTTGCATACGAGGACCGGATCGCCGAATTGCGCGCGCAGGTCGATCGCATCATGAGCCGGCAACTGCTCGACCAGGAGCAGTTCGAGAAAAAACTTAACGTGCTGCTGCAACGCCAGGCGACGCTCGAGCAACGGGCCGCCGCGCTTGGTGGCGATATTTCAAGCACGGGCTCGATCAAGCCAGCGCGGATTGCGCCCCCGACGGTGCCGACGGCGGAAAAAACTCCCCGGCCGTCGCCGATCAACGACACGATCATCTTCGTCGCGCCGCCAGACCGCGAGGCACGTCTGCAATCGCGCGAACTGCAGGCGGACACGACCCGGGTGGCCGAACGCACAACAACGGGCGGACTCAATGGAGTGCTCGCGCGTGTTTCCCTTGCGCTCGACAAAGTCGAGCAGAAGCAATCTGCGGCGCTGACCAACCTTGAGGAGCGCATCGACGTAAAGGCGCGCAACATGCGCAGCGTGCTTGCGGACCTCGGCGTCGACGCAGGCAGGATGCCTAGCGAAGCTGCAGTCGGCGGACCGTTCGTTCCTTTGAGGCCGCCGCAATCAGGCGCCAGCGCTTTCGACCGGCAGCTTTACCGCATCAACGTCGCGCGTGCGCAAGTCGACCGTTACAGCCATGCGCTGATCACCGTTCCGGTTCGCAAGCCGGTCATCGGCGAAGTGGATATGAGTTCGCCGTTCGGCATGCGCATGGATCCATTTTTGGGACGTCCCGCCGTCCATACCGGGATCGACCTGCGTGGCGAGATCGGCGAGCCGGTGCGAGCCACCGCCACGGGCCGTGTATCCATTGCCGGCCGCGAAGGCGGTTACGGAAATATGGTGGAAATCAATCACGGCAATGGCCTTGCAACCCGGTATGGTCATCTCTCCCAGATCGACGTGAAGGTTGGGCAGATCGTGCGCATCGGAGAGGTCATCGGCCGCATCGGATCAACCGGGCGCTCCACCGGGCCACATTTGCACTATGAAACGCGGGTCAATGGCGAGGCGATCGACCCGCAGAAATTCCTGCGCGCCGGCCTGAGGCTAGGCAGTATCTGAACCGCGAACGCGGACCCATTGCCATTCGGCCTGCCAGATACCAAAAGTCATGGATCGGCGGCCTTAGCCCGGGGATGAAATCACAAGATGCGGAGCAAGCCGCGCCATCCATGGCTTGGAGCTGCCGGCTTCAACGTCGCGTTGACGTTGTTTGACCCGTTTTTCAGGCGGCGGCATATCTTTCGCGCCGACAGCGCATTTGCACGGGCACGTTTTTCAGCCGTCAAGGAAAAGGTCGACCGTGGCGAGACTGCTTACATCGCCGGTGTGTCGGCCGTCGGCATCCACAATTCCGGCATCGCGCTCGTCGAGATCACGCGCGAGGGCGGACCCCGGCTGATCTGCAACAACGAGGAAGAACGCTTCTCGGGCGAGAAACATACCAACGCCTACCCGCGCCATTCCATCGACGCGATGCTTTCGGCGATGGCCAAGATGGGTCTCAACGTCGGGCATATTGATGCCTGGGTCGCCTCGTGGGATTACGTAGCGCTATGGTCGACCCTGCTCCGCATTGCACTCGAAGAAGCCCCGGCGAGCCTCAGTTTAATCCGCGAACAGGACACACCTGCGTTCAATTTGCGCGCTGTCGACCGCGGAATGCGCGCGTCTCGACACATCACAGAACATCTAGGGCTGAGCGAGCCAGTCTCGCTGATTGGCACACCGCACCACGATAATCATGCGTGGTTTTCTTTTGCCGCGTCGCCGTTCGCGCGCGATAAAACTCCGACCATGGTGGCTGTGCTCGACGGTTTCGGCGACATGGGCGCCATCTCGCATTACGTCTGCCAAAACGGCCGCATGCAGCGCATCTACTGCAATAACAGCATTTTCGACTCACTCGGCGTTTTCTATTCGGTTATCAGCTCGACCCAGGGTGGTTGGACCTGGCTTTCCAGCGAAGGGCGCTACATGGGCGCCACTGCCTACGGCAATAACGACCGCAAAACGAATCCTTACTATGCAGCGCTGAAACCAATCTTCGAACTTGCGACGGACGGACAAGTTTTTCTCAATCGCGATCTTGCGAACTGGCAGTGCGATACCCGGGACAACCCCTATACGGCCGCACTCACCCGCATTCTCGGCGAACCGATTGCACAAAATGATATGTGGAATCCGGATGCGGTTCTGCGCGTCGAAGATATCCGGCACAAGGAAAACACGCAGGAGCGCCTCGACAAGGCAGCGGCTACGCAGATGGTATTCGAAGACGCGCTCATTCACGTGATCGCTCATTTCATCCGCACCACCGGCAGCGAACGACTGGTGCTCACGGGCGGCACCGCGCTCAATGCCCTCGCCAATATGCGTCTCCTGGAGCATTTTGATGAAAACTTCTATCGGCGCGAGCTGGGGCGCGCCGGGCGGCTGCACCTTTGGGTACCGCCAGTACCAAGCGACACCGGTGTGACCATTGGCGCGGCATACATGGCTGCCTACCTCGCCGGCCACGGCCTCGGCGCGCCGATCGACCATGCCTTCTATTGCGGATCGCCGCCGCCCGAATGCGAAATCCGCGCGGCGCTCGGCGCGAGTCCAGACCTTGAATGGATCGAGCTCAAATCCGCCGCAGACGCCGATGCACGAGCCCAGTTCGCGGATTTCATGGCGTATATGATCGCCCAAGACGCAATTTTTGCGCTCTATCAGGGCGCCGCCGAAACCGGCCCGCGCGCGCTTGGCCACCGCTCGATCCTTGCCAATCCATGCAATCCAATGACACGGGAAAATCTCAACGCGCGCGTGAAATACCGGGAAGCAATTCGACCACTGGCGCCGATGATGACGCTCGAAGCGGCGAAACAGTTTTTTGAACTCTCGGACGGCGCGCGCGACGCGGAATACAATGCGTATAACTACATGGTGTTCACGGCGCACGCGAAGCCGGAAGCGTGCGCGCGTATTCCGTCCGTCGTGCACGCAGACGGGACCGGCCGCATCCAGATCGTGCGCGAGAAGACGGACCCGCTTACTTTTTCGTTTTTGAAGGCGCTCGGTCGCCGCATCGGCGTCGAAGTCGCGGTCAATACCTCGTTCAATGTTGCCGGCCCGATCGCGCAGACACCGGCTCAAGCGCTCGACACGCTGCGCCGCTCAAAGGCACTCGACGCCGTGGTCATGTTTTCCGAAGAGGGCCCGGTGTTTGCCGCCCTGCATGGCGGCGCGGCACAAGCAGGCGGCGCGCGTTTCCGTCAGTGGCTGGCAGCATGGCAGAAAGAAACCGGACAGCGCCTCGAACACTAGGCCCCAGACCGCTCGTCCCCGCGAACGCGGGGATCCAGAACGGTAAAATACAGGTGTGACAGTCTTGGCTCTGGATTCCCGCTTGCGCGGGAATGAGCGGGGTTTTTGTTACTCCACATCCTCGACTTGCTCTGGTCCGCCGCCGAAGGCTTTTTGCGCCAGCGCTGCCTGCATGAATTCGTCGAGGTCGCCATCAAGTACACCGGCTGTGTTCGATGTCGACACGCCCGTGCGGAGATCCTTCACCATCTGATAGGGCTGCAGCACATATGAACGGATCTGGTGGCCCCAGCCGATGTCGGTCTTGGCGGCCTGATCGGCTTCCGCTTTTGCTTCGCGCTTCTTGACCTCCATCTCGAACAGCTTGGCGCGCAACATGTCCCAGGCCATGGCGCGATTGCGGTGTTGCGACCGATCCTGCTGGCATTTCACAACGATATTGGTCGGAATGTGCGTGAGCCGCACGGCAGACTCCGTTTTGTTGACGTGCTGGCCGCCGGCGCCACCCGACCGCATGACATCGGTCCGGACATCGCTCTCGTTGATGTCTATTTTGATGCGGTCGTCGACGACCGGGAAAACCACGACGCTCGCAAAGGACGTGTGTCGCCGCGCATTGGAGTCAAACGGCGAAATGCGCACCAGACGGTGCACGCCATTTTCGCTTTTAAGCCAGCCATAGGCGTTATGGCCCTTGATCACGACGGTCGCCGATTTAATTCCGGCGCCTTCTCCCTCGCTCTCCTCGATCCAGTCAACCTTGTACCCGTGTTGCTCCGCCCAGCGCACATACATGCGCATGAGCATGCTCGCCCAGTCCTGACTCTCGGTGCCGCCGGCGCCGGCATGGACCTCGAGATAGCAATCGTTCGCGTCGGCCTCGCCCGACAGCAACGCCTCGAGCTCGCGTCGCGCGACCTCGACTTTCAGCCGCTTCAGTGCGGCCTCCGCTTCCGTGATGGTTTTCTCGTCTTTCTCGCTATCGCCGAGTTCAATCAAAGTGATCTGATCGTCGAGTTCCTGCTCGATGCGGCTGATGGCCTTGAGCTGATCATCGAGCGCATCACGCTCGCGCATGACGCGTTGCGCGCGCGCCTGGTCGTTCCAGAGGTTAGGATCTTCCGACTCCTTGTTCAGTTCGGCGAGGCGCTGCGTCGCGGTATCGACGTCAAAGATGCCTCCTCAGCAGCCGCACGGACTGCTTGATTTCCTCGACCAGATTTTGGGTCTCCGCGCGCATATCGAATTCCAGTGCCGTTCAAGCGGCTCTTTGAGTCGTGTGCCGGGGATTTAACGATGCAACGGCGTCGGCGCAACACTCGAGGTTTACGGCGTTAATAAAGGCCGCCTGTGCCCGAGCGAACAGCACGGTCGGCATCAGGGCTGACACCGACGCCCCAGCCGCGACTACTGCCGCCATCGCCGGGGTCACCGCCGACAACCGAATAATTGTCAGGCGGCGCAGTCCCCGGCTTGAACGCCTCGAGAATCGCGCGCTCGGTTCCGGGACCGGCGCGCATTCCGGTTTTCAGGTCGACCCGAATGAGCTTGATGCCCGGCGGGACGCGGAACGGCACTGCGGGCTTGTCGGCAAGAGCGACTTTCATGAAGTCCTTGACGATCGGCGCGGACAGATGGCCGCCGGTCGCACCGCGGCCGAGATGGCGCGGCTTGTCGTAACCCATGTAGACGCCAACCACGAGATCCGGTGTGAATCCGATAAACCAGGCATCCTTCTCGTCATTGGTGGTACCGGTCTTGCCGGCCACCGGCTTTCCGACTTCCTTCTGGAAGCCCGCGCCCGCCGCCGTGCCGCGCAGGACGACGCCTTCCATCATGGATGTGATTTGATACGCCGTCATCGGATCAAGCACCTGCTGGCGCCGGTCGATCAGCGACGGCTCAGGCTGGTTGTCCCACTTCTTGGCATCGCAGCCAACGCATTCCCGTTCGTCGTGCTTGTAGACCGTGTGGCCATACCGGTCCTGGATGCGGTCGATCAGCGTCGGCTTCACCTTGCGTCCGCCGTTATCAAACATTGCGTAGGCGGTCGTCATGCGCAGCAGCGTTGTTTCGCCTGCGCCAAGCGCAAAGGATAAATACGGCGGGAGATCGTCATAGATGCCGAAGCGTTTGGCATATTCCGCAATCAGCGGCATGCCGATGTCCTGCGCCAGCCGCACCGTCATCACATTGCGCGAGTGTTCAATGCCGAAACGTAATGTGGACGGACCGTAAAAATTGTTTTCGTAGTTTTCCGGCTTCCAGACACCCAGCCCCGGTCCCTGATCGATCTCGAGCGGAGCGTCGAGCACGATCGTCGACGGCGTGTAGCCATTGTCGAGCGCAGCAGCATAGACGAGCGGCTTGAAGGAAGAACCCGGCTGCCGCAGCGCCTGGGTGGCCCGGTTGAACTGGCTCTGGTCGTAGGAGAAGCCGCCGACCATCGCCAGCACCCGGCCGGTCAACGGATCCTCGACCACCATCGCGCCGGAAACCTCCGGCACCTGGTGTAGAACGAATTGCCCATCGGATTTCGCGGGCTCAACATAAACGACGTCGCCGGCACCAACGACCTGGCCGACCTTGGCAACGGGCTTGCCGCCGGTCTTTGCCCACTTCATCCCTTCGAGGGGAAGAATCCCGATCGTGCGCTCTTTGCTGACGAAGCCGCCCGGCTCTCGGCCAGGCTGCAACCCAATGCGCGCCGATTGATCGCTCACTTCCAGCACGACCGCGAGCCGCCACGGCGAGACATCGGCCAGCGCTTTCACCTCGGCAAGCTTGACGCCCCAGTCGCCGGCAATATCGATCTTGGTGACAGGCCCTCGCCAGCCTTGCGCCTCGTCGAAACGCACCAGGCCGTCTGTGAGGACCTTGCGCGCGAGAACCTGATACTTGGTGTCAAGCGAGGTACGAACCGAGAGACCTCCTTCGTATAATTTCTTTTCGCCGTACCGCTCGTAGAGTTCTCGCCTGACCTCTTCGGCGAAATATTCAGCATTAAAGATGTGCGCGCCGGTCGCCTTGGATGTCACGCCGAGCGCCGTACGCTTGGCCTTCTCGGCATCTGCGACCTTTACAAAGCCCGCTTCCGCCATGCGATCGATGACCCAATTGCGGCGCTCAATGGCCCGCTCACGCTGCCGGAACGGATGATAGTTGTTCGGCGCCTTCGGCAGCGAGGCGAGATACGCGGCTTCCGGAATGGTGATTTCGTTAACGGCCTTGTCAAAGTAGACGAGCGACGCAGCCGCAATGCCATAGGCACCAAGGCCGAGATAGATTTCGTTCAAGTAAAGCTCGAGGATCTTGTCCTTGCTGTAAGTGCGCTCGATTTTGAGCGCGAGCAGCGCTTCCTTGACCTTGCGGGCCATGGAAAGTTCGTTTGTCAGCAGGAAGTTCTTGGCAACTTGTTGCGTAATGGTTGAGGCGCCTTGCGGGCGGCGGCTCGATCCATAGTTCTGCAGGTAGACGACGGCAGCACGCGCAATGCCGGTGAAATCAAGCCCGCCATGTTCGTAGAAATTCTTGTCCTCGGCGGCGAGGAAGGCGTTGATGACCAGCTTCGGCACCGCCTGTATCGGGATGTAAAGCCGCCGCTCACGTGCGTATTCGGCAACCAGCGACCCGTCGGCCGCGTGCACACGCGTCATGACAGGCGGTTCATAATCCTGAAGCTGCGAATAGTCCGGCAGGTCCTTGGAGAAATGCCACAGCAGGCCGGCGGCGGCGCCCACACCCACCACAAAGAGGATGGTGCCGGCCGCGAACAGGAAACCTAAAAAGCGCAACATGAGCTTCATGGTCGACTGGTCCCGTCTTGGGCCCGGTTAAAGGCTTCCTCCGCCGTTGCGGCGAGCCACAAGACCGGCAGGCACCTTAACACTGCCAAACCGTCGTAGTCCTTAACAAAGGCTGCGGCGTGGTCCTGTGTTTGCCGGGTTTTATGTTGAAACTGAGGCCGATAGCTCATCTCAGTTGCGTCCCCCTCCGGCCCCGGCGACGCGGGGCGTAAAGAAGGTATCGACGGCTTGGACGAGGGCCTGGGCTGTCCGGGCACGCCAGGCTGCCGAATTGAGCTGCTTGAGGTCTTCCTTGGTCGACATGTAACCCAATTCAATCAGGACGGACGGCACGTCGGGCGCCAAAAGTACCTTAAAGCCCGCCGATTTGAGCGGGTGTTTGTGCAGGCGCGCGGCGGCCTTGAGTTCGCCAACCGCGGTACGGGCGAATTGCATCGAGAAAGTCTTGGTTTCGCGCTGGGCAAGATCGACGAGGATATTGGCTACGTCGTCGGGCTCGGCGGTCAAATCGACGCCGGCGATAACATCGGCTTTGTTCTCCGCCTCGGCCAGCCGCGCGGCTTCCGCGTCGGAAGCATTCTCCGACAGCGTATAGACGGTTGCACCCTCGGCCTGGCCTTCGCTGCGCGGCAGTGCGTCAGCATGGATTGAAATGAACAGCGCCGCGCTACGCGCGCGCGCGAAACGCACTCGTTCGGCAAGCGGGATGAAAGTGTCGTCCGATCGCGTCATCGCCACACGGTACTTGCCGCTGCCTTCAAGTTTTTCACGCAACGTTTTTGCAAATGCGAGCACGATGTCCTTTTCGTTTTCGCCACCGGAGCCTTTGGTGCCGTTATCGATGCCGCCGTGCCCGGGATCGAGGACGACCAATGGCCGTGCGTCGCCATCCGGTTTCGGTGGCGCTTCGCTGGGCCTGTTCACCGCGCTATGTGCCGGACGATTTTCAAGTGCGATGTTGCGCAGGAAGCTCGCGCGATCCGTCACCGCCATATCGAGGACGAGCCGGGCCGGCTGGCCCTCCGCCGCATCGAGCACGAAGGCCTTGTCGAGATGCACCGGCCCTTTCGTGTCGATGACGATGCGAGAACCGCCCTGCATGATCACCCCGTAACGAAACGTCTTTACCAGCCCGCGGCTTTGTTCGGCGGCCTTGGGCGACAAATTGAAGGTGACTTGCGGCAAGTCGATCACCACGCGATAGGGGTCTGCGAGCGTGAAAGCGGCCACGTCGATCTTGCGGTTCAAATCGACGACAAAGCGCGTTCGCTTGTCGTCGCCGCCGATGCGCATATCGGTTGCGATAACTGCCTGCTCCGGGGGTGCCGGCAGCGCACGAGCTGCCGCATTGCTCTCGGCGGCAATGGCGCCCGAGTCGCAAAGCAGCGCACACGCCAGTGTGCCAATGATTACAGTCGCACGGGCTGTCACGAATCCGGACCCTTTAAAGCCCCTTTTTAACTCATTAAGAGCCGCTTCGGTTAACGGAACTTGAGCGTCGGGGCTATTCCCCTGTGGGGTGTGGCCGAACTGCAAAGCTTCCCTTGCCAGCAATGGTTCAGGGCCGTATGTAAGGGATGCTTATGGTTAGAGTTCCGGTTGTGCCGCGTTCGGGCCCCGGCCGCTTAGGTCCTGTACCGCCCCCCTCGAGGAGGTCGGCGGACGGCCAAGCGAAACGAGCCGAAACCCTTGTGAAGGACACCCGGATCAGTGCGCGGCCAAAGGGGCCGTTCGCGACCTAGCCGTAAGTTGATGAGAAACCTCGGTTCGCGCCTTTGAGGCGCGACCGCAGCGCTACGGGTCGCAAGTTTCATGCTGCCAATGACGCAGCAAAGGTATTGTGAGGTCTATCGTCCACGCCCCGCCATAACAGCGGTGTGCGGTGGCGTAGCTCTCGGCCACGCGGCCCTTCCCTTCCACACCAATCAGGCCTGCCTCCCCATCAATCGTCTTGCGCCGTCTTTATCGCGCGAGCGCGCGGGGGTTCCAGGCCCAGTGAGATTTTCCAATGGCCGACAAAATGTTGATCGACGCGACCCATCCGGAGGAAACCCGGGTCGTCGTGCTACGCGGCAATCGCGTCGAAGAATTCGATTTCGAGAGCGCCAACCGCAAACAGCTTCGCGGTAATATCTATCTCGCCAA
>Ga0187765_10000157_pt1 | contig 23668 bp, 26 predicted proteins | sample 0216_QUI02_MP05__3_FD_133018 | JGI IMG/M metagenome (GOLD analysis project Ga0187765, IMG submission 133018) | Tropical peat soil microbial communities from peatlands in Department of Meta, Colombia - 0216_QUI02_MP05_10_MG | ecosystem: Environmental > Terrestrial > Soil > Wetlands > Peat ...
CGCGGCGGCGGGGTGTAGGACGGGCCCTGGCGCAGCAGGGTGGGTGGTTCGGCCGGCTCGGTCATCGGTCGGTCAGCTTCAGCTCGATCCGGCGGTTGCGGGCCCGGGCGGCGGCATCGGTGCCGCGGTCGATCGGCTGGAATTCGCCGAAGCCGGTCGCGGCCAGGCGATCATAGGGGATCCCCTGGTCGGCCAGGTAGCGCACGACCGAGATCGCGCGCGCCGCCGACAGCTCCCAGTTCGACTTGAATGTCGCGCCCGACACCGGCCGCACGTCGGTATGGCCATCGACGCGCAGCACCCAGCCGATCTCCGGCGGGATCTGCTGGCTCAGCTCAAGCAGTGCGGCGGCGATCTGATCGAGTTCGGTCTTGCCCTCCGGCTTGAGCACGGCCTGGCCGGTGTCGAAGAAAACCTCGGACGGGAATACGAAGCGGTCGCCGACCACGCGAATGTCGGGCCGGTTGCCCAGGATGGCGCTGAGTCGGCCGAAGAAATCCGAACGATAGCGTTGCAGTTCCTGCACCCGTTGCGCCAGCGCGAGATTAAGCCGCGAGCCGAGGTCGGCGATGCGTGATTGCGATTCCTTGTCCTTGGCCTCGGACGCATCGAGCGCCTGCTGAAGCGCGGCAAGCTGGCGCTGCAACGCCGCGAGCTGCTGGTTGAGCACTTCGATCTGCGCCAGCGCGCGCTGGTTCATTTTCTGCGACTCGTCGAGCTGGCCGGCGAGCTCGGTGACCTTGCCTTCGGCGGTGACCGCGCCGCTGCCGAGACCCTCGTACAGGCCCTTGTAGCGATTGCGCTCGTCCTCGGTGGTGGCCAGCGACGCGCGCAGCTGCGCCATCTGCTCTTCCAGCGTCAGCTTGCCGGCCTGCTCGAGCGACAGCATGTCGGTGAGCTGCGCGATCCGCGCGGTCAACCGTTGCAGCGCCGTGTCCTTGCCGGTGACTTCCTGCGAAAGATAGAACTGCACGATCACGAACACCGTGAGCAGGAAGATGATGCCGAGGATCAGCGTCGACAACGCATCGACAAAGCCCGGCCAGTAATCGACGCTCCGTTGGCGGCGGGCATGAGAGAGAGCCATGATCGACCTACCTGTCTACGCCTTCACGCGAAAAATGTTCGAGCAGCCGGCGGACGTCACGATGTTGCTCGGCCTGCGCATCGGCCCAGTCGCGGATCATCTGCTGCTCGGTCCGCATATGTTGCACCAGCCCCTGGATGGCCTCGGCCAGATTGGCCATGGCGTTGGTCGCGCGGCTTGAGCCGGTCTCCATGATGGCCTCGCGCAGCCGCTCGATCGCGACGCGGATCTCGCCGCTGATATTCGGGCCGCCGTTGCCGGTCGCGCCGTCGCCGCTGAATTCGCGCACCGTGGTGGCGAGCCAGTCTTCCAGATCGGTATGAAAGCGGTTCTGCGCCTGGCTCATCTGCAGATCGAGGAAGCCGAGCACCAGCGAGCCGGCAAGGCCGAATAGCGACGACGAAAACGAAATTCCCATGCCGGACAGCGGCGCGGCCAGGCCCTGTTGCAGCGTATCGAACACTGCGCCGGCATCGCCGCCGACGTGCAGATTTTTGACGACGGTGCCGACCGAGCCGACCGTCTCGATCAGGCCCCAGAACGTGCCGAGCAGTCCGAGAAAAATCAGCAGCCCGGTCATGTAACGCGACAGGTCGCGCGCCTCGTCGAGCCTGGTCGCGATCGAGTCGAGGATGCTGCGCATGGTCAGCGACGAGATGCTCATGCGTCCGATGCGATCGCCGAGGATCGCCGCCATCGGCGCGAGCAGCACCGGCGGCCGCTCCACCGTGATGCCCGGATCGGCCAGCCGGAAGCTGTTGACCCAGGCGACTTCCGGAAACAGCCGGATCACCTGGCGGAACGACAACAGGATGCCGATGATCAACACGCCGATGATCAGCGTGTTGAGCGGCGGGTTGGCCAAGAACGCCACCCAGATTTGCGCATGGATCACGACCACCAGAAGGGCGCACAGAATCAAGAAAATCGTCATTCGCACCAAAAAGATACGGGGCGAGGACAATTTGAATGGATCGATATCTTGCGCCATGGGTGGTCCGTGCATTCCCAAGCTTGCTGCTTCAATATGGCACTGGCTGGGCGAAGACAACCAGCTTGATGCCTGTGACAAACTTAAGAATCGGCGGTCGCATCGCCGCTGTGGCGGCCGTTCACGATGAACGGTCCGCGGCTTTGAGCAGGGCCAGCAATTGCCCATGCATGCTCTCGTTGCCGGCCACGATATGGCCCTTGGCCAGCATGGCGTCGCCGCCGTCAAGATCGGTCACAAATCCTCCCGACTCGCGCACCATGAGCAACCCGGCCGCCATGTCCCAGGGCGACAGACCGCGCTCCCAATAGGCGTCGAACCGGCCGGCGGCGACCCAGGCGAGATCGAGCGCTGCCGCGCCGAACCGTCTCAATCCCGCAACCTTTTCCTGCACCGCCGCGATTTCCTTGTGGCTCAGCGCGAGGTCGCCGCGGCCGTAATGCGGTAGCCCGCAGGTGATGACCGCCTCGTTGAGCTGTTTGCGCGCCGCCACCCGCAGCCGCTTGTCGTTGCAGAACGCGCCCTTGCCGCGCTCGGCGATAAAGAGTTCGTCGTTCGCCGGATTGTAGATCACGCCGGCCACAACGGTGTCCTCGCGCTCGAGCGCGATCGAAATGGCAAAATGCGGAATCCCATGCAGGAAATTGGTCGTGCCGTCGAGCGGATCGACGATCCAGGTATGGCTTTTGTCGCTGCCGTCCTGCCGGCCGCTTTCTTCGCCGAGGAAACCGTATCCGGGTCGCGCCTTCTTCAGTTCGGCGCGGAGGATTTCCTCGGCGCGCCGGTCGGCGCCGGATACGAAATTCGCCGGGCCCTTCAACGACACCTGCAACTGCTCGACCTCGCCGAAGTCGCGCTTGAGCGTGCGGGCGGCTTTGCGCGCTGCGGCGATCATCACGTTGAGAAGCGCGGAATGGAGCATCACTCCGCCCGCTTTACGTAGGTCACTTCGTTGGTGTCGACGACGACATTCTCGCCCGCGGAAATGAACGGCGGCACCATCAGGCGCAGGCCGTTCTCGAGCTTGGCCGATTTGTACGACGGCGCTGCGGTCTGTCCCTTGATCGCGGCGTCGGCCTCGACCACCTTGAGCACCACATGATCCGGCAGTTTGATGCCGATCGGCCGATCCTGGTGCAGCTGCACGTTCACCGTCATGCCGTCCTGCAGGAATGCGGCGCGTTCGCCGACGAAATCCTCGTTGATTTCGATTTGATCAAAGTTGGCGCTGTCCATGAACACGAGCTGGTCGCCCTGCCGGTAGAGGAACTGGAACGCGCGCCGCTCGACATGGGTTTCCTCCACGCGCGAATCGGAACCAAAGCGCGTGTTGAGCTTGCGCCCGTCGATGATGTTCTTCATCTCCACCTGATTATAGGCCGGACCCTTGCCGGGCTTGACCGCCATGGTCTTGACTACCGCCCACACCGAGCCTTCGTGCTCGATCACCATGCCGGGCCGGATTTCGTTGCCGCTGATTTTCGCCATGACTAATTCTGCCGCCGGCTGGCTGCGGTGACGGCCGCGATCCACGGCTTGGCGGCCAACTCGGCCGAGGCGCGATCCTCCGGTTTCATCTTGCGCACGAAATCCTCCAGGAACGGATCGGTGCTGCCGCCCGCTTTGGCAATCATGTGCCATTTCGCCGCTTCGATCGGATTGGCCGGAAGGCCGCGGCCGGTGGCGTACATGAACGCCAACCGACTCTGCGCGATGGCGCTGCCGCTGTGCGCGGCCCGTCGAAGGTAAGGCCCGGCGGCGGCCTCGTTCTTCGGCACGCCGGTGCCGTTGAACAGCGCGATCGCGTACTCGACTTCGGCGTCCACATGCTGCGCGAGCGCGGCCTGGCCCAGAAGCTTCGCGGCTTCCTTGAGATCCTTCGGCACGCCGCGCCCTTCCATGTAAAGGGTCGCGAGCGCGTATTGGGCTTCCGGATTGCCGGCGTCGGCCGCTTGACGGAACAGCGCCGCCGCGCGCTTGTAGTCCTGCGCGAACAGCTGCCCATCGAGATAGAGCAGGCCGAGATTATAGGCCGAGATCGCGTGGCCGAGCTTCGCCGCAGTCTCGAACAGCTGCGCAGCCTCCTGGCTGTTGCGCGGCCCGCCGCGTCCGGTCATGCGGAACACGCCCAGCGCAAACATGGCTTCGCGGTCGCCGAGGTCGGCGGCGCGCTTGTACCACTCCGCCGCCGTGGCGTCGTCGCGCGGCACGCCCAAGCCCTCGGAATAGAGTTCGCCCAGAAGCGTCATCGCCTTGGGGTCGTTCTTCTCGTCGACCCTTTTTTTCGCCTCGCTGAAGGCGGTGAGGTAGAGCCCGCGCTGATAGGCCCCATAGGCGACATCGGGCTCGCGCGCCGCCGATGGAGGCGCGGCCAATACCGGTTTCTGCCGCTTGGACGGTGCCGCCATCGTGAGCGAGCTCGCGGCGAACAGCGTGGCGAGCATCGCGGCCGGCACGGCCCAACGCATGGGCAGCGCAAGTCTCATGCGACTTCCTCCGGTACGGTCATCCGTCCGGCGGCCTCAACGATGGCCTTCGCGGCACCACGCGCGTCCGCCCAGATAAAATCGCCGATCGCGACAAAATCCGCGCCCGCCTCAACCAGCGGCGCGATTTCGTCGCAATGACCGGCATAGCCGACGCAGGGAACCTCGAAGACCTCCGCCCACCACGCCACGCGTTCCAGGATGGTATCGAATGATGGTCGCCGGCCGCTGACGTCGGGTTCGCCGAACATCACATAGTCGGCACCCCGCTCGCCGGCAATCATTGCGTCATGCCGCGTGTGCAGCCCGCCGCATCCGGCAATGCGCGCCGGCTTCAGGCTGACCAGCGCCTCTTCGAACGCCGCGATCCCGGTCAGATGCGCGCCATCGGCGCCGCCGCGCGCGACAATTTCGGGCAGTCCATCGAGCACAAGCGCGGTATCCCGCTGTTGCACGATTGGCGCCAGCAGCTTGACCCGGTTGATCAGCGTCCGTTCGTCGGAGGATTTGAGCCGCAGCAGGACGGCGGCGACATCCGCGCCCGCCAGCGCCGGCTCCAGCGTGCGGGCAAAGCTTTGCGCGTCCGCAACCTCGGGCGTCACCAGATAGAGGCGCGGGGCAGGGCGCTTGGACGAGGCTTGTTGCCGTTTCGACATGGCTTTCGCATGCGACCGCATTTCGGCGGAAAGGGGGCCGACCAGGGGTATTCTGCTAATCAGAATTGCCGTCGCCGATCAATCAATTATCGCGCCTCGGTTCTGCCGGCCGGAAGCGCGTCACACGACCCAGGGAAAAACAAACCGGAAGGTCTTGCGCGTCTTCTCGTCAATCGCCGTCTCGAACCCATGGATGTCGCGATGGGTCGCGAGCCAGGCGCTGATATTGCTCGGATCGGCCCAGACAGTCTGAAACTCCGCCGGCACGTGAAACTCGACGAAGCGCATTTCGCCATCGTCTGCGGCCTTCAGTGCATGCCGCTCGCGGTCGGGACAATAGATCAAGTCGCCCGGCTTGACCGGATAAGGCGGCCCGTTCGCCATGGCGGTGCCGTGTCCGGCCACCACGTACATGAACGTGTCCGCCCCCTCATGATGACATTCCGGCGCCCTGCTGCCCGGCGGAAAGATCACCATCTCCACCTTGATCGCCGTGGTGTCGCACATCTCCGGCGTGACGAGAGGGACCCGTTTCCGCGCATCGTGTTCGGACGCCAGTACGGCTTCACGCGTCCAATCGGTGACGATGAAAAGCGGGCGGTCGATTTTGCTGCCGGGATGCACCTGCATGAAGTCGGGAACCTCGGCATGAAGCAGCGCCGCGCCTTTGCTGGTTGTCAGCGTCGCATTGAAGCCGGGCGGCAGAAACGCCGAATTCACGTCGGTCATGCGATCGGTGTAGTAGGCATGGAATGTTGCGCTGCCGTCGAGCACCTGCATCCACGCAAGCGATTTTGGCGACACATTGAACTGCATCGTCCCGCCGGGCGCGAGCGTGATCCGCTCGAGCAGCACGCTCGCGCTTTTCGCGCGTTCGACCGTAAGCCTTTGCCGCGTGACGCCGATATCGGTCGGCTTCGCCGCCCGCGCCGCTTCATTGAATACCATGCGGTTGTCGGGCGCCTACGCCGCCTTCTTCTCGAGGTCGGCCTTCCACTGGCCGAGCGCGGCGAGACTGTTCATGCGCGCGCGGTGACTGAACACGCGCTGCGCGGCGGCGACGTTTTCGCTCTTGCCCGACCACGTCTTCTGCGGCGCGTGCTGCAGCGCGCGGCCGTAGGAGAAGGTGAGCCGCCACGGCAGATTGCCGTGCTTGTTCATGGCGTCGAGATGCGCGGTTGCCTCCTCGTCCGACTGTCCGCCCGAGAGGAACGCGATGCCCGGCACCGCCGCCGGCACGCAATTCTTCAGCAACTTCACGGTCTTTTCCGCGACTTCCGCCACCGACGACCGCTTCGCGCATTTTTTTCCGGCGATGGCCATGTTGGGTTTCAGCACCATGCCTTCGAGCGCCACACGCTGGAAATAAAGCTCCTCGAACTGCGCCTTGAGCACGAGTTCCGTCGCCTGATAGCAGCGGTCGATGTCGTGATCGCCGTCCATCAGCACTTCCGGTTCCACGATCGGCACGATATTGGCGGCCTGGCAGAGCGCGGCATAGCGCGCGAGCGCATGCGTGTTGGCGCGGATGCAGGTGTAGGTCGGAATGCCGGCGCCGATGTCGATCACCGCCCGCCATTTGGCGAAGCGCGCGCCCTGTTCGTAATATTTCGGCAGCCGGTCGGCGAGCTTGTCGAGACCGACGGTCACCACTTCACCCGGACATTCCGGCAGCGGTTTGGTGCCTTCGTCCACCTTGATGCCGGGGATCGATCCGGCCTTCTTGATGATCTCGACCAGCGGCGTGCCGTCCTTCGCCTTTTGCCAGATCGTCTCGTCGTATAGGATCACGCCCGAGATGCTCTTCATGCCTTCGGTTGCGCGGAACAGCATTTCGCGATAGTCGCGGCGGTTCTCTTCGGTCGACTCCACGCCGATGGCGTCGAAGCGCTTCTTGATTGTGCCGCTCGATTCATCGGCGGCGAGAATGCCCTTGCCGGGCGCGACCATGGCCTCGGCCACCTTGTTCAATTCTGCGAGGTTCATCGCGATCTCCCTTTTCCATCGTCGTTCCGGGACGGGCCTAAGGCCGCGAACCCGGAATCCAGACATCAAACCCTGAATCTGTTTCCGGATTCCGAATAGTCGCTTCGCGGCTTCCGGAATGACCTCTTCGAGGTCATTTTATCCTCAACACCTCGACCCCCGGCAAGGCCTTGCCTTCCATCCATTCCAGGAATGCGCCCCCGGCGGTGGAAACATAGGTGAAACGGTCCGCGGCACCCGCCGCATTGAGCGCCGCCACGGTATCGCCGCCGCCCGCGACCGACACGAGCTTGCCGCTTGCCGTCAGCTCGGCCGCCGCCTCCGCCACCTCAACCGTGCCGTTGTCGAACGGTTCCATCTCGAAGGCGCCGAACGGCCCGTTCCACACCAGCGTCTTCACCCGCGCCAGCACCGAGACGACATGCTCGATGCTGCGCGGCCCGATGTCGAGGATCATGTCGCTGGCGCCGACCTCGCCGATCCCAACCACGCGCGACGGTGCATTCGCCTCGAATTTCTGCGCCACCACCGCGTCGATCGGGAGCACGATCTCGCAATTCTTAATTTTTGCCCGGGCAAAAATGTCGCGCGCGGTCGTGGCAAGATCGCGCTCGCACAGCGATTTGCCGACCGCCTTGCCCTGCGCGGCGAGGAAAGTATTCGCCATGCCGCCGCCGATGATCAGCACATTCACTTTGCCGACCAGATTGCCGAGCAGGTCGAGCTTGGTGGAAACCTTCGCGCCGCCGACGACGGCCGCCACCGGCCGTTGCGGCGCTTCCAGCGCCTTCGCCAGCGCATCGAGCTCGGCCTGCATGCTGCGGCCGGCGTAAGCCGGCAGCTTGCGGCCCAGGCCTTCGGTGGAAGCATGCGCGCGATGCGCGACCGAAAACGCGTCGTTCACCCATAGATCGCCGAGCTTCGCGAGCGCCGCCGCGAATTCCGGATCGTTCTTCTCCTCGCCCGCATGAAAGCGGGTGTTCTCAAGGCACAGAATCTCGCCGGGCTTCATCGCCGCGACGGTGGTCTCGACTTTTGCACCGATGCAATCCTCCGCAAAGGCAACCTTGCGGCCGAGCACGCGCGCAACCTCCGCCGCAACCGGTTTGAGCGACTCCTTCGGATCGAATCCCTTCGGCCGCCCGAAATGCGACAGCAGGATGACCTTGCCGCCCTTGTCGGCGATCTCGGTGATGGTGCGCGCCGATGCCGCGATGCGCGTGAGGTCGCCGACCTTGCCGTTGTTCATCGGCACGTTGAGGTCCACGCGCACGAGCACGCGTTTGCCCTTCACGTCAGCCTGGTCGAGCGTACGGAACGCGGTCATGCGCGTCTGCCGGCAATCCGCGTCAGATCAGCTTGCCCATCGCCACCGCGGTGTCGACCATGCGGTTGGAAAAGCCCCATTCGTTGTCGTACCACGCCATCACGCGCACGAATGTTCCGTCCATCACCTTGGTCTGGTCCATGTGGAAGACGGCGGAGTGCGGGTCGTGATTGAAGTCGCCCGACACATTGGGCGAATTGGTATAGCCGAGGATGCCCTTGAGCTGCTGATCCGCGGCACGCTTGATCGCGCCGTTGATCTCGTCCTTGCTGGTGGCCTTCTTCGCCACGAATTTGAAATCGATCACCGAGACGTTAGGCGTCGGCACGCGGATCGACACGCCGTCGAGCTTGCCGTTGAGCTCCGGCAGCACCAGCCCCACCGCCTTCGCCGCGCCGGTCGACGTCGGAATCATGTTCAGCGCCGCCGCGCGCGCGCGGTAGAGGTCCTTGTGCACCTGATCGAGCGAAGGCTGATCGTTGGTATAGGAGTGGATCGTGGTCATGAAACCCTTGTCGATGCCGATCGCATCGTTGAGCACCTTGGCGACCGGCGCGAGGCAATTGGTCGTGCACGAGGCGTTCGAGATGACCTTGTGGTCCTTCGTCAGCTTGTCGTGGTTGACCCCATAGACCACGGTGAGATCGACGCCGTCGGCCGGCGCCGAGATGATCACGCGCTTGGCGCCCGCGGTCAGATGCGCCGCCGCCTTGTCCTTCGACGTGAAGATGCCGGTGCATTCCATCGCGATGTCGACGCCGAGGTCTTTCCACGGAAGCTTCGCGGGGTCCTTCTCGGCGGTCACTTTGATCGCGCCGTTGCCGACGCTGATGGTGTCGCCCTTGACGGTCACCTCGCCGGGAAAACGGCCGTGCACGGAGTCGAAGCGCAGCAGATGCGCATTGGTCTCCACCGGCGCGAGGTCGTTGATGCCGACAACCTCGATATCCTTGCGGCCGGTTTCGGCGATCGCGCGCAGCACATTGCGGCCGATCCGGCCGAAGCCGTTGATGGCAACCCGAACGGACATGAGGCGGCTCCTTTCAGTTCTTCCTGCCCATCTTGCTCAGCGCCACGTCCGCCACCGCCTCCGGAGTAATGCCGAAATGCTTGTACAAGTCCTTATATGGTGCGCTCGCCCCGAAAGTGCTCATGCCGACGAAAGCGCCGTCGCTCCCGATTATGGCATCCCAGCCCTGCCGCACGGCGGCCTCGACCGCGACCTTGACCGGCGCATCGCCGATGACTGCGCGCCGCAAGGCCTCGGGCTGGGTTAAGAACAGCTCGAAACACGGCACCGAAACCACGCGGGCGTAGACGCCTCTCTGTCTTAGGAATTTACGCGCTTCGACCGCGATCGACACTTCCGACCCGGTGGCGAAGAGCGAAACCATGGCGGCATGGCCCTCGGCCGGGACGATCTCATAGGCGCCGGCAGCGCAACGGTTGTGCTCGTCGCGGCCGAGCCGCAGTTGCGGCAGGTTCTGCCGCGTGAGCGCGAGCACGCTCGGACCCGTCTTGGTCTGCAGCGCGAGCTCCCAGCACTCCAGCGTTTCCACTGCGTCGCACGGCCGGAACACGCGCAGGTTCGGCATCGCCCTTAAGCTCGCGAGATGTTCGATCGGCTGATGCGTGGGGCCGTCTTCGCCGAGCCCGATCGAATCGTGCGTCATCACGTGAATGACGCGTTGCCCCATGAGCGCGGCGAGCCGGATCGCCGGTCGGCAATAGTCGGAGAACACCAGGAACGTGCCCGAGTACGGGATGATGCCGCCGTGCAGCGCCATGCCGTTCATCGCCGCTGCCATGCCGTGCTCGCGCACGCCATAATGGATGAACCGCCCTGCATAGTCTTTCGCCGACAGCACCGCCATGGTTTTGGTCTTGGTGTTGTTCGAGCCGGTGAGGTCGGCCGAGCCGCCGATCATTTCCGGCAATGTCGGAACCAGCGCTTCCAGCGCCGCCTCCGAAGCCGCGCGCGTCGCCAGGTCCTTCGGGGCTGCGGCAAGCTTCTCCTTGGCGGTGCGCACGGCCGCGGCGACCCTGTCCTTCGGCAGTTCGCCGCGCGTGCGCCGCATGAATTCCGCGCGCTGCTCGGCCGGCAGCGCGGCCAGCCGGCTCTCCCAATCCTTGCGTGTGTCTTTCGAACGCTGGCCTGCGGTGCGCCAGAGCGACAGCACGTCGGCGGGAATCTCAAACGGCGCTTCGTTCCATCCGAGCGCCTTGCGCGCGCCGGCGATTTCGTCGGCGCCGAGCGGCGAGCCGTGTAATTTTTCGCTGCCGGCCTTGGTTGGCGCGCCAAAGCCGATCGTCGTCCGGCAGGCGATCAGCGTCGGCCGATCGAAAGTCTTGGCCGTCGCAATCGCCGCGGCGATCGCGGTCGGATCGTGCCCGTCGATCCGCGTCGCCACCCAGCCGGCCGCCTCGAAGCGTTTGACCTGATCGACCGAGTCCGCAAGCGCCAGCGGCCCGTCGATCGAAATGCCATTGTCGTCGAACAGCACGATCAGCTTGTGGAGCCGCAGGTGGCCGGCGAGCGCAATGGCTTCCTGGCTGATGCCTTCCATCAGGTCGCCGTCGGAGGCGAGCACGTAGGTGTGGTGATCGACGATCTCCTTGCCGAACACCGCGGCGAGGTGCCGCTCCGCGATCGCCATGCCGACTGCATTGGCGAGCCCCTGGCCAAGCGGCCCGGTCGTGGTTTCCACGCCGGGCGTATGGCCGTGTTCCGGATGACCGGCGGTGATCGAGCCGAGCTGGCGGAAGCGCTTGATCTGCTCGATCGTCATCGCTTCGTAGCCGAGCAGATGGAGCGCGGCATAGACCAGCATCGAGCCGTGTCCAGCCGAGAGCACGAAGCGGTCGCGGTCGGGCCAGGTCGGATTGGCCGGATCGAATTTCAGAAATCGCGTGAACAGCACTGTCGCGATATCGGCCGCCCCCATGGGCAGGCCGGGGTGGCCGGATTTGGCCGCTTCGACCGCGTCCATGGCGAGCGCGCGGATAGCGTTGGCCATGCGGTCATGTTCGGCGCGCGTCGCTGGCATCAACTCGTCCTGGCGCGGTGAAGACGCGACGGCGGCGGTCGTGGCTTTCGCGATCATCGGAGGCCTGTTCGAACGGGGGTTGGGATAGCACGTGAGGCCTTGGAGTCAATGTAACGAAGCCCCGCCGCAAGCCGCCGTCCATGCTGTGCGTAAAGGTGGGGGAAAGCGGACGGCCGAGCGTTGACTGCCAGCGGCCCTAGAACGTAAGATTCTGGCTCTAATTGCTTGCTCACGAAAGATATTTTCGCGGCGGGGGCGCAATTTCCGCGCCCAGAGGCAAAGGTCGAGCAAAGGGTCGAACGAATGTCCGATCAGACCGTGATCGATGTGGCCACGCGGCGTTTGTCGCTGGCGCTCGATGCGCTCGAGGCGGCCCTCGATCGCCGCCTCGAAGCCGATCGCAGCGGCAACACGCTTTCGACCCAATTCCAGGCGCTCGGCGCCGACCGTTCCCGGCTTGCCTCCGCGCTCGATGTCGAGACCGCACGCGCGCGCCAGCTCGAAGCCGCCAACCGCGAGATCGCGCGCCGGCTCGACGCCGCGATGGACAACATCCGCGCGGTGATCGTCGCGCAAGAGACGGCGAGGTAGGGCACCATGGCGCAAGTGAACGTCTCGATCAACGGTCGCGCCTACCGCATGGCCTGCGAAGACGGACAGGAGGAGCACCTCACCAGGCTCGCCAAGAATCTCGACGACCGCATCGGCGAGCTGCGCGGCAAGTTCGGGCAGATCGGCGACGCGCGCTTGATCGTGATGGCCGCGCTCACGGTTGCGGACGACCTTGCCGAGATGGGAAAGAAATTGCGCCGATTGGAGGACGAAGTCGCCGCGCTGAACGACGCCCGCGTGGTGTCCGCCGATCGCATGCAGGCCACCCAATCGGCCATCGTCGCCGCCTTCAACTCGGCGGCCGAGCGCATCGAGGCCATCGCGCGCAAGCTCAATCAGACCGTCGCCGAAGGCAACGTGGCGGTGGGGTGAAACTTTCGCCTTGCGCTGCTTTGCACGCGCGCCGATGCCAACTACATTAGGGCTGCGGTGCTGCGGGGCGCGTTAGGAGTCAAAAATCCCCGGGGCCTTATCGATCCTTTAGGGAGCTGTCCCTGACCGGGCTCGTGGGCTCGGACATATGGCGCCCACCTACTTTCGTAGGGAACCCGGGATCGAGCACTCCGACGGCTCTCGCGGCATCGCACTGAATCTTATCCAGACCTCTCGCCGTCACCCTGAGGTGCGAGCGACCGAAGGTCGCGAGCCTCGAAGGGCGACGGCCGATCATCCTTCGAGGCTCGCCACTGGCGCGGCTCGCACCTCAGGATGACGGTTTGAGCGAAGCGGACGTCGCACAATCGAAAGAGGCTCTCCGCCGCGAGTCGCTCGCGCGGCGCGATGCACTTTCGCCCGCTGCGCGCGCAGCCGCGGCCGAAGCGATCGCCGCGCGCGAATTTCCGCTCGCGATCAAGCCCGGCATGATCGTCTCCGGCTTCTCGCCGATGAAGACCGAGATCAATCCGGTTCCGCTCATGAAAAAGCTCAGCGCCGCCGGGGCCAGGCTCGCCTTGCCGGTGGTTGCCGGCCGCGGCAAGCCGTTGATCATGCGCGCCTGGGATTTCGGCGAGCCGCTGGCGCGCGGCGTCTGGGGCATTCGTCAGCCGCTGCGGAGCGCGCCGGAAGTGGCGCCCGACATCGTGCTGACCCCGCTCGCGGTGTTCGACCGGCGCGGCCATCGCATCGGCTATGGCGCCGGCTACTACGATATGACCATCCATGCGCTGCGCGCGAAGAAGCCCATTGTCGCTGTCGGCATCGCCTTCGCGGTCCAGGAGGTTGCCGAAGTCCCCATCACCCCCCGCGACGCGCGGCTCGATCTCGTGCTAACCGAGCGCGAAGTGATCGACTGCCGCGGAACGTGAACATATGCCGCTAAAATTATTTTCACCTCCACCCCCCTCCCTAACCCTCCCCCTCAAGGGGGGAGGGAACGCGCCATTTGTGCGAAGAAGGTAGGGGCATGCGCATTCTCTTCATCGGCGATGTGGTGGGCCGCTCCGGGCGCGCGGTCGTGACCGAGCGATTGCCCGCACTGATCGTGGACTGGAAGCTCGACATCGTCGTCATCAACGGTGAGAACGCCGCCGGCGGCTTCGGCATCACTGAAGCGATCTACCAGGAGCTCGTCGACGCCGGTGCCGATGTCATCACCGGCGGCAACCATTCCTGGGACCAGCGCGAGGCACTGGTCTTCATCGAGCGTGCGCCGAAGCTCATCCGTCCGATCAACTATCCCCCCGGCACGCCCGGCCGCGGCGCCGCCTTCGTCGAGGCCAAGAACGGCGCGCGCGTGCTTGTGCTCAACGCCATGGGCCGCATCTTCATGGATCCGCTCGACGATCCTTTCGCCGCGGTCGAGCGCGAGCTTGCCGCCTGCGCGCTGAAAGCCGCGGCCGACGCCATCATCGTCGACATCCACGCCGAGGTAACGAGCGAGAAACAGGCCATGGCCTGTTTCTGCGACGGCCGCGCCAGTCTCGTGGTCGGCACCCATACCCATGCGCCGACCGCCGACCACCGCATCCTGCCCGGCGGCACCGCCTTCATGTCCGATGTCGGCATGACCGGCGACTACGAGTCCGTGATCGGCATGGCGAAGGACGAGCCGCTCGGCCGTTTCCTCCGCCGCATTCCGCAAGGCAAGTTCGAGCCGGCGCTCGGACCGGCCACGCTCTGCGCCGTCGCGGTCGAAACCGACGACGCGACCGGCCTTGCGCGCCGCGTCGCGCCGGTGCGCCTCGGCGGCAAGCTCGAACAGACAAAGCCCGCGTTTTGGGGTTGAAGCCCCGCGCGCCGTCGTCATATATCAGCGGAAAATTTGCATTGAGAGCGAGCGCGCATGGCCGGCCATTCGCAATTCAAGAACATCATGCACCGCAAGGGGCGGCAGGACAAAATGAAGTCCAAGCTGTTCGGCAAGCTTGCGCGCGAAATCACCGTATCCGCCAAGATCGGCCTGCCCGACCCCGACATGAATCCGCGCCTGCGTGCCGCCGTTCTTGCCGCGCGCGCAGAAAACATGCCCAAGGACAACATCGAGCGCGCGATCAAGAAGGCCTCCGGCGGCGAGGGCGAAAATTACGAGGAAACCCGCTACGAAGGCTACGGCCCCGGCGGCGTCGCCATCATCGTCGAAGTGCTGACCGATAATCGCAACCGCACGGCCGGCGAAGTGCGCGCGACTTTCACCAAGAACGGCGGCAATCTGGCGGAGACCGGCGCGGTGTCGTTCATGTTCGATCATGTCGGCGTGATCGAATATGACGCCACGGTCGCCGACGCCGACGCCATGCTCGATGCCGCCATCGAAGCCGGCGCCGATGACGTGATTTCGAGCCCGGGCGGCCACGAAATCTATGCCGCGCAGGGATCCTTCCACGAGGTCGGCAAGGCGCTCGAGGCGAAATTCGGCGAGCCGCGCAAATCCGCGCTGATCTGGAAGCCGCAGAACACGGTCGCCGTGAACGACGAGCAGGGCGAAAAGGTCCTCAACCTGATCGAAAGCCTCAACGAGCACGACGACGTGCAGAACGTCTACGCCAATTTCGAGATTTCCGACGCCCTCGTCACCAAGATGAGCGCCTAGGCTGATTGCCGCGCCGGCGCTATCAATGGCGCCGCCATGACGCAACTGATTCGCATCCTCGGCATCGATCCGGGCCTCCGCCGCACCGGCTGGGGCGTGATCGACAGCGTCGGCAACCGGCTGTCATACGTGGCCTGCGGTTCGCTCGCGACCGATGAGCGCGCCGAGCTTGCGGCGCGGCTCTGCGCCATCCATGACGGCCTGGTGCGCGTGATCGAGGAATTCCATCCGGCGGAGGCGGCGGTGGAGGCGACCTTCGTCAACAAGGACGCTGCCGCAACGCTCAAACTCGGCCAGGCGCGCGGCGTGGCGCTGCTCGTGCCCGCGCGCGCCGCGCTTGCAGTGCACGAATATGCGCCTAATCTGGTGAAGAAGACGATCGTCGGCGCGGGCCACAGCGAGAAGGCGCAGATCCGTATGATGATCGGCGTGCTTCTTCCGAAGGCTGATCCGCAATCCGACGACGCCGCCGACGCGCTGGCCATCGCGGTCACCCATGCGCATCATCGGCGGAGCGTCTTGCTGAAGGTGGCAACGCGATGATCGGCAAGCTCAAGGGCATCATCGATAGCTACGGCGAGGATTACATCATCCTCGACACCGGCGGCGTCGGCTATCTCGTGCACTGCTCCGCGCGCACCTTGCAGGCGCTGCCGGCGGCCGGCCAGCCCGCCACGCTTTCGATCGAGACGCACGTGCGCGAGGACCAGATCCGGCTGTTCGGATTTCTCACCGATACCGAACGCGAATGGTTCCGCCTGCTGCAGACCGTGCAGGGCGTCGGCGCCAAGGTTGCGCTCTCGGTGCTCGGCTCGCTCAAGCCCGCCGAACTCGCCAACGCCATCGCAACTCACGACAAGGGCATGATCAAACGCGCGCCCGGCGTCGGCCCGAAAGTCGCCGAGCGCATCGTCACCGAGCTCAAAGACAAGGCGCCGGCCTTCACTTCGCTCGATCCGGCCGTGATCCGGCTTGCGGGCAGCATCGAGGAGAAACGCGCGCCGCAGCCGGTGGCCGACGCCGTCTCGGCACTGGTCAATCTCGGCTACGGCCAGCCGCAGGCCGCCGCCGCGATAGCGGCCGCAGCGCGCGATGCCGGCGAAGGGGCGCAGACCTCGCAACTCATTAGGCTTGGGCTGAAGGAGCTGGCGAAGTGACTTACCGATTTATGACTTCGGCGACCTGGTTCTCCGAGCGAGCAGCGAATCCATGCGCGCTCCCTCCTCCCTTGTGGGGGCGGGTCGGGGAGGGGGGTAGCGAACCAGCAGCGCCCGTCGTGTCTCCACCCCCCTCCCGACGCCGCTCCGCGGCGTCAACCTCCCCCACAAGGGGAGAGGTGTCAGGAACGTCACGGCGGGCACCATGACCACCGTGCCCCGCCGCGTCGTCACGCCCGAGCGCCGCGACGAAGACAGCGCGGAAGCCTCGCTGCGCCCGCAACGGCTTTCCGAGTTCATCGGCCAGCCGCAGGCGCGCGCCAACCTGGAGGTTTTCATCAAGGCCGCGCGATCGCGCAAGGAGGCGCTCGACCATGTCCTGTTCGTCGGCCCGCCGGGCCTCGGCAAGACCACGCTGGCGCAGATCGTCGCGCGCGAGCTCGGCGTTAATTTCCGCGCCACCTCCGGGCCGGTCATTGCCAAGGCCGGCGATCTCGCCGCGCTGCTGACGAACCTCGAAGCGCGCGACGTGCTGTTCATCGACGAAATCCACCGCCTCAATCCGGCGGTCGAGGAAATCCTCTATCCCGCCATGGAGGACTTTCAGCTCGATCTCATCATCGGCGAGGGGCCGGCCGCGCGCTCGGTCAAGATCGATCTGGAGAAATTCACCCTCATCGGCGCCACCACCCGTGCGGGCCTGCTCACCAATCCGCTGCGCGACCGCTTCGGCATTCCGATCCGGCTCAATTTCTATTCCGAGGCCGAACTCGAGGAGATCGTCAACCGCGGTGCGCGCGTGCTCGGCATCGGCATGAGCGCGGACGGCGCGAACGAAATCGCCCGCCGCTCGCGCGGCACCCCGCGCATCGCCGGGCGGCTGTTGCGCCGCGTCCGCGATTTCGCGCATGTCGCAGGCTCGCAGAAGATCGATCGCGCGCTCGCCGACAAGGCGCTGATCGAGCTCGAAGTCGACGCCGCCGGCCTCGACGCCATGGACCGGCGTTATCTGACGACCATCGCGCTCAACTACGGCGGCGGGCCGGTCGGCGTGGAGACGCTTGCGGCCGCGCTCTCCGAGCCGCGCGACGCCATCGAGGAGATCATCGAGCCGTTCCTGATCCAGCGCGGTCTGCTCCAGCGCACGCCGCGCGGCCGGCTGATCACCGGCCATGCCTTCAAGCATCTCGGCCTGCAGGAGCCCGCGCGCGATCCCGCGCAATTCGGCCTGTTCGCGCAAGGCGAAGGCGACGAGTAGCGAGTAGTCCCATGCAAACCATGCAAGGCGGGTGTCACTGCGGTCGCGTGCGCTTCCGCGTCACGGCGGAGCTCGATCGCGTCACCGAATGCAATTGCTCGATATGCAGCAAGAAAGGCTTTCTGCACCTGATCGTGCCGCGAGAGCGCTTCGAACTGCTCAGCGGCAAGGACGATCTGACCACCTATACGTTCAATACCGGCGTCGCCCGGCACACGTTCTGCAAATATTGCGGCATTCATCCATTCTATACGCCGCGCTCCGATCCCGAAAAAATCGACTTCAACGTCCGCTGCCTCGACGGCGTCGATCTCTCGGCGATTTCGGTCAAGACGTTCGACGGTAAGCATTGGGAAGACGCCATGCAGCAGCGCGTCCCCTGGCGATGAGCAATCCCGCGCTCGACGGCGAAATCCGCGACGGCCGGCACGTGCAGCCGGTGCGGGTCTATTACGAGGACACGGATTTCTCCGGCATCGTCTATCACGCGAGCTACCTGCGCTTCATGGAACGCGGCCGCACCAATTATCTACGCCTGATCGGCGCCGACCACCGCGCGCTGTTCGAGCAGACCGAGAAGGAAGCGCCGGGCTTCGCTTTCGTAGTGCGCTCCATGCACATCGATTTCTTAAAACCCGCGCGCATGGACGACGTGCTGCAGATCGTGACCCGGCCGGCGGAGGTCAAAGGCGCCTCCGTCATGCTGAGCCAGCGCGTCATGCGCGGCGAGGATGTCTTGGTTGAAGCGGCGGTGCAGGTCGCCTTCGTCTCCGGCGGCCGCGCGCGGCCGATCCCCAAGCCCCTGCGCATCGCCATGCGCGCGGACTTGGATTCGGCCGCCAATTAGGTCGACTTCGCCGTCAAAGCCGCCTGCGAAATCTTCTGCAGCTTGCCGAAATCGAATGCCAGATGCAGGCCCACATCGGCAATCGTTTTGAGCACGACCATGATGATCAGCGGCGTGATCGATCCGAAAATGAGCGACAGGAAGGCACTGAAAATGATCGTCATATGCATGATGATGACCCGCCCGTAGAACGCGCCGATGATCGTGTTCACGTCGTCCGCGGGCGGCACCGACGAAACCGGCAGGTTGAGGCTTCGCTCGATCCTTTCGATGGACTCCGGCTTGAGCACATGGAACACGAAGCTCGCCCCGCGCACGATGAAAAGCACGAGCAGCGGCACCCATAGGCCGGTGCCGATCACCAGAAACCGGAAGAAATCGATCGGCCCGTGGACGATCTGCGGCCATGCGCCGGAGAATATGCTCCACAGGAACACCATGTGCACGCCCATGAACATGCCGGCGTGCACGACGAAGAACGCCGCCAAGAAGAGCGAGCCTGCGGCGACCGGGCGTCCGTTCACCTCGACATTGCCCAGGCTGCCCGGCGGCGCGATGGCGATGCGCACGATCATCCAGAATCCGATGACCGCCGTTTCCATCCAGTACAGTGCGAGCAGGACGAAAACGTCCCAATGCCAGAACAGCACGCCGACGATCGGCAGCGCATTGGCCGCGAGCAGAAGCAGCGTCGATGGATGCCCCAGGCCTTTCAGCATCTGGGCGCTGTCGAACTGGATGGAATTCCTTCCGCTCGCCGTCCGAATGTCGCTCATCGTTCTCGCTCTTCGAGGTATTCGAATATAATCCGGGTGAATCCCCTAATTTCGCGTGTGATTGTACCGGCAACTGATCGTGGAAATCAGCGTTGGTAACCAATCATTAACGTCAATCAGTGCCACTTAACCGCACATGACCGGTCCTGCGCCCTAGTTTGGCCAGTTTCGCGGGATTTTCTCCCCGCCACTGTTGGTGGACGGCGCGAAGTCTTTGCGAAATCACGAGATTGCGGTTGCGCGCGAGACGCCATCTGCAAATCCCTTGGGTCCGACGATGCGTGTTGCACCGGTCACGCTTGCTGCCGCCGCGACGTTTCGAAGGACATCAGGTCGACCCAAGGAAGAGCCCATGAATCCAGCCGACGTGGCGCCGGCCGTGATGCCGCTCAGTTCCTCCGACCTGTCGATCTTCGCCCTGTTCTGGCAGGCGCATTGGATCGTGAAGTCGGTGATGCTCGGATTGCTCGGATGCTCCATCTGGGTGTGGGCGATCGTGATCGAGAAATTCAAACTTTACCGCAACACGCGGCGCGCCATGGATGCGTTCGAGCAATCGTTCTGGTCCGGTCAATCGCTCGAAGATCTTTACCGCACGCTCTCCTCGCGCCCGACCCATTCGATGGCCGCGCTGTTCGTCGCCGCCATGCGCGAATGGAAGCGCAGCTTCGAAGTCGGAGTCCGTTCCTTTGCCGGCCTGCAGCAGCGCGTCGAGAAGGTGATGGACGTCACGATCGCGCGCGAGATCGAGCGCCTGGAGCGCCGGCTGCTTGTGCTCGCCACGGTCGGCTCCGCCGGCCCCTTTATCGGCCTGTTTGGCACGGTGTGGGGCATCATGACGAGCTTTCAGTCGATCGCGGCCTCGAAGAATACCTCGCTGGCGGTGGTCGCCCCCGGCATCGCCGAGGCCTTGTTTGCCACCGCGATCGGCCTCGTCGCCGCAATTCCGGCGACAATTTTCTATAACAAGTTCATCTCCGAGGTGAACAAACAGGCCGTGCGGCTGGAGGGTTTTGCCGACGAGTTCGCGGCCATCCTGTCGCGGCAGATCGACGAGCGCGGAGCATGAAGCCATGACGATGAACGGCGGCGCGCATTCGGGGGCATTCGGCAAGCGGCGGCATCGCCGCAGCCCGGTGATGAGCCAGATCAACGTCACGCCCATGGTCGACGTGATGCTCGTGCTGCTGATCATCTTCATGGTCTCCGCCCCGCTGCTCACGGTCGGCGTGCCGATCGACTTGCCGCAGACGCAGGCCGCTAGTCTGGAGCAGTCGCGCGAGCCGCTGGCGATTTCGGTCAACAACAAACACCAGGTCTTTCTGCAGAACACCGAGATCCAGCTCGACGAGCTGGTGCCGAAACTGAAGGCCATCGCGGAAGCGCGCGGCGGCAATGCCGCCGACGAACGGATCTATGTCCGCGGCGACAAGACCGTGGATTACGGCACGATGATGCGCATCATGGGACGGCTGTCGGCAGCCGGCTTCCGCCGCGTCGCGCTGGTCACTGAAGTCGAGCAGGGTTCGTGATGAGGGCCGACATTGTCATATCGGCGATAGTGCACGTGGCGCTGCTGCTGTGGTTTGGCTTGTCGTTCTCCGCCCAGCAGCTCAACGCGGCGGCGCCGGAATCGTTGCCGGTCGACATCATTTCCGACACGCAATTCTCCCAGATCACCAAAGGCGTCAAGGACGCGCCCAAGGCCGACACGCCGAAACCGCTGGCCGACAAGATCGATGCGCCGAAACCCGCCACCGAGCCGGTTCCCAAGGTGGTCGAGAAGCCCGAGATCAAGCCGCTTCCCGCCGACGCGCAGCCCGAGAAACAGCCGCAGCCCAAACGGGCCGAAGCCAAGCCCGAGAAGACGCCCGACAAGGCCAAGCCCGATCCGATCATCGAGGCCATGAAGAAAGAGGAGGCGCGCAAGGCCGCCGAAGCCAAGAAGCAGGCCAAGGCCGTCACCAAGCAGCAGCCGAAATTCAATCCCGACCAGATCGCCGAGATGCTCGACAAGCGCGAGGCGCAGCGCCAGGCCTCGGCCGGCGACGTGATCAATCAAAACCCGACCCTCGGCGCGCCGACCGGCAGCGCGCCCATGCTCTCCCAGAGCGAGGTCGACGCCTTGCGCGCGCGCCTGATGCAACTGTGGAATCCGCCGGCCAACGTGCAGAACCCGCAGGAACTCGTCGTCAAGATCCGTGTCCGGCTCGGCCGCGACGGCAAGCTGGCGGCGCCTCCCCTGGTGCTCACCAGCGGCCGCGGCGCGATTTTCGAAGCCGCGCGCGATGGCGCGGTTCGTGCCCTTTTCCAGGGTCAGCCTTACGAAATGCTAAAGCCTGAGCATTACGATTTGTGGAAAGAGCTGGAGATTACCTTCGATCCCCGGGAGATGTCGCCGGGCTGACGATGCGGACGCCTTTTGAGGCAATGACATGGTTGTGCACTATTCACCGCTTGCCCGGTCGCGGCTGACGCGCCGCTCCCTGCTCGTCGGCGCCGGCGCCGCCGCCGTCTTTGCCGGCCTGGCGCCGCACCCCGCGCCTGCCGTCACCAGCATCGATGTCACCCAAGGCAATATCCAGCCGCTGCCGATCGCCTTGCCGAACTTCCTCGGCAGCGAAGGCGACAGCGAAATCGGGCAAAGCATCACGCAAGTTATCGCCAACAACCTTCAGCGCTCCGGCCTGTTCATCCCCATCGATCAGGCCGCCTATATCGAGAAGATCGCCGACATCAACGCGCTTCCGCGCTTTGCCGATTGGCGCGCGATCAACGCCGCGGCGCTCGTCACCGGACGCGTGCGGCGCGAGCAGGGCGGCTTTGGCGTCGACTTTCGGCTTTGGGATGTATACGCGAGCGAGCATCTGATTGGCCGGCAATTCAACGCTACGCCTGAAAGCTGGCGTCGCGTTGCGCACATCATTTCGGACATCATCTACGAGCGCCTGACCGGCGAGAAGGGCTATTTCGACAGCTATGTGGTTTTCGTCGACGAATCGGGCCCGCGCGATCACCGCACCAAGAGGCTCGCGGTCATGGATCAGGACGGCGCCAACGTGAACTATCTCACCCGCGGTGACGATACCGTGGTCACGCCGCGGTTCTCTCCCAGCGGGCGCGAGATCGTCTACATGTCCTACGCGCAGCAGACGCCGCGCGTCATGCTGTTCAGCATCGAAACCAAGCAACGCGAAGCCGTGGGCAGCTTCAACGGCATGACCTTCGCCCCGCGTTTTTCGCCCGATGGTCAGCGTGTGGTGATGAGCTGGCAGGAAGGCTCGAACGCCAACATCTTTTCGGTGGACGTGCATTCGAAGGCGATGAAGCAGCTCACCAATGCGTCGGCGATCGATACGGCACCGTCGTTTTCGCCCGATGGCGGCCGCATCTGCTTCGAATCCGACCGCGGCGGCACGCAGCAGATTTATGTGATGGCCGCGAGCGGAGGAGAGGCTCAGCGCATCAGCTACGGCGACGGTCGCTATGCGACGCCGGTTTGGTCGCCGCGCGGCGACTTCATCGCTTTCACCAAGATCGCCAACGGCAAATTCGCCATCGGCATCATGAAGCCCGATGGCAGCGGCGAGCGCGTGCTCACCGAAGGATTCCACAACGAAGGCCCGACGTTCTGTCCGAACGGCCGCGTGATCATGTTTTTCCGCGATCCCGGCGGCAACGGCGGTCCCCAGCTCTATACGGTCGACATCACCGGCCGCAACGAACAGCGCGTGCCCACGCCCGGCTTTGCCTCCGATCCGGCTTGGTCTCCGTTGCGGTCGTGACCGGCGCGAGAAGTTCGCCCCGATCTCGCCGCGTTCACGTCCTATTAACTATGGCGCGAACGTTTCCTCCACTGCGGCATTTTTAATCGGCGCCACAACGCTTCATCAAGGTTGATGGAACCTTCGCTTAACGACCCGGCTGTTAGACCATGTCAAGTCCGATCACGAAGCGACAATTGGAGATCGCAATGGTGCGTTCAAAAGCAAACTTCCGCTTTGCGGGTTTCGCCGCCGCGCTCATCGCGGCGCTCGCCGTCTCCGCCTGTGCCAACAGCAACAAGGACGAGCCGATGGCCTCGGCGGCCTCGGTTGCGACGCCCGGAAGCCCGCAGGACTTTGTGGTCAATGTCGGCGACCGCGTATTCTTCGAAACCGATTCGTCCGAGCTCACGCCGACGGCGCGCGCCACCCTCGACAAGCAGGCGCAATGGCTGCAGCAATACGGCCGCTACAATTTTACCATCGAAGGCCATGCCGACGAACGCGGCACGCGCGAGTACAACATCGCGCTGGGTGCCCGCCGTGCTCAGGCGGTGCGCGAATATTTTGCTGCCCGCGGCATCGCCGGCTCGCGCATGCACACCGTCTCCTACGGCAAGGAGCGGCCGGTGGCGGTCTGCAACGA
>Ga0187765_10000158_pt1 | contig 23614 bp, 23 predicted proteins | sample 0216_QUI02_MP05__3_FD_133018 | JGI IMG/M metagenome (GOLD analysis project Ga0187765, IMG submission 133018) | Tropical peat soil microbial communities from peatlands in Department of Meta, Colombia - 0216_QUI02_MP05_10_MG | ecosystem: Environmental > Terrestrial > Soil > Wetlands > Peat ...
CATGGAGGCCGGGCCGCGGCGGCGTGGAGGCCGGGTGGAGATCCCGCCGCGCCGGGAACCGGCCCGGGTGAAACACTCGATCGCAGCCGAGTGCACCCGGAGGAGGGCCATGACCGAGCCGATCACCCCAGGCCGCGTTCCGGCCGGCGCGACATCCGAGGGCGACGCCGTGCTGATCGGGGACGGCCGCGAAGCGGGGCTCGACGGCGCGGCGTTCGCGGCCTGCCTGTCCGATGCTCCCTACCGTGACTGGCCGCCGTACGTGACGGCGTGCGCCGTCAAGGCCGGGGTCAGTGGCACGCCGACCGTGCTGGTCGCGGGCGCGGCCGTCCGGCCCGACCCGCGGGCCATCACCGCCGCCGTCGCCCGGGCGAACGGCGGCCGCTGACCGGCGCGGCGCTGCTCACTGGCGGATGCGGGCGAGCACGCGGGTGATGTCGTCCTCGCCCTGCTGCTGCAGGGCCTGGATCACCGCCTGGCAGGCGCCGAAACGCCGCATCACGGTTCCTCTCCGGTTTCTTCAGCTGCGGGACGGTGGCTCATGGCGTGACGCAGGCGGCCCGCCGCGTCCACGATCAGGGCGACGAGATCGGCAAAACGGCGGTCGGGGTCGCCGAAGATCTCCGGCCCCGACTGGACGACCAGCGGATGGGCCCGGCCGTCGACCCGCCGCGCCCGGTGGGCGAGGGAGTAGCGCTCGTCGCCGGCGGCGATGGCCTGGGCGACCGACTGCTCCTCGATGCAGAAGCCGACGGTGAAGGCGTACAGCAGGGAATAGGCGCGGATGACGTCCGGGAGGGTGAAGCCCTCGCTGAGCATCCGCTGCAGGCCGGCTTCCTGCGCCTCGAGGAGGCTGGCGTCGGTGAGATAGGTGCCGCTGAACACCTTGGCCCCGTCACGGTGGGCCAGCAGGGCCCGCCGGGTGATCGCGGCGAACGCGGTCATGCCCTCGTCCCAGGGCAGGCCAGGCGGCAGCGCGGCCATCTCGGTGGCCACCCGGCGCCATATCTCGGTGGCCATCTCGTCGAGCAGGTCCTGCTTGTCGCGCACATGCCAGTAGAGGGCGGGCGCCTGGACCCCGAGACGGCTGGCCAGGGCGCGGACGGTGAGGCCGTCGATGCCGGCCTCGTCGAGCAGATCCAGGGCCGCCTGCACGATGGACGTCTTGCTGAGCCTCGCCTGCACCTTGACAGTTTAACAAAGTTAAGCAAGCATGGGCCGGGTTATTTAACTTAGTTAAGGAGGACGGAGATGAAGGCAGCGGTCATGCCCGCACCCGGCACCACGCCCGGCTACGGCGACTTCGATGAGCCAGAGGAAGCCGAGGGCCGCGAGATCGTCGAGCTCGTCGCCGCGGGCATCCACCCGGTGGTGCGCTCGCTCGCCGAAGGCCGGCACTACGGCAGCACCGGGCGCTGGCCGCTCATCCCCGGCGTGGACGCGGTGGCCCGCACCGCCGACGGGGCGCTCGTCTACACCGGGTACGTCGAGGCGCCCTACGGCACCCTGGCCGAGCGGATGGCGGTCCCGGCCGACATGCGGCTGCCGCTGCCTGACGGCGCCGACCCGGTGGCGGTGGCCGGCGGCCTCAACCCCGGCCTGGCGTCGTGGATGCCGCTGCGGTCCCGCGCGGCCGAGGCCGGGGCGCTGGGCACCGTGGTGGTGCTGGGGGCGACGGGCATGGCCGGCCTGCTCGCCGTGCAGAACGCCTTCCTGCTCGGCGCGGCCCGGGTCGTCGGCGCGGGCCGCAACCCGGCCGGCCTCGACCGCGCGGCGGCGGCGGGCGCCACCACGGTCGCGCTGACCGGGGACCCGGAGGCGGACGCCGCCCAGCTGGCCGGTGCGCTCGGCGGAGGCTCGCCCGGCCTCGTGCTCGACTTCGTCTGGGCCGGGCCGGCCGAGGCGATGTTCCGCGCCCTGGGCGGCCACGGCCTGGGCGAGGACCGCGCCGACATCGCCTACGTCCAGATCGGCGCCCTGGCCGGCCCGGAGGCGTCCGTGCCGTCTTCGCTGCTGCGCAGCCGGCGTATCAAGATCTCCGGAAGCGGCGCCGGGTCGGCCTCGGTCGCCGCGATCATCGACCAGCTCCCGGTCTACATGCGACTGATCGCCGACGGGCGCGTCCACGTCCCGACCAGGACCTTCCCGTTGCCGCGGGTGGCCGACGCCTGGACCGCGGCCCGCGGCGGCGGCCCCCGCGTCGTGGTCACGCCTGACTAGCCAGTGGCTCCGGGCCGGTGCGGTAGTGGCGGAAGCCCGGCAGCAGGCCGGCCAGCAGGATCGCTCCCGCGATGCAGGCCAGGCCGCCGGAGACGATGGCGAACTCGGTCGACACCAGGCTCGCCACCGTGCCGGACTCCAGGTCGCCGAGCCGCGGGCCGCCCTCGACCACGGCGATCTGCACCGAGGAGATGCGGCTGCGGAACTCCTCGGGAACCGGCCGCTGCAGGATCGTGGAGCGGAGCACGGCGGAGATCACGTCCGCCCAGCCCGCCACCGCGAGCAGGACCAGCGCGACCCACAGCACCGTGACCAGGCCGAAGGCCACGATGGCGGCGCCCCACACGCAAACGGCCACGATCACCGCCCACCCATATCTGCGGATCCGCTCGAGCCACCCGGTGGTGAGCGCGCCCACCAGCGCGCCCGCCGCGGGCGCCGCGTACAGGTAGCCCAGCGTCCGGGGACCGCCGTGGAACACCGTCGCGGCCAGCGCTGGGAACAGCGCCCGGGGCATGCCGAACACCATGGCGTTGATGTCGACCAGGTACACACCCTGCAGAACCTGGCGCCCGCGCAGGTACCGCAGCCCCTCCGCGACCGAGCCGAGCCCCGGGCGTCTGGCTCCCGGCGCGGGCGGGATGGCGGGCATGAGCACCGCGGTCAGCGCGGTCAGCAGGTAGATGAGGCCGGCCAGCGCGTAGACCCACTGGAGGTGGACCGCCCCGATCAGCAGCCCGGCCAGCGCCGGCCCGACCACCAGGCCCACCTGGTCGATGACCTGCATGGACGCGTAGGCGGCCACCAGGCGTGCGGGCCCGACGATGGTGGGCACCGCGGCGTAGTACGCGGTCGAGTCCACGCCGCCCAGGCCGGTGGCGGCGGCGCTCACCAGGTAGATGGCCAGCAGCGACGGGTGGGCGGACGCGGCGTTGACCGCCAGCCCGCCGGTGGTCAGCGCGAGCAGCAGCGAGGTGACCACCATGATGAGCCGCCGGTCGATGGCGTCGCCCAGGGAGCCGCCGATGAGCGCGCCCAGGATGAGCGGGCCCAGCTGGGCCAGGCTGACCGCCCCGACCTGCAGCGACGACCTGGTCAGCGCGTATACCTGGAACGGGATCGCCACCGTGGTGAGCTGGCTGGCGAACACCCCGACCAGCTGGCCGGTGAACAGGAGCCGGAAGCCGCGGCTTTCCCGCAGAGGGCCGAGGTCGATCAGGATCCGGCTCGCCACGGCGCGCCGCTACTCGGGCACGTGGCAGACGGCTTCGACGTTGTTGCCGTCGGGGTCGCGCACGAACGCGCCGTAGTAGTTGGCGTGGTACTCGGGCCAGACGCGCGGCTCATGCAGCACCCCGGCGCTGGCCGCCACCGCGGCCTCGAAGAACGCCCGCACGGCGGCCCGGCTGGGTGCGGTGAACGCGAGGTGCGACTCGCGGAACCCCTCGCCGGTGTTCCGCGGGCCGATCCAGAAGTCCGGCATGGGCGGGACGCCGTAGCCGATGACCTCCCCGAAGTCCATCACCCGGCTCCCGCCCACCGGGGCGAGCACCGCGTCGTAGAACGCCGCGCTCGCGGCCACATCAGCGCACTGGATCGCAACGTGATCAAGCATGAGCCCATCCTGGCGCATCGGGCCCGCTGGCCGTCAGCCGGCGGCCGCCGCGAGCTCCAGCTGTCCGGGTGACGGTCAGCGGCGGCGTAGCCGCACGTCGAGCGCGTCCCGGAGGGCGTCGCCGAGCAGGTTGCAGGCCATCACGACCAGGATGATGCAGATCCCGACCGGGTAGACCTGCCACCAGTATCCGTCCTGCAGGTAGCTGACCCCGTTGTTGAGCATGTCGCCCCAGTCGAAGACGGGGTACTGCAGGCCGAAGCCGAGGAAGCCGAGGGTGGCGACGGCCAGGATCGCGTCGGCCACGCTGAACGTGGCGGTCACGATGGTCACCCCGAGCGAGTTGGGCAGCAGGTGCCGGGAGACGATCCGCCACCGCCCGGATCCGGCTATCCGGGCCGCGGCCACGAAGTCCCGCACCCGCAGCGCGAGCACCTCGCCCCGGATCAGCCGGGCCGGGACCTGCCAGGTGAAGATCCCGATGATCAGGCTGAGCCCGAGCACGGAGGCGCCGTAGCGGACCGCGACGATCAGCACGATGAACAGGAACGGGATCGAGAGCAGGACGTCGACGACGCGCATCATGAACCCGTCGACCAGGCCCCCGATCAGTCCCGAGATCGCGCCCCAGATGACCCCGATGACGATGCCGATGAACGCCGAGAGGAAGCCGATCTCCAGCGCGGCCTGCCCGCCGACCATCAGCTCCTGGAGCACGTCGAACCCCTGGTTGTCGGTGCCGAGCGGGTGACCCGGGCCGGGCGGCAGGTTGGTGGAGCTGAGGTCGGAGGTCAGCCCGCCGTGGTAGATCAGCGGCCCGAGGTAGCAGAACAGCAGGAAGAAGATCAGCGTGGCGAGCCCGGCGACGGCCAGCCGGTTGGCCGCGAACTCCCGGGCCGCCAGCCGCCAGCCGCTCTGAACGGGGCCGATTTCGCCGCCTTCGGGGCCCGATCTCAGCTCCGGCAGCGGGGGTTGTGCGGTGAGGTTGGTCACTTCGATGCCCTCCTTGGTGGCCCGGGCGGTCAGGCGAGCCGGATCCGCGGGTCGGCGACCGTCAGCGCGATGTCGGCGAGCAGGTTCCCCGCGATGACCAGGACCGCACCCACCAGCGTGTAGGCGAGCAGGATCGGGTAGTCGGCGGTGCCCAGGCTGTTGTAGAACAGCAGCCCGAGGCCGGGGAAGTTGAACACGGTCTCACAGATCAGGTTGCCGGCCAGCAGGGCCGGGATCGACAGGCCGATCAGGGTGATCATCGGCAGGAAGGCGTTGCGGAGCAGGTGCCGCAGCAGGACCAGGCGCTCCGGCAGGCCCTTGGCCCTGGCCACCTTGATGTAGTCCTGAGCGAGCGTGTCGATCGCCGCCGACCGCATGTACCGGGAGTACCCGGCCAGCTCCAGCAGGGTCAGGCAGACGATCGGCAGCGTCATCGCGCGCCAGTCGGTGACGATCGACCACATGGAGGTGGTCTGCGGGCCCTCGTAGCTGAAGATCGGGATGGTGATGGCGAACGCCTGGATCGCGATCAGGTAGAGGAAGAAGTCCGGCATCGCGTAGGTCACGAACGCGCCGGTCGTGACCACGCCATCGCCGAGCGTGTTCCGCCGGATGGCCTGGTAGATGCCGAGCGGGATCGCGATCACGATCGAGAGGAACAGCGTGACGCCGGACAGGTACAGGCTCCGCTCCCAGCGCTCGTGGAACAGCGCGGCCACGCTCTGGTTCAGCTTGTAGGAGTAGCCGAGGTTGCCCTGCAGCAGCTGGCCGATGTAGTGCAGATACTGCACGAACCAGGGGTCGTCGAACCCATGCTGCTGATTCCACTGGGCGATGGAGTGCTTGTTGGCGTGCGGGCCGAGCACGTCGATGGCGGGTGTGGGGTAGATCAGGTGCAGCAGCAGGAAGATGAAGATGGAGACGCCGAACAGCACCACGAGCGCCACCAGCGACCGGCGGATCAGATAAACCCTCACGTCCTACGCCCTTCTCATCTGTGGCCCCCGGGCGGGGCGTCCCGGCCCGCCGTGCCTCGGCAGGGCAGGCCGGGACGCCCGGGCTCAGGCTGGCTAGCTCTTCAGGTACATCAGCTCCGGATTCAGCTGGTACTGGGTCATCGCCTTGATCGCGGCCGGCTGGCCGGAGACGTTGTCCTTCCACACGATGATGAAGTCGGGGTTGGGCTGGAACAGGCTGGGCTGCACCTTGGTGATGTACGACGCCTCGGCCTTCACGGCGGCCGGGTTGCCGCCGGTGACGGACGCGTTGATCAGCTTGTTCGTGGTCGGGTCGTTCCAGAACCCGCCGTTGAAAGACCCACCCGTGCTGAAGATCCCGAACGTGGTCGGGTAGGTCTCGTTGGTGAAACCGCCGTAGTCCGCCATCGCCCAGTCGTTGATGGTCTTGGGCGATCCGGGGTCGTCAGCCACATCGATGACGTGATTGAAGGTATCGCTCTTGAGCACGACGTCGATGCCGACCTTCTTGGCCTCCGACGACCAGTTGGTCAGCTGCTCGCCGATGATGGCGGGGTCGCTCGAGTAGAGCACGTTGAAGGTGAGCTTGGTCCCGGCCGGGATCCCGGCGCCGCACTCACCGGCGCCGGTGCCCGGCTTCGCGCACGTGGATGTCCCGCCGGGCACCACGTTCCAGCCATGCGACTTCAGCAGGCTGCTCGCCGCGCTGACGCTGAACGGATAGGGGTTCTTGATCGCGTTCGCCGGCGTGTACGGAGACACCGGGACAGCTGGGACCGGCCCGTAGGCCAGGCCGCCGGCCCCGTGGAAGAAGGCCTTGACGTAACCCTCCTCGTCCTCCAGGTGCGCCAGCGCCTGCCGGACGTAGAGCTGGCGGATGATGTTGTTGAAGTCCCCGGTCTTGTCGGCGAAGTTGTAGTTCACGTAGGTGAAGCCCCAGTCGGGGTAGCCGAAGACGTGGTACCCCGCTTTCTCCACCGCGCTCAGCTGAGGCACGTCGGTCTGCGGCAGGTACCCGAGGTCGACGCCGTGCGCCAGGACGGCGTTGAACTCTGCGGTGTCGGAGGTGTACGGGACCGCCTGCAGGATCGGGACCTTGGCCGAGGTCGGGCCGCCGTAGGCTGGGTTCGGCGCCATGGTGTACGCGCCGGTGGTGTTGTTGAACGAGGTGAGCTTGTAGGGCCCGTCCACCACCTTCCACAGCGGATTGGTCGCGTAGGTGCCCGTCGAGCCGGATTCCTGGGCCAGGAAGTCGTAGATCTTCTTCGCGTTGGCCGGGTTGGTGAAATCCAGGACCGGCCCATTCGCCGAGGCCTTGGCCCAGACGTGCACCGGCATCGGCTGGATGAGCTGGAGCTCGTCCTCGGTGAACCACGTCGGGTTGACCGGCTTGTTCAGCTTGAGCACGAGCGTGGTGGAGTTCGGCGTGCTGCCGCTGACCACCTGGTCGGGTATCCCGACCTGCGGGGTGTACTGGGACCAGTTGGCCCCGCTCTCCTTCACGGCGGCCCGCACCTCGTCAATGAAGAACAGCACGTCCTTCGAGGTCAGTGGCTGGCCGTCCGACCACTTGTAGTTCGTCTTCAGCGTGATGGTGACGGTCTTGTCCCCGTTGGAATACGTCGGCGGGTTGGCCAGGCTCATCGACGGCGTTTCAGTCGGGTTGACGCCGTTGACGTACCAGTACAGCGGCCGCCACATCTCGTACTGGAAGTCGTAGGCCGTAGTCACCCCTGAGTCGGCACTAGGCGTCACTGGGAAGATGTAGTTCGGTGGGGCACCAGGTTGCTCGGCCCAGGTGATGGTGCCAGCGTGCGCCGTGCCGCTGGCCGCGGGCACCGAGCCGAACGCGCCGGACGGCGTGGTGACCGAGCCGCTGGAGTTACCGCTCTGGCTGCAGGCGGCCAGGCCCAGGGCTGCGACAACGGCGCCCAGCGCCAGCTTCGTTGCCCGATGCGAGATGGTCATCGACTTCCCCCGCGTTGGCCGGTCAGCCCGCAGGCAGGGCGCGGGCGTTCGTGCCTGGCTGTGTGCAGTCGCGTCATTGATGGCCGCCTTCCGCTATGGCCCATTTCTGGGCAGATTACCCGCAGCATTGAACGGCCGAACAGTCCGCAGGCGCGGCTGCGGCCACATCGTGACAGATGCCGCCCACCCACCCGGCTGATTCATGGGCGATGCCCAGAGCAGGCGGTAGTAGCACGGCCGTTCTCAGTTAACGCAGCACGCGTCACGATGCCGGCCACGGGCACCCCGGCGCAATCGTGCGGCTGCGGGGCCGGGGCGCCCGGGCTCATGACTAGCTCTTCAGGTACATCAGCTCGGTGTTCAGCTGATATTGGGTCAGGGCCTTGATCGCGGCCGGCTGACCGGAGACGTTGTTCTTCCACACGATGACAAGGTCGTAGTTGGGCTGGAACAGGCTGGGCTGTTCCGTCGTGATGTAGGACGCCTCGGCCTTGACCGCGTCGGGGTTGCCGCCGGTGACCGACGCGTTGATCAGCTGGTCCGTCTTGGGGTCGCTCCAGAATCCGCCGTTGAACGACCCGCCCGTGCTGAAGATCCCGAACGTGGTCGGGTACCAGGCATTGACGAAGCCGCCGTAGGCCGCCATCGACCAGTCGTTGATGGTCTTGGGCGATCCCGGGTCGTCGGCGACCGTGATGACGTGGTTTTCGGTGCCGCTCTTCAGCTGGATGTCGATGCCGACCTTCTTGGCCTCCGACGCCCAGTTGGTCAGCTGCTCGCCGAAGATCGCGGGGTCGCTCGCGTAGAGCACGTCGCTGAACACGAGCTTGGTCCCGGCCGGGATCCCGGCGCCGCACTCACCCGAGCCGGTGCCCGGCTTCGCGCAGGTAGATATGCCGCCGGGCACCACGTTCCAGCCGTGCGACTTCAGCAGGCTGGCGGCGGAGTCGACGCTGAACGGGTACGGGTTGGTCAGCGCGTTCGCCGGCGTGTACGGCGACGTCGGAACGGATGGGATCGGCCCGTACGCCAGGCCGCCGGCCCCGTGGAAGAAGGCCTTGATGTAGCCCTCCTCGTCCTCCAGGTGCGCCAGCGCCTGCCGGATGTAGAGCTGCTTGATGATGTTGTTGAAGTCCCCGGTCTTGTCGGCCATGTTGTAGTTCACATAGGCGAAGCCCCAGCCGGGGTAGCCGAAGACGTTGTATCCGGCCGCCTTGACCGCGCTCTCCTGCGGTATATCGGTGAGCGGCATGTACCCGATGTCGATGCTGTGGGCCAGCACCGCGTTGAACTCCGCGGTGTCGGAGGTGTACGGGATGGCCTGCAGGGTCGGGACCTTGGCCGAGGTCGGGCCGCCGTAGGCCGGGTTCGGCGCCATGGTGTACGCGCCGGTGGTGTTGTTGAACGAGGTGAGCTTGTAGGGCCCGTCCACCACCTTCCACAGCGGGTTGCTGGCGTACGTTGACGTCGAGCCGGATGCCTTGGCCAGGTAGTCGTAGATCTTCTTCGCGTTGGCCGGGTTGGTGAAGTCCAGGACCGGGCCGTTCGGCGAGTCCTTGGCCCAGGCGTGGGCCGGCATCGGCTGGATCGTCTGGAGCTGGTCTTCGGTGAACCACGTCGGGTTGACCGGCTTGTTCAGGTTGATCACGATCGTGGTGGCGTTCGGCGTGCTGGCGCTGACCACCTGATCGGGTATCCCGACCTTCGGGGTGTACAGGGAATAGTTGGCCCCGCTCTCCTTCACCGCGGCCCGCGTCTCGTCGAGGTAGAACAGCACGTCCTTCGAGGTCAGTGGCTGGCCGTCGGACCACTTGTAGTTCGTCTTCAGCGTGACGGTGACCGTCTTGTCCCCGTTGGAGTACGTCGGCTGGTTGGCGAGGCTCATCGACGGCGTTTCGACCGGGTCGACGCCGTTGGTGAACCAGTACAGGGGCCGCCACATCTCCCACACGAAGTCGTTGATGGTGCCCGTGGTGGCGTTGGCGCTGGGGATGATCGGGAGAATCCAGGTCGGCGAGGTTCCGGGCGCCTCGGCCCAGGTGATCGTGCCGGCGTGCGGCGTGCCGCTGGCCGCGGGCACCGAGCCGAACTCGCCGGTGGAAGTGGGGGCCGATCCGCTGGAGGTGCTCTTGCTGCAGGCGGCCAGGCCCAGGGCCCCGACGACGGCGCACACGGCCAGCTTGGTTGCCCGGTGCGAGATGGTCATCGGCTTCCCCCGCGTTCGCCGGTCAGCCCGCGCACCGGGCACGGGCCTTCATGCGTGGCTGTATGCAGTCGCGTCATCGTCGGCCGCCTTCCGCTAATGGCCTATTTCTGGGCAGATTACCCGCAGAATTGAACGGCGGTACAGGCTACCGGCCCGGCTGCGGCCACATCGTGATAGACGCGGCGGGCGGCGGCGCGGCGGCGACGTGGCCGGCCTGGGCAAAGAGCGAGAGGTGCGCCGGATCGCCCGGAGTTCCGGCGTGTCGCTTGGCCCGGCAGGCGGATCTATGATGCACTCGCCTGGAATTTCGAATCTTCCTGAAGAGCGGGAGGTAGGCGGGCCGGTGTCCGGTCGCTCCACCCTCCCACGCCAGGTGAAACGGCAGCGTTCCTGGGATTAATCAGGCCGCGGATGGGAAGCTGGGCACCGCCGGCGCCGTGGCACTGCCGTGTTCACCGGCTCCGGAAGGAGGCTCTATGGCCAGCATGATGTATGGCCCGGGCGGCCAGACACCTGCCCGCGCGAACTGCGCGCACCTGCACAGTGCCTTCGGCCCAGGATGCCCGTACTGTGAGCAGGCCGACGACGACGCCGGATACCTGCTGGGCGACCACCTGGGACCAGAAGAGACCGCCCGCCCCGATCATCATCTTGACCTGGGCATCGTCGCCTGACCTCGCCGCCGCCGCCTCGCGCTGAAAGGAGCGCTGATAAGGCCGGCGGCTCCTAGCACTGGCGGCGTGTTCCTCAGCGAGGACGGCGGCACCTATCCGTGGTGATCACCATGCTGTCCGATTCGTTCAAGACAGCCCCGCCGGCTCCCTCCTAACGTGGGCTCATGGACGAGCAATTCGCCGCCGGCCGCGCCTTCATCCAGCGCGAGGGCCGGCTCCTCGAGCGACGGCTGTTCGCCACCTGCTTCGAAGGCGCCCCCGCCGCCGGGATCGTCGACGCGGTGCGGGGCTACCGCAACCCGGACGGCGGCTTCGGCCACGGCCTGGAGCCGGACGTACGCTGCCCGGCCAGCCTGCCCATCGACGTCGAGGTCGCCCTGCAGGCGCTGGCCGCGGCCGGCGCGGCCCGCCCGCCGCTGGTCCTGGGCGCCTGCGACTACCTGGCCCGGGTTGCCGCGGAGGCGGCGGCCAAGGGGGCGGTCCCGCCGGCCTTCCCGGTCATCGAGGACTACCCGCGGGCCGCCCACTGGACGGAGTGGACCTACCAGCCGGGCCTGAACCCGACCGCTGGCCTGGCCGGCCTGCTCCACCAGCTGCGGGCCGACCACGCCTGGCTGGCCGAGGCGACCAGCTACTGCTGGGAGCAGCTCACCGGCCCCGACCTCCCCACCGAGGCGCACGCGCTGAGCGAGGTCTTCGTCTTCCTGGCGCACGTCCCCGAGCGGGACCGGGCCGATGCGGTGGCGGCCAGGGTGCGGGAGCGGCTGGCCGGGGCGTCGCTGTTCCGCGCCGACCCGGATCAGCCCGGCTACGGGCTGTCCCCGCTCGCCTTCGCGCCCCGGGCCGACAGCCGCTGGCGGGGGCTGTTCGCCGACGACATGCTGGCGGCGCACCTCGACCGGCTGCAGCGCGACCAGCAGGCCGACGGCGGGTGGCCGATCACCTGGGAGCCCCCGGGCGAGGCGGCGGTGCTGGAGTGGCGGGGCATGGTGACCCTGGACGCGCTGCGCACCCTGGTCTCCTATGGCCGGCTGAGCCCGTCCCGGTAGCGCAGCGGGCTTTCCCGAGGTGGCTCACGACCCTGGGCCGTACCGGTTCGCTTAGCCGCCCGAGCGGAAGAGCCGGGAAAGCTCGTGCAGCGCCTTGACCATCTGGGTCATGCCCTCCACCGCAAGGCGGGCAGCCGGGAGCGGGTTACCGGTGATCCGGTCCACCACGGCATCCAGCACGTCTTCCCTGGGCACCTTCAGGCCCCGTGCGTTCAGCTCGGCTACGTAGATCTCGCGGATCTCGTCCCGGCCTTTGCCAGCGGCCCGGGCTCGCGCGGACTCGAATGCCTGTTTGCTGGCGCGCGAGCGACGGCGGGCGTCCTCCCGCATCTTGCCGAAACCGGGGAACTCGACGCCGGCCTCATCGAGGCGACGCCGTTCTTGCCCCGCACCCGGGCAGGTGCACGACTCCCGCCAGGCTTCAGGCGGCACGGTCAGCCGCTTCCCCGAGGTGGCGACCGGGCAAGACGAGTGGCAGGTGCACGGGCACAGCCCAGCGCCGAACTCCGGGCGGAGACGCCGCGGGTTGAACCCTCCGCCCACAGTGACAAAGTGGGCGCAGTCGATATGTGCGCCGCGGGTACAGGCCCGGGACCTGTCCACGTGGCCGAACTCGGCCCAGCGATCGCTCACCCGACGAAATTCCTGCTCAAGACGATGTTTGCCCAGACTCTACCGGCGCCGGTCCCGTCCCGGCCGGCTCTACTTCCCGGGCAGGTGGAACTCGCTCAGAACGTACAGGCCATCCTTGAGGGCCTGAACCCCCAGTGCCTCGTTCTCGAGCCGTTTCAGTCCCTGCGGTGACCGGTACGCCGCGGTGATCATGGCGTCGTACGCGCCCGGCATGTAGTGCGTGACGATATCCTCCGCCGCCAGGAAGCTCGCGCTGGCGTCGACCGGGTGCTTATCCCTGGCCAGTTCCCAGAGCGCCGCCACGCGCGGCATGTGGTACCGGGCCGACATGATGCCCACGTGCTTCCATCGGTTGCGGCGGATGATCGCAATGCACTCCACCAGGTTGGTGTAGGTGTTCACCGAACGGTCCTCGAGGATGACCGTGGGGGCCGGGCGCCGGTAAGAGTTCGCCCGCCGCAGGAAATCCTGGCTGTACACGGCCGCCTCGGCCGGCACGTCGGGGCCGAGGACGGCCCTGGTTTTCTCGCTGATGCCGGTCGAGAAGACAAAGGTATCGGCCAGCCCCTCCTCGAACAGGAGGACCGCGGCGATGATCCTTATCTCGCCGGCCAGCATGCCGAAGATGTCGTAATCGTCGTAGGTGACCGGCACGTACCCGTCGCCGGTGCGCTTGATGTTCGAGCCGAGAATGATCACGGCCTCGTATGCCGGGCGTGGCGCGGCATCCTGGCCGGTCATCGCCGCCTTGGTGGTCATGGGCGGCCGCCGGAGATCCAGACCCAGGCCTGGGCGGGCTCCAGCGCCTGCTGGACCGCGCCCAGCAGTTCGCTGCGGACGGTGTCCGGGTCGGCCGGGTCCTTGAGCCGGTCCGCGAACGCGGCGACGGTCTGCTGCGCGTTGTACCGGGCCCGGTTGAACCGGCGGTCCACCGTCCGCTGCACCCGGTGCCGCAGCGGATTGAACAGCGCCGCCACGACCAGCGTCGCGCCCGCCACCGCCACCGGCGAGGAAAGTGGCAGCACGTGCGTGGCCAGGAGCACCAGCCCCGCGTAGACGCCCACCAGCAGGCCGGTGACGATCGCGTAGGCCAGCGTGCGGGAGATGACCCGGTCGATGTCATACAGCCGGTACTTCACCACCCCCACGCCGATCCCCACCGGCAGCGCCGCCGCCCCCAGGTCGGCGGCGGCCTGGACGGCCTGCGCGGGCCCGTAGGAGTAGTCGGTGGCGAAGATGGTGACGGCGGTGGCGACGGCACAGCACGCCGCCCCGCTCAGCACCCACCGCAGCTGCTGGCGGCGCAGGCCCGCCGAGCGCCGGTAGCTGGCCGCCAGCCGGCCGACGAAGACCAGCCAGAACGCCATCACCAGCCACCCGGCGACCCGCCCGGCGGTGACGGCCAGCGCCGCGGCCCCGGCCGCGCCCGGTGCACTCAGCGGGACGCCGGTCGGGTAGACGTGCAGCGGCCGCACCGCGGCCGCGCCCGCCAGGCCGGTGAACTGAGAGGCCATGAACACCACGCAGGCGGCCAGGTAGGCCCACAGCACCGGCCGCCAGCGGCCGGAGGGGAGCCGCCCGTCCGGGAACAGCAGGACGATCAGGCCCGCCAGCACCGCCACCCCGAACTCGATGCCCTGCAGCAGCACCGCCGCCCGGCCCAGCGGCAGCGTCCCGCCGTGGACCCGGTAGTCCAGCTCCGAGTACAGCACGGCGATGCCGGCGAGCGGGACCAGGGCGGCCCAGCCGAGCAGCAGCCACCCGATCGGGTTGCGTGGCTGGCGCGGCGCCACCACCGTCCCCGCTGCCAGCGCCACCACGGCGGCCACGGTCCCGCCGCTGCCGTAGGCAGCCTGCCGGTAGTCCCGGGTGAGGTAGAGGAGGACCAGGCAGCACGCGAACAGCACCAACGCCAGGCCCGCCAGGCACCAGGCCCACGCCGCGGGCCCCATGCGGAAGCGGCGGGCCTCCACTGCCGCCCCGGCGGCCGCCACCGGTCCCGTCATCACAGCCGGGCTCTCTCATCCATGCCGGCCCCCCGGGCGGTATCCAGCACGCTGCTCCGGGCGCAGAAACGGCCGGGCAGACTCACGATAACAAGATCAATTACGGAGACTCCACCCCCGCGGGGCGGCGCACCGTTGACGCGGCATCCCCGCCGAGTGGATCACGGCCGGGCGGCGCCTGTGGGTGGCATCTCCCGGATCGTCACGGCGGGCGTCGACCTGGCGCTTGCGGCCATGCGGCCCGACTTCACCACGACCCTGCGCGAGGTGCTGGAAGCGCTGATCTCCGGCTGCTGGCCCGCTCCGCCGTCCGGCCCGGGCGGGCGGGCTGACCGGCCGCCAGCGGGCGCCGCTCGGTTACCCTGACTGGGTGGTGCCGGGGCCGCGCGGAGCTCAGCATGTCCAGCCGAACGTGATCCTGGCCGTGCTGTCGCTCGGGGCGCTGGTCTACGCGATCCTCAGCTCGGCGGTCATCCCGGCGCTGACGACCATCCAGCACGACCTGCACGCCAGCGAGACGGGCGTCACCTGGCTGCTGACCGGCTTCCTGCTCTCGGCCTCGGTCGGCACCGCGATCATCGGCAAGCTCGGCGACATGTACGGCAAGCAGCGGCTGCTGGTGTGGACGCTGCTCGTCCTTTCCGTCGGGACCCTGCTCGCGGCGCTGGCCGGCTCGCTGCCGGTGCTGATCGTGGCCCGGGTCATCCAGGGAGTGGCCGGCGGCATCTTCCCGCTCTCGTTCGCGATCGTCCGCGACGAGTTCCCCGCCGACCGGGTGGCCGGCAGCATCGGGCTGATGTCGGCCATCCTCGGGGTGGGCGGCGGTCTGGGGCTGGTGGTCGGCGGGCTGATCGCCGAGCACCTGAGCTGGCACTGGCTGTTCTGGCTGCCGCTGCCGGTCATGATCGCCGCCGCCGCCTGCACCTGGCGGGTCATCCCCGAGTCCCCATTCCGCTCGCCGGGCCGGGTCAACTGGGCCGCGGCGGCGCTGATGAGCACCGGCATGTCCTGCGTGCTGCTGGCGATCGCCCAGACCACCGTCTGGGGCTGGACGAGCCCGGCCACGCTGGCGCTGCTGGCCGCCGGGCTGGCCGTCTGCGCCCTGTGGATCCTGGTCGAGGTGCGCAGCCGCAATCCCCTGGTCGACATGGCGATGATGCGGATCCGCGGGGTGTGGACGGCCAACCTGGCGGCCTTCCTGCTCGGCGCGGGGCTGTACGCGTGGTTCCTGCTGCTGCCGCAGTTCGCCCAGCTCCCGGCCAGCACCGGCTTCGGCTACGGGGCGTCGGTCGTGACCGCGGGGCTGTTCCTGCTGCCGTGCGCGCTCGGCATGGGCGTGCTGGGCTCAGCGGCGGGCCGGATCCAGCGGCGCTTCGGCGCGCGGCGCGCGCTGATCGCGGGCGCCGCCGTCAGCGCCGTCGCCTGCGGCTGGCTGACGGTCACCAGCCGGCACCCGTTCGCCATGCTGGTCAGCTCGACGCTGCTGGGGGTCGGGATCGGGCTCGCGTTCGCGGCGCTCGGCAACCTGATCGTGCAGGCCGTCCCGGAAAGCCAGACGGGCGTCGCCACCGGGATGAACACGGTGCTCCGCACGCTCGGCGGGGCACTCGGCGGCCAGATCGCGGCGACGTTCGTCGCCGCCAGCACGGTGCACGGCCTGCCGACCCTGACCGGGTTCACCAGGACGTTCGCGATGTCGGCCCTGTTCCTGGCCGGCTGCGTGGCCGCGGGGCTGCTCATCCCGGCCCAGGCGGCTGCGGTGACGCTGCGGCCGGCCGCCTCCGACACCGGGTAACCGCGGTATCGGCCCCCGCCGGTCGCGCCGGGGGCCAACGGTGGCACGGCATCCGTTTTGCCGCTGATTTAGGAAACCGTTGCTGGGCGATTCGGCGGCGACACCATGATCATCACCGCTAGCATGGGGCGCCATGCGACCACTGGGGAGTTTCGGCGGGTTCTTGATGGCAGTCGCGGCCGGGACCGCGCTGGCGGCAGGCGGCATCGTTCCCCTCACGGCCAGCGCGGCGCCGCTGGCCCACCAGGCGGTGACGGCCCGCGCGCTGCCGGACTTCGGCAACCCGGCCGGTCACGCGTTCGTGCCGAAGGCGGGGCGCGCGGTCAGCACCAGCCACCCCAGCCGCGTCATCGGCACCGGCACGCCCGCCAGCTGCACCTCGGCGGCGGTGGTCAGGGCCGTCGCCAAGGGCGGCGTCATCACGTTCAACTGCGGCCCGAACCCGGTGACCATCACCATGACCGCCACGGCCAAGGTGGTGAACACCAGCCATCAGATCGTGCTGGACGGCGGCGGGCGGGTCACCCTCAACGGCGGTGGCAAGCGCCAGATCCTCTACATGAACACCTGCGACAAGAAGCAGAAGATCACCACCTCGGACTGCTTCAACCAGGAATGGCCGCACCTCATCGTGCAGAACATCACCTTCTCCGGTGGAAACTCCCAGGTCAGGCAGAGCAACACCGACTTCGGCGGCGGGGGCGGCGGCGCCATCTTCGACGAGGGTGGCCAGCTCAAGGTGGTCAACTCCCGGTTCATCAACAACCGCTGCTTCCACGTCGGGCCCGACCTCGGCGGCGCCGCGATCCGCGCGCTGGCCCAGTGGCGGAACAAGCCGGTGTTCATCACCAGCGACACCTTCCGCGGCGGGCGCTGCTCCAACGGCGGCGCGCTCAGCAGCATCGGCGTCTCCTGGACGGTCCTCAACAGCGTGATGACCGGCAACAAGGCGATCGGCAACGGGGCGAACCCGGCCGCGCCCGGCACCCCCGGCGGCGGCAGCGGCGGCGCCATCTACAACGACGGCAACAAGTACTCGCTCAAGATCGAGGGCACGGTCATCCGCGACAACCACGCCAACGCGGGCGGCGGCGCCATCTTCTTCGTGAGCAACAACAACACCGGCACGCTGACCATCGAGCACTCGACGCTGCACCACAACCCGAGCGCGGGCTTCTTCACCAGCGGGTTCCCGGGCATCTTCTTCCACAGCTCCGGGAAGCCGAAGGTGATCAGCTCCACGATCAACTGACCCGCGGCCACGCCACCCGAAAGCCGCCGCTGCGCCCGGGCGCGCCTCGGTAGTTCGCCCGACGAACCCACCGGGAATGAGCGCCCCGGGCCGGGCAAATGGCGGATTTGCCGTAGTTCACCCGATAGCGGCCGGGCGCTGGCCGCACCTAGCGTCAAGGTATGTCACACGGCACCAGGCCGGCCCACTCCATGGCGGCCGGCACACCCGTTGCCCCCCGGCCGCCGCTGCGCTCGATCCCCCACTGGCTGTGGCCCGGCTGGAGGCGCCTGCCCGGTCAGCGGCCACGATCTGCGGCGCAGGGTAAGCGGGTCGTGCTGCGCGACGGGTCGAAGGTAGTGATACGGCAGGTCCAGCCCGCTGACGCTCCGCTGTTGGCCGACGGCTTCGCCCGGCTGAGTCCCCAATCCCGCCGGATGCGGTTCCTGGCCAGAAAAGATCAGCTGTCCGCGGCGGAGCTGCGTTATTTCACCGACATCGACCACCACGACCACGAGGCGCTTGCCGCGCTGGATCCGGCCGGCGGACGCGGCGTGGGCATCGCCCGCTACGTCCGCGATGCCGGGGACGCGCACGCTGCCGAGATCGCCGTCACCATCGTCGACGACTGGCAAGGCCGTGGACTGGGCACCGAGCTGCTGACCCGGCTGTCCGCCCGGGCCCGCTCCGAAGGCATCCACCGCTTCACCGCGCTGGTCGCCGACGACAACCGGGCGATGGCCGGGCTGCTGCGGAACATGAGCGCCAACCTCGTCGGCCGCAATCCCGGCACCGTCGAGTACGCGGTCACGCTGATGCCCTCAGGAAAGAGCACGACCGCACCAGCCGCGGGCCCTGGCCGGGACCGTGTTCCAACGCCGTGCTGAGCTGCTGGGCGCGGGCTTCCTCACCAGCGGGTTCCCGGGCATCTTCGGCCACAGGCCCGGAAAGCCGAAGGTGGTCAGCTCCACGATCAGCTAGCGTGCGCGGACCGCTCCACCACGCAGATCATCACGGTGACTTCATAGTCGTCACTGACACCGACCTTGGGATGGGCGTCGTCTGGGGCGCCGAGGGAGCGCAGAAATGCGATGTACTGCTCAAGCTCGGCCAGGGTCGCGCCGCTGGCAAAAGCCCGCTGGTCTTGGCGTGCGTCTTGGTCCTCGGGTCGCATGGCTATCACCTCCGCGGCATGGAACGGGCCCGCGGACGCGGCCCGCCTGACCCGCGGGCGCGTCGCGGAGCCTTGCCGGTGGCTGCATCGTGCGCCCCCGGGCCGCGGATGGGCAGGGCCCAAGGGCCCGGCAAAGGACCTGACGCTCGCGTTCCGGGAGCCGTTGCCCTCGCATGCCGGCCGCACCTAGCCTGGCGGGCGATGAGCGCGGCAGCCGGCGTGCTGGCCCGTTACGATATACCGCTCGCGGCCAACCAGGTCCAGTACAGCCTGCTGCACCGCAAGCCCGAGGCCGCAGGCATCGGCGCTGGCGCCGGCCAGGTAGCACCACCGAGGGCCTATCTCAGCGGGGCGTGCGTGATCCGTAGCGCGGCGCGAAGATGACGACCAGGGCCAGGTCCTCGGTGATGTCGGTGAACTGGTGCGTCTCGCCGGCCGGGACGAACACGACGCTGCCCGGTTCCACCGGCACCGTTCCCGAGGCCGTCACCAGCGTGGCGCGGCCCGCCTGGACCACATAGACCTCGTCCTCGGTGTGCGGCTCCTGGTCATCCGTCCCGCCCGCCGGGATCGAGTACGTGCCCAGGCTCAGGGCATCGCTGTTCATGTGCACGATCCAGTGGTTGGATTCGCCGCCCCCGGGCGGCGTGTACGTACCGGCACTGCCGATGAGGTGCATGACGCGATTATTCCGCCCGGCGTGCGAGGGCACCAGCAGGGCCTGCAGCACCGCCGGTCAGGAGCGAATGAGGTGCGGGGCGGCCGCAGGCCGCCGGGCGGGCGGGCCGTCCGCCGCCGCGATGGCACCTGCCGCGGCATGGGCTAGTGGCTGCACAGCCTCGTGCGATGCGGCAGTGGGCGCGGTGGATTCGCCGTGCAGTTCGTGGATGTACTGGCGGCCACGCATCAGCGACGCCACGGCCGCGATCAGGCAGGCCGCGATCGCGAAGTCGAACGCCACGGCCAGGCCGTGCTCGAACGGCGCCGAGATCAGCGACGGGAAGAACGTGTGGCCGGTCAGGTAGGCGGCGTGGCTCGCGGGCAGCTTGCTGACGGCGTGCCCGAGCAGCGTCTGCACCGGGTTGTAGCCGAGGAGCGCGGCGAACATGACCGCGACCGGCGGCAGGGCGGCGATCCGGGCCGCGTCCGCCCGGGGCAGGCCCTGTGCGATCAGGCCGTGGCTGAGCGCGGCGGGCAGCGACGCGGCCAGGCCGAGGATGATCAGCGTGAAGAAGATGCCGATGGACAGCACCATGGCCGAGTTCTGGAACGTCGCGCTCATGCCGGCGCCGACGCCGCGGCGCTCCGGCGGCAGGCTGTTCATGATGCCGGCCCGGTTCGGGGAGGCGAACAGGCCCATGCCGATGCCGTTGAGCAGCAGGATGCCCGCGAACTGCCAGTAGGGGAAGTCAACCGGCAGCAGCTCGAGCAGCGCGAACGAGGCGGCGGCCAGCACCATGCCGCCGGTGGCGAACGGCCGGGCGCCGTAGTGGTCCGACAGCCAGCCGGACACCGGCCCGGCGATCAGGAAGCCGATGGTCAGCGGGAGCATGGCGATGCCGGCCCACAGCGGGGTCTGGCTGAAGCCGTAACCGTGGATGGGCAGGTAGATGCCCTGCAGCCAGATGATCAGGGTGAACATCAGGCCGCCGCGGCCCAGGCCCGACAGCAGGCTGGCCAGGTTGCCCGCGGTGAACGGGCGGATCTTGAACAGGGCGAGCCGGAACATCGGCTCGGCGACCCGGGTCTCGATCACGCAGAAGATGGCGAGCACCGCCAGCCCGCCGCCGATCAGGCCGAGCACCATCGGGCTGGTCCAGCCCATCGTGTGCCCGCCGTAGGGCTGGATGCCGTAGGTGATGCCGACCAGCACCGCGATCAGGCCGGCCGCGAACGTCAGGTTGCCCGCCCAGTCCAGCCGGGCCGGCTGGCGGATGCCCCGCTCCTGCAGCTTGAGGTAGGACCAGATCGTGCCGAGCACCCCGAACGGGACCGAGACCAGGAAGACGTAACGCCAGTTGAGCGGGCCGAGCACGCCGCCGAGCACCAGGCCGATGAACGAGCCGGCGATACCGGCCACCTGGTTCAGCCCGAGCGCGAGCCCACGCTCGTTGTGCGGGAAGGCGTCGGTGAGGATCGCACTGGAGTTGGCCATCAGCATGGCCCCGCCGACTCCCTGCATGATCCGCATCCCGATCAGCCACCAGGCCGCGGCGGTGCCGTGCAGCCAGGTCAGCGACAGCAGGATGGAGAAGCCGGCGAACAGCGCGAACCCGAGGTTGAACATCTTGACCCGGCCGAACATGTCGCCCAGCCGCCCGAAGCTGACCACCAGCACCGCGGTGACGACCAGATATCCCATGATCAACCACAGCAGCAGGCTGGTGTTGCCCGGCTGCAGCGGGTTGACGCCGATACCGCGGAAGATGTCCGGCAGCGCGATCAGCATGATGGAGGCGTTGATGGTGGCCATCAGCATGCCGAGCGTGGTGTTCGACAGGGCGATCCACTTGTAGTGCGACGGAGCGGTCGGCACGAGCGTCCCTCCATGTTCTGTGCTTGCCGCTGGCGCGGGCCGTCCCGCGGCCGGGCAGCATCCCGGGCGGTATATTAGTTGTTATATGCAAACTAACTAAGCGGCCGGGGTATTCCCGGCCCGGGCCAACCGCGTGGGTACGGTTGGCGGCGTGCCCCACGACCACCCTCTGGCCGCGCTGATCACCGCCGCGGCGGACGGCCGGTTCCCGGATCCGGACGGCGGCTGGTCGCGGGTGCCGCCGTGGCGGCCGGGGCTGGAGGCCATCGTCTCGTTCACCGGGCACGCCGTCTTCGCGCTGGCGCCGGACATCCCCGACCGCCTGCTCGTCTCGCTGGGCGCCGACGGCTTCGGCGGCGCCCATGACCCCCGGCTGATCGCCGCGCTCGCCGGGCCCGGCGCCTGGATCGACTGCCTCGACATGCTGATGGCCGGCCGCGGCACCGGGCGGGCCGGCGTCCCGCCCCGGCTGGCCGACCGGCCCGATCTGGCCGCCCATCCACGGGCACGGTTCGCGGCCCGTATCCGGGATCAGGTGCGGCCGCTGGGCTACCCGGGCCGGCAGCGCTCGGCCCTGGCCATCATCGGCCGGGGAATCGCCGGGCTGACCGAGCTGAGCTTCGAGCTCGAGTCCTCCCGCCGCGGCGAGGGCCGCGGCGCGCAGCTGGCCGGCGACGCGCTGACCGCCGTGCCGGAAGGCCAGCTGGCCGTCGCGGCCGTCGCGCCGGGCAACGCGGCCAGCGTCCGGGCGCTGCTTTCGGCCGGGTTCGTGCCGCTGGGCTCGCTCCAGCTGTTCCGCCGCGCCAGCGACCAGCCCGGCTCAGGCTGAGTCGGCCATCTGGCCGCGCCGCGTTCCGGCGCCCGCCCGGTGCACCGCCAGCAACGCACCGTCGGCGCGGCACCGTCCCCGCCGGCGCGGCGGCACGGCCCAGCCGGCAGAATGTGCGACTCTGAGGTCTTGTGAGCGGAAATGCTCATGTCTGTCCTGTCTAAGGGCGTGGATGGCGTGCCGCAGCAGTGGAGCGTCGGATGACCAACGACGGTTGGGGCCGGGCCGCGACCAGGCTGGCCTCCCGCCCCGCGCCGGCCGGTGCCGGGCTGGCTTCGCGCCCCGCGCCAGCCGGTCCCGGCCGCCGGCCATCCCCCGGCCGGCCCGCGCAACGGCCCATCGTCCTCATGCTGACGGCGGCGCTGGTCCTGGTGGGCTTGGCCGTGGCCTGGACCGGCCAGCATGCCGAGGCCGCGACGCGGCCCACGGTGGCGTGGGTGCTGTCCCCGGCTTCGAACACCGTCACGCTGCGGCTGGCGGCCGGCGGTGGGCCGGTCAGCGGCAAGATCGCACGCCACAGCCGCCTGGCGGTGTCCGAGGGCGGCCAGGTGCGGCAGGTCCGGTACGGCGGGACGATCCGGGTACATGTGCCACCCGGCGGCCAGACCCAGCTCCTGGTCCAGGTGAAGGGACCGCGGCCCTACCGCACGACACTGACCGTCACCGTCCCGCCGGCCCTGCGGGTCACCGGGGCCCGCCATGACTCCCGCGGGCTGCTCGTCTCGCTGTCGGGCGCGCTGCGCCGCTCGCCGCACCGGGCGCTGTGCGGCGAGAACAAGGTCAGCTTCCCGGCATCGTCGCAGGTCGCGGTGGCCAGGAGCCCGGTCCTCTGCCGGGCCAGGCTGACAGTGACCGCGCAGGACGGCGAGCAGGCCGTGGTACCGGTCACCGTCCCCGCGCTGCCCGAGGTCCCGCTCTACTCGTTCGCCAGCCCGGCCGGCCAGGCCATCTACATCACCGTGGACGACGGCTGGACCCCGAGCATGCCGGTACTGGACCTCATGCGCAGAACCCACCTGCCGGTCACGGCCTTCCTCATCGAGCAGGCCGCCCAGCGGAACCTGCCGTACTGGCGGGCGTTCGTCAAGGCGGGCGGGACGATCGGGGACCACACGGTCTCCCACCCCAACCTCACCAAGCTGACCGTGGGCCAGGCCACCGCCCAGTGGGCGCAGGCCCGCCGGGTGCTCGGGCACTGGCTCGGCCGGGCCCCGCTTATGGGCCGGCCACCGTACGGGGCCTTCGACCCCGCCGTGGAGGCGGCGGCCTACCGGGGCGGGCTGAAGAAACTGGTGGGCTGGAGTGCCACCGTGGACAGCGACGGCATCCGGACCTGGGACGGCAAGCCGCTCGAGCCCGGTGAGATCGTGCTGCTGCACTGGGTCCCGGGCCTGGGCCACCAGCTGACCAAGCTGCTGGCGGTCATCCGCGCCCGGCATCTGAACCCGATGCCGCTGACCCCGGCCAGCTTCGCCGGCATCGTGCCGCAGCGGCAGTCACTCGACGGGGACTAGTGTCCGGCCGGATTCGAGCGCTCGCCTATTGGCTGGATCAGCCTGACCGGACGTTAGGAGCCGGCCAGCCACGCCAGCAAACGGCCCCGCGACCAGCAGCGGCCAATGGCGTCGGCGCGCATAGCCGCCCGGCCGAACACCGCCAGGCCGATGATGCTGTGGCCAGAGGCGCGGCGATCGCCAAGTGTCGGTAC
>Ga0187765_10000159_pt1 | contig 23591 bp, 21 predicted proteins | sample 0216_QUI02_MP05__3_FD_133018 | JGI IMG/M metagenome (GOLD analysis project Ga0187765, IMG submission 133018) | Tropical peat soil microbial communities from peatlands in Department of Meta, Colombia - 0216_QUI02_MP05_10_MG | ecosystem: Environmental > Terrestrial > Soil > Wetlands > Peat ...
CAACAAGGCCGTAATTCCGCCACTTGCCGCGAGGGCCCAGATCGTCTGGCCGCTCGCGATCCCAAGAGCGGTGAACACGCCGCCAGTGCGGCCGCCGAGCAACGTGTTGCGGATCGTGATGGCCGTATCCGGCCCAGGCGTTGCGATGACGACGGCGGAAACGCCTAAAAACGGCAAAAAGATGTCCATGTCAAATCATCGTCTCTCTTGCACGGCCTGGCCGATCGCAGACCTTAGGATTGAAAGTGCGGCGAAACAAGCTGCCCCTGGCCGCCGGCAATGGCAGGCCCAAACGCGACCGCTGGTCCTGGCGGGCCCTGGATTTCTCACAGGAATGCCCCGTTATCGCCGCAATCGATGCCCATATGCGGAATTGAACATATTAACCATTCGTTGAGCTTGGATGTTCATTCTTTCGCGGAAGGTTGGTGCAACCGCGCAGTTCGGCTGAATTACAGGTGGCCGCCTATGATGAAGATCAATGTCTTCGTCGCAAGCATCGTGTTCGGGATTGCTTCTGTCGCAGCCGTACCGACTGCCTGGGCCCAATATGCCTTGGCGGAGCCGTCGGGTAACGCGAGCGGCACGATAACGGCCCGCTCCTACAACACGCTCCCGCCCGGTGCTGCAATCGCCGTACAGCCCGCCGATGACACCGACCAGAGCCAGCGGATCAAGAGCGCCATCGAGCGGGCGCTCCAAAAAAGCGGCTATCGCGTGAGCGATGACGCGCCCCTCGTCCTCGAATTCTACTCAAGCGAAGTGCTTGGCCCCGGTGCTCCGAATACATCGGCGTGCCGCCGCCCCGACGGAGGATGGGTGCAATCCCCCGTTCCCTGCACCAGCCAATTCCCGAGCCCGACACCGCTTGCCCAACTGAACCAAAGCCTCTTCGGGAGCCCGGATCATTCGTCGGACAAACCGAGTTCGGCGTCATTGCCGCAAGTGCACCTCTCGATCATGCTCGACAATCGCCAAGTCCGCAAACGCGTGTGGCAAGGCAGCGCTAGCGCCGATTTGGCGCAAGGCGACACATTTGCCGCCACCGCGGCACTCGTTCCGTTCCTGATGGCCAAACTCGGGCAAACGATCGGCGTCGAACGCTTCGATGTGCCGATCGCGATGCGCTGAGGCATTCCCCTCGCTCAAGTCGATAACCGCACTTCATGCCGAAGAGCGCGTCGGCATTGACGACTTCTTCGCAATTTTGCTAAGGTTGGGCTGAACTTCGCAAATTTGCGAACCCGGTCGGATCGCCAGCAAAATGCGCCGAAGGGACGTCGGACACCCATGCAACGACATCGGAATTCCCGCGCTCACAGTGCCTTGAACGACAGTGCCGCACTTGCCGCACGGTGCGCGCGTCAGCTTCTCGAACTGCGCGCCCATACCGGGGAGACGCAAAAGCAGCTCGCGGCACGGCTGCACATGACCGAGTCCATGATCTCACGGTTGGAAGGTGGGGACCACGTGCCCGGCTTGAGAACGCTCTGCCGGATTGCCGACGCCTTTGGCCGCCATCTCGAGATCGTTTTTCACGAGCACGAACACGTCCATGCCGATGGCACGCGGCATACCCATCCCCACGACCATCGCGATCCTGAGCACCAGCACGGTCACGGAGAGGACGAGTGACCTACGGCCCGCAGCTTTTGCTGATCGGCGCCGTCGGCGCAGTCGGTGTGCTGCACACGATGGTGCCGGATCATTGGGTCCCGATTGCGCTGATTGCCCGCCAGCGAGGTTGGTCGAAGGCGCAGACTGCGCGGGCATCGCTTTTGGCGGGGACAGGCCACGTCCTTTCGACCCTGGCTATCGCGCTGGTGGTATGGCTCGCTGGTGTTGCCGCCGCCGAGCGCTTCGGACACATGGTCGACACGATTTCGAGCCTGGCGCTTATCGCATTCGGCGGTTGGATCGCGACCTCGGCATGGTGGGAAATGCGGCGGAATGCCGGGCATGGTCATGCTCATAGTCATAGCCATCAGCATGGCCATTCACATGCTCACGATGCGCTTTTTACCGAACATAGCAATGCGCAACATGGCCACGAGCATGACGGGCATACACACGCTCACGGCGAGTACGACCACGACCGCCGGCGTCACCACGAGTACGCACTGACGGCCTCGAATGACCCGCTTTACGCCCCGCTACGCGGCGAGCGGGTCAATCTAACCCGGCACATCCACATCCACCGGCACGGCCGTGCGGCACTGCACGCCCATTGGCACGATCACGCGCCCGGCACCGATCACCTCATCTCGGCCGAAATCGACACCGCACCACCGCTGCACCACCACCGGCACAAGACGACGGCTCGCACCGCGTTGCTTTTGATCCTTGGCTCGTCTCCCATGGTCGAAGGCATTCCCGCGTTCTTCGCGGCCGGAAGGTATGGCGCCGGGCTCATCGTCGTCATGGCGATCGTATTTGCGCTCGCGACGATGGCAACCTATGTAACGCTTTGCGTCTACTCGACGGCCGGTCTGCAGCGCATGGAATTCGGCGCCTTCGAGCGCTACGGCGAAGTGTTGAGTGGCGCGCTGATAGCGCTCGCTGGATTTGCCTTCTGGGTTTGGCCTTTAATGTAGCCGCATTCGTGCCTGACGCGAGTGGGACGATGCATTGTCCTTCTTCGCCGCGCTTCGCGTAGGCTCGAAGCACGCTTCTCGCCTTAAATAGCCGCCGGTAGTGTCACCTCGAGGAATTCGAGATCGCGAGAGCAATCCTCGAGCGCGTGTGGCATTCCCGCCGGTATCGTGAAGGCGTCGCCTGGTGAAAGGGGGTGGATGCCGTCGCAGCGCAGCGTTGCGGCACCGTCAAGCACGAACGTGAAGGCAAACTCTGCGTCGTGGGTACTGAGCGGCGTTTTTACGGTATCGCGTGGACGCACAACGCGCGCACCCGCAAGACCACCGGTCGCAGCCCCGATCCCCGTATTTCGGCATTCGAAACCGACGACGCGCCAGGGTCGCCAGCTTGCTATGTTGGCGATGTGGCGGACGAACCGCTGGCCGCCAAAATCCCGTGTCGGGTCCACGACCGGGGTTGGGAGTGTGAGTTCGTTGTCGGCAAAGGTCTCGTGCAGTGCTGGGCAGCCGATCTCGATTACTTCCAGGCCGGGGGAGCTTTCCAGTACGCGGTGACGGATGAGTGGGGGCTGCAGCACGCAATCACCGGCTTCGAGCACGAATGGCGGCCCTTGATCCTCGTAGACGACGCGAACCCATCCCTTACGGCAATAGATCATCTGGAAGCGCACATTGTGGAAGTGTACGTAATCGGCGACGGCCCCGCCGGCGCGGATCATGATATGGGAAGCGATGAAGCGGCCGCAGAGACGACCTGGAATGAGATCGCGATAGAACATGCCGGCACGGCCCGCACCCCATGCGGAACCTTCGCTCATTCGGCTAAGGACAAAGTGGGGATCGAGCGGTGGAATGACCAGGGCGGGCGCTGCATCGACGATTTCAATGTGCGTTCCGTTGGGTGCCTTGAGCACCCGGGCACCGTTCGCGACTTTATCCGGTTCGGGCGAGAGCAGGCGGATGGTCCCCGCCGCACAATCGCTGCCTCGCTCGAGCCGCAGGCGGAGCCCGAAGCCTGCGATGACCGCGACAGCCGGCGCGTCGGCGGGAAAGATCGCCTCAAGCCGGAAGCCGAGTGCTTGGGTGAAGAAATCTACCGTGGCGTCGAGCTCGACGCACGGCAGCACCACCTCCGCCGAACGAATTTGCGGGCCGCTCTCGGCTCCGATCATGGGGTCATCATAGTGATGGTGCGGGGCCTTGCCTACCGTTTGGGGTGCCGCCGTCGCGTTGGCGATAGGGCTCGCTCGCACGTCGTTGACGATGGCGACAAATTCCCGTCAATATCGGCGCGAGTTCGGCTCGCGACGGTTTCTCGTATCAGATGCAACCGTCACGTTATGTGGGTTGTCGGCTTTGGGGACTGGACGTTCGGACATGGTCAAGAAGGCGATCCTCTTCGGCAGCGATTTCGACGATCCTGCTCCCTTCCGCGCAGTCTTGGCGCGTGACTTCCCGAGCTGCGAATTTCGCGTGTGGCCCGACGCAGGTCGGATCGAGGACATCGAGTACGCGCTGATTTGGAAAATCGACGCCGGGGCGCTGCGCGCGCTTCCGAACCTCAAAGCGGTCCTAGCACTCGGCGCCGGCGTCGATCAAATCCTGAAGGACGGGACTTACCCGGCGCGCGTTCCGCTCTACCGCCTCCTCGATGCCGGGCTATCGGCGCAGATGAGCGAATATGCCATCTACGGTGTGCTCAACATTCACCGGCGCATGGACGAATACCGCGCTCAACAAGTGCAGCGCAAATGGCAGCGCCTCGACGCCGTGCATCCCTCGCAACGGACAGTCGGCGTGATGGGCCTCGGCGTGCTTGGCGCCGATCTCGCTCGCAAGCTCGGCATTCTCGGCTTCCGAACCCTCGGATGGAGTCGCACGCCAAAGGCGCTCCCAGAGGTTCAATGCTTTCACGGGGAGGACGGGCTTCGCGCGTTCTTGTCGAAATGCGATATCGTCGTCGTGCTCTTGCCGCTCACGCCGCAAACCCAAGGTATCGTCAATCGGACAACCTTGGCGCTTTTGCCGCCCGGGGCAGCCATCGTCAATATCGCACGCGGGCGACACGTTGTGGATGCCGATCTTCTTGCGGCCATCGGTTCCGGCCACATCAGCCACGCCATGCTCGATGTCTTTCACGACGAGCCGCTCCCGCCGGACCATCCTTTTTGGGGCCACCCGCGCGTCTTTCTGACTCCGCATATCGCGGCACAACCGATCGCCGAATTGGCCATGCGCCAAATCATTGAGAATCTTCGGCGGCTCGAAAACGGGGAACCGCCGATGGGCCGGGTGGACCTCGCAGCTGGCTATTGACCGCGGAGCCGAGCGGGCGCTTGATCATGAAGATGCCACGCAAACTATAATGTTTCATGCAGGCAGCCGGCTGATCGATTTCAGTACCCTCAAGAGAGGAGCGGGATGGGCAAGTCTTTGACCGACGCGCAAATCGCCGCCTATCGCGCGGATGGTTTCGTCTCGCGCATTCCCGTCCTTTCGCGGGACGAGGTTGAACTGCTCGCGCAACGCATTGTTGCGTTCGAGCGCCAGCATCCGGCCGATGTCGCCTGGGCGTTCGATATCAAGTGCAATCTGCTCCATGACTGGGTTGTGAAAGCAGGCACAGTCAAGTGGATGCTCGACACGGTCGAGGACCTTATCGGTCCAAATATCTTCATGACCGACGCGGTCTTTCGCATCAAGGAGCCTGGCTCCGACGTGCGCTATGACTGGCATCAGGATTCAGCCCGCATTCAGGTTGAGCCTTGCTTCGTGATCGGCTATCTGGCGGTGAGTCGTGCGACCGAGGCGAATGGTTGTCTGAAAGTGATTCCACGCACGCACACAACCGTGCAGCCTTTCTACGTGGTCGAGAACGCACCGGGCCAACCGAACCGCCGCGTGGCGCGCGCGGAAAATCCCGAGATCGACCGCGCAGTCCCGTTAGAACTCGAGGCCGGGGAAGTCGCGTTTTTCTCGAGCAACCTCATCCATGCGTCGGGCCCGAACCGCGCGCAGGATCGCCGGGTCGCGATCCTCTACGACTACACCGCCGCGCACGCGCGCCAGAACGTCGGACGCGGATCGGGGCAGCTCGTGCGCGGCCACGACCATTGGAATCACTTCGGGCATGAGCCGCTGCCGGGACCCGAGTTCACGCCCGAGGTCGCGGCCATGCGACGCCGGTTTCTCCGCAACTATCCGGAAAATCCGCTGATGGGGCCGCGCGAGCCGGGCATTCCGATTCGCTTTCCAGATGCATTCACCGGGCCCTTTGCGGAGCGCGCATGAGCGTGCAGCGGTGGCGAGGTGTCTGGAAGTTCGCTTCGTTGCGAGGCGGGAGGGGCGGTGACGGATAATTACATTATCGACGTGCATCACCACATCCTGCCACCGGATTACATAAAGGTTGTCGGCGACGCGCGCATTGGCCCGCTCCTCGTGTCGGGACGTACGCCGGAATGGAATGTGAATCTCTCGATCGAAGCGATGGATCGGAACGGCATTGCCACGGCGATTACATCGATTTCAGCACCTGGACTATGGTTCGGCGACCGTGAGGAGACTCGTATTTTGGCGCGGCATTGCAACGATTACGCTGCCGCGATCCGCCGCGACCGTCCGGGCCGTTTCGGCATGTTCGCATGCCTGCCGCTTCCCGATGTGGAGGCGAGTCTCAAGGAAATCGATTACGCGCTCGACGTCCTGGATGCTGAAGGGATCGGCCTCTTGACGAGCTATGGCGATCGGTACCCCGGCGATCCCGCCTTTCAGCCGATCTTCGATGAGCTCGACCGCAGGAAAGCCATCGTCTTTTTCCATCCGACCGCCGCTCAATGCAGTCAGTGCCTAGAACAGATCCCCGCCGCCACGCTCGAATTCCCGTTCGATACGACGCGGGCGATCACGAGCCTGCTCTATGGCGGCACTTTCGCGCGCTGCCGGAACATCAGCTTCATCTTTTCCCATGCGGGCGGAGCTGTGCCGTTCCTTGCCGAGCGAATCGCCCGCCTCGCCGTCAAGCGGGAATTCGGCAGGCACGTGCCGGACGGTGTTGTTCCCGAACTTCAGCGCCTCTACTACGATACCGCCCTCTCGGCGAACCGCTACGCGTTCCGCTCGCTCCTCGAACTGGTGCCACCCGCTCAAGTCCTTTTCGGCAGCGATTATCCGTTTGCGCCGGAAGCCACGATGACGGCGACGATCCGCGAGCTCGGCAATCTCGGCCTGCGTCCCGAGGACCGGCGTGCCATCGAACGCGAAAACGCGCTCCGCCTATTGCCTCGAATGAAGAGCGCCTGACCCCCTGAGCGCACCCGTACGGCAGGCTCGCCAGATCTTCTCTGGCGTCGCGGGCATGTCGAGTTGGGTGCCGGGCGGCAAGGCGTCGAAGATCGCGTTCATGACGGCGGCAAGGGAGCCTGTCGTTCCCGATTCGCCGATGCCCTTGACCCCGAGCGGATTGGTGCGGCATGGGACGGCGTGAAGTTCGCCGCCAATCGACGGGATAAGATCGGCGCGCGGCATCGCGTAGTCCATGAACGACCCGCTCAAGAGCTGGCCGCTTGCGCGATCGTAGATCGCACGTTCCAGGATAGCTTGGCCGATACCTTGTGCGATCCCGCCTTGCACCTGACCTTCGGCAAGGACCGGGTCGAGTGCTGAGCCGCAATCGTCGACCGCCGTGTAGGCGACGACAGTTGCCATTCCGGTTTCGGGGTCGATTTCGACTTCGGCGATGTGGCAGCCGTTCGGATACGTCTGCTCGACCTCAACGGTCTCCCGGGTATCGAGATTTTCGACAGACCCGCCCCGCCCTGTCATGCTTGCGGTCCATTCGGCCAGTTCGAAAAGTGAGATCGCGCGATCGGTCCCGGCGACCCGGAAAGCGCCGTCGGCATACTCGATATCGCGCTCCGCTGCCTCGAGCACTTGAGAGGCGGCGCGCCGGCCTTTTTCGATTACGCGCTCGATCGCCTGGTGGACCGCCGTCCCTGCGGTCATCGTGGAGCGCGAGGCGACAGTGCCGAGGCCGGTGAGCCCAAGGCGCGTGTCGCCTTGCCAAAGGACGATCTTCGCCTCGGGAACGCGGAGCCGTTCCGCCGCTAACCGTCGAAGTACGGTGGCAATTCCCTGGCCGATGCCCTGCACGGTAACCCCTATCCGCGCGGTGCCGTCTCCAGGAAAAGCGATCTCGGCGGGCTCCTGCGGTTGACCGCCGGCATGCTCGAGAAAGCAGGAAACGCCGATGCCGCGCCGAAGGCCCGTAACTTCGGATTGGCGGCGGCGCGCCGTAAACCCGGCATAATCCGCACGCAGGAGTGCCTTTTCGAGGATCGCCTCGAACTCGCCGCTGTCGTAAATCGTTCCAACGGGTGTGCGATATGGCATCATGCCTGGCGCGATCAAATTTCGTCGCCGTAGCGCAATCCGGTCGATGCCGGTCACGCGCGCCGCCTCATCGACCAGGCGCTCCATTGCGTAGTTTGCTTCGGGCCGCCCGGCACCGCGATAGGGGCCGACGGGCAGGGTATTTGTGAACACGCATTGCACGCCGACATCGACTTGCGGAATGCGATAGACGGTCGGAAAGCAGCGCGCGAAGTTGAAGGTCGCAATGAAGGCACCGACCGAACTCAGATAAGCGCCCATGTTGGCGATCGCCTTCACGCGGACCGCGAGGAACTGTCCTGCACCGTCGAGCGCAAGCTCGGCCTCCGTGAAGGTATCGCGCGCCTGATTGTCGCTTACGAATGCCTCGGAGCGAGTCGAGGGCCAGCAGACCGGCCTTCGGAGCTGGCGTGCCGCCAGGAGCAAGGCGATATATTCGGGATAGGCCCCGGACTTCATGCCGAATCCGCCGCCGACATCGCGTGTGACGACGCGGAGTTTTTCGGGCTCCAATGTCATGGCCGCCGCGATTTGATCGCGCAGGATGGCGGCCCCCTGGGAGCCGCAATAGAGGGTGAATTCGTCGTTTGCCTCATCATAGGAAGCGCAGGCCCCCCGCGGCTCAAGCGAGGCGACGACGATGCGTTGATTTTCGAGGGCTATGCGAACCACATGGGAGGCCGAGGCGAAGCTCCTCGAGATCTCATCTGGCTTCGACACGCCACCCGCGACGCCGATCGACCAATCGACTGCGAGGTTGCCTGGCGCCTCGGGCCAGAGCTGCGGGGCGCCGGGCGCCAGCGCTTCGCGCAGATCGGTGACGGCCGACATGACGTCATAATCGACGGCGACGGCCTCGGCCGCGTCGAGCGCCTGGGCGTGGGTTTCAGCGACCACGAGGGCGACTGGCTCGCCAACGTGCCGGACCCGGTCCCCTGCAAGTGCGGGCCGACGTGGCACCGCGAGCTTCGAGCCATTGCGACCGGGAAACGGCCGCGCGGCGCAGACATTTCCCACACCGGCCGATGCCATGTCAGCCGATGTGAGGATTGCGAGGACACCTGGCATGCTGCGCGCTGCGGCGGCGTCGAGAGTGCGGATGCTGGCGGATGCGTGGGGCGAGCGGACGAAACTTCCGAATGCCGCACCGGCAAATCGCAGGTCATCGGTGAATTGGCCGCGCCCCTCGAGAAGTGCTGCGTCCTCGATCCGGTAGCCCTTTGCCATTTCATTACCTTCATCGACATTGGCGGTTAGCGCGTCTTCGCTTGCGGCATCCCGATTTTCGTGAACTTCGCAGCACGCGGATGCTCGGGAGGCGGGGTTGCTTAGCACGGAAGCGTTTTCCCGGTCACGCGGCGAAAGGCCCATCTTCACCACACTAGGCAATCCGGGTCCGCTGGCGCACAATAGTCGGGAAAATGAATTGGGGTTCCAGGGCACTCGAAGTTCATGGCGGACAACAAAGGCGAGACGCTCTATCGAGCGTCGGTGACGGAAATCGTCGGACGTTTCGCAAAGCGTGAGTCGTTCAAATCGGCGGTCGAAGCATTGCTCGCTGCCGGATTCGAGCGTACCGATCTTTCCGTTCTCGACAGCCACGACACACTCGCGGCCGCGGACGGCCGCGCCGAGGGCTGGCGGCGCACGCTTGCCGGCCTTGTCGGCGAAGTAAAGTATCTCGAGCCGATCACGGCTGCGGGCCTTATCCTGCTTGCATCCGGGACGATCGGCGCCGCCATCGCAGGCGTGATCGCGGCCGGACTCGGCAGCATGGCGCTATACGAGCTGCTGGGCGAGGTTCGGGCGACGCCGCATACGCGCGAATTCGCCCAAGCGCTCGAAAAAGGCGACGTCCTCCTTTGGGTGCGGGCCGAGACGCCCGAGCGCCGCACGCGCGCAACGGAGATCTACGCGAAGTTCGGCGCCGCCGACGTCCACACGCACATCAGGGAGACGCGCGCAGGTCCAACTCGCTAGCGCTTTCCCGACCCTCGAACACATCAGTACATCATCGATGAAACGGAGGAAATATTGCCCGTAGTGTCCGGAAAGCGCGCTTTCCTCGAACTTTTGAAGCAGGAAGGGGTTGAATTCCTGTTCGGTAATCCCGGAACCACGGAACTGCCGCTGATGGACGCACTCGCGGCCGACAACGAGATACGCTATGTGCTCGGCCTCCAGGAAGCGACGGTGATGGCGATGGCGGACGGATACGCCCAAGCATCCGGTAAGCTGGCCGTCGTCAATCTTCACGTAACACCCGGGCTCGGCAACGCGATGGGGATGCTTTACGACGCCCAGAAGGCGGGCGCACCGATCCTTGTAACGGCCGGTCAGCACGAACAGGGCTTCAATGTGACCGAACCGATCCTCTGGGGCGACTTGCCGCCGATCGCGCGCCCGCTTGTCAAATGGTCGAGTGAGGTGCATCGGCTGGCCGATCTTCCACGACTCGTGCATCGTGCGGCAAAGACCGCCCTTGCGCCGCCGACCGGTCCGGTTTTTCTCTCGCTTCCCGGCGATATCCTCAACGCGGAAGGCGACCTCGATCTTATGGCGCCGACGCGAGTCGCCCCGCGGCTTCGTGCTGATCGGGCGGCGATCGATGCGGCAGCAACACTCCTTGCGAAGGCCACTCGCCCGCTTATCATCGCGGGCCATGCCGTGGCGCAGAGCCGCGCTCATGCCGAGATCGTGGCCCTCGCGGAGTTGCTTGGTGCGCCCGTTTACGCGGAAGGGATCGCGAATACGGCGTCGTTTCCTGCGTCCCACCCGCTTTTCCGCGGCAACATGGCGCGGCTCGCACCCCTCATTCGCAATGTCCTCGTTCAACACGATCTGCTCGTCTCGATCGGGGGCGATCTCTTCACGATGTCGCTGCCGTCCGATGTGGAGCCGATGCCACGCGGCATGCCGATCGTCCATCTCGACGTCGACGCGTGGGAACTTGGCAAGAACTATCCCGCGACCGTGGCCCTCCTTGGGGATCCGAAGGCGACGTTGCCCGAGCTGACGAATGCCGTCGCGGCACGGATGACGAACACGGAAAAGGCGCGCGCGCATGAACGCTTCGAAGCTGCGAGCAAGGCGGCGCTTGCCGAGCGGGATGCGCTCAAGTCGAAGGCGCGAACGGAAGCCGAGGTATCGCCTGTGCGCGCATTGAGCCTCATCGCTGCGATCGCCGAGATGCTCCCCAGAGACGCGGTCGTGGTCGAGGAAGCCATATCGTCGGCCGCCGGGATTCGGCAACTTCTTCGCAACGATGACGAGCAAAGCTTCTTCGGCCTGCGTGGCGGCGGGATCGGTTGGGGGTTGCCGGCAGCAATCGGCGTGAAACTCGCACTCCCGGATCGACCCGTCGTCGCCCTCGTTGGCGACGGCAGCGCCATGTACACCTGCCAATCCCTGTGGACGGCGGCTCACGACAAGATCGGCGTCGTCTTCGTGATCCTCAACAACGCGTCCTATCGCATCCTGAAGCAGAGGGTGAACGCGCTTCGCGGTCACGCGGCGCAGACCGACATTTATGTCGGCATGGACCTCGTCGATCCGGCGATTGATTTTGTCGCCCTCGCGCGTTCGCTTGGGGTCGCTGCTGAGCGCGCGAGCACGGTTGCCGACGCTCTTGACCTCCTGCGCCAGGGCCTAGTCAGCGGCGGCCCGGCGCTGATCGACGTGACGCTCGACAACACCTTCAAACCGGTCTGAATGCCGGGTGCCGTCGATTGACCGGATAGGCGCTTTGTGCAAGCCTCGATGACAAAGGGCTTCGTCATCAATTCTAGCGCCGCAACGCAGGCACGTTTGATAAGCCCACCGCCCCGGGGGAATGCCGCTGTGACCAAGCGACTGAGTGAAAAATCGGGAGCTACGCGCCGCGTGCTTCTAAAGCGCGGGGCCGGTGCCGTTGGATTGGCGGTCCTCGGTGCGCCGTGGACCGCGCGATTTGCCGGCGCGCAAGGCAGCGGGTTCGACTGGAAGCGCTACAAGGGCGAACATCTCGAGGTGTCGCTCACGAAGGGGCCGCGCGGCGATCTTCTTCAGAAGTATCGCGGCGAGTTCGAGGACCTCACCGGCATCTCCGTCGGCGACGAGCAGATTCCGGAGCAGCAGCATCGACAGAAGGTGGCGATCGAGTTCACCTCCGGCAAACCGAGCTTCGATGTGGTGACGGTCGCCTACCACGTGCAAAAACGCCTTTACGGGAAAGGCAAATGGCTGACCGACGTTCGGGACCTGATCAAGGATCCGAACATGACCAGCCCGGAATTCGATCTGCCGGATTTCGCCAAGGGCGCGATGGACTACGCAACCCAAGCAGACGGCCGGCTCGACACGCTCCCCCTCAACCTCGACTACTTCCTGATCTATTGGAACAAGGAGCTTTTTGCCGCCAAGGGGCTCGCCTACCCAAAATCCTTTCCCGAGATCGTCGAGACGGCAAAGATACTGAACGATCCGAAGGCGGGAATTGCTGGCTTCCTCGCACGCGGCCTCAAAAATGCCAATGTCGTGGTGTGGACGAATTTTCTCCTCGGCTGGGGCGTCGATCCGATCGATCGCGACCTCACGATGCACACCGATGGAAGCGAAGCCATCGACGCCGCCAAGATGTACCAGGCCGTCACCAAGGATTATGGACCGCCCGGCGTTGCAGGCTTCAACTGGAACGAATGCCAATCGAGCTTCGTGCTCGGCCGTGGTGCGATGTGGGTCGATGGCATCGGATTTGCGCTTCCGCTTGAGGACAAGGCGAAATCGCGCGTCGTGGGCAAGGTGGGCTACGGCGTGATGCCACCCGGGCCAAAGGCGCAGCATTCGGCCCTCTTTGGCGACGGCATCGGGATTCCCGAGGGGGCCAAGAAGACGGGGCCGGCGTGGCTCTATTGCCAGTGGGCCACAAGCAAGAAGATGGCCGAGCGGCAGATCGAAGGTGGATTCGGGGCACCGGGACGCTCTTCGGCTTACGCGGCGGCTGGCACCTCCAACAGTCTCAGCGCGCCGCGCGAATGGCTCGAATGCATGCAAGCCTCCATCGAGATCGCGCGCCCGGGCCTGCCCGAGATCATCGAGGTCACGCAGTTCCGCGACATTTTCGGCGTAGCGCTCACGAACCTCGTGACTGGCGGCGATCCTGCGACCGAGCTCAAGAAGGCGACCGAGCAGTTCAAACCGATCCTGGAGAAGTCGGAAAAAACCTGAGTGTCGAAATGGCGGACCTGCGCGCGCACGGCGGGATAAGCGTCGGCATCGATGGCGTCGTCTCGGGCCGGGAGAGCGCTTCTGCGGGTCGCGGCCCGAGGCCGCACAGGCAGTGGAGCCGCGGCCGCTACATTCCCTTTGTCCTGCCGGCACTTGCCATAACGTTGGCAGTCATCGTCTTTCCATGGTTGTTCACAGTTTTCATGAGCGTGCACGATTGGCGAATCAATCAGACGTTCACCTTCGTGGGATTCGCCAACTACCTGAACCTCGCAAGCGATGAGCGCTTCATTAGCGCGCTCTGGCGCACGCTTTACTACGGTGTCCTCGCCGTCATCATACCGGTGATATTCGGCACCTTCGCTGGCGTGATTTTCCACAAGCGCTTTCCCCTACGCGGATTTTTCCGCGGTGTCTTCATCCTGCCAATGATGGCGACCCCGGTTGCCGTCGCCCTCGTCTGGACGATGATGTTTCACCCACAACTCGGCGTGCTCAACTATCTCCTGGGCCTCGCGGGCATTCCGCCGCAGAACTGGGTTTACGCGCCCGACACGGTGATCCCAAGCCTTGTCGCGGTCGAGATTTGGCAATGGACGCCGCTTGTCATGCTGATCGTACTCGGCGGGCTCGCCGCGCTACCGACCGAGCCTTACGAATCGGCGCGCATCGACGGTGCGTCTGAGCTGCAGATGTTCCGGCACATCACCCTGCCGATGCTCCTGCCCTTCATTATGGTTGCGGCGATCGTGCGCACGATCGATGCCGTCAAGGCGTTCGACACGATCTTCGTCATCAGCCAGGGCGGGCCGGGCACATCGTCGGAGACGATTAACATCTACCTGTATCTTCAGGCATTCGCCTTTTACAACGTGGGCTACGCCTCGGCCATCGTGGTCGTGTTCTTCATGCTGATCGTGGCACTATCGCTCGCTCTTCTCTACATGCGGCAGAGGACGCAATGGATGTGACCGGATCGCGCCCAACGCCGGTCAAGATTCCACTTACGGCCCGGCAACGTGTCGGCCGGATGTGGGGGAGGCTTGCGTTCGCCTTCGCAGTATTCGTCATCGTTTCTCCCGCCGCCCTCGTCTTTTTGTGGATGCTGTCGCTCGCCGTGAAGACCGAGGTTGAGAATATCGCTTATCCGCCGATCTTCATTCCGCAGACGCCGACGCTCGACAATTTCGTCGAAGTTTTTCGCGCGAGCCCGTTTGCGCGCTATACCCTCAACAGCGTCGTCGTCACCGGCTGCGCAACGCTCCTGGCGATTGTGGTCGGCGTCCCCGCGGGGTACGGCATTGCAAAAGCCAAGGCGACGAAGCTCGCGGTCACGGTCCTCATTGCCCGGATCACGCCGGGTTTGAGCTACCTCATTCCGCTCTTCATCATGTTCCAGTGGCTCGGCTTGACCGGAACGCTCGTTCCGCTCGTAATCACGCACCTCGTGATCACGGTGCCCGTCGTGATCTGGATCATGATCGGGTTCTTCGAGTCGCTTCCGAAGGATCTGGAGGAAGCCGCCTTCATCGATGGCGCTTCCCTGTGGCAAGCCTTCTTGTACATAGCACTTCCTCTCGCAAGGCCGGGGATCACGGTTGCGACCGTGCTGTCGTTCATATTTTCCTGGAACAATTTCATCTTCGGCGTTGTGTTGGCGGGGCGCGAAACCCGCACTTTGCCGGTCGCCGTTTATAACGTGCTCACCTTCGAGCAGATTTCTTGGGGTCCGCTCGCAGCGGCCGCACTCATTGTGACACTGCCGGTCCTGATCCTGACAATCGTGCTCCAGCGCGAAATCGTCGCTGGACTGACGGCAGGCGGGGTTAAGGGCGGCTGAATGTCTTCGACCGCAGCGATCGATCGCGGCCATCGGTTTCGACCGAACCTTGCATGCCTGCGCGCGGCGGGCCATGATCGGCCCGTATCGAATTCGCTCTTGCGGCAAAATGAGGTCACCGATGCGGCCAAACAATGTCAAGACGGTCTGGAGCAATGGTAGCGCGGTCATCAACGGGTGGCTCGGCATTCCAAATAGTTTTTCCGCCGAGGTCATGGCGACACTCGGATGGGACTCGCTGGTAATCGATCTCCAGCACGGCCTCATCGATTATCAGGCGGCCGTGGTTATGATGCAGGCGATCTCGACGACAAGCGTGACCCCACTCGTCCGCGTGCCCTGGAACGATCCGGCGATCGTCATGAAATGCCTCGATGCAGGCGCTTATGGGATTATTTGTCCGATGATCAATAATCGCCAGGAGGCTGAGCGTTTCGTGGGGGCGTGCCGCTATCCCGCGAAAGGATATCGAAGCTCGGGGCCAATTCGCGGGCTCATCTACGGGGGCAATGACTATCAGGCGAAATCCGACGAGACGATCCTCACCTTCGCGATGATTGAAACCGCTGATGGCGTGAAGAACCTCGACGAGATCTGCACCACGCCGACACTCGACGCTCTCTATATCGGGCCGAACGACCTCTCGCTCGCGCATGGCGGCAAAGGCGGGCTCGACCAGACCGATCCCAAGATCGTAGCAATCATCGACAAGATCCTCGCGGCTGCCAAGCGCAACGGCATTAAGGCTGGCATCCACACCGGAAGCGTTGCCTATGCGAAGGCAATGATTGCGAAGGGCTTCGATCTTGTGACCGTGCTGAGCGACAACCGAATCATCGCGCAGTTCGGCAAGCAGATCGTCGACCAAATGCGCGGCAGCGCGAGCGAAAAGGGGCCGGCGGGCACTTATTAGGCGGGCATTGATTACCCAAGATGGAGTCCTGCCGACGCCGTTCGTATCGCGGCCGCCTGCGATTGACTCGCCAATATGCGAACGCTAACGTCCGGCCAACAATGAATCAAAATTCGGGAGGCGCCTGATGTCCCGCCGATTCGTATTCGGTTTCGTCGCCGCAGTCTTTGTTGTAGCGAATGCGGCGGTGCGGGCCGCCGACGCACCCAGCGAAATCAAGATCGGCACGCTTTATGCGTCTTCGGGCGCTTTCGCGGCAATTTCGATGCCGGTCCATTCCGGCCTGAAGCTGTGGATTGACCAGAAGAATGCGGAAGGTGGGCTTTTCGTGAAGCCCGCCGGCAAGAAGATCCCGATCAAGCTGGTAGCCTACGACGACCAAAGCAACACCGCGACCGCGGCGACGCTATACAATCAGCTCATCACCCAGGACAAGGTCGACATTCTCGTTTCGGATTCCGGCTCGGTCCTGACCTCGGTCGCCGTGCCGATCGCGCGCGACCACAAGATGCTTCTGATCGACCAGACCGGAACGGGCGCTAATTTCTTCACGAAGGACAATCCCTACATCGTCCTCATATCCGATCCGGTCTCGAGCATCTGGCCGAAATACGTTGCCGATTTCCTGACCAAGGACGGTCCGCAGCTCGGGATCAAGCGCGTCGCCATCATCTACTCGACGAACGATTTCACCGGCACGCAGGCGACCGCCGTGCGCGGTTTCATAAAGGACAGCGGAGCGCCCGTCGAGATCGTCTACGACAACGGCGTGCCGACGAATACATCGAGCTACACAGTGCTTCTCAATAACATCCAGGCGGCGAATCCGGACGCAGTCGTCGCCCTCGGCTATCCAAACAACGACATCTCTTTCCTTCGGAACGTCCAGGATGGCGGCATCAAGTTCAAGTGGCTATTCAGCATCTATGCAGGGCTCGAGACCGAACATCTTTTGAAGACGGTGGGTGCGAAGGGATTGGAATACGTTTACACCTACGTACCGTCCTCGGAGATCGAGTACAAATCCGAGTTCGGGATGTCGCTCCAGGAATTTCGGGACGCTTGGAACAAGAAGTACGGCGAGGGCACGGTCGAATTCGGCTTCAATTCGGTCGCCGGTTATACGACGGGCCTCGTGCTCGAAAAGGCGCTCGCTACAACCGAGAGCCTCGACCAGCTCGAGCTTCGCAAGGTCATCTTCGGCCTTTCGGGCAAGCTCAAGACCATTGACGGCACCTTCGAGCTCGACGAGACGGGCGCGCAAGTCGGCGAGATCACCCCGCTTGGCCAAATCGTCCCCGACGGCAAGGACGGCATCAAGTTCGTGACGATTTACCCGCACGAGGTCGCGACCGGAAAGCCGGTCTACCCGGCACCGTGAGTGCCGCCGTCGGCGAGGTCCGGCGCATCTTACCTGCCGGTCCGCCCATGACGGTCGGGCGCTGAACGATGCTGGCATACTCGATCCTCGCGGGCCTCGTATTCGGACTCTATTTCAGCCTGGTCGGCCTCGGCCTCAACCTCGTCTTCGGCGTCATGCGCATCGTCAACCTGGCGCATGGCGACTTCCTGATGCTCGGCGCGTTTGCCGCCTACTGGCTCTTCAACCTCTTTGGCATCAATCCACTCGCCGCGGCCATTGTGGCGTTCGTCTTCTTCGCGATCCTGGGCATTCCGCTCTATTACGCCGTCGTTCCGCGCCTTCTCAAGGCGAAGGACCCGGAGATGCTGTCGATCATCCTCTTCTTCGGCCTCTCGCAGATGATCGAGGCTTTGGCGACGATCGCATTCGGGCCCGGCGAGCGCTCGATCCCGGGGAAGGTCCTTGGGAGCGGCCCTGTCGGTATTTTCGGTCAAAGCCTGCCGTCGGCCTGGATCGTGAGCGGCGTGGCAAGCGGTGTCGCGGTACTTTTCGTCTATCTCTATCTTTATCGCACGCGCTTGGGCTATCTCACCCGCGCCGTGATGGTCCATCGGGAGGAGGCGACCGCGACAGGCATCGACGTGCATCGGGTCTCGGCGATCGCATTCGGCATCGGGTTGGCCCTCGCCGCGATTGCTGGCGTCTTCGCACCCTTCATGCTCGGAAGCGTCACACCCGCGATCGGCGTCGACATCAACATCACGTCATTCGCGGTGATCGTCATCGGCTCGCTCGGCAATCCGCTTGGGACAGTTCTCGGCGGCATCGTTTACGGCATATCCCTTGCCTTCATGCAGACCTACCTGAGTTCCTGGGCGAACCTCCTTCCTTATCTCCTCCTCATCGGCATTTTGCTCGTGCGGCCAAGCGGACTTCTCGGTCGGCAGGTGCGCAGTGCCTAGGGCAGTGCAACATCTTGCGTTCGTCGTCGCTCCGGTCGTGGCGGCGATGGCGCTTCTTCCGCTTGCCTATTCGAACCAGCTTCTTCTCTTCAATTTCGTGGTCTTCCTGGCGCTCGCCCAGGGGGTCAACGTCATCTATGGGTTCACCGGTTACCTTCCGTTCGGCTATGTGGGATTTTTCGGGGCGGGAGCCTACGGTTTCTCCCTCGCGGTCATCCATCTCGAGTGGGGGCCGCTCCCAGCCCTCGGGGCCGGCGTCCTCGCGGCCTTGGTGCTCGGCGTCATTCTCACGCCACTCCTGCGCCTTTCGGGCGCTTATTTCGCGATCGCAAATCTTGCGGCGGCGCAAGCGCTCTTCCAAATAATCTCCAACCCGAACCTGACGGACATCACCAAGGGCCCCTACGGCATCTCCCTGTCCGGGGTGTTCAGCCCCAATTTCAGCTATGGGATTGCGGTCGGCATTCTTGCGGCCACGCTTTGCCTTGTCGTTTATCTCCGCAATTCGAAGTTCGGGCTCTCCCTCCAAGCGATCCGCGAAGACGCAATAAGTGCGGGCATGGCCGGCGTCAACGTCGTGCGCAGCCGCACCATCGCATGGCTGATGAGCGCTTTCGTCGCGGGCGTGATCGGCGGCGTCTTCGCCTGGTACGTCTCGGTCTTCTACCCGGACACGGTGTTCAGCCCGGAATTCAGCATTTTCGCGATCGTCTTTGCGCTCTTCGGCGGGGTCGCGACGATTACTGGCCCGATTCTCGGTGTCGCGATCCTCTATGGCATTTACAACGCGATCGGTATCTCAACACCTCAATATTTCCAGCTCATCTATGGCGTCCTGATCGTGGGCCTCGTGCTGTTTCTGCCAAACGGGCTTGTCTCGATTTTCAAAAGGCTCGGCTACGATGTTCCCTGACCGACCATCCAATGCGTCCGGCGAGCCGCTCTTGCGGATCGATGCCCTTGTGAAGCGCTTCGGCGGATTCCGCGCCCTCGATGGCGTGAGCTTTCACGTCAAGGCGGGTGAAATTCTCGGCCTCGTTGGCCCAAACGGCTCGGGCAAGACGACCTGCATCAACGTCATTTCCGGCCTTTACAGACCCGATGGCGGCGCCATCGACTACCGGGGCCGATCGATCGGCGGGCTCAAATCCCACAAGCTCGTCCATCTCGGCATAAATCGCACATTTCAAGTGCCGAAGCCGTTTCTGACCCTGACTGTTCGGGAAAACGTCGAAGTCGCCGCCACCTACGGCCGATCGGAAGGGGGGGCGCTCGACATCGAAGCACTCTTGGCTTCCCTTGAGCTCGATGCACAAGCGAGCCGGCCGGCCGCGGAACTCAACAGCGTGCAGCAGAAGATGCTCGACCTCGCGCGTGCACTCGCGACCAAGCCGCGGCTTCTTTGCATCGACGAGCTGGCCGCGGGCCTCAACCCGGCGGAGCTCGACCGCGTTGCGGAGAAATTGCGCGCACTCGCGCGCGAGGGTACCGCACTCCTCGTCGTCGAGCATCTTATGGGATTCATCGATCACGTGACGGACCGGGTTATTGTGCTCAATGCGGGAAAGGAGATATTCGAAGGGGCACTCTCGGCGGCCGTCCGGGATAGCCAAGTCGTCGAGGTCTTCCTGGGGACGGAAGATGGCAGCTGAGCTATTGAGAGCGAGCGGTCTCGAGGCGGGCTATGGCCGCGTCCAAGTGCTATGGGGTGCCGGGCTTGGTGTGCATGCCCGCGAGACGGTGGTGCTGCTAGGCGCAAACGGTGCCGGCAAGACGACACTTCTCAAGGTTCTGATGGGCCTTTTGCCGGCGTGGCAAGGCGCTATTGCTTTCGCGGGCGCTGACGTGACAGCGCTTCGCACCGACAAGCGCGTGCGTTCGGGCATGGTTTATATGTCGGAGACCGGCTGCTTTCCCGGCCTCACGGTCGAGGAGAATCTTCGTATCGGCGGTCAGTTCATGGCTGCCGCCGATTTGCGAGCGAAGATCGCGGAGCTTTACGGGATTTTCCCGGCGATCGCCGAGCGCAAGTCGGCCCTCGCCAGCAGTCTGTCCGGTGGGCAACGCAAGATGCTCGGCATCGCCAAAGCACTCGTGGCCAATCCCACGCTGCTGCTGATGGATGAGCCGTCGGCCGGCCTTTCCCCCCTTTTCGTCAAGGAGGTCATCCGCGTGCTCGGTCGGTTCCGCGGCTCTGGGCTTTCGCTACTCATCGCCGAGCAGAACGTGAGGTTTCTCGATCTCGCGGACCGGGTCTATACGCTCGAGGGAGGCCGCGTCGGATTCGAGGGTAGTGTCGCGGCAATGCACGAGAACGACGCGCTCCGTCGCGCCTATTTTGGCCTCAAGTAGCGAGCCGATCCGAGGGGAGGAGCGACACGATCCAACCTTCAGTCGCCGCCATCGAGCCAAGCCGGGTCGGGGAGTTCCTTGAAGGCGCTACGCAGGCCGTCCATCCATGCTTGCCGCAAGGCGCGGAAATAATGGTCGGTTTCCTCGATTTGCTGAAGTACGGCGAGCTTGTTCGCCCCCTTTCGGTGGATTGCGAGATCGATCGGCATACCGACCGAGAGGTTCGAGCGCAAAGTCGAATCCATCGAAATGAGCGCGCATTTCGCGGCCGCTCGTAGCGTGGTCGACGGTCGGATGATCCGGTCGATGATGGGCTTGCCGTATTTCACCTCGCCCATTTGGAAGTAGGGCGTCTCGCGCGTGGCTTCGATGAAATTCCCTGCCGAATACACCTGGAAGAGCCGCATGCTGTCGTCTTGGATCTGCCCGCCCAGGATGAAGGAGACGTTGAATTCAGCGCCCTGTGTCTTGAGCGCAGCCCCGTCGAGGCGGTAGATCTCGCGGATCGCGCTTCCCGTCAGACGGGCCGCCCCATGCATGTCGGGAACCGTCAAAACGCTTTCCTTGGCGCCGGTACCCGTGTCGACGCCCTTGTCCAGAAGCGTCACGATCGATTGGGTCAAGGCGAGATTTCCCGCACTCAGCATGACAATCACTCGGTCGCCCGGCTGCCAAACGGTCATCTTGCGAAAGCTCGCGATATTGTCGACACCCGCATGGGTGCGCGAATCGGCCGCGAACACGAGGCCCTTGTCCAGTTGAATGGCAACACAGTAAGTCATTGAAAAACGGCCCCTAAATCCATCAAGGTCAAATTCTTGGCGAGCGATCCTAGTGTGCGCCCAGGCCAATGGCAAACGCAGTTAATACAACAGGCGGAGGTTCACCCGGGGCGCATGAAGTCCCGCGCGATCGCACTTCCGAGTTCGACGTTGTGGTCGATGGTCTCGGTAAGGTACTCGTGAAGACCCTGTTCGAATATCGCCTCCATTTTCCCATAACGCAGGCGCGAGCACATGCTTGCCGCGAACCTCGTCGACTGGTAGTCGCGGCCGTATAGCGCGCGAAGATCGGTCAAGATGCGTTCGATCTCGATCATGCAGGCGAGGAGACTTCGCGGCATGTCCGGGCGCAGTATCAAAAGCTCCGCTACCCGCATGGGCGTGATGACGTCGCGGTAGATCTTGCGATAGGCCCGAAAGGCGCTCACCGAGCGTAAAATCGCGGTCCACTGATAATAATCGACGACACCACCCACGTCGGCGGGGCTCGGCAGCAGAACGTGGTACTTCACGTCGAGAATTCGCGCCGTCGCGTCGGCGCGCTCGAGGAAGCCACCCAATCGGACAAACCGATAGGGCTCGTCGCGCTGCATCGTGCCGGAGGTGACGCCCCGGAATAAGTGGCTCCGCTCCTTGACCCAATCGAAATATTCCCGCGCGCCGCGCGCTTTAAGCGCAGCGGAATCGAGGCCGCGCGCCTCGATCCAGGTCGAATTCAGGCTTTCCCACATTTCACTGGTGATCTGGGCGCGCATGGCACGGGCGTTCTCGCGTGCGGCGTGAAGGGAGGAACGTATGCTCGATGGGTTCAGGGGGTCGAGGGCGAGAAAACCGATGACGCCCTCCGCATCGAAGCGCCCGCCGATGGCCTCATAGGCATCCTCGCAGCCGGCGATGATGATGGCTGATTCCCACTGCGTGTGTTGTTGCCGTTCATCGCCCGGCAGAAGCGACATGCGGTAAGCGACGTCGAGAATGCGCGCCACGTTTTCGGCCCGCTCCATGTAGCGCGCCATCCAGTAAAGATTGTCGGCGGCACGGCTGAGCATGGCGCCTAGTCCTGGTGTGCGCCGGCGGCGTCCTGAGCGTCGCCGCCTTCGAGCACCCAGGTGTCCTTGGTGCCGCCGCCCTGGCTCGAATTGACCACGAGCGAGCCCTCGCGAAGTGCGACGCGGGTGAGCCCACCGGGTACGACCGTGATCTCGCGTCCGCAAAGGACGAATGGCCTGAGATCGACGTGGCGTGGCGCCAAGCCGCTTTCGCAGAACGTAGGGCAGGTCGAGAGTGCAAGGGTCGGTTGCGCGATGAACTGGGATGGATCGCTCAGGATACGCGCGCGATAGGTCTCGATCTCTCCCTTCGAGGCGCGCGGGCCGATCAGCATGCCGTAGCCGCCCGAACCATGCACCTCCTTGACCACAAGCTCGTCGAGATGATCGAGCGCGTAGGCAAGGCCGTCAGGATCGCGCAGGCGCCAGGTCGGGACGTTGTCGAGAATGGGGTCCTCCCCGAGGTAGAAGCGCACAATCTCGGGTACATAGGCGTAGATTGCCTTGTCGTCGGCGATGCCGGCACCGACCGCATTGGCAAGCGTCACGTTTCCCGCCTTATACGCCGCGAATAGGCCGACGCAGCCTAGCACCGACTCCGGATTGAATACGGCGGGGTCGAGAAAAGCGTCATCGACCCGCCGGTAAATCACGTCCACGCGCTGCAGCCCTGCGGCCGTGCGCATATAGACCTTGGCATCCTTGACGAGAAGGTCCTGACCCTCGACGAGCTCGATGCCCATCTGCTCGGCAAGGAAGACGTGCTCGAAATAGGCGCTGTTATAGGCACCCGGCGTCAAAAGCACGGCCGTCGGATCGTCGCCCGCCAACGCGGGTGCGACCGAACGAAGGGTCTTCAGGAGCTCGTCCGGGTAGTGGCCGACCGGCGCCACGCGGTGGCATGCAAAGAGTTCCGGGAAGAGGCGCATCATGACCTCCCGATCCTCAAGCATGTAGGAAACGCCTGACGGGGTCCTCAAATTGTCTTCCAGTACGTGAAACTCGCGCTCCCCGGTGCGCACCACGTCGATACCGGCGATGTGGGTATATACGCCGTGCGGGAGGCTCACCCCCTCCATTTCCGACCGGTACTGGGCATTGCTCAAAACGAGGTCGCTCGGGATCTTACCCGCGTGGAGA
>Ga0187765_10000160_pt1 | contig 23523 bp, 23 predicted proteins | sample 0216_QUI02_MP05__3_FD_133018 | JGI IMG/M metagenome (GOLD analysis project Ga0187765, IMG submission 133018) | Tropical peat soil microbial communities from peatlands in Department of Meta, Colombia - 0216_QUI02_MP05_10_MG | ecosystem: Environmental > Terrestrial > Soil > Wetlands > Peat ...
CGATCGCGGGGCTGGTGGGTTCGCAGCTCGATCCGCTCTACTCCATGACCAAAGGCGGCGTCACCGTCTTCACCAAGGCGACCGCTCTGGAATTCGCGCGCAAGGGGTACCGAGTGCGCGTCAACTCCATCCATCCCGGCGTGATCGAGACCGACATGGGCGCTCAGACCTTCGCGGCGCGCGCGCATAATCTCGGCACCAACGACGTGGAGGCGGCGCGGCGGCTATCGCTGGTGGCGCACCCCATCGGTCGTCTGGGCCGCGCCGAGGACATCGCCAAGGGGATCGTGTTCCTCGCATCCGACGACGCCGGCTTCATGACCGGTGCCGGCCTGGTGGTCGATGGCGGTTATACGGCGCAGTGATCATTCGGTGAGGCAGGGAGTCATTCCATGACGGTCAAGCTCGGCATGTTCATGATGCCGTTCCACCACCCCGACCGCGACTACGCGACAATCCTCGATGAGGATCGGGAAGCCGTGATGCTCGCCGACCGGCTCGGCTATGCCGAGTGCTACGTCGGCGAGCATTTCAGCTCCTGGAGCGAACGCATCACTTCGCCGCTGATCTTCCTCGCGAGCGTGGCGCCGCTCACCAAACAGATTCGCTTGGGCACCGGCGTCATCAACTTGCCGCAGCTACACCCCGCGACCGTCGCAGCACACGCCGCCATGTTCGATCAGCTCTGCGGCGGCCGCTTCATCATGGGCATCGGCCCCGGCGGACTCGTCAGCGACATCGAGATGTTCGGCGTGGAGCAAGCCGAGCTTCGCCCGCAGATGATGCTTGAGTCGATCGACATGGTGCTGAAGCTCTGGGCGCAAGACCCGCCCTACGACCTACGGGGGCGATTCTGGAATATATCGCTCAAGGAGAAGATTTGGCCTGATTTCAAGGTGGGTTGGCTGCCACGGCCTCTACAGCAGCCGCATCCGCCGATCGCGCTTTCCCTGGTGACGCCCAATTCTTCGAGCGCCGTCACTGCAGGCGAGCGCGGCTGGATTCCGATTTCTGGAAATTTCTTCCATCGCCGCTATCTGCGCGGCCATTGGGAGCGCTACGCCGAAGGTTGCGCCAAGGTGGGCCGACGCGCCGACCCCGCGATCTGGCGCGTGGCGCGTTGCATCCTCGTGACCGAAAACAATGGCGAGGCGGACGAGTATCTGAGCGATCCCGCAAGCGCGCTCGCCTACTACTATCGCTTCTTCCGTCACAGCATGAGTCAGGGCCGGCAAGCGCTGTTCATGATCAAACCCGATCTCGATATGCCCGACGAGGCCACGACCGTCGAGAAGATCATCCGCTCGCAGGTGATCGCGGGAAGCCCCGCGCGGGTCCTGGATCAGCTCGTGGCGCTGCGCGAGGAAACCGGGCCGTTCGGCACGCTGCTGATAACCGGGCATGACTGGGATCGCCCGGCGATGTGGCGCCGGTCGATGGAGTTGCTGGCGCAGGCGGTCATGCCGCGCTTTGCGCAGCACGCGGCGGCAGCGGATTAACCGTGTCGGGGCGAGGTTGAGCCCTCTCAGCCGCGTAATCTCGGCATCAGGATCAGGTCCCAGGGGCTGGCGCACTCGCCGTGGGGGACATGCACGAGTGCAGGGGCGCTCAACGCCAACGCCTTGCCGAGCGCGCGCTCCAACTCCTGCGGCGTCTCGGCGCGGAATGCCGCCACCCCGAAGCTTTCGGCGAGGCGCACGAAGTCGGGATTTGCGAGATCATTGGCGATCTGGCGATTGCCGTACTGCTCCTGCTGGATGCGGCGGACATTGCCGAAGCTCTGGTTGTCGAACACCACGACCACCAGCGCGATCTGGTGCTGCACGGCGGTTGCGAGCTCGCCCACCTGATAGAGGAAGCCGCCGTCGCCGCTGATCGCGACCACGGGAGTGTTGGGCTTTGCCGCCTTGACGCCGAGCGCTGCGCCGAAGCCCCACCCCAGATTGTCCTGGTATCCCGGCGAGATGAAGGTGCGAGGCTTCTCGACCGGGAAGACGAGGCGGCTCACGAAACCCACCTGCGTCACCTCATCGACGAAGATGCCGTCCGCGGGAAGTGCCGCTCGGATTGCCCGGAGATAGCTCACTTGCGGCTGCACCCGCTCCAGCTTGTCGGCGAGCCACGCGCGGTGCGGCGCCAGTTCCGCGTCGCGGGCGGCGCGCTTGCGATTGTGCGCGGGAATTCTGCGAGCAAGCGCGCGTAAGACGGGCGCCGCGTCGCCGATGATCGCGGCGTCGGGCTTGCGCAGCCGCTCCGGCTCCTCGGGATCGATATCGATCCGCACGACCTTGAGGTCGCGGTCGGTTCCCCAATGCATCTGCGGATAGACGAGCCGGGTGCCGATGCCCAGCACGACATCGCATTGCTTCCAGAGCCGGTGGCCGATCGGCAGCGGGATGCTGAGGCGATGGCTGCTCGGCACGACCCCGCGTCCCCGGCGATAGGATAGCACGGGCGCCTCCAGCAGTTCCGCGACCGCGATCACCTCGGCACTGGCATCGAGAGCGCCGCCTCCGACCACGATCATCGGATGCTCGGCGGCACCCAGGATGCGCGCGGCTGCCTCGATGGCGTCCTCGTCGACGGGCGGCGGCTCGATCGACGCCGGTGTGGGCGTCGGCGGCACCTCGGCACGCCGTCCCCAGACATCGATCGCGCATTCGAGCATGGCCGGGCCGGGCCGTCCCGAGCGCGCGGCCTGAAGCGCGTCGCGTATCAGTGCCGATGCCTCGAAAGGCGCGCGAATGCGGGCAGCGAATTTCGTGATGTGCCGCGCGAGGCCGAGTTGGTCGCGGATCTCGTGCAGATGACCGTGGCCGCGATCGATTTCGCTTTGCGGAATCTGCCCCGCGAGAGCCAGCACCGGCGCGTTCATGCCGCTCGCCGTGAGCAGTGCCGCACCCGCATTGAGGAAGCCCGGTCCCGGCACCACCGTGAACGCTTGTGGCCGGCCGGTCGCCAGGGCGGCGCCCAACGCCATATAGGCGGCGCTTTGCTCGTGCCGCGTATGGATGGTGCGCAGCCGGTTGCGCGCAACGTAGAGCGCGTCGAACAGCGCGTCGAGATGCAGACCTGGAAGCCCGTAGACAGTGTCGATGCCGTGGGCGATGAGCGCCTCGACCGCCGCTTCCGCCGTGCTCAGCTTGGCCATGCCCCAATCTCCGATCGTTGCGGCCGCGAGCTTAAGCCGTGCGGCCTTGGTGAGGCTAGGCCATGTTTGGCGGCAATGTTAAAAAGCTCTCGCAGCCATGAAAATTACTTTGGTCAACCACGCCTGCTGCAAAGTCGAAACATCGGCGGGCGCGCTGCTGTGCGATCCATGGATCGAAGGGCCGGCCTTCAATCTCGGCTGGGACTTGCTGATCCCGACACCGCTCGAGTTCGACGCGATCATGGCTGGTGTGCGCTGGCTCTGGCTCTCGCACGAGCACCCCGACCACTTCTCGGTGCCGTTTCTCAATCGCATCGCCGGGACGCAGCGCGGCGCCGTCACCATCCTCTTCCAGCGCACAAGGGACCAGCGCGTGACACGCTTCTGCCGATCGCTCGGCCTGGAGGTGCGGGAGCTAGAGGACGGCCGTGCAACATCGCTCACCGGTAGCGTCAGTGTGCTCTGCCGTTCCTTCGATCTCTATGACTCCTGGCTCGCACTTAGCGACGGCGGCGAGACGATCCTCAACATGAACGATTGCCCGATGGCTGAGCGTCATGATCTCGCGCGCGTGCGGCGGCTGGTGCCAAGCCCCGCGGTGCTGCTCTCGCAGTTTGGTTATGCCGCCTGGAAGGGAGGGCGCGACAATCGCGACTACCGGCTTCTGGCGGGCCGGCAGAAGCTCGAGATTCTGGCGGCGCAAATCCGCGCGTTGAGACCACGCGCCGTGATCCCGTTCGCGAGCCTGATCTATTTTTCGAATATGGAAAACAGCTACATGAACGACGCGCTCAACACGCCCGAGGACGCGGCACGCGCCATTGCGGCGGCGGGAGCCGAGCCCGTGATCCTTTATCCCGGCGATGCCTGGAATGTCGTGGGACGCTGGAACAATGGGGAGGCGCTTGAACGCTATCGCGAACGCTACGCCGCACTCCCGTCGTTGCCGCTGCGCGGGCCAGGCCCCTCGTGCTCTCTCGACGAGCTGAACGCGGCATTTCGCGAGTACGTTGAGCGTATCTTCGCCAAGAATTCGCGCTGGCTGATTTGGATCGCAAGCCGATTGCCGGCTCTGCGTGCGTTCCAGCCGGTCGTGGTCAACCTCCCCGACATCGACACCGCCCTATCCGTTTCCCTGTTCGACGGCCTTGCTCCACATGACGTGACTGCGCGCCCCGCCGACGTCAGCATGCATTCCTCGTCGCTGCTGTTTCTCTTCAAGAATGAATTCGGCTTCGACACCCTGACGGTGAATGGCCGGTTCGAGGCGAATTCCGATGGGTTCGCGCGCATGAGCCGCTGCTTCGGCATCGGCTCGCTCAATGCCATGGGATTGTCGGTCTCGCCGCGCCTGCTGCTGCGGCCTCGCGTCGTGGTGATGCGCTTGCGGCGCCTGCGCCATGTGGTGGCGGAGCTCGCCCGGCGCGATCGTGCCGGGACTATCCGTTGAGGCGGTAATCGGCCTCCAGCGTGGGAGCGCCTTCGGCGACGACGCGTCCCTCTTGTATCAGCTCCAGCAGGTGCGCCAGCACCGAGCGGGCGGCGGCCGGCTTGAGCCTCGGCGCCAATCCCACATAGACCGCGTCCACGATCGCGGGAATAGTGCGATCGCCGGAGGCGAGGCGCGCCAGGATCGCGGCTTCCCGCTCGCGCCGGTGCTCGATGAACGCCCGGACGAAAGGACGCGGGTCCTCGATTGGCCCGCCATGGGTTGGCCGATAGAGCCGATCATCGCGTCGCAGCAGCTTCTCGAGCGAGCGCATATACTCGCCCATATTGCCGTCCGGCGGCACGATCACGCTGGTGGACCAGCCCATGACGTGATCGCCCGAGAACAGCATTTGCTCCTCGGCAAGCGCGAAGCAGAGATGGTTCGAGGTGTGGCCGGGAGTGTGGACCGCCCTGAAGTGCCAGCCCGGTCCCGCGATCTCGTCGCCGTCGCGCAGTACCTGATCGGGCACGAATTCGCGGTCGCCACCTTCCTCGACTGCCGGACCTTCGGCTGCGTGATGCGGCCCGAATCCCGCGGTGGGCGCGCCGGTCAAGCGCTTGACCGCGGCCGCCGCGGGCGAATGATCGCGGTGCGTGTGAGTCACCAGGATGCGCTCGATCGTCTCGCCGCGAAGTGCGTTGAGCAGAGCTTCCACGTGCTCCGGGAGGTCCGGGCCGGGATCGATCACCGCGACGCGGCCGCGTCCCACCACATAGGTTCCGGTTCCGTGCAAGGTGAAGTGGCTGGGGTTGTGCGCGACGATGCGCCGGATCAGCGGCGTTATCGTCTCCAGCGCGCCGTAAGGCGGTTTCTCCTCCAGGCGGAACGGGATCGTTACCAAGCGCTTGCCCTCACGCGCGCTGCACTTTGCTGGTCGATAGCTCGGTCAGGCCATAGTCCGCCTCGGCGGGGATTCTCAAAACCTGACCCGACGGCGTATCCACGATTTCCGGCGAGACCGTGACGATGCGCGCATGACGCGCGGTCTCGATCGCCTCGGCGACGGTGCGGGAGCGGCCGAGCTTCGCCAAGTTCATGCGCGTCGCGAACACCAGTTTGAGCTTGCGCTGATCGCCGGCCTCGATCGCGGATGCGGGGGTGATCCAGCGCGCGTCGACGGCCTCGCGTCCGTCATGGATCGCTGCCTGATCCGGGGGCGCGGGCGCCAGCAGAAATTGGGTGTCATAGCGCTTTGGGCTGAATTTTGGCGTGATCCAATGGGCGAATGGCACCAGCAAGTCGGTTGCAAGCTCGAGACCGGCGTTGGTCACGAAGGTTGCGAAATTCTTGCTGTCGTGCCGTCCGACGAGATCGCGGAGCGCGGTCGCCGAAAGCATCGCTCCGCTTGGCTTTGCGCGCGCCAGAAGCACGCCCCCTTCCTCGAAAGTCTCGCGGATCGCTGCAATGCGATAGGCGAGGACTTCGTCCGCCAAGCCGTCGGGACTGGCGGCGGCCGTGATCAGCGCGCGGTCGGCGGTCTCGACTTTGCCGCCGGGAAACACGCACGCGCCTGCCGCGAATCCCGAGGCGTCGTGGCGCACAATCATCAGCACTTCGATCCCCTGGGGTCCGTCGCGCGCGATCAGCAGCGTCGCAGCGGGAATAGGGGTAACAGGGGTTTTTGCCTCGGCGCGTTCGGACATGGGAGGTTCCGGCTGGGTATAGTCCCTTATAGGCCATGAAAGCCGGGCGCAGAAGCCTTGGTTTGATCGCCCCTCCCGCCGCGCGGTACAACAATGCTTCCCAGACGAGGAGACCCGGAAATGACTGCTCCCTTCGATCTCACTGTCATCCGCTATGCCACCAATCCGCGCCGGCGGCGGATCGATCACCTCTACCAGTTGCCGCCGGGCGATCCGCACGATGCGCCGATGCCCATCGATTTCTTTGTCTGGATTGCGCGCAACGACAAGCGAACCGTCCTGATCGACAGCGGCGCCGATGCGGCGATCTGCGCCGCGCGCGGCCACGACTTCCTGCGCTGCCCCACGGAAGGATTGAAGGCGGTCGGGATCGATCCGGGCGATGTCACCGACGTCATCACGACCCATCTCCACTGGGATCACGCCGGCAATTTCGACAAGTTTCCCAATGCGCGCTTTCATGTGCAGCGCACCGAGATGATCCACGCCACGGGCCCGTGCATGGGAAATGCCTTCCTGCGCCGCCCCTACGATATCGAACAGGTCTGCGCGCTCCTGCGTGGCGTTTATGGCGGCCGCGTCGCCTTCCACGAGGGCGAGGACGAAGTGACGCCCGGCCTCGCCATCCGCCACGTGGGTGGCCACACGCCGGGGCTGCAAATCGCTCAGGTGGCAACGCGCCGAGGGAACGTGGTCGTGGCCTCGGACGCGCTGCATTTCTTCGAGAACAAGGAGACCAACAATCCCTTCCCGGTGCTGGTCGATATACCCGCGTACATGGCGGGCTGGCAGGTGCTGGATCGATTGGCGGAAACTCCCGATCACATCATCCCCGGCCACGACCCAAGCGTGCTCGCCCGATATCCCGCCGTGAGCCCGGCCCTGCAGGGGATCGCGGCAAAGCTCGACGTGATGCCGAAAATGGCGCGGTAGTTTTTTGGTTCGCGCGGGTAGCCGCCACTCCAACCCTACTCGCGCGAGCCGGGTTGGTGGGCGACGGGCCGCGCGAGGATGATCAAACCTCCAGCGCCATGCCGTCGCGCTGCGGATCGGCGCCGCCGGACCATTTTCCGTCGGCGATCCTGATGGCATGGAGACCCGCGAAAGCGTAGCTCTGATAGGAGCGCTGCACGCGGTAGCCCATGGCCTCCACTTCGTCGGTGACGAAGCGCGGAATGCGGTTCGAGACATCGATCGCGTCCGAAGTAACGGAGATGCGAGGAACCGATACCGCCTCCAAAGTCGACATCTCGAAGTCGAGGACATTGACGATGCCCTGCATGACCGAGCCGCTGATGTAGGTGCCTCCGGGTGCCCCGATGACGAGACAGGGCGTCTCGTCCTTGAAGACGATCGAGGGCGACATCGAAGTAAACCGCGCCTTCCCGGGCGCGATTGATCCCGCGCGTCCCGGACGCGGATCGAACACGGCCATGCAGCCGTTGTACATAAACCCGAGTCCCTCGGTGATGACGCCGGAAACCGCGCCCAGGGAGTGCGTCATCGAGACCGCATTGCCATCGGCATCGATGACGGAGATCTGCGTTGTGCCGTGCTTTTCCTTGAGGCCCAGGCGCTCCACATGGGCGCGCTCGCCGGCTTCGATCTTGGCCGCCAGCTCGCGCGCATAGGATTTCGCCAGCAGGTGATCCAGCGGCACCTCCACGAAGAGCGGATCGCCGACGTAGCGGTCCTTGTCGATGGTGGCGTATTTCATCGCTTCCGCCAGCGCGCGGATGAATGCCGGACTGTTGTGACCGAGCCGCCGAAGGTCGAAATTCTCGAGGATCTGCAGCATTTCGATCACGAGCGTGCCGCCGGCAGGCGGCGGCGCCGAGGCGATGCGGTAGCCGCGATAGTTCCCCCAGACCGGTGCGGCGCGCGTGGTCTTGTAATTGCGCAGGTCGTCGAGCGAGACGCGTCCGCCATGCGCCTTCATGTCCGTCGCGATCTCTTCCGCCATGGCACCGCGATAGAAGACAGCGGCGCCCTCGCGCGCGATCCGCTCCAGGCTCCGCGCCATATCTTCATTGACGATGCGGTCACCCATCCCCTTCAACGTGCCATCGGGATGGAAATAGATGCGCCGCCCGCTCGGCGTCGAGCGCAGCTTGTCCACGAGATCGACCCGGCCCATCCGAGATTCCTTCTGCGTCCACATGGTGTAGACGTGTGGACGCACCACGAAGCCCTCCCGCGCGGTCGCAATCGCCGGCGCGATCACGTCCAGCCACTCCATGGTGCCGAATTCCGCGAGTGCCTCCTCATAGCCCCGGAGACTGCCCGGCACGGCGATCGATTCGTAACCGACGTCGTTGACGCGGTCCTTCAGGATGAAGCCGAAACCGTCGCGCGTCTCGCCTTCGATCAGGTGCTGCCACATTTCGGGCGTGGCGCTCGCGGGACAGCGCGTGTGGAAATCGAGGTGCAGATGCACACCCCGCTTCGGCATGAATATCTGCATGACACCGAAGCCCGCGATGCCCGTCATCTGTGGGTCGACCACGCCCTGCATGAAGGCGCAGGCGATGGCAGCGTCGATCGCGTTGCCGCCGCGCTTCAGGGCAAGCGCGCCGGCTTCCACGGCTTCGGGTTGAGGCGCTACGATCATGCCGCGCATGGGTTCCTCCATTTGTGGAACGAAGCCATGCTAGCATGAGGCGCAGCGACCGAGAGCGGAGATTGCCATGGCGATAGGCACCACCAGTCAAACCCTCAAGCAGGCGCTCGCCGAGCGCCGCGCGTTGCTGGCGCCAGGAGCCGGAAACGCGCTGACGGCGCGGATCATCGAGGATCTGGGATTCGAGGTGATCTACCTGACCGGCGCCGGCCTCGCCAATTTCGGCCTGGGCGTTCCCGATATCGGGCTTGTCACCTTGAGCGAATTGGCGGGGGTGACCTCGGCAATCGCCGATGTCACGAGCTTGCCGCTGATCGTCGATGCCGACACCGGCTTCGGCAACGCGCTCAACATGGTGCGCACGGTACGCACGCTGGAGCGCGCCGGGGCTGCGGCGATCCAGATCGAGGACCAGGTATTTCCCAAGCGCTGCGGCCATTTTGCCGGGAAGGAAGTGATACCCGCTCGCGATATGGTGCAGAAAATCAAGGCCGCCGCCGATGCGCGCCGCTCGGCGGAACTATTGCTGATCGCGCGCACCGATGCGCGAGCTATCGAGGGCTTGGACAGCGCGATCGAGCGCGCCGGCCGCTACGCCGAGGCCGGGGCCGATCTCACTTTCGTGGAGGCGCCGACCAGCGTCGAGGAGCTGGCGGCGATCCCGCGCCGGCTCGCCCTGCCGCAAGTCGCGAACATGGTGATCGGCGGCAAGACCCCGCTCACCAGCCAGCGCGAGCTCGCGGCGATGGGCTTCAGCCTCGTGATCTACGCGGGTGCTGCGATGCAGGCGGCCATGCTCGCGATGCGCGAAGTGCTGGGTGCGCTCAAGAGCGACGGCAGCATCGATCGTGTCTCCAATCGCCTCATGAGCTTCGCCGAGCGCCAGCGCCTCGTGGGCAAGGACGAGTGGGATGCGTTGGAGGCGCGCTACCGCGACAAGTAGCGCCTAAACCCACGGCGTCTCGACGCCGAGCCTCCGCTCGAAGCCCTCGATATCCGCCCGATGGCTCAGCGTGAAATCCAGTTCGTCGATGCCGCGCAGCAGCAAATCGCGACGGAAGCTGTCGATCTCGAAGCGGTAAGTCGCGCCATCCGGTCCAGTGACCTGCTGCTGCGCCAGATCGACCACCACGTGCGCGCCGGGCTCGGCCTCGATCGCGGTTCTGAGCGCCGCCACCTGCTCTGTCGGCAACACGATCGGCAGGAAGCCGTTCTTGAAGCTGTTGCCGTAGAAGATATCGCCGAAACTCGGCGCGATCACCGCGCGGAAGCCATGATCCCAGAGTGCATAGACCGCGTGCTCCCGCGAGGAGCCGCAACCGAAATTGCGCTCGGCCACCAGCACGCGGGCGCCGCGATAGGCCGGCTGGTTCAGCACGAACGTCGCACGCTCGCGCCCGGTCTCGTCGTAGCGGAGATCGTGGAAGAGATATTGGCCGAAGCCGTCCTTGCGCGACTTCCTGAGAAAGCGCGCGGGGATGATCTGGTCGGTGTCCACGTTGGGCACCGGCATTGGAGCCGCGATCACATCAAGGCGCGCGAACGGTTCCATGCGTTGCTCCTCAGTGGCTCAGCAAGGCGCGGACGTCGGTGAAGTGGCCGGTGACCGCCGCGGCCGCCGCCATGGTCGGGCTCACCAGATGCGTGCGCGCACCGCGCCCTTGGCGTCCCTGGAAATTCCGGTTCGAGGTGGAGGCGCAGCGCTGGCCCGCGTCCACGAGATCACCGTTCATGCCGACGCACATGGAGCAGCCGGCCTCGCGCCATTCGAAGCCTGCGTCTTTGAATATGCGGTCGAGCCCTTCCGCCTCGGCTTCGCGTTTCACCAGGCCCGAGCCCGGCACCACCATGGCCTGCACCGAGGCCGCGACCTTGCGCCCCTTCACGATCCCGGCTGCGAGCCGCAAATCCTCGATCCGGCTGTTGGTGCAGGAGCCGATGAAGACGCGATCGACGAGAACCGTGTCGAGGGCGGTTCCGGGCTTCAAACCCATGTAGTCAAGCGCCTTCACCATCGCCGCGCGCTTCTCGGCGTCGGGGTGAGCGGCGGGATCGGGAATGCGGCCGGTGATCGCCACGGCATCCTCGGGGCTGGTGCCCCACGTCACCATGGGCATGATTGCGGCGGCATCAAGCGTCACTTCGCGATCGAACCGCGCGCCTGGGTCGCTCGGCAGCGCGCGCCAGAGCTTAACCGCTGCTTCCCAATGGGCGCCTTTGGGCGCGTAGGGCCGGCCCTCCATGTAAGCGATCGTCGTGTCGTCGGGCGCGACCATGCCGGCGCGCGCGCTCGCCTCCACCGACATATTGCAGACCGTGAGGCGGCCCTCGACCGAGAGCCCGCGGATCGCGCTGCCGGCGTACTCGATCACGTGGCCGACCGCGCCCGCCGCGCTGATCTTGGCGATGATGGCGAGGATCACATCCTTGGCGGTGACGCCGGGGCCGAGGTTTCCCTCGACCGAGATGCGCATGGTCTTGGGCTTTTTCTGCCAGAGCGTTTGCGTCGCGAGCACATGGCCCACTTCCGATGCCCCGATGCCGAAGGCGAGGGCGCCCATCGCGCCGTGGGTCGAGGTATGGCTGTCCCCGGCGACGAGGGTCATGCCGGGTTGGCTCAACCCCTGCTCGGGGCCGACCACGTGGATGATGCCTTGGCGCGGGTCGTCGAGGCCGAACACCGTTACCTGATGCGCAACCGCGTTCTTGGTGATCGCCTCCACCATCAGCCGCGCGTCGGGATCGGTCACTGCCGCGATGTCGCGGCTGGTGGTGGAAACATAGTGGTCGGGGGTACCGAAGGTGCGGTCCGGGCGCCGCACGCGCAAATTGCGCTCGCCCAGCAGCTCGAAGGCGCGTCGCGAGCCGTCGTGGATCAGGTGGCGATCGATGTAGAGCAGCGCCTGGCCATCGTCGCGCTGAACCACGGCGTGGCGGCCCCAGATTTTCTCGAACATCGTGCGCGGCGTGGCGGCGGTCATCGCGGAATTGCTCCAGGCAATCGAGAGTGTCGATTTAAGCACCGCCGGCCGTGCCCGCGCAATCGACGTGCCCCAACCCTCGCTTCAGGCTATTGTGCGGCAAGAGGGATCGGCGGCGGCGGGTTTATCTCCGGATGCGTGCGGGCGTCGTTATCGCGATTTGGCTTTTGGCGAGCGCCGTGCTCGCGGTGGCCCCCGCGCGCGCGCTCGATCAGGTGGAAAGCCGCGAGCTTCAGGCGCTGATCGCCGCCGGAGTGAAGGCGCAGACGATTCAGCTCAACGATGCCGCGATCCAGTACTATCGGCGCCCCGAGGGCCGGGCCGGATCGCACGAGTTTCTGGTGATCAGCCGAGGCGACCACACGCCGGTCAAGCTTGCCGCGCAGCGCTTCGTCATGAAGAGCCTTCAGGTCGGCGGCGCCAACTCGCCCAGTGCGATCTATGTGGGCTACAGCGGCGGCGAACATTGCTGCTATACCGCCTACCTCATCTGGATCGAGCGCGAGCTTCGCATCGAGGCCATCGACCTCGCGGACTCCGACCTCACGATCGAGGCGGGCAAGGGTGGCATGCGGCTTCGCTTCCGCGACATGGCCTTCGCCTCCTGGAATGCGTCGTTCGAGAAGAGCCCCGCGCCGACGGTCCTCCTTAAATACGATCGGGAGACGCGCAACTACGAGGCGGACGCGGAGGACATGCGCGCGGTCGCACCGGACGCGGCGGCACTCACGCAAAAGGCCGAAGCGATCCGCAAGACCTATGAGGCGCTGCCGGAGGGTCAATTGGATCCGAGCCTTTGGACCGCAATGCTCGACCTCATCTATTCCGGCAACTCGGATGCGGCGCGCACGCTGCTCGACGACGCGTGGCCGCCCAATCGTCCGGGCGAGGATGCGTTCCTGACCGACTTCAGCAAGCAACTCTGGCAAGGCGCGATCTGGCGCAAATACGAACTCGGCTCGGCACTCAATGCCGAGGCGGCATTTCCCCGCATCGGCGCCAAGCGCTGAGGCGAATTCGAGACAAAATCGAGGACGGCACGAAGACATGAGTGAAACCGAAGCAACGCTGCCCCTGGCCGGCCTCCGAGTGGCCGAATTCTCTCACGCGATCATGGGCCCCTCCGCCGGCATGGTGCTGGCCGATTTGGGCGCCGAGGTGATCAAAGTCGAGCCCGCGCCCGACGGCGACCGGACGCGGCGCCTGACCGGTTCAGGCGTGGGTTTCTTCGGCTTCTACAATCGAAACAAAAAGAGCCTCGCAATCGACCTCAAATCGCCCAAGGCGCGGCCGGTGATCGAGGCGCTGATCAAGCGCAGCGATGTGCTGATCGAGAACTTCGCGGTCGGGACCATGGACCGCCTAGGGCTCGGCTATGAGGCGGTATCGGCGATCAACCCGCGCCTCGTCTACGCGGCCCTCAAGGGTTTCCTCAGCGGGCCTTACGAGACGCGCCGCGCTCTCGACGAGGTCGCGCAGATGATGAGCGGCCTTGCCTACATGACGGGGCCGCCGGGACAGCCGCTGCGCGCGGGCGCATCGGTGATCGACGTCATGGGCGGTTTCGGCGCGGTGATCGGCATACTCGCCTCGCTCCGCGAGCGCGACCGCACCGGCAAGGGCGGGCGCGTGACCTCGGGCCTGTTCGAAGCGGCGGCGTTCCTGATGGGCCAGCACATGGTGAACGCGCTCTATCTGCCGCTGCCGCTGGCGCCGATGTCGGTGCGCAACAGCGCCTGGGGCGTCTACGACATCTTCACGAGCCGCGAGGGCAAGCAAATCTTCATCGGCATCGTGACGGAGACGCAATGGCGGCGGTTCTGCGCGGTATTCGGGCGCGAGGACTTGCTCGCGGAAAAAGATTTCGCCGACAATACCCGCCGCGTCGCGGCGCGGCCGCGCCTGGTGCCGCTGCTCACGGAGTTCTTCCGGGAATTTCCGGCCGAGACCTTGATCGCCAAGAGCGAGGAAGCCGAGCTCGCCTTCGCGCCGGTCAACCAACCGACCGATTTGTTCGACGATCCGCATCTCAATGCCGGCGGCAATTTGCGCGAGACCAAGCTTCCCGACGGCAAGCTGGTGAAGGTGCCGCGCTTGCCGATCGAGATCGACGGCGCGGCCTTCTCCGTCCGCCAAGACCCGCCGCAAGCGGGCGCCAACAGCCGCGAGGTGCTGCGCGACCTCGGCTTCAACGACGGTGCCATCGAGACGATGCTCCGCGAGGGGATCGTGAGCGGGGTGGGGTGAGAAGCCCTTGCATCACGGCTAGATCCTCCAAGCAGGATTCTGTATCCTTCTAAATACGATGCGAGTCGCGCTGAGCGGGTCACGGGGGACGAGATGAGCGTCAGAGTCCTTAGTCGGAGGCTGTCTTCGCATTTAGTCAACATGGCAGGCCAAGACAACTTGGCCTTCATGCGCGGGCTTGAAAGCAAGTCTATGCGATTGATCGTGACTTCGCCGCCCTACAACATCGGAAAACCATATGAGGCACGCTCATCGCTAGACTCTTATGTGAATTCGCAGGCTCGGGTCATTGCCGAGTGCGTCCGGCTGCTTCGTCCCAATGGCTCACTCTGTTGGCAGATTGGTAATCACGTCCAGACCGGCGAGATTTTCCCGCTCGACATCGTACTGTATCCGATCTTCCGGAAACACGGTCTCAGACTGCGCAATCGGATTGTGTGGCACTTCGAGCATGGGCTGCATTGCTCAAAACGACTCTCAGGGCGCTACGAGACAATCATGTGGTTCACCAAGGGCGACGATTATGTTTTCAACCTGGATGCGATCCGCGTTGCGTCAAAGTACCCCGGCAAAAAACACTACAAGGGGCCGAAAATTGGCCAACTCTCATGCAATCCGCTCGGTAAGAATCCCGGCGATGTCTGGATTTTCCCGAACGTCAAGAACAACCACGTCGAAAAGACTCTGCATCCCTGCCAATTCCCCGTCGAATTGGTGGAACGCCTTGTCCTGGCTCTCACCGAGCCAGGCGACGCTGTGTTCGACCCATATATGGGCGTTGGATCGGCGGTTGTCGCGGCAGCGAAGCACGGTCGAATCGGTTACGGTTGCGACATCGTGCAGGAGTATGTGGATATCGCTTGGCGGCGGATCGCTGAGCTTCGGACCGGCACACTGCGAACGCGGCCGATGAACAAGCCCGTCTACGACCCGGCGAAGCCGTATGGCGGGGATGAAGAACCGGAAGCGAAAAGCAGGGAACCGAGAACTGGAGAATATCCCACGGCTACGCGAGTGTAATGAGTCGCCCATCGAAAAGTTGCAAATCGTTCAGCTAGCGTACACTATTTGTACAGGGCATCATCAGCCGTGGGGAACTCGATGGCCATCGCGTTAGCGACACCAGAAAAGAGGCTGTTTGTCTCCCTGATCACTCGTGACATCACCCTGGCCGATGCGATCCTCGATCTCGTCGACAATTCGATTAACGCAGCAATGGTAGGAGTTGCCAACCCACTTGATTCAGCGGAGGCGTTCTACAAGCTGCTGAAAAGGACCAAATCAAAGGTTGGGACTCAAATAGAAGTCAAGGTCGCTGACGATTGCGTAACCGTAATCGACAATGCGGGCGGAATTGATCTGAAGTCGGCCGAGGACGGCATCTTTCACTTCGGCGCCCGTGAGGATGCGCATGCGGGCAAAGACCGCTTAAGTGTCTTTGGGATTGGCATGAAGCGGGCGATGTTCAAGATGGGCAATCGCATCGAAATGGAGTCTGATCATCCCAAGGGTGGTTTCTCCCTCGATTTGAATGTTGAGAGGTGGCAGGAACTGGCGCAAGAGCAGTGGAGCTTTCCAATCAAGGAGCGGCCCAAGTTTCGGGGAGATAATCCAGGCACTAGCGTCAAGATAAGTCGCCTACATCACGATGTTCGCAAGCGCATTTCAGATCCGTCGTTCTTGGTCCAACTTCGGGAGAAGATGGCGAAGACGTATGCCTATTTCCTTGATCGCTTAGTGAAAATCACGCTGAACAACAAAGAGGTTAAACCCATAATTTTCGATATTGGTGAAAACCACAATCATCAGAACTATCAGTTTGAAAATGTTGGTTACAGCATTACTGCGGGAATCGCACTCACATCGGAACACTCCACACATACTCATGAGTCCGCTGGGTGGTTCGTATTTTGTAACGGTCGAGCTGTCCTCTATGCAGATAAATCAGGGTCGACCGGCTGGGGTGGATTGCTGCCCGTCTTTCAGCCGAAGCATCGGCCATTTCTTGGACTCGTCTTCTTCTACTCGTCCTCGCCTGAGAGTTTGCCATGGAATACAACCAAAGACTCCATCAACGAGGAAAGCTCGGTGTGGCAGGCAGCAAAGCTAAACATGGCTGCGCTTGCCCGCCCGATCGTTAACCTCCTGGATCGGCGTTACAACGATTCGGATACTGACAAGAGGGACATTGTCGCGTTGGCAGGTTCGAAAACCAGCTCACTCGATTCCACTGTTGCAGCCCCAAGCAAGTTCTCCCTGCCAAGAGCGAAGAAATCCTCGGCAACTCGCGTGCAGTACGATGCAATGCCCGCAGAGCTGGACAAGATTAGGAAGCACCTCGGCAGGTCGTCTTTGTCAGCCTCCGCCATCGGCAGAACGACGTTCGAGTACTACTTGAAGAATGAGGTTGGGACTAAATGAGTCGCTCGTCCGCAGCTCTTGTTGCGTATGATCTACGACCAGTCAAACAAACTGAGCGCCGGATCATCGTAGATCTTCTCCGAACCGCGCGTGGCTCGGGAATAGATGTCACGCCTTACACTTACATAGGGATGGGTGGCCCCCGCTTTTACGATTTCGAGATGCTCCATAAGTACCTCGGAATTCGCTCGATGATAAGTCTGGAGCAAGACACACAAATGATCCAGAGATGTAAATTCAACAAGCCTTTCGGCTTTATTAGGTTATTGTCAAAGGATGCAGCAGAATTCATTGATGAATATGAGTTCAATCGACCAGTGGTGATTTGGTTAGATTACGACTGGGGCCTCAGCAGAATTATAAAGTCAGATATCTTTGCGCTGGCAGCGAAATTGCCAATGCACAGTTTCCTCTTTGTGACGATCCGCGCCGAGCTTCCTGGCCCACGGGCGCACACGCCAGTAGAGGCCAAGATCGAATTTCTACGAGAGGAACTCGGCGAATTGGCGCTCCCGTGCGGCCCATCGGATGTCGGCCGCGACGGATATCCCAAATACGTCGAACGGGTTCTCACTGCGACTTTCAAATCTGCATTTTCGGGCGCGGCCTTTGGGACGTTCTTTCCGCTGCTGCGTGTCCTCTATCGAGATACAACGTGGATGGCGACTGTCGGCGGAGTACTCAGCGATCGGAGGATTGGAAACAAGCTTCTTCGCAACGCTCGGTTTGAATTTCCATTTCTTTTTCCAACTCAAGATGGGCCATTCGAACTAGCAGATCTAAACTTTACGTCGCGCGAAAGGGTTCTCTTGGACCATGCCGTTACCTGCAAGTCGGAGAGAAAAATAGACACCAAGAAACTGCGCAAACTCGGATTCGATCAGGAGCAAGTGGATGTCTACCGGAATGTGGTTCGCTTTATGCCAAAGTATGTTGAGACATTCATGTGAATATGGATGCGGCAACCCACCCTAGGTTGACTCACCCCTTCCCCGGCGTTAGTGCAAACGCCTGCTCGACGTAGCGCAAAATCTGCTCGACGCAGGCCTCCAGGGATGCGGCGCTGGTGTCCACGATCAGCTCGGGATGCTCGGGCGGCTCATAGGGCGCTGTGATGCCGGTGAAGTCCGCGATCTCGCCGGCGCGAGCTCGGCGATAGAGGCCCTTGGGGTCGCGCCGCTCGCAGGTCGCGAGGTCGGCATAGATGTAGACCTCGTGGAACGAGTCTCTTGCCGCATGGCGCGCCCGCGCACGGTCCGCGCGATAGGGCGAGATGAAGGCGGTGATGCAGAGCACGCCGGCGTCCGCGAACAGCGCCGCCAACTCGCCGACGCGCCGGATATTCTCGAGCCGGTCCTCCGGCGAGAATCCGAGATTGGCGCTGAGACCGCTGCGCACATTGTCGCCGTCGAGCACGTAGACGGCATAGCCTTTGCGGAACAGATGCTGCTCGACCGCCATGGCGAGCGTCGATTTGCCGGCGCCCGAGAGGCCGGTGAACCAGAGTACGCCGCTTCGGTGGCCAATGCGCTTCGCCCGGCTCTCGCGCGTGACCTTGTGCGCGACCGGCGTCACATTTTCGGATTTGATGGTCACGGCGGGACGCTGGTTCCGGATGGCGTGCACCGGGAGTCTTTCCCCATCGACCACGACATCGAGAGCGGCGCGAGACGATTTGCCGCCTCGCGCGGGATGTAGATCGATTGCGCTTCAAGTTCGTGCAGCGGGTCCACCAGCTTCCCCGTTCAATGCCGCGGTTCGTGTGCTTCAATCATAGCGCGAGCGGATTGGCAAGAGAGCCGCAGATTGCCCGGTCCATGGTGATCTGTTAGGAGAACGCGATGGCACAGCGCAGCGAAGCCATCGCCAGTCCCTCCCTCCGCGCGCCGCTCGCGGTAGGCGATATCGCGCCACCCTGCTCTCTTGCAACTCTGGATGGCCGCACGGTCGACATCCGCGGCGACGAGATAGCGGGCCATCCTCTGCTGCTGGCGTTCTGCCCGCGTTTCGATGCGGATGCCGTACGCGCGATGTTGAGCGCGCTCGCCGCCGCCGAGCAAACGCTGCGGACCGCGGGCGCCTTGATCTACGTGATTACGACGGCGCCGCGCCGCGCGGTCGAGGAGCAGAAGCTGACGCTGCCGATCCTGTTGGACCGCGACGGCGCCGTTTTTTCGGCGTTTGCGGCGGGGACGCGGGATCAGCCGACCATCGTCGTGCTGCGGCAGAACTGCCACGTGGCGGCGATCGCCAAGGGTGATCCGGCGCAACAAGTGTCGGAAGCGCGCGAAGCGGTGCTACGCGTGGTGGAGCAGCAGGCGCGCGCGCTATTGGTGCCGCATCCACCGATACTGATGGTGCCCGAAGTGCTCAGTCCCGCCGATTGCCGGCGCCTCATTCAGATCTACGAGACGCGCGGCCAGACCTTCGTCGAGCCGGGCCACGGCGACGATCACATGTCGAGCGACTACAAGATGCGGATTCCCGAGTATGGCCGCGGCGATCGGATCGACCATTGGCTGGTGGAGCGTGGCACGATCTCCTTCATCGACGGCCGGCTTTCGAGCAGGTTGTTTCCTGAAATACGCAAGGCGTTCCAGTATTCGATCACGCAGCGCGAGCGCATGCGCATCGGCTGCTATACCGGAAGCCGCGGCGGCGAGCTGCACGGCCACCGCGACGACACCGAGCTCATCGTCACCCATCGCCGCTTCGCGATGTCACTCAACCTCAATACCGAGGAATACGAGGGCGGGGAGCTGCGCTTTCCCGAATACGGCAATCAGCTCTATTCGCCGGCGACCGGCGCGGCCATCGTGTTCTCGTGCTCGATGCTGCACGAAGCGCTCGAAGTCCGCTCGGGCCGCCGCTTCGTGCTGCTCGCGTTCCTATTCGGCGATCGCTGAATCAGCGCCGCCTCGCCCGAGAGTGGCGGAGGTGCTGGGCCGCTTCATCGTATATTTACCATCTTGCGCTAGCGTCTATTAAATGGCCTTGCGCCTCGAAAGTGACGTGGTGACGGCGGAACTTTTGGGACGAGCGGCGCACAACCCAGGATGCAAGAGCGGTAGATGAGCAGTCTCGAGCTGCCGTCGAGAGGGGCCCGTCCAGGCGCGCCCCGCAGCACGCATTTCCGCTTCGAGCACAAGGTCTTCGCGCTCAAGGGCGCGCGGTTTGCGCCGACCCGCGACACTCTCGAGGCGGCGTTGCATGTCATGCTGGGCGACCTGCAGGTCGCGATCACGTTGCCGGCGCTTCGGCAGGAGTTCGACATCAAGGTCGATTCCAGCGACGGCGAGTTGCTCCTCGTGGTCGAGCGCAGCCTGCGCTTCGTGAGGGAGATCAGACCCAACGACTCGATCCCGCGCGAGATCCTGGACGGTACCGCCTCCTGGTCGGTCGAAGAGCGCCACCGAATGATCGCCAAGGGACGGCTCAGCCTGCAGATCGCTTCCTGGCACACCGGCGAAGAGGTGGTCGTGGTCGATCCTCTGTCGCTCGAGCAATTGGTTGAAGATCCGCTCACCCGACAGCGCGTCGACCAGGCGATGGGCGAGATCGCGGAGAAGATAGGAATGGGCCGCGAGCGCAAGAGCGAGATCATCGATCGCATCGACGAGCTCGCGCGCGAGCTTTCCTACATCGAGGCATTGCGCGAACGGTACATGGCAGTGCGCGAGATCATGAGCAAGCTCTCGGAGCTGGTGCGTGCCTATCGCGGCGACCGCACCGTCACGCAGGAAATCTCCCGCGTTCGCACTTTGCTGTTGCGGCCGCTGGATGAATTCGAGAGCCTGTTCGCGCAATGCGACGCCATGACCGGCGAAATCACATCGGTGCTCAAGAAATTCGAGGCGCAAGTGGAGTTCGTGCGCGACGTGCGCGACGATTTGCACACCAAGCTCATGAACTGGGATGACCTGATCGAGGTGTGGAAGTCGATCGAGATCGCCAGGGGCGAGCGGGCCGAGAAGGCGATCAAGCAAATCTACCGCTTCGCCGCCCGCAATTACCCGCAGCACCAGGATTGGCGTTCGCGCTGAGGCCAGGCGGGTACTTCTCGTCACCCCGGCTGTACCCGTCATCCATGCCGAGCGCTTTTTTCAACGTCACCCCGGCCGAGCCTCTCATAACGTCACCCCGGCCGAGCGCAGCGAGAGCCGGGGCCCAGAGAGACTCGAGGTGGGAGCATATTCGACACACGGTATCCTTGATGTGCGCTGTGCGCGAGATCACTGCGCGCGAAAATTTCTATGGAAGAGGGCGTCAGGACCGGTAAGGTTTCGCGCCCATGGCGCACGACGTCTTCATCAGCCATTCCGCGAAGGACAAAGCCGTCGCCGACGCGGCCTGTGCAGCGCTCGAACGCGCGAGCGTTCGTTGCTGGATCGCGCCCCGCGACGTGCGGCCGGGCGCGGACTGGGCTTCGTCGATCGTGAGTGCCATCAACAGTGCGCGGGCGATGGTGCTGGTGTTCTCGGGCCACGCCAATGAATCGGCGCAGATCGCGCGCGAGGTGAGCCTCGCCTTCGGCAAGGGCATGCCGGTGATTCCGCTGCGAATCGAGAACGTGAAGCCATCCGGTCCGTTCGAATACTACTTGAACATGCCGCACTGGCTCGACGCGATGACGCCGCCGCTGGAGCGGCACCTCGATCGGCTCGTCGAAACCATCCGCCAGATTCTCGCGACCCGCTACGGCGAGTCAGATGCTTTACCGATCGCCGATGACATGGGGCGAAGCATCGGTGGGCGAGGTCAGCGGCTCGCCGACGGTGAGTGACCTCGGAAGGCCGAAGCCGAGACGGGCGCCACCTACACCGCCGCGCGGCGGGTTATCCGCCAGTCGTAAGTTCTTGGGAGCCGCGATGGCCGGCGCTTTCATCCTGCTGGCGATTCCGGCGTTCCTCTATCTTCGCCAGTCTCTCTCGCCAGTGCAGCCGCAAGTGGTCGAGCGGACGCCTGCTCCCGAGGCATCGGCGCCCAGCGTCTCGGTGCCGACACCAACGCCCGCGCCGCCGACCAGCGTCGCTACGCCGGCGCCGTCGCCCGCCGCCCCCTCAGAGGCGCCGAAGCCAACTGCACCCGCACCTGCCGCGACGCCACAGCCGCAGCCACCGTCCACAACCGAAACGGCAGCAGCCAGCTTGCCGGCAGCCCCCGCGCCCGTGGCCGAAGCAACACCCCATGCTACGACGACGCCGTCCGCTCCAGCACCGGCACCGTCATCGCCGCCAGCCACGGCGCTAACTCCAATCGCTCCCCCGCCACAGTCTGCTGCTCCAGCACTGGCGATCCCATATTCCCCGCCCGCCGTGGCGCCGCCGCCGACGAACCCGGAACCATCAAGAACCTTCCGAGACTGCTCGGAGTGCCCGGAGATGATGGTGATCCCCGCAGGGAGCTTCACGATGGGCGCCCCGCCGGGGGAGGAGGAGCGCGCGGGGGCGTGCCACAGGATGGACGTGGCTCCTCGGCGCCGCCGCACCGGGTAGTGGTACCGACCTTCGCACTTGGTATGTACCCCGTGACGTTTGCGGAATGGGAGGCGTGCGTGGTGGCGGGCGGGTGCAATGGCTATCGACCGGGCGCCAACGGGTGGCCTCGCGGCCGGCGCCCGGTGATCAACGTGAGTTGGAATGATGCACACGCCTATGCCCAATGGCTCAGCCGGAAAACCGGCACGCGATACCGTCTCCCGAGCGAGGCGGAATGGGAATACGCGGCACGAGCAGGGACTATTGCAGCGCGTTACTGGGGCGAGACGATTGGCTCTGGCCACGCAGACTGTGATGCTTGCGGCAGTCAATGGGACAATAAACAGACGGCACCGGTAGGATCGTTTAAGCCAAACCCGTGGGGGCTGTACGACATGCTCGGGAACGTAAAGGAGTGGGTGGAAGATTGCTGGAATGACGATTACAGGGCCGCGCCGAGTGACGGGTCGGCTTGGCTTTCTGGTGACTGTGAGAAGCGTGTCTTGCGCGGCGGTTCCTGGAACAACGATCCGCGGGACATCCGCGCAGCTTACCGCAATGTGACTGTTCCAGAACTCAGGTATGAGCAAGTCGGCTTCCGGGTCGCCAGCACGCTTGCGCCTTGAGCCTTTGCCTATCTGCCGATGGGATCTCTTCCCCGTAATGCTTATCCGTCATCCCGGGTAAGCGGCGCAGCCGCGCGATCCGGGACCCAGAGCGCTCATGCACCAATGCGGCCTCATTCTCTGGGCCCCGGCTCTCGCCGCGCTCGGCCGGGGTGACGTGAAGAGGAGCTCGGCCGGGTGTGGCGCGATCTCGATAACGAAATGTCGATGTAGGTGCGCATTTCCTGGGTCCCCGCTCTCGCTGCGCTCGGCCGGGATGACGATGAGAGAGGCCGCGCGCAAGGCGTGCGGGTTGCTCTCCAGTTCCCCTTGAAGGGAACCCGCTCTAGAATGGCCGTGCGCATTTCATCTATTTGGGAACACCGGTGCCATGGCGATCAGAACACCCTACCTGCTCTTTTTGGGTGACGCGCCCGACGCGCTCGCCGCCAAGACCGCCGCGGGCGTCGCATATTGGCGCCCCGAGGCCTGCATCGGACAGCTCCGCCTTCCCGGCTGCAAGGCCGATCTCGGCCTGCCGGACATGAATATCGAAGCCGCCGCCAAAGCCGGCGCCAAGACCGTGATCGTCGGCGTCGCCAATCGCGGCGGCGTCGTCGCCGAGAGCTGGATTCCCCTGCTCACCCGCGCCTTGGAACGCGGCCTCGACCTGGCCGCGGGCTTGCACCAGCGCTTGGCGGCGGTGCCCGCGCTCAAAGCCGCCGCCGAACGCCATGGCCGCGCAATCCACGACGTGCGCCATCCGACGCGCGAGTTCGAGGTTGCGAATGGCAAGACGCGGCCGGGCAAGCGGCTGCTTACGGTTGGTACCGACTGCTCGATCGGCAAGATGTTCGCCGCGCTCGCGCTCGAACGCGAGCTGCGC
>Ga0187765_10000161_pt1 | contig 23380 bp, 30 predicted proteins | sample 0216_QUI02_MP05__3_FD_133018 | JGI IMG/M metagenome (GOLD analysis project Ga0187765, IMG submission 133018) | Tropical peat soil microbial communities from peatlands in Department of Meta, Colombia - 0216_QUI02_MP05_10_MG | ecosystem: Environmental > Terrestrial > Soil > Wetlands > Peat ...
GACGCGGCCGCCGATGGCACCCGTGAGGCTCTCGGAGGTCTGGGCGTTGACGGCGAGCGCGGCGGGGCCGCCGCTCTCGACGAAGCTGTCGGTGTTGAGGCCGGCATAGCTCACCCGCGCCACGGGGGTCACGACCCAGCCGGGCGCACAGTGGAAGTCGTAGCCGGCCTCGCCGCGCACGCCATAGCTGAGACCGCTGTTGGTGCCGTTGGCGGCGGCGGTGAAGCCGGGGAAGGCGATCATCCGGTTGCTGGTGAAGTTGTCCCAGCCGATGGCGCCGACGCCGCTCGCATACCAGTCGTCCATGCGCCAGCGCGCATAGGGCATGAAGAGGTAAGCATCGATGCCGGACGAGCCGGTGTTGGCGTTGAAGGCGAGCGTGCTGTGCGCATAGTCGAAGGCGCCACCGAACAGCAGGCCGTTGCCGGTGTCGTATTCGATCGCCGCCACGGCGCCGCCGGTCGAGCCGCTGAAGCCCAGCGCATCGACGGTGTTGCCGGCATTGCGGGGTCGCTCGCCACCGCCGCGAGCGCATCGAACCGGCAGCCCGCCGAGTGCTGGTTGAAGGTGAGGCCCGAGAGCCCGCAGAGCGAGATCGAATTCAGCACCAGGTCGAGCGCATTGGGCGTGGTCGGGTCCGCCACCAGCGAGGGCTGGAACAGCGGCACCAGCGAGGTCACCGTGAAATTGTTGGCGAACGGCACCCCCGACACCACCACATCGGCGTAGGTCTCCTTGCGCGCAAACCCGCCGCCGAGTTCCGCGACCTCGAAGATGCTGCCGCTCCCGACCGAGACGGTGCTGGCATTGACCACGGGATGCGCGGCCGTGTTCGAGGTCACCTGCATCACCAGAGTTCCGCCCGCGGTCTGATTGAAGCTCGTGACCTGGCTCACCGAGCTCGTCGGCGACAGCACCAGGCTGCCGCCGGTCAGGTTCACCGCGCCGCCCGCGACACCGAGCGCGTCGGTTGCGCCCGAAGGCGTCGTCGTGACACCGACGCCGGATGTCATGCTCGGTGGTGGTGTCGCAACAATGATGCCGAGGCCGGAAATGGAAGGCGCGGATGTCGCCACAAGAGTGCCGGCATTGCCAAATCCCCTGCCCTCGCGGTTCCGGCGGCCCGCCGCGGGTACACTTATATCGCAATCTCTCAGGCCGAGTGCTCTCTCTACAATGGCAAACCCCGGGATTGTTGACAAGAGATCGAGGGCATAGAGTGAATTGCATACCATATAGGCGTGCGCGCGATGCGGCTAACCGCGGCCCAGCGTCCGCTTGATACGAGGTCTGTGCGGGCTTACATCTCTGGACCGTTTCTCGGAGCGACCTTCGTCATGCAAACGGCGCGTGAGCAGAATTGGCACGGCACGACCATCCTGTGCCTGCGCAAGGACGGCAGAGTGGTGATCGCGGGCGATGGTCAGGTCTCGTTCGGGCAGACCGTGATCAAATCCAATGCAAAAAAGCTGCGCCGCCTCGGCGACGGCACGGTGCTCGCGGGCTTTGCCGGTGCGACGGCTGACGCGCTGGCATTGTTTGAACGCCTTGAAGGCAAGCTGCAGCAGTATCCGAACCAACTCATGCGCGCCTGTGTCGAGCTCACCAAGGATTGGCGCACGGACCGCTATCTGCGCCGATTGGAAGCGATGATGGCGGTCGCCGATAAGGGCGTGTCGTTGATCCTCTCCGGCAATGGCGATGTGCTCGAACCCGAGGACGGCATCATCGGCATCGGATCGGGCGGCGCCTACGCGTTGGCAGCGGCACGTGCCCTGATCGACCAGCCCAGCCTCGACGCGGAAGCGATCGCGCGCAAGGCGATGGCGATTGCGGCCAAGCTTTGCATCTACACCAATGAAAACATCACCCTCGATAGCCTCTAACCGCGGATCGGCCCGGATGAACACCGCTTTCAGTCCGCGCGAGATCGTCTCCGAGCTGGACCGGCACATCGTCGGCCAAACCGATGCCAAGCGCGCGGTCGCGATCGCGCTGCGCAACCGTTGGCGGCGCCAGCAGCTTCCCGAGGACCTCCGCGAGGAGGTGCTGCCCAAGAACATTCTGATGATCGGGCCGACCGGCATCGGCAAGACCGAGATTGCACGCCGACTCGCGAAGTTGGCTCAGGCGCCCTTCATCAAGGTCGAGGCGACCAAGTTCACGGAAGTGGGATACGTCGGCCGCGACGTCGAGCAGATCGTGCGCGATCTCATGGAAATCTCGCTGACCATGACGCGCGAGCGCTTGCGCAAGGAAGTGGCGTCCAAGGCCGAGCTTGCCGCCGAGGAGCGCGTGCTGGACGCGCTGGTGGGGCAGGGCGCATCGCCGGACACGCGGCAGAAATTCCGCAAGATGCTGCGCGAGGGCCAGTTGGACACCAAGGAGATCGAAATCCAGGTGCAGGAGAGCGTTGGCGGCGCGATGCCGACCTTCGAGATACCGGGCGTTCCCGGCGCGCAGATGGGCATGATCAACCTGGGCGACATTCTCGGCAAAGCGTTCGGCGGCGGCCGCACCAAGCCGCGCCGCATGACGGTCGCCGAGAGCCACATCGTGCTGATGGCGGAAGAGAGCGACAAGCTTTTGGACCAGGAGAAGGTCGTCCAGGAGGCGATCGCCGCCGTCGAGCAGAACGGCATCGTCTTCATCGACGAGCTGGACAAGATTTGCGCCCGCAGCGAGCGCATCGGCGCCGATGTGAGCCGCGAGGGCGTGCAGCGCGACCTGCTGCCGCTGATCGAAGGGACGACGGTTCCGACCAAGCACGGCTCCGTCAAGACGGACCACGTTTTGTTTATCGCCTCGGGTGCGTTCCACGTGGCGAAACCCTCGGACCTCCTGCCGGAGCTGCAGGGGAGACTGCCGATCCGGGTCGAGTTGAAGCCGCTGACGCGCGATGATTTCCGCCGCATCCTGGTCGAACCGGAAGCAAGCCTCGTGAAGCAATACAAGGCATTGATCGAGACCGAAGGCGTGAAGCTCATCTTTACCGAGGACGCCGTGGACGAGATTGCCACTTTGGCCGAGGAGATAAACGGCTCGGTCGAGAACATCGGAGCGCGGCGGCTGCACACGGTGATGGAGAAGTTGCTGGAGGAGGTCAGCTTCACCGCCTCTGACCAGCCGCCCGATACCACTGTCACGGTCGACCGTGCCTATGTGCACGAGCGCGTGGCGCCGCTCGCCCGCAACGCCGATCTCTCGAAGTTCATTCTGTAGTGCGCAAACGCCGCCGCCGCCGTCCGATCGATCGACTGCGCGTGGTGTGCCTCGCGTTACCCGAGGCGGTCGAGCAGGAGACGTGGGAAATCCCGACCTTTCGCGTGCGCGCCAAGATATTCGCGATGTATGTGGAGGACGAGGACGACCGGCCCGGTATCTGGTGCAAGGCGCCGGCGGGCAGCCAGGCAATCCTGGTGGGCGCCGATCCCCAGCGCTTTTTCGTGCCGCCCTATGTTGGCCACAAGGGATGGATCGGCATGCACCTCGACCGCCGCGTCAAATGGCGCGAGGTCCAGGTGGTGGTCGAGCGCAGCTATCGTCTCACGGCGCCGAAGCGGTTGATTGAGAGCCGGGGGACCACGGCAAGAGGGTCAAGTGCTCAGCGGTATCCCGGCATCTCCGGGAGCAGGAAGGCGAGGAAGGCGCCCTAAGGCCTTTTCTTTCCCGGGACCCACTTCTTGGGTTTGGGCACGGCCGCGGCCGGCAGCTTGGCTGCGGAATCGGGCTGGAAATTCGCCACGAATGTCTGATAGCGCCGCTTCAGCTCGGCTCGCTGGGCCGGTGTCATCTGCCGCAGGCTGAGCTGCGAAAGGTCGGCTTGACTGAGATCGTCGTCGGTCATCCTGGGCTCGCGGGAGATGGCCCCAGGGGCGAGCCTCGCGCGGAATGCTTAAGAGGGCGTTACCGCGCGCGCTCGCCGAGCCACAGCAGGTCGACGGCGCGGCCTTCTCGTGCCTGGTGCCGCCTTCAGGATCGCCAAAATACGCTCGATCTCGGCGGGCGGGAGCTTGCGGATGCGCTCGGCGAGCAGATTTGCGAGCTCGGTCGCCTGCGGCGCCAAGCCTGCGGTGTCGACGATGATGCGGGGATGGGAGAGCCGGGCCAGGCGCAACAGCTCGTCCGCGTCGTCCCAGATGATGTTGAGCTGGGCGCATATCGCCACCACCATCGGATGGGCGGGCCGTCCCCGCCGCCCGTGCTCGAGCGCCGAGAGGTAGGCCGCCGAAACGCCGAGTGCCTCGGCCATTTCCTTGAGGCTCATGCCACGCTCGGCGCGAAGCTGCCGCAGCTTGACGCCGAAGGGGGTCATCGCCGGCGCCGCAGCATCACGTAGAGCGCGCCGGCGCCGCCGTGCCGCGGCTGTGCCCACGCGAAGGAGAGGATATGCGGGCGAAGCGCACGCTCGTTGAGCCAGCGCGGCACCGCCGTCTTGAGGACGCCGGTTGCGTCGCCGGCCGATCCCTTGCCGGTGATCACCAGAAGATTGCGCATACCCCGGTCGGCGGCATCGGCGACGAAACGGATCAGCGCTCGATGCGCCTCGTCTTGCGTGAGGCCATGAAGATCGAGCCGCGCCTCGATCGGAAGCTGTCCCCGTCGCTGCCTTTCTGCGGTGCGCCGATCGACGCCCGATGCGACGCCCGGCGTCAGCGCCCGCGGGGGAGCCGGGCCCGAGGGCGGGATCGCTGTTCTCGCTCGCCCGGTGCTGGGTGTCGGCGTCCGAGATGCCGGCTCGGGTGTCGCGGCACGACCGCGCTGCGGCAGCGGCGCTACCGTGCGCGTGGTCGCTTCCCAGAGGGCACGTTCCTCGCGACTGAGGCTGCGACGCGCCATAGCATCAGCCTTTGTCGGGATCGCCGCTTTCGCCATCGATCAGGACGATGTGCAGGCGACGCGGTCCGTGCGCGCCCAGCTCGATCTTCTGCTCGATGTCGCCGGTGCGGGAAGGACCGGTCACGTAATTGACCGTGCGTGGCATCGACCACGTGCCGTCGCTCCCGCGCGCGGCCAGGCGCAGGCGGTCGATCCCATCCTCATAGCTCGCCACCACCTGCTCCGCGCGCAGCACCACGATGTGATTGTCAGGGAGAAAGTTGTTGCGGGTTGGCGACTGCGGGCCGGAGATCAGCATCAGAGTGCCCGTCTCCGCCACCGCCGCGAAGCATCCGGTGACGCCGGAGAGATCACCGTCCTCGGCGCGGCCGCGCCGGATTTCAAGCAGCGGCCGCAAATCCCAGGGAATTGGGTCGAGCTGCGGGTCGGGGGTCACCACCAACTGCGCCGGAAGATTGCGCTCGGCAAGATAGTCGGCAACGACACCCGGCACCTCGGCTGCGGAGTGTACGCGCGTGACGGTGGTCTGCACCTCCTCCGCCATCGCGACGAAAAGCGCGATCCGCCCCGACGCATCGAGACTCGCCGCGCGCTTCGGAATGAGATTGCGCGCGGGCAGTTCCAGCTTGGCATCGAGCTCCGCTGTGTGCATGGCGTCGAGCGGCCCGCGCTTCAGCGCGGTTCTGATCGAGCCCATGATTTGATCGCGTGCGCTCACGGCAAGTCGACCCGATCACAGGGATCGCCACGAAGGCGCGAAGGATACGAAGGTTGATCTCTCTTCATCCCTACCTCTTCGTGTCTTCGTGGCGTGCCTGATTTTTTTTCAGTTTATCCGCCCATAGGCTCTGGAAGGTCCGTCCCTCGGGTGCGGGCATGTCGCGGGTCTGGGTCCAACCGGCCGCGAGCGGCAACGTGCGGAAACGCCCGTGCCGCTGTCCGGCGATGCCGAGCACGCGCGTCGCGAGTGCCGTTGCCGCGCGGTAGAGGACCGGGCGTCGCGCGAAAAACGCCCAGAGCCCGAGGCCCCAGCGATAGGGTCGCGGCGAGAGCTTGCGCTCGAACTCGCGCTCACGCCAATGCCGCATCATCTTCGGCAGCGGGATCTTCATGGGGCAGACGCTCTCGCAGCGTCCGCAGAAAGTGGAGGCATTCGGGAGATTCCCGGCTTCCTCGACGCCGATCAGGCTCGGCGTCAGCACCGATCCCATGGGACCCGGATAGACCCAGCCATAGGCGTGCCCGCCCACGGCGGAATAGACCGGGCAATGATTGAGGCAGGCGGCGCAGCGTATACAGCGCAGCATGTCCTGGAATTCGGTGCCCAGCATGGCGCTCCGGCCGTTGTCGAGGAGGATCACGTGGTACTCGCCGGGACCGTCGGTGTCCTCGGCACGACGCGGGCCCGTGGAGATCGTGGTGTAGGTTGAAAATTCCTGTCCGGTGGCGGAGCGCGCGAGCAACCGCAGGATGGTTGCGGTATCCTCGAGCGTCGGCACCACCTTTTCGAGGCTTGCCAGCACGATGTGTGCCTTGGTCAGCGTCTGCGTCAGATCGCCATTGCCCTCGTTGGTGACGATGACACTGGACCCGGTCTCGGCGATCAAGAAGTTTGCGCCGGTGATGCCGACATCGGCGGCGAGAAATTTTTGCCGGAGCACCGAGCGGGCTTCGTCGCACATCGTGCGGGCATCCTCGAGCTTGCGCTTGGGATCGAGCGCGGTGTGGCTCGCGCGGAAGGCGTCGGCTACCTGTTCCTTCACCAGATGCACGGCGGGCGCGATGATATGGCTCGGCGGCTCGTGGCGGAGCTGAATGATGTATTCGCCGAGATCGGTCTCGATCGGCGCGATGCCGCTCGCCTCCAGGAAATCGTTGAGCGCGATTTCCTCGGCGATCATGGTCTTGCCCTTGGTCACGGTCTTGGCGCCGAGCCGGCGGCAGATCGCCAACACGGTCTCGCGAGCCTCGGCGGGGGTTCTGCACCAGTGCACCTGGCCGCCGCGCGTCGTCACATTGCGCTCGAACGTCTCCAGGTAGAAATCGAGATGTTCGAGGGTGTGGTTCTTGATTCCTTTGGCGGCGTCGCGCAGCGCCTCGAACTCCGGGAGCCGGGCGACCGCCTGCGCGCGCTTGCCCTGAAAGCCCGTCTTCATCATGCCGAGCGCCTTTTGCAAGGTCGCGTCGATCAGCGCCTCGTGCACGTTGGTCTTGAAGGCGTGGCTCGTCGGCTGCATCAACCGCTCTCCGCCGGTGCGCCGATCGGCGCGACGTCGTTCGTCATGTTCGCCAGCACCTCGGCGACGTGGCGCGCGGCGACCGGCCGACCCTGGCGCAACAATTTGCCGGCCATGTTGAGAAGGCAGCCCAGATCGCCCGCGAGCACGGTCTCGGCGCCGGTCGCGACGATGTCGGCGGCCTTCTCGCCCACCATCTTGTCGGAAATTTCCGGGTACTTGATGCAGAAGGTGCCGCCGAAGCCGCAGCAGATTTCGGCGCCCGGCAACTCCTTGAGAGTGAGCCCCGCAACCGTGCCGAGGAGGCGCCGCGGCTGCGCCTTGACACCCAATTCACGCAGCCCCGAGCAGCTGTCGTGGTAGGTCACGATCGCCTCGCAGCGCGCGTCGACGCGCTCCATGCCGCGCACGTCCACCAGGAAGGAAACCAGTTCGTGGGTGCGCTTCGCCAGGTGCTGCGCGCGCTGAAACATCTGAGGTTCGTCCGCGAACATCAGGGGATAGTGGGTGCGGAGCTGTCCCGCGCAAGAACCCGAGGGTGCCACCACGTAGTCGAAACCCTCGAACGCCTCGATCACTTGGCGCGCCAGCGCCGTCGCGTCGGCCTTGTCGCCGGAGTTGTATGCGGGCTGTCCGCAGCAGGTCTGCGCGCGCGGTACTTCGACCGTGCAGCCCGCCTGCTCCAAGAGCTTCACCGCCGCAAAGCCGACGCTCGGGCGGAAGAGATCGACGAGGCAGGTCACGAAGAGGCCGACGCGGCAGGGCTCGGAAGGCATCGCGGGCACTTTCCTCGAACGCGGTTTACCATGCTGAGGATGCCCGCGAATTTATGAAGACGCAACGCCGGTGAAGGTGCTCGGTGCCCGCCCACGGCCCCATCCGTGGCGGGCGTCGCATCAGGAACGCGAACCCCGCGAGCGACACGAACAGCACCGCCGGGGTCACCAATGCGCAGCAGGGCAGCAACGTCATCAGCTACGGCGCGAGCGCATCCAGTCAGATAAACCCGACGAGTGGCCTCACCGCCTCGATCGACACCACTCAGGCCGTGACGATCAAGTCCACCATCAATGTGGCCTCCGCCGACGAGGTCACCGGCGAGTTCCACGCAGCTTCACGGAAATCTGATTCGGCTATCGCTGATATTTTGAGGATTGCTGCAGCACGAACGTTCGTTATCGAGCCGAAGCGATGCTGAAGCGAGCTCTAAAACCATTGGTGTACCGCAGCTTTCCGTTGACCTGCGCGGCCTACATGCTGAGCGATTGGTGGCGCGGCATACGGTACAGGTGGGGTGACTTGAGTGCGTTTCCATCGAATCTCTCCCTCGGCGAGACGGTCTCTTACGTCGAGAGAAACTACGCTTGGTATCTGGCATTGGCGCGGTTGCCTAGATTTGGCGGCGTCGTCGCCGAGATCGGGCCAGGAGGCACGCTTGGTGTGGGGTTGCTTTGCATTGCCGGCGGTGCGCTCGAATATCACGGCATCGATCGGTATCGCCCATATCGAGATCGCGTGCTTGAATTTGCCGCGTACGAAGCGCTCGCCGCGAAAGTCGGGCGCCGCGACCTGCTGGAGGGTGCGGCAGGAACGGGGATCGCCGGTGTGCAGTACCACCCCGGCCAGTCGGCCGAGACGTTCTTTCGCGACATCGGGCCCACATTCGACGCGATCCTTTCCACCGCCACGCTGGAGCACCTCTATGATCCGCTGGGCGCTCTCGACCACATGCTTGCGGCGCTCCGGCCTGGCGGCGTCATGGTGCATATGATCGATCACAGGGACCACGGCATGTTCCCCGGAAGGCACAAGCTCGCCTTCCTGACCATCCCCGAGCGGATTTATTACCGGATGGTGCGAAACACCGGCAGACCTAACCGAGTTCTTTTTGCAGACTACCGGCGGTGGCTTTCGGCCGGGCACGACGGCGAAATAAATGTCTTGGACCTGGCGCACGAGCCTGGCGGCTTGTCTACCGGGCCGCCGGTGGCGCTGAACGAAGTGCCCGCAGACCGAATGAATGATGCACTTTCGATGGTTCGCGAGGTCCGTCCGCGTCTTTCCCGACGTTTCCAGTGGCACAGCGATCACGAGCTTGCCGTGGGCTGCAGCGCTCTCGTCGTCAGGGCACCCCGAGTGTGACACCCCCACTCACAGTGAAGAAGTAAGATCTGACCGGCGCGGCGGCGCCCCTCAAAGCGGGTTCGGGCCGAGGACTGTCCAGCCGTGGCGCTCGAAGCGCTTGGCGCGTTCGTCGGCATCGAGCGTGTGGCCTTCCGCAAGCTCCTCGATGAAGCCACCCGCCGCGCCGGGGGTATAGAGAAAGAGAACGCGCCCCTCTTCGCTGCCGGTGTTCTTCCAAGCATGCGGCACGTCGCGCGGCATGAACGCGCAGGAGCCGGCCCGGCCAATAGCGACCACGTCGCCGATCTTGAAGGTGAATTCGCCGGCGAGCACCCAAGCGACCTCATCGCTGTCGCGATGCATGTGATAGAGGCTCGCCGTGCCGGCCTGCAGAACCTGCTCAAACATCATGATGCTTCCGTTGGTCTCGCCGACAAGCAGCTTCATGGCAAAGGAGCGACCAGGCGCCGGCGAATTGAAATGCCTGCCGCCGCCCGCCGGTACCACGAAGCCTTTCGCTGCGCTCATGCTGGAAACCCGCCCTTCGGCCAACGCAGGCTAAACGTACTTTTGCTCGATGATCCAGAGATATCTGGTCTTAGACCCGGGGTCCGCAGCAGAGCGCCCTGCGCCGGTCGCATTGGGGATGGGCCTCACTTCTCGCCGGAGGGTTTTGTTTCGGTTCGCGCCTTGAACCGATCCGGATCATTGGCCCTGTGTTCAAGTGTGGCCTCGTCAAACATCTTTGGTTGAAGTGAAGGTTCGTGATGAAGCCGTACGTAGAAATGCGGGATCGGTCGGGCTGTCAAGGCGCCGGCCTATCCCACTGACAGGACTGTAACGCGAGCCGACCGGGCGGCCCGACTTTTCTTACCATGCCCCAAAGTAGTAGCCGTGTGTGCACCTGCGAATGCCTCCTGGATCATCCAGCGACAGTGCCTACGTTGACCGTTATCCCCCAGTCCTCGACGCCCATTGACCGCCATCTGTTTGCGACGGACGGGATTACTTTTCGTCACCGGCTATCGAGAGGATTCGAAGACGCGGCAAAGGAGCTGGAAAAATGGAACATGATCTGCACGGGAGCATCGTCGAGCATCTGCCGCACTTGCGTGCGTTCGCGCTCCTGCTCGCGCGCGACAGAGCGCTTGCGGACGATCTCGTTCAGGAGACCGTCGTGCGAGCGCTCAGTCACGCGCATCAATTCCAACCCGGAACCAATTTCAAAGCATGGGTCAGCACTATTCTGCGGAACTCGTACTTCAACGAGCTTCGACATCGAAATCGCGCGACGCTGCTTGCCGCGCTTTCGGCAAGCGGCGATCGGATCATCAGCGGTGGCCAGGAGGAAACCCTCGAGCTGCGCGACTTCACCCGCGCATTTTATGCGCTGCCTCCGGTTCAGCGGGAGGCTCTCGTATTGGTGGGCGCGAGCGGATTTTCCTATGAGGAAGCTTCGGAAATTGCGAAGTGCTCGCTTGGCACGATGAAAAGCCGTGTTTCGCGCGCTCGGATCAAGCTGCATGAGATGTTGAACGGCGAGGCGCCATTGCCGGGTTCGGGAATGGAGCCGATCGACGACCGGATGAGCACGGGCGCGACACCGGCGCGTCCACATCTCGCGACACGGCGAAGCGGCGCATGCGTGTTCGGTTGAAAAGGCGGAATCCACGACTGGGCGCGACCCAGCGACAGACTAAGCGACGCTCAGCCTCGCAACAGGATTTGCGGAATGCGAACAAGATTGCAGTGCCGAAGCAAAAGAGCTGAACCACCCTTCGAGGCTGGCGCTGCGGAGGGTACGCATCAGCGCATTCCAACGTTCGATCCGCTCCTCTTTGGGCATATAAAGTGCTTCGTGGATGCGGCGAGCCACGGCCGCGGTATCGTGCGGATTGACCAGAAGCGCCGCTTCCATCTGTCTCGCGGCGCCCGCGAACAGCGACAGCACCAGCACGCCGGGGTCGTCGGGATCCTGCGAAGCGACGTATTCCTTGGCAACGAGATTCATTCCGTCGCGCAGCGGCGTGACACAGCCAACCCTGCCGAGGCGGTAATATCCGGCGAGCCGCTCGGGCGCGAAGCCCTCATGAATGTATCGCAACGCGACCCAAGCTGCGCCGCTGAAGCGCGCATTGATCTCGCCCGCGATGCTCGCAAGCTCGGCGCGAATGCTTCGATAGGCATCGATCCTTTCGCGGGTCGGCGGCGTGATCTGAAGGAACGACACGCGCCGCCGCTCATCCGGAAAGTCCGTGAAAAACCTTTGATACGCATGAAATCGGTGAACCAATCCCTTGCTGTAGTCGAGCCTATCGACGCCGATCACAAGGCGACTCTCCGCCAGCGCGCGGCGCAGTCGTTTCAGCGCGCCGCTCGCAATGGCGAGCCTCGCCGCATTGCTGAACCGCTCGGTGTCGATGCCGATGGGAAAGACGCCAAGTTTCAGACGGCGTCCGCCAAGCTGAAGTTCCATCTGACCTGCCGTGGCGGCGAGCAACTCGCTGACGGCGTAATCGCGGAAATGGTGCAGGTCTTCGGCAGTTTGAAATCCGATCAAGTCATAGGCGCTGAGTTCTCGCAGCAATTCCCGGTGGCAGGGCAGGCAGGTCAGGATCGATCGATGGGGAAACGGCGTATGCAAGAAGAAGCCGATCGGCCCGTGCACGCCGCGCTGGCGCAAGTAATGTCCGAGCATGAGGTAATGGTAGTCATGCACCCAAATCGGCGTGCCATCCGAAACGACACGGCGTACACCATCCGCCATCGCGCGGTTGATTGCGCCATACGCCGCAAGGAAATCCGGATCGTACCGCAACAAATCGCTACGGTAGTGCAAGATCGGCCACAGCGCCGCATTGGCCATGCCATCATAGAATTGGCGGTAGTGGGAGGCCGGCAATCTGACGTTGACCAGCCTGCCGGCACCGAAGGGCGTGACGGTTACCGCTCCGGGCTCCGCGAGTTGGCGCTCGCTGCTGCCGCCGATCCAAGTGGCTCCTGTGTCGTGGACAGCGCCCGACAATGCGGCCGCGAGCCCTCCCGGCATCGCTCCTCCCATACGCAGCGGATCAATGATGCGATTGGAAACCAGTGTCATGCCCATGGTCTTGCCTTTTGCGTTCACTCTTTGTGCAACGCTCAATGACGCAAAAGGTTGCTTTGATTTTCGCGTGAGCAACGGCCAGCGGGCTGTGGTGGACGCGGGCCGGGAAGCATATATCTTATGCTGGGTTTGTGAGGCTGATGTTCCTAGGTTCGAGCAACGCGCATGCCGAGGTCTAATATCCCGACCCCTCGATCCCCATCAGTCGCTGGCGGGGTAGCGGCATCTCCCTCACCCTCGGCGGCACCTGCGGCGAGCCAATCCACAACCGGCGACGGGCCAGCCCTTAACGAGGCAGCTGCACAGCCAGACTCATTATTTGGCCAACTAAGGCGCCTCTACTCAGCGGTTGCGCAGGAACCGATCCCGGAGTCCATTTCAGCGCTGTTGAGGCGTATGAGGACTTGAGCCGTCTTAGGCCGCGGCTGGTGCGGCACCAAGGCTTTTCCTTCGTTATGCCTCGGGTGCCATGTTTGGCCCCGTATCTCGCGCGTCATATCGAAAAGGGAGAAATCCATGAAACGGGGACGACTGAGCTAAACCCTCAATGTCGCCCCCGTTCGGTTGGCATCGCGGGACTCTTTCCACCCCCTTGTTATGAGGCGCCGTGCCAATAGAAAGACGCCGCGAATGCACCGTGCGCGGGCACGCTGACCGCGCGCATCTGTGGACGGCCGTCACCGGCGTCGGCGCTGATTCGGTAATGGCCGGCCGGCAACCTCGCCATGAAGTAGGGACCATCGGAGATCGCACTGAGAACAACCGCGCCCTGCTGGCTCGTTATCGTCACCTTGATGCCGGAGAGATATTCGCCCGAGCCCTGCTCCGCGAACAATAAGTGTAGATTATAGTTCTGCGCCGCGGCGCGCATCGCCTCCTGCTCGTCGCCGCCGATGCCGCCGCTGATGTAGGCGACGCTCGACTGAGTCTGCACGGCCGGCATCGCCGGCAATGCCTCGATCGAACCGGGTGATGGCGGTGCCAGCGGATGAAGCCGCGCATATTGTCCTGACGTGTCGTCTGGCGACAACGACGCCGTCTGAGCGTGGGCGGGAGCAACGAATGCCGCCAGAATGGCAAATGCCAAAAGGCTCTTGGTTTCCATCTGTGCCTCCTTCGTTCAAAGCGCACCCGTGAAGTGCCGCGGCTCCAGTCGAATGCCGGGCAAATTTCACGATTTCACGCGCTGATGAAACGATTGGAGGCCGCGAAGGTTTCAACTTCGACCTAGCCTTGGCTCGCTCCACCTCCCGGCCACATCTTGCTCACAGGCGGCAAAACCGACCAAAGCGCGCCTGCGAACGTTCTAGGGTCGTGACGTGGCCCAAGGGGCACAGGTGCCCATGGAGGATGATCATGCCGAGTTCGTCGAATCGGTTCTTGCGCCGGAGCTTCTTTGCCGTTCCTCTGCTGACCGTCGCCCTGGTCGGCGCGGCCGCGGCACAGACAGTCGTTTCGCCTGCGCCCGTAGTCGTTCCGCCTGCGCCTGCCACTGTGGTGATCGCACCCACCGCGCCGCCGCCGCCGCGCGCGGAGGTAATCCCGCCGCCGCCCGACGCGATTGCGCAATGGGACCCCGGACACTGGACCTGGGACGGGCAACAGTGGGTGTGGAAGCCCGGTCACTTCGAGATGCCGCCCAACGCCGCTCAGACGTCTGCCTGGCATTGGATTCCCGGCCAATGGATTCAGTCGCCAGACGGCGGTTGGGCATGGCAAGCGGGGCACTGGGGTTGAGCCTGACCCCACGCTTTTTGGCTGAAAGCGATTAGCCCGGGGATGGGAATTGCCACCCCGGGACCAGGAGGGATGGTCACTGACCTCAGGCTTTTAAGCGTCGATCCGGTATCCAATCGACCACTCTGTTAGGAGAGCACTCATGGCATCGGTACTGTGCAATCGTTTGTGGCTGGGCGTCAGTTTGTTCGCTGGCTTGATCGTGACGTCTTGCGGCGCCTCGCCGCCACCGCCATACCCCGACACATCGGCTGCGCCTGCGCCTGAAGTTGCTACCGCGCCGCCTCCGCCAAAGATCGAGACGATCCCGGCACCGCCCAGCTCGGCTGTGGTGTGGGAACCCGGTCACTGGACCTGGACCGGCACTGACTGGGAATGGAGTTCGGGGCAATACGCTGAGCGACCGCGGCCATCGGCGGAATGGATACCGGGCAACTGGGTTCAGCAAGCGGATGGGCGCTGGATCTGGATTCCCGGCCACTGGGGTTGATTGGCCGTGAGCGTGAAAGGAGGTTGGTCATGCGAACGCTGATGATCCCGGGTCTTCTCATGCTTGGTATCTGTCTTTCCGGCTGCGGCGCGAGCCCTGGCTGCCGCGCACTGACAGGCGCCGGCATTGGCGCGGCAGGCGGCGCCGCATTAGGTGCGATCGGAGGCAATCCCGCACTCGGCGCCGCCGCCGGCGCGGCCGCAGGCGGGCTGACGGGCGCGCTCACGGCGCCAAACCAAGTATCAGCGGGTCCCGCGCCTTTCTGCGAGTAACCTATTCGGCTCGCCGCCCGATCGGCACCGCCGGGCCGGTCACGACTCCGGCCATAGGCCGGCTTCCCAACTTCTGGAGAGTCGCGTCGCGGACACAATGAGCCCGACCAGTGAGTAGGTCTGCGGGAAATTCCCCCAGAGCTCGCCTGTAGCGGCATCGACGTCCTCGGACAGCAGGCCCAAATGATTCCGCCGCGCGAGCATCTGTTCGAATATGGCGCGCGCTTCTTCGCGTCGGCCCACGGCCGCCAGCGCATCCACATACCAAAAGGCGCAGACAAGGAAGGCCGTTATGGGTGTCCCGAAATCGTCGGCGCGCACATACCGAAAGAGAAAGCTTCCGCGGCGCAACTCCCGTTCGACCGCGGCGAGGGTGCCGAGAAATCGCGGATCGCGCGCCGGAACAAAGCCGATCTCCTGCAGCAGCAACAAACTCGCATCGATTTCGCGGCCATCGAAGGAGGCGACAAAGGTGTTCCGCTCCGCGTCCCAGGCACGAGCGCAGATAGTCGCGCGAATTCGCTCCGCCTCATGGTCCCAGTGCAGCGCGCGATCGTCGAGGCCCAATTGACGCGCGATCTTGGCGAGGCGGCTGCAAGCGACCCAGCACATCGCGCTCGAGAATGTGTGGGTCGCAACGCGGCCGCGGTACTCCCAAGGGCCGGCATCGGCATCAAACGCACGCGCGGCAGCCTGCTCGCCCAGACGCTCCAGCTGCTGAAACAACGCACGATCGCCGGGCCGCGGAAGGCGCTCGTCGTAGAACATTTGTGCGGCCGCCAAGATGACGCTGCCGTAGACGTCGTTCTGGGTCTGCAGGGCCGCGGCGTTGCCGATCCGCACGGGCCCCATGCCGCGATAGCCCGCGAGACCGCGTGCGAGGCGTTCGGCCATGTCGCGCCCAGGGACGACGGGATAGACCGGCTTCAATCGACGTTCGGGCTCGCTGGTGGCTACTGTCGTGACGAAGCGGAGATAATCTTCCATCGTGCGCGTGGCACCGAGGCGATTGAGCGCGTGCACGACGAAATAGGCATCCCGCATCCAACAATAGCGATAGTCCCAAGTGCGGCTGCTCCCGGCAGCTTCGGGAATCGATGTGGTAAGCGCGGCGACGATGGCACCGGTTTCTTCGAAAGCGCAGAGCTTAAGCGTGATCGCCGCACGAATGACCGCGCTCTGCCATTCGAACGGCACGGACAAGTCGCGCACCCAATCGATCCAGTATTCCTCGGTCTGCTCCAGGTAGTCGCGCACCAGCCGCGACAACGATTCGGTCGGCGGCTCGTCCGGGCCCAGGATGAAATTGACGGGCCCATCCAGGGGGAACGGCACTTCTTCCGTGACGTAGGAAATCGGCGCGTCGGTGGTAAGGCGCAAGGTCACGTCGTCACAGCAGAATCGCACGTGGTTGCTGCCGGGGATGCGCAGGGGAGTCTCGGCTCCATACTCAAATCGAGGGCGAACTCGAACCCGCAGCCGAGGTCGCCCGCGGATCGGTTCGATCCGCCGCACGAGCATCGCGGGCCGGAATATCCGTCCGTAGCGTTTAAAGCGAGGCGCGAAATCGGTGACTTTCAGCGCGCCGCCATCGCCATCGGCAAGTTCGGTCTCAAGCACTGCGGTATTGCCGCGATAGCGCTGCGAGACCGGTATCGCGCCTTCCAGCGTCACGTCGAAGGAGCCATCCGCGTCCTTGCCGTCGCCGCCGTGCAATAGGCTGCAAAACAGCGGATCGCCGTCGAGGCGTGGAAAACAGCACCACTCGATCCGGGCGCTCCTGGAAATAAGCGCGGCGATGCAGGAATTTCCAATGACGCCGAGATCAAGTGTGCTCATGAGATCATCCGCCAACAGGTCCTGAGTTCATCGCCCACCAGGATCGATTGGCTCCCTCGAAGACAAAGCGCGGCGTACCAGCCGCTCTGATGACAAACTTAGTGCCGGCAAAACCCGATCTCAACATGGGCTCAAGGATGGCACAGGGCATCGACTTTTGAATGTACGATGTTCGATCGCCAACGGGCGAACAGCCGACATAGCAAATTTATGAGTACACGGCCTAGTCAAGTTATAATGCGTGGTTACCGCGCTCGGCGCCGTTCCGCCCACGTTGGCGGAGGCGATTGCTACTGTCGTGGAGCGGCGCGCGTAATCGGCGCTGACACAGGCACACTCGGATCGTGGCAATTTAACTCGGAGGAAAACAATGAAGGCATCTGCATTGTGCTTCCAATCGGCGGTGGTCTTCGTTGTTGCCGGCATGATCTGGGGAATCACCATGGGGATTTCCCAGGATTTCTCCGCCTCCCCGGCTCACGCGCATCTCAATTTGCTCGGGTGGGTCTCGCTCTTCCTTTTCGGAATCTACTATCGGCTGCATCCTTCATTGGAGGTCGCCAAGACCGCGATTGTGCAAATCTTGGTGTGGATCATCGGCACCATTGTCCTCGCGATTGGGATAGGCCTTGCGAGCACAGGGCATGCCATCGGCGATTCGGTCGCGGCATTTGGATCGCTCATCGTTCTTTTCGCCGTGCTGCTATTCGGCTGGCTGGTGTTTCGGAGCGAACGTCCTGACGCAGGTATCCGGCCAATGGCGCCGTCGGCAAGATAGCGATCGATCCGCCGCGCGGCGCCGATTGGAGCGCGACGCGGCTGAGTTGAGGGCCATCACGCCCAAGAGAGCGGCACAAGCGAGCAAGGCACAGCAAGCCCGATGAACGCACTGAAATGACATTCACACAACAAATCATCCACATCCTCGTCAATCTGGTGCTCTTTGTTTTCGCCTATCTTGGCATTGGCTGGTCTCTCGCCATGCTTTGGGAACGCATTACAGCTCGGCGCGCCAAAGATTCCAAAGTCACGCGGGTCGTGATTGGCATTTGCACCGGCTTCATCTGGCTCGCGCTGATCGCGGCGTACAAGTACAATTAATTCCTTTATTTGGGTCTCGGGCATGGCGTCCGTTGCACCCACATCTCCGCGCGCAGCTCGTCGCGGCGCTCGATCGCGCGGGCATTAAAAATCCCCGCCGCCGAGGCCGGGGCGAGGGTTCTGAGATTGATGTGGCGATTAGCGCTTCAGGTTCGCGAGCCGTCCGCTGCCGCGAGCGCGGCGAAGCGGTCGAGATCGGCCAGCACGCTTCTGGCCAATCTAGCGTCAACACTGTCGCCGCGGGCGAGATTCAACAGTTCCATCAGGATCGCATACTTAGCAAATATATCCGCCAGAGTCGTCGACGGCGTGTTGGCGATCTGCACCTCGATTGCTGTTACCTGGTCGAGAACACGGTCAACGGCGCTGTCATCGGGAACGCCACGGAAGCCTTCCTGAGCGAGGCGACGGGCTCGGACGAGCATTTCTATCGAAGTCATCGTTTCTCCCGCTTCTCGGCCGCCGGCAAAGCTGCGAGCCGCCGTCGCTCTCCCGCAACCTGCTTTGGCCTCAGCGGACACCAATAGCTCGGCCGCAAGCCTCGCTCCGATAATTGCGCGAGGCCCCTGTCAATCTCGCTCTGTATGAACGCGATATCCCGGCGAATGCGCCTGGTACTCAGCCCATCCTTCAAGCACTCATCCAACAGGTCTATATAGCTGCGGACGAGGTGAAGGCGCGTCACGACGTCGGGCTCGGGCTCCCTCTGTCTCCTAGCGGGATTCGTGCGGCGCTCGACGGCGTGGATTGTGCGGCTCATGGCGCAACCCACCTGAAGGACGGCTCGTCGTCGGCGTGATCGTGCTTCCGGTCGAATGTCCCGCCATCCGCCCAATGCCGCGGATCGGCACACCGCACCACCAGCGGCCCAACGGAGGAGCCACCGGCGATCACCGCTTCAACCGCGGCCGGGCTCAACTCCAACTCCTCAAGTTCTGCTTCGAACGCCGTGAGCGCGTCCAACAGGCCGGCATCCGCCTCTATCAGCAGATGCGGGGCGCCTTCAGGGGTGATGACGCGCGCGGTCGCGAGGATGCGGGCTAGTAGCCGCTGGGCGTTGGGGCCGGTCATCATGGCCACCTCCTCTTGGCTTTCCAGGAAGCGATGAGCAAAAATTGTCCATCGCTCCTAAAGCGACCCTGAGCCGCTCGTTAAAATAAATTAATGGTGGGGTCAGCATTGGTGGGCGTGAGTATCCAAGCGTCTGAGGCTCCGGCGACCATTGATTACCCACGGCTGAGCCGGCCGCTCGCTTTCCAAATCGTAGCGAGTTTTCTACCTTGCCGTTCTGCTGGTTGCGTGCGTGAGAGCGGTTTCGGCCAGAAACGCCGCCGTCGACCGGCCTGCGCACCCGACCCATCACGAGGCCCGAGGTTTCTTCGACGCAACAGGCTTGATCGGCGGTCGCGCTAATCCTCGGGTCTGCAGGCGAGCGCCTTGCCGGTGGCAGCCGCGATCTTCGCGGTTCCCCCGGAGATCGTCGTCACTGCCTCGTAGTCGACGGCGGTCGGATCGTCGATCGTTTGCTGCGCGAATTTCGGCACGCGCTTCATCTCGCGCTCGTAAGCGGCCCTGCAGTCGGGCGCGGGATCGGCCAGTCCGGTTTGCTGCTTGATCTTGTCCCAGCAGCCCGCTGCATCCGCGCGCAGCGAACAGGGGGCTCCATAGACGCGCGTGTAGCGCAAGGTGAGGCTGCCGTCCGGCGCCAACTCGACCGCGCGCAGCGTCGGCTTGGCCACATCCTCGAATAGCTTCTTGCCGTCGGCTGTGGTCACCGCGAAGCCGAGCCCGCCGTTCCAGCCGTCATCGGCATCCCAGAAGATGTAGTCGCCCTTGACGCCCTTGAGGTAGCCGCTCCACTCCTTCACCACGATTTCGTCGGAAGCATTGGCGCGCTTGCAATCCGGTGCTTTTCCGGCGGCGAGCGGCAGGATCGAGAGCTGGTCCGCGCCGGGTTCGCCGAGATCGATCTCCTTCACCATGAAGTGCGGATAGTAGGAACAGCGAATCTCGGGCTTGGCCTGGGGGTTGTCGGGATCGCGGGGCAGCGCGTGCCGCACCAACTTGATCGGCTTGTCGAAGAGCACGGACGGAGCTGCCCGTGCCGGCACTGCCGCGATGACCGCGCACGCGGCCATGACCGCGCACATCTTGGTCGTGACGCGCTCTGGACGCCATTTCGAGCCTTGTTCAAGAGCGCGCACGGTCATGAGAGCCCTCCCCGCTTAAACAATGCTCGCACCATAGCGCGCGCGAAAAACGAGCGCATCGGTTGCGACGATTGTGCTCCTGTGTTTCTCGCGGTCGACGTCGCGGGCTGCTCAGGCCGCCTTCGCCCGTTCGGCAACCCGGTCCCACGTGGTCGCTTTGAAACTCGGACGTTCGTTCATGCGTTGGAGCCACGCAATGAGATTGGATGTTGCCGCCGTCAGCACCCGCCATTCCGGTGTCCCGACGAAGAAGTCGAGCTCGGGGGCGATGGCCATGTCCGCCAGCGTCAGCGCATCCCCGGCGAAATAAGCGTTGCTTCCGAGCAGGCGAGACAGCTCGTTGAAGACGACACGCGCCTTGGGCATTGCCGCCGCGATCGCATTTTCATCGGGCGTCAGACCCATCAAGCGCGGGCCGATAACCCGTTGGAAGACGATGACGTTGGCGACGCCTTGAAACAGGTACCAATCACAGATGTTCATCACCTGATCCATGCGTCCGGCGGCCTTGGGATCGGCGGGCGTCAGGGCAGGCTCAGGCAGCACCCGGTCGAGGTAGCGTAGGATGGCCTGTGTCTCATAGAGGCTGTAGCCGTCGTGCTCCAGGACTGGTACCCGGCCGAAGGGATGACGTACCAAATGCTCGGCCGAGCGGAGCGCACCAGGCGCTACCGGCGCAAGGCGATAAGGCGTGCGCTTTTCCTCCAGCGTTGTCAGCACGGCGCGCCCGAACGGACTGCCGGGGACGGTGTGGACGACAAATTCCGACATGGGGGTCTCCTCGGTCAGAAATAGCTGTTGGCGTATTCGACGAAGTGCGCGATCCGTTTCGGCTGCGGTTGCAGAATCTTTGCGGCGCGGCGCGCAGCGTCGGCGCCAAAGTGCAACGATAGCATGGCTACTCCCTTCCGGAGTGGGCGCTCTTGATGGGGTAGGGGTCCTCCAGAACGGTGGAGCCGGTCTCCAGCAGGGACTTCAGGTTGGAGATGACCTTCGGCCAGCCGCCGGACACCGCCTCGATGAGTTTCGAGGGTTTGCGTTCGATGGTGTGCATGATCGAGAGCTTGACCGCCGCTCCACTGGGCTCCAGCTCCATCGTGCACAGCGAGTCGCCTTCGGCCTTGAGCTCGGGCTTGTTCTGGTGCCGCCAGCGGATCACCAAGCGCCGTGGCGGCTCGGCCTCGACGATTTCGCCGGCGTCCAGGATCTGACCGTTGCCGGACACCAACTTCCACGAGGACCCCGCCGTCCACCGGCTTTCGCAGCGCATGCCGAACCAGTACCGCTTGATGAACTCCACGTCGGTCAGTGCCGACCACAGCTTCTCCGGCGTGGTGCGGATGTAGGTCACGTAGACAAAGGTCGATCTAGTCATCGGCTTTCTCCAAGCGTTGCTTCAGATTAGAGAGCGCCTTGAGGCGCGGCTTTTCGAACTTGGCAATCCAGCGCTCGTAGATTTCCTGTAGCGGTACCGGATTGAGGAAATGCAGCTTTTCGCGACCGCGCCGCACGGTGGCGACCAGGTTCGCGGCCTCCAGCAGGTCCAAATGCTGCGTCACGCCCTGCCGCGTCATCTCCAGGTGTTCGCACAGCTCGTTGAGCGTGCGGCCGTCGTGCGCGTGCAGCAGGTCCAGCAGCTTGCGCCGGCTGGGATCGGCCAGGGCCTTGAAAAGCCCATCGGTGTCGCGGCGCTTTGCCATCTTTTACATGCAAGTGAGCACTTGCCTAATAATAGGCAAGCATCTCCTTGCATGTCAAGCACGGATCGATGACGGCGGCAGCATCTCATTGACTCTCCAGCGACGCGGCGCAAGCCTGGGCCCGGCCCATCAAAGGCGGAGGGGTTTCCCATGAATGACATTCTGCCGCGCCTGCAGCCGCTCGATGCCGGCGTCGTCCCGCGCTTCGCGGAGTTCGCGACCTTCATGCGCACGCCTCGCGTCACCAACCCCGCCGAGGTGGATATCGGTCTCGTGGGCGTCCCGTTCGATCTCGGCACGAATTTCCGCACCGGCGCACGACAGGGTCCGGCACAGATCCGTGAGATGTCGCGCATTATCCGCCGCGTCAATGCGACGAGCCGCATCGCCCCCTTCCGGCTCTGCAATGTCGGCGATCTCGGCGACACGCCGATCAATCCCTTCGACCTCATGGGCAGCGTCGACATGATCACGCGGTTCTTCGGCAATCTTGCCGACCACGGCGTGGCACCGATCGCGGCGGGAGGCGATCACACCATCACCCTGCCGATCCTGCGCGGTCTGTTCCGGGGGAGGCCGTTCAGCGTGGTGCATTTCGATGCGCATGCGGACACGCTCGATACCTTGCTCGGCACCAAGATCAACCATGCGACGCCATTCCGGCGCTTGGTCGAGGAGAACATCATCGATCCCAAGCGGACCATCCAGATCGGACTGCGCGGCACGCGCTTTGGCGACGACGACATCCAGTACGGCTATGACGTCGGCATGCGCATCGTCACCATGGACGATTTCGAGGAAATGGGGCGCAAGGCCGTGATCGCGGAGGCGCGGCGCGTCTGCGGCGACGGCCCGACATACATCACTTTCGACATCGACGGGCTCGACCCGGTCTTTTGCATCGGCACCGGCGTGCCGGAGCCCGGCGGTCTCAGCATGCGCGACGCGCAGGTGATAATCCGCGGACTGCAGGGCCTCGACCTGGTCGGCGGCGATGTCTGCGAGGTGTTGCCGCTCGCCGACCCCTCGGGCCACACCGCGCTCAACGCCGCCAATCTGATGTTCGAGATGCTATGCGTGATCGCGGATGCGCGGCACGCCCGAAAGGCCAGGAGTTAGGCGTCCGGAACGCTGACCGTTTTGGGCAGCATCAGATAGTATCCGCCATGGGCGCGCATGGTGCCCGCGCGCTGCTCCGCTTCGGGTCCGTGGCCCCAGAAGAAATCGCCGCGCACCGGGCCACGGATGGCGCCGCCGGTATCCTGGGCGATCACGAGCCGTTGCAACGGACCTGATTCATCGGCGATATCGAGCCAGAACGGCGCACCCAGCGGCAGAAACTTGGTATCGACGGCGAGGCTTCGCCCCGGCGTCAGCACCACGCCCTCGGCGCCGATCGGACCGTCGCCTGATACCTCGCGGAAAAACACATAGGACGGATTTGTGTCGAGGATTTCCTTGGCCTCGCCCGGATGCGCGGCGAGCCAGGCGCGGATCCCCGGCATCGTCGCGGCGTCGCGCTCGAGTAAGTGCCGCTCCACCAGTGCGCGCCCGATCGCCACATAGGGCCAGCCGTTCTGTCCGTCATAGCCCACGCGCGCTTCCGAACCGTCCGGGAGCTTGATCCGGCCCGAGCCCTGGATCTCCAGGAAGAATGCGGCCACGGGATCGTCGACCCAAAACAGCGCCAGATGCATTCCGTCGATCGCGCCGGCCTCGATTTCC
>Ga0187765_10000162_pt1 | contig 23377 bp, 16 predicted proteins | sample 0216_QUI02_MP05__3_FD_133018 | JGI IMG/M metagenome (GOLD analysis project Ga0187765, IMG submission 133018) | Tropical peat soil microbial communities from peatlands in Department of Meta, Colombia - 0216_QUI02_MP05_10_MG | ecosystem: Environmental > Terrestrial > Soil > Wetlands > Peat ...
ACCACCCAGTACGAACCGGAGATCTACTCCCTGCTGTTTGGCGAGATCCTCGGGGTGAGCACCAGCCAGATCCTGCCCATCGCCGCCCTCGGCGCCGTCTGCATCGCGGCCATCGCCGTGCTGAGCCGGCCGCTCATGCTCACCTCCGTCGTCCCCGAGATCGCCGCAGCCAAGGGCGTCCGCGGCTACCGCGCCGAGATCGCCTTCCTGATCATCGTTGCCCTCGCCACCACCATGACCGTGCCCGTCGTCGGCGCCTTGCTGATCTTCAGCCTCATGATCGGCCCCCCCGCAGCAGCCCGGTCCCTCACCAGCAGGCCGGGCCTGGCCATGGCCCTGTCGGTGGTCATCGCCCTGATCACCGTGTGGGCCGCGATCGCCGCCTCCTACCTCTACAACTGGCCTGTCGGCTTCTTCGTCGGCGCTCTCGCCGCGCTCTCCTACGGTGCCGGGCGCTCCTGGGCCGCGCGGGGCCGCCGCCGCATCCGCGCTCTGCCCAGTGATGGCCCACAACTGATGGGCGCGGGCCTATCTGCTTGATCGCACAGACGTTCACCAGCTGGCGATCTGGGACGATGCTGATGTGAGCGAGGGTCCGCACGCTGAGCCAGGCATGACCGAGGGCCAGATCGGGGCTGGGTTTCAGGCCATGGCGGCCGGCGACTGGTTGCGCGCGCGTGATGCCTTTTCCGCCGTCCTTGAGGTGGCCGAGGCACCCGAGGCGTTCTTCGGCCTGGGCAACGCGCTGTTCTGGCTGGGCGACATCGCGGGCACGATCGCCAGTTGTGAGAAGGCGTACGGCGGATTCCGCCGCCGCGGTGACCTGATGTTCGCGGCCGGCGCCGCGCTTTTGCTGGTGGGCTACAACAAGGGGTATCTCGGCAACACGGCTGCCGCCCGTGGATGGCTGTCGCGTGCGGCACGGATCATCGAGAGCGAGGTTCCGGAACTGCGCGGTGAACTCCTGGGGGCTACCGCCTACGTTACGGATGACCCGGTGGAGAGCGAGGCGCTGGCGCGCCAGGCGGCCGAGATCGGGCGTGCAAACGGCAACTCCGATCTGGAGCTGATGGCGATGCACGCCGTCGGGCAGGCCCTGGTACAGCAGGGCCGGACCGAGGAAGGCATGTCGCTGGTTGACGAGGCGATGGCCGGTGTGATCGGCGGTGAAGGCCGGGATCCGATGACGGTCGCGCAGATGAGCTGCATGACGATGGTGGTGTGCGGCAGCTGTTTCGATCTTGAGCGCGCCACACAATGGGTGCAGTCGCTCCAGGGCTTCATCGACCGCTACGGGTGCCCGTTCTTGTACGCAGAGTGCCGTACCTATTACGGCCGGATCCTGTTCGAGAATGGCGACTGGGCCGGCGCCGAGGCGTATCTCACCGATGCGATCGCGATGTCGAGGGGCGTGTTCGCGGCGCCGCATGCCTTCGCGGCCGGGACGCTCGCCGAGCTGAGGCTCGCGCAAGGAAGGGCCGAGGATGCGGCCAGGGTGCTGCACGGCGTCGAGGGGCGTGACGAAGCCGCCGCGGCGGTCGCCTCGGTGCACCTTCAGCAGGGCCAGCCATTGGCAGCGGCGGCGGTCCTGCGCCGGCGGCTGGCCGCGACCAGCCCGGACCGGCTCGATGTCGCCGCGGTGATCGAGTTGCTCGGGGAGGCAGAGATCGCGCTGGACGACGGCAGCGCGGCGATTGAACGAGGGCATGCGCTCGTGTCGCTCGGGCGCGTCAACGACTGCGACCTCATCGTTGCGCACGGCGAGCGTCTTCTCGGGCACGCGTTCGCGCTGACGGATGCACCAGTTGCCTGCACGCACCTGGAAGCGGCGCTCGCGGCGTTCGTCCGTGCCGGGATTCCTTACCGTGCCGCACAGACCCGGCTGTTGCTGGCGCAGGTGCTCGGGCGGAACGACCGTGAGGTAGCCGGGGCCGAGGCGCGAGCGGCGCTGTCGGTCTTCGAGGACCTGGGGGCTGGCCGCGACGCGGACGCGGCCGCCGCGCTCCTGCGCGATCTGGGCATGAAGGCAGCAAGGACCGGGCCGAAGAACGTCGGGCGGCTGACCAAGCGTGAGCAGGAAGTGCTCGGTCTGCTGGGCGAAGGGCTCTCCAACCCTGAGATCGCCGAACGTCTGTTCCTGTCGCGCAAGACGGTTGAGCATCACGTGGCGCGCATCCTGTCCAAGCTCGGGCTGCGGGGACGCGCCCAGGCCGCCGCGCTCGCGGCGCGGAACGCCCGCCAGGAATCAGCCTGAGATAGGTGAGTTCGCCGATGCTCCGGCGCCAGCCGGGGCGTCATTGTGGCCTCATGACCGGAATGCGAGGGCGGCCCGGCCCGGCATGAAAGTGATCCACCGCTGGGCGCCCGCTGCCGGGACGAGGAGGGCAATCATGGTGCAACAGCTGGACGGCGCGGTCGTGAAGGACCGCGTCGACACCGGTGGCCTGAACACCTACTACGAGGTCCATGGCGCGGGCGAGCCGCTCCTGTACTTGCACGGCGGGTTCAACCCCATCGAGATGCTCGGCGAGATCCTTCCCGCGCTCGCCCAGCGGTACCGGGTTTATCTGCCTGAGCGGCAGGGACAGGGACGTACCCCCGACCGGGACGGGCCGGTTACCTTCCAGAGCATGGCCGAGGACACGATCGCGTTCTGCGACGCGGTCGGGCTGCCCGCCGCTCATCTCGCCGGCTTCAGCGACGGCGCGATGGTCGCGATCCACGTCGCGCTCCAGCGGCCGGACCTGGTGCGCAGGCTCGTCCTGATCGGGCAGTACGCCAACCCGGACGGGTGCCCGCCCTTTTACGCCGAGCTGATGGAGCAGTTCACGCCGGACACCTTCCCGCCCATGTTCCGGCAGATGTACGACTCGCTCTCACCGGACGGGCCCGAGCATTTCCCGGTGTTCTTCAACAAGCTGAAGCCGAACTGGCTGTCCCCGGGTGTGCCGCTGGAACGCCTGGCGGACGTGCAGTCGCCGACGCTCGTCCTCATTGGCGACGACGACTGTGTCACCCCGGAGCATGCCGCAGCGATGGTCCGGGCGCTTCCTGCGGGATCGCAGCTGGGGATCGTCCCCGGAACCTCGCACGGGCTCCCGTTCGAAAAACCCGATCTCGTCGACCGGCTGATCCTCGACTTCCTCAAGGACCAGCAGGCGGAGAAAATGATCCGGCCTGCGGACGAGCCATGATGGCCTCGCAGCTCCGCCGGCAGGCCGTCACGACGCCAGGCCATCGCCCGCCGGGACCGCCGGATCTTCCTTCAAACTCTGGCCGGGCCCTGGTGCGCCGCGGTGTTCCCCCATAAGTGGGCTTGACCGGCGAGTGAGGGCTCGAGCCTGGCCCGGGCGAGCTCGACGCGCGAGGTAACCCCCAGCTTCGTGAAGACCTTGCCGAGGTGATACTCGACGGTCCGGCTACTGAGAAACAGCTGCGCCGCGACGTCCTTGTTACTGCTGCCGGTTGCCACCAGCCTGGCGATCCTGAGCTCCTGCGGGGTGAGCGCATCGAGCGTGTTCACGTCCCGCTTGCGCGCCGTCTCGCCGGTCGCGCTTAGTTCGGCGCGCGCTCGCTGAGCCCACAGCTCGGCACCCACGCCGTCGAAGGTGTCAAGCGCACTGCGCAGCTGGATCCTAGCCTCGGCTCGCCGTCGGCTGCGGCGCAGGCGCTCGCCGTATGCGAGCTGGGTCCGTGCGCGCTCATATGGTGGCACCCGGTGGTCGTGGTGGCGGAGGGCCTCGGCAAACAGCTCATCAGCCTGCTGATCGTGGTCGGCCATCATGCCCCGGCAGCGCGCGAGCATCCCGTTCACCAGCGGGGTCCGGCTCACGGGCGCCCAGGCCGCGAACCGCTCCAGCGCCATCGCCGCCTGCTCCCGGTCGCCGAGCCGCAGCGCGGCGTCGATGAACTCGGGGGTGGCGAGCAGCGCGGTGGGAGGAAGCGGGCCGGGATCCATCTGCTGGAAGTGCTCGATCGCCTCGGCCGCGTTCCCCAGCTCCAGCTCAAGAATTCCCAGCGCGAGGTGCGCCTCGCTCGGCGCCCAGCCGACGCCGGCGGCCAGGCCGCGGCGCATCACAGTGGCGGCGCACTCGCGGCATTCCTGCTCCTTGCCCAGCAGCGCGGTAATCCAGGCATGCAGGGCGAGGTAGGAAATCTCGTCGTTCTCGTAGCCGAGCTGGCGGGCGAGCTCGAGCCCTTCGGCGGCGGCGTCGAGCCCGGCCTGCAGCCGGCTCACGCACAGCTCGCCGGCGGCGAGGTAGAACAGCGCTCCCGCCAGCTCGGTGAGCGACCCTTCAGCCCGGCGCTGGGCGACGATACGGGCGAAACGATCACGCGCCGGCGGGTAGTCCGCTGTCCACAGGCCAAAGGCCCCGGCCAGCGTCGCCATCACAGGATCCGGGCCGAGGTGTGGCTCGATCCGCATCGCGTCGCCCAGCCGTTCCCGGGCGAGCGCGGTATCGCCGCCGTCGAGCGCCCGCCCGCCGTCGAGTAGCCCGCGCAGAAATTCGTGACGCGCTCCGCCGCCGCGGATCCGGTCGAGTATCCGGCGTGCTTCGGTGATCCCGTTCGCCACCCAGCCGCCGTAGGCCGCGGCCAGGACCATCAGCGCGACCATCTCCAGGGCGCGCTCCGGCTCGGTCTCGGCGAGCGCTGAGGCGGCGTTTCTGAGCAGGCCAAAGGTCTCGGTCGCCGAGCTGTGTCTGAAGGCCACGGCCGCGGACACGATCTCGAGCTCGGCGATATCGGCCTGGTCGGTCACCAGCGGGCGCGCCCGCTCCACGAGCGCGAGCGCGGCATCGGTCAATCCGGCGGCGGCTGAAGCCTGCGCGGCGCAGGTGAGCCGGCGGCCCTTGCGGGAAGCCTGCTGGCTGAGCTCTGCGGCGCGCTCGAACGCCGCCGCCGCCGTCGCCTGCGCGCCTCGCGCGGCCGCCTGGCCGGCCGCGGCGTCCAGCTCGGCCGCGATGGCTTCGTCGGCGCGCTCGGTTGCCAGCGCCCGATGCCAGGCGCTGCGGACCGGGTCGTCAAGGACGGCCGCCAGCGCCTGGTGGGCCGCCCGGCGTTCGCGGCGCGTGGCCGAGCCGTAGACCGCCGAGCGGACCAGCGGATGGCGGAACACGACCGCGCCGTCCACCTGTACCAGACCCGCGTCCTCCGCAGCCTCCAGCGCGGACATGGCCAGGCCACAGCGTTCGAGCGCTGGCTCCAGCGTGTGCTGGTCGCCGCCTTCTTCAGCGGCCGCGAGCAGCAGCGCGCGCCGGATGCTGGCGGGCAGGCGCCCAACCCGGATACGAAACGACTCCTCCACGGCCCCCTTGGCCCGCAGCGGGCCCGCGATCGGGTCCGCCCCCTGGAGTTGCCGGCTGGTCAGCGCCATCGGCAGCTCGAGCAGCGCCAGCGGGTTGCCTTGCGCGGTATGGACGAGCATGGTCACAACCTCGACGGAGGCGGGCTGCCTGAGGCGGGTTGCGAGCAGCGCGTGGGCTGGGCCTTCCTCCAGCCCATGAACTTCCAGCTCGGGAAGCCCGGCCGCTTCGAACATGTGCCTGTCCCTGGTGCGGGAGGCCATCAGCAGTGCCACCGGCTCGGCCTCCAGCCGGCGGGCGGCGAACGCCAGCGCCTCCTGTGAGGGCCGGTCGATCCAGTGCGCGTCGTCGATCAGGCACAGCACCGGCGCCTGCTCGCATGCCTCGGCGAGCAGGCTGAGCAGGCCGAGCGAGACCAGGAACGGGCTCTCGACCAGGTCAAAGCTGAGGCCGAACGCGCCGCGCAGCGCCGCCACCTGCGGCCCAGGCAGCCGGTCCAGCAGGCCCAGGCATGGCCGCAGCAACTGCTGCAGACCAGCGAAGGGAAACTCGTGCTCGGCCTCGATCCCGACGCAGCGGAGCACGGTCATGTCCGGGGCATTGGCCTGGGCGTAATCGAGCAAGGCGGTCTTCCCGATCCCGGGCTCGCCGCGCAACACCAGCACTGCACTGCGCCCGCTCCTGGCCTGGTGCAGCAACCCGTCCAGTACCCGCTGCTCAGCCCCGCGCCCTAGCAGCATGAGGCCGATCGTAAGTGGCCACTGGGGCCGTGACTAGTAGATACCCGGATTCGAGCACGTGCGCGCGATCCTACCGTCGCCCTATCGGCATCCCGTGTCCGGCGCAGCCGGACGGCAAGGAGGAGGTACCTGGGATGAGAATCACATGGGCAGCGGGCACCAGGACGCTCGCCTCGGTAGCGGTGGCAGGGCTTGTCGCAGCCGGGATGGCCGCCTGCGGCGTGAGCGTCGGCGGGCCGGCGGCATCGCCGGCCAAGACCGCGGCCGCCAGTGCGCCGGCCAGCCAGGCGCCTGCGGCCCAATCTTCCACGCCAGCGGCAGAGTCCAGCGCCAGTGACACACCGGCGAAAGCGGACGCGTCCGTGGCGGGCAAGCTGCCGGACTACCACCCCTCGACGGTCGTGAGTGACAGCGGCAGCAGCACGGTGCTCAAGTCGCCCGACTCTGTGTCGAAGATCGGCGCGTTCTACCGGAACGCCCTGGCCAGTGGCGGGTGGGTCACCACGTCATCCTCGATGGGGTCCCTCCACGCCAGTTTCACCGCCCACCGCGCCCATGAGGGCGTGAGCATCTCGGTGTACCCGCGCTTTGGCGGAGCTGGCATCTCGATCAGCCGGTACCCGGTCTGAGCGGGCGCGACGCCACGGGCGCTCACCTGGCCTGACACGGTGCGCGGAATGGCCAGCCGCCCACGACGGATCCACCACCCCCCACGGGAAGGGGACGAGCGGTCATGGCCCGGCTGACGGTTGAGAACCGCAGGTGGTGGATCCTGTACGCAGCGCCCGGAGCCGGGCTACCGTCAACTGAAGGTCATCAGGTACCCAGCGCTGGGGAGGCGAGGGTGCCGGTCGAGTCCCAGGGCCGTCCAGGCAGCCAGACTGCCGCTGGCCTGCGCGCCAGCCGCTCGCTGTGGGATCGCCAGCTCAGCAGTTACCCGGGGCCAGCCCCGCGGTACTTCTACCTGGGCATCACGGTGGCCGCGACCATCGTTTTGTATTACCAGCTGTACATCCAGTACGCCGTCTCGACCTCGGTTATCTCGCACTACCGGATGACCTTCACCTTCTTTGTCTACATCTCGGTCGTCGCGAACGTGGTCGGCGCGTTCTCCTCGCTCCTGGCTGGCCTGGCCGACCGATGGGGCCGCGCGAACCTGGTCATCTACGGCCTGCTTGCGGCTGGCCTGATCACCGCCTTCGGCCTGCCGAATGCGCCGGACCAGCTGAGCTACCTCGTGCTGTTCTCCGCGCTTTCGTTCGTCGAGGGCATGATCCTCGTCGCCACTCCCGCGCTCGTGCGCGATTTCTCACCCCAGCTCGGGAGAGCGTCGGCGATGAGCTACTGGACGATGGGCCCGGTGATCGGCAGCATCGTGGTGACCGCCGTCGTCAGCAGCACCTTCGGCGGCGGGGTGAGCTGGCAGGACGAGATCCGCTACGCCGGCATCACCGGCCTGGTGATGTTCGCGGTAGCGCTGCTCGCCCTGCGGGAGCTGGCGCCGGCGCTGCGCGACCAGATCATGGTGACGCTGCGCGACCGGGCGCTGGTCGAGGCGCGGGCCAAGGGCCTGGACACCGGCGCGCTGCTGCGGCATCAATGGTCACAGATGCTGCGCCTGGATGTGGTCGGGCCAGCGTTCGGCATTGCCGTGTACCTGCTGCTGTATTACGCCGCGGTCGGCAGTTTCGTCATCTACTTCGCCACCGTCTTCGGGTACCCCGCTCAGCGGACGAACGCCCTGCTCAACTGGTACTGGGCCGCCGACGCGGTCGCGTTGCTCGCCGCGGGCTACCTGTCCGACCGGCTGAAGGTGCGCAAGCCTTTCATGCTCGCCGGCGCGATCGCTTCCATCGCGGTGACGGCGGCGTTCGCCGCCACCGCACAGCGTCCCCATACCGGCTACTACACCTTCGTGCTGATCCTGGCCGGGATCGGCATCGCGGGCGGCGTCGCCTACGCACCGTGGATGGCGGGTTTCACGGAAACCGTGGAGAAGCACAACCCGGCGGCGACGGCCACCGGGCTGGCGGTGTACGGCTGGATCGTCCGTGCGACCGTGGCGCTGTCCGCCGCGTTCCTGCCCCTGGTCGTGAGCAGCGTGACACCGCTTGTCGAGCACGGACCGGCGGTGAGCGCCGCGGCAACGCGAGCCGCGCCAGCTCTGCACATCATCGGGGCTCATCCGCGGCTTTTCGCCGAGCTCGCCCGGTACCCCGCTGGGCACGCACCGCCCGCGCTGCAGGCCCAGGCGATCGCCGAGGTCGGCCCGCGCGGCCTCCTGACTGTCAAAGCGGCTGGTCCTGACGTGGCTGTCCTGCGGAAATACGGCACCGTCGTCCGCGAAGCCAGCGCCACCAATCCCGGTCAGTGGCAGAACTGGTGGTGGATCTGCCTGGCTGGGCAGATCGTGTTCGTGCCGTTCATTTTCGTGATGACCGGCCGGTGGAGACCGCGGCGGGCGGCTCAGGATCTCGCCGAGCACGACAAGCTTGTCACCAGGGAACTCGCCGCCCTCCAGGCAGAAGCCCGTAGGTGATCCATCATCGTGCGCTCGGCGCCGGACGGGCGTGGATGAGGCTAACAAGCCAAACCCTGGGTAGGCGACCGGAGACACTCGGCACAGCCTGGGCGGCCAGTAAGCGCCGGGACGGCGGCACGGGTTACCGCTGGCGGCGGGCGCAAAGATGCGGTCAATACCACAACCGATGATCGTCCGGTGATCTAGGGTGGCCTTGGTCAGTGGGGGGTCTGGTTGGCACCAGGGGCCATGAGCGCGGCATAGCAAGTGTGCGGCGCGTGGCATCGGGGGTGGTGTTGGGCGCAGCCCCGCAGTTCGCCACGTCGTCGGCCCGGGCACTGATCCTCGGCCTCGACGAGGCGGGCCGGATCGTTGACCATGATCGGCCAGCGGCGGCCCTGCTTGATGGTGCGGGCGGATCGCTGCTCGGCACGGAGTTTGCCAGTCTGGTTGCCGATCGGCTGCAGGCGGAGTCGTTCGGGGAGTACCTGGATGCCGTGCGCGCTGGCCGTGACGTGACCACGGTGGTCAAGATCAGGGCGCCCCAGCTGGGGCAGGCCGACGCGGTAGTCACTCTTCAGCCAGTCAGTTCGAGCACCGGCCTGGCGGTACGGGTGATCGTGCGGATTTCGCCGCCGGCGGAGGGGCGCTTCGCCGACATGGAGGTGATGCGGCGCGCTCTGCTGGATGCTCCGATCAGCCAGGCCGCCGAGGGCCTGGGCATCGATGAGGTCGCCCCGAAGGTGACCCGGGTCGCGGTGCCGCACTTTTGCAACGTCGCAGGCCTGGTCGTCCGTGAGAGCCTGATCGCTGACGATGAGCTTTCCGTGACACCGCCCGACGGGTCGCTGCTGCTGCGGCGGACGGTGGTGGAGACCGATGATGGCGATCCGCGCTGGGATGCCGGTTTCCCGACTGGCGAGCTGCTCCACTATCCACGTGACAGCCCGTATGTGCGGTGCATCGCCTCGCGTGAGCCGGTCATCGAGGCATCGGTTACCCCTGAGCAGGGGCCGAGCGTATCCCGTGCTTGGCATGAGCGGCCCGTGGTGGCGGAGCTTCTGACCGGGACATCGGTGCTGTCCCTGCCGCTGGTGGCCCGCGGGGTCGTGCTGGGGTTGCTGGTCTGCATCAGGAAGCCTGGCCACCGGTGCTTCGATGCCGATGACGTGCAGATCGGCATGCAGTTCGCCGCGCGGGCAGCGGTATTGATCGACAACGCCCGCCGCTACAGCCGCGAGCGGGCCACGGCCCTGACGCTCCAGCGCAGCCTGCTGCCGACCGGGCTGTCCGCGCCATCGTGCGTCCAGGTGCACCATCGCTACCTGCACGCCAGCGAGCTCGTCGAGGTGGGCGGCGACTGGTATGAGGCGATCGCGCTGCCAGGCGGGCGCGCCGCGCTCGCGGTCGGCGACGTGGCCGGCCACGGGGTCAAGGCCGCGGTCACCATGGGCAGGCTGCGCACCGCCATCCACACCCTGGCCAGGCTGGAACTGCCTCCCGGCGAGATGCTTGAGCACCTGGATGAGCTCATGGGTGAGCTCGGGGTGCGCGAGCCGCACTTCGCGACCTGCGTGTGCGCGGTCTTCGACACGGTCACCGGGACGTGCGAGCTGGCCTCGGCCGGCCATCTGCCGCCGCTGCTTGCCGAGCCCGGCGCTCCCGGCCGGTATCTCGATCTGTCCCCGGCGCCACCGCTGGGCGTCGGCTCGGGATCAGTCCAGAGCAGCGTCATCGAGGTTCCTGACGGCAGCCTGCTGGTGCTCTATACCGACGGGCTCGTCGAACGGCGCGGCGGCGACATCGACGAGGGCCTGGCCAGGCTTCGTGACCTGTTCGGCGCCGACGCCACCGCCCGGCCGCTCGATGATCTATGCCGGGCGGCGCTCACCTGCACTGATGTCGGCGAGCAGCGCGACGACATTGCCGTCCTGATCGCCCGGCTGCGGCGGCTGACACCGGACCGGCACGTCTCGTGGACATTAAACGGCGACCTGCGTTCTGTCCGGCGGGCACGCTCACTGGCCGGGCCGCCGCTGCGGCGATGGGGGCTGGCCAGGCTTATCCCGGACGCAGAACTGGTCATTTCCGAACTGGTGACCAACGCGGTCCGGTACACCCGCGGCAACATCGGGCTGCGCCTGGTCTTGGAGGACGGGCTGTTCTGCGAGGTGCGTGACCGTTCCGCCGCCCTGCCCAGGCTGCGCGAAACAGATAACGACGATGAGTCCGGGCTGGGGCTGCTGGTAGTCAGCCAGGTCGCCAGCCGCTGGGGTACCCGCCGCACGTCGGCGGGCAAGGTCGTGTGGTGCGAGCTGCCGGTGCATACGCCCGGCCAAGCCGCCGCTCTCTGGGAACCGTAACGTCCGGGCCAATAGCGTGCACTACGGCGGGCTTCGGCGGGTCCGGTGCACTGGTAGATGGTCAGCTTCTTCCAGGGGCGCCCCGAAGGCCGGCGCAGGTCATTCCACGCTGGCGGCGGGATGTGATCAAGCTGGGAGGAGCAGTCCATGCCGGTTGCTGACTCAGATCCGCTGTCCAGGCTGCCGCTGGCCGAGTTCCGCCCGTACTCCCGGCTGCGGCTGCTGCAGAGCACCGTGCCGCGGGCCAGCGTGCCAGCGGTCGACGGGCACACGCATATCGGCCGCTGGCTCACCGGCGACCAGTGGGCGGTTCCTGACGTGGCGGCGTTCGTGGCCCTGATGGACTCCTGCAACGTCGGTGCTGTGGTCAACCTGGACGGCCGGTGGGGCGATGAGCTGGAGGCGAACCTCGATCGCTACGACCGGCCGCATCCGCACCGGTTTGCCACGTTCTGCCACGTCGACTGGGAAATGCTGCGCGGCCCGGGCGCCGAGGAGAAGCTTTCCGCCAGCCTCGAGCGGTCGGTGGCGGCGGGCGCCCGCGGGCTGAAAGTGTGGAAGGACCTGGGCCTCGGCGTCACCGACGGCCACGGCACGGTGGTCCTGCCCGACGACCCGAGGCTGGGCGGGCTATGGGAGACCGCAGGCCGGCTCGGGGTGCCGATCGCCATCCACACCGCTGACCCGGTGGCGTTCTTCGACCCGGTGGATGCCCGCAACGAGCGCCTCGAGGAGTTGCTGGCCCGTCCCGACTGGTCGTTCTGCGACCCCAGGTTCCCCCGGTTCGAGCGGCTCATGGCGGCGCTCGAGGCGATCGTGGCGGCGTACCCGGCCACCACGTTCATTGGCGTGCACGCGGGCTGCTGTGCCGAGGACCTCGCCTGGGTGGGCCGGATGCTGGGGCAGTACCCGAACTTCAACATCGACATCGCGGCGCGGATCGCCGAGCTCGGGCGGCAGCCCCGGGCCGCCCGGTCGCTGATCATGAACCACCCGGACCGGGTTCTGTTCGGCACCGACGAGATCCCGCCGAACCGGTCCACTTACGAGATCTATTTCCGGTTCCTGGAGACGGCGGACGAGTGCTTCCCCTACTCCGCGGACAACCCGCCGGTGTCTGGCCGCTGGCCGATCTCGGCCCTGGACCTGCCCGCCGGCGTGGTGGCCCAGGTATACGCGGGGAACGCGCAGCGGCTGATGCCGGCCTTGGCCCCTCCCACCGGGGGGGAGGTCAGCCCGTCGCCGGTGCTCACCGGCGTGCGCCCTTCTGCTCACGCCGGTGCGGAACGCCAGTGACCAGGCACAACAGCGACCGAAATTCCCGGCACGCCACTGCGTCTGCCCAGCGTGGGTCAGCGCCTCCGCCGGCCCCGGTAGCTGGCGGACATGGCGGCCGCACCACGGCCGGTTGCCCGGCTTGCCGCGATGGCCGTTTCCCGGGCCGGAGTTCCCTGGTGTGGTCGTGGCGCAGGCGGCTTAGCGGGTTTCCCGGCGATCGACCGCAGCAGCGCGGAGCCAGGCTGGACGGCGGCGGCGAGCGGGACGATGTGTGCCTTCCGCATGAGGGTACGCACATCGCCGGCCTGTGCGGGAGTTTGCAGGGTGACCACCACGCCGCTGGCGCCGGCCCGGCCGGTCCGGCCAGAGCGGTGCAGGTATGCCTTGTGCTCGGCGGGCGGGTCGGCATGGATGACCAGGTCGATGCCGTCCACGTGGATGCCGCGGGCGGCGATGTCGGTGGCGACCAGCACGCGGACGGCCCCGGAGGCGAAGGACGCGAGGTTGCGCTCGCGGGTGGTCTGGGTGAGGTTCCCGTGCAGTTCCGCAGCGGGTATGTGCGCTGCGGCGAGCTGGCGGGCAAGCTTGCGCGCGCCGTGTTTGGTCCGGGTGAAGACCAGCGATTGCTTGTCGCCTCCGGCGAGGGCGGCGACAACCGCCGTCCGATCGGTGGGGGCCACCGTGAGCAGGTGGTGGACGATCGGTGCTGGCGCACCGGGCGGGTCGACGGCATGCTCGGCTGGGTGGTGAAGGAATCGGCGGACAAGGACATCGACGGCGTGGTCGAGGGTCGCGGAAAATAGCATCCGCTGGCCCTCCGGCGGGGTCGCATCCAGCAGCCTGCGTACGGTCGGCAGGAAGCCGAGGTCGGCCATATGATCAGCTTCATCCACCACGCTGACCTCGACGTCGCCGAGATGACAGTGGCCCTGGCCGATCAGGTCGGCGAGACGGCCCGGGCAGGCGACGATAATGTCCACCCGGTTGTGCAGCGCCGTGACCTGCGGTCGCTGCGGCGTGCCGCCGAAAATCGTGGCGACGCTCAGGCCGGCGGCCCTGGTTAGCGGCCGCAGGACAGCCTGGACCTGGCTGGCCAGCTCGCGAGTCGGCACGAGCACCAGTCCACGGGGACGGCCGGCGCTGGTGTGGCCACCGTCCAGCCGGGCGACCAGCGGAATGCAGAACGCCAGGGTCTTGCCGGAGCCGGTACGGCCGCGGCCGAGGATGTCGGCGCCGGCCAGGGCATCCGGCAACACGGCAGCCTGGATGGGGAATGGCGTGTCAATGCCCGCTGCGGCCAGCGCGGCGGTCAGTGGCACCGGTACGCCCAGGGACGCAAAGGTGGCACCGTGCGCGGCGTCCGTAGGCCTCGTACGGTGGCGCTCCCGGCGCAGGCCAGCAGTACGTTCGATGGGCTGAGCTGTCATGAAGGTCGTCTTCCGGACGTAGATGGCCGCATCTTGGCGGGCCGCCACATCCGTGGAAACCAGCTCGCTCACTGAGCGATGTACGACCGGCGCGCCCTGCTGGCTGCGCCTGACTGAATACAGTGCGCCGCCGATATTACCCGACCCGTGGTCATGGTGTGTGCGGCAATGATGGCCAGCAGTCGGCATTGACTCGCTGGCCTGGGCGGAAAAGGCGCATCATAGTAGCCATGAACACACCCCACGCCGCGGCCCGGCGGCACCTGTCCGGCAGCCCGTTCAGCGCCCCGGCTCCGGCGCTGCCGGCCGAGACGTTCGCCATAGCCGATCAGGTGACGCACGACAAGTACGGGCTCGGCGTCATACTCGGCGTGGAAGACCACGCCGTGCTGGTGGATTTCCGGCCGGATCAACGGCGCATCGCGCTGCCGTGCGCCAAGCTCACCAAGCTGTAACAGCCCTCAAAAATGCCGCTTCGTTCAGTGCGGCCGGGAGCCACCATGCGCCGCGGCGGCCAAGCTGGCGCGCCCAGTTCTGCCGCACAGGCCGCAGCCTGCACTGAACCGGCCTTGCCTGAAGACCGCGCTGCGGGAGCAGGGGCGGTTCCGCAGAACCGCCCCTCCCGTGGCTGAACTGGCTAGAGCGGCTGGACCTGCTCGGCCTGCGGGCCCTTGGGCCCCCGGCCGGCCGTGTACTCAACCCGCTGGTTCTCCTGAAGGCTGCGGTAACCCTCAGCCTGGATGGCGGAATGGTGAACGAAGACGTCGTCGGTACCGTCATCTGGGGCGATGAAACCGTACCCCTTGTCGGCGTTGAACCACTTCACAGTGCCCTGAGCCATGTGCCCTCTCCTGATGAGACATATCCGGATCGCGCGTGCGCGCGACCGGGGTTGGCGCGACCGCCTGCCTGTGAAGGCTTGGCCAGGGATGCCCACGGCGCCCGCTGTCAAAATTTCGCAGGCGCTTTGACACGTGCACGAACTTCGACTCCAACCGCGCCTATTAAACACCATCTCCCGGGTGCCGTGGGCCCGGCCGGCGCCACAGAAGGGGCCGTGGCGGTCAGCGGCAGGTCCAACCGCCGTCCACGTAGAGGGTCTGCCCAGTGACGTAGCTGGAGGCGTCGGAGGCCAGGAATAGCAGCGGCCCGTCGAGTTCCCCGGGCCGGGGCGGGCGGCCCAGCGGCGCGTTGGCGGATATCCAGGCGACCTGCTCGGGATCGGCCAGCCAGCCGGTGGTCGCGCTGGGGAAGAACGACGGGGCGAGGGCGTTCACCCGCACTCCGCGACCCCCCCACTGGTAGGCAAGCTCCCTGGTCAGCGCCACGACGCCGGCTTTCGTCGCGCCGTAGCCGGCCAGCCCGTACCGGTCGAGACTGACGGTGGCCGATGGCGAGGCGATATTCACGATCACGCCACTGCCCCGGGCGAGCATGTGACGGCCGACGAGCTGGCTGAGCCCGAACACGGCGGACAGGTTCGTGTCGATCAGGTCCTGCACGTGTTCCGGGCTCTCATCCTCAGCCGGGCCGGCATACGCCACCCCGGCGTTGTTGACCAGGATGTCGATCTGCCCGAACCGGCTGATAGCGCCCTCCACCAGAGCCTCGCGGTCGGCGGGGCTGCGCACGTCGCAGACCACCGGGAGCGCGTCCCGCAGCCGCGCGGCCAGTTCAAGGTCTTCCTGATGCCGGCGGGAGGCGAGGACGACGCGGGCGCCCGCGCCGTCCAGCACCTCCGCGAACCGCCGGCCAAGCCCGGAGGACGTGCCGGTCACGATCGCGACCCGGCCATCGAGCGAGGTCATGGGACGAGCCGGTAGAACCGCCAGGCCGGATGCTCGATCGGCAGGATCTGCCCGCCGGCGTAACCCGCCCGCCGGGCGAGGTCGAGCATGGCTGCCGGGCGGATGAGGGTCCCGACCGGCTCCGGGTCGGGACCGACCCGGCCCTGCGGAAGGCACCAGATCGCGCTGGCGGCGGCGAAGAAGCGTTCGGTCTCGTCGCCGGGTGCTGTGAAGGACTCGGCCGCCCGCTCGTCCACGACCAGGACCGTGCCGCCCGGCCGCACCGCGGCGCGAGCGTGCCGCAGCGCCTCGACCGGACGCGGGAGATCGTGCACGCACTCGATGAGGAGCACCAGGTCGTAGCGCGGCGACCAGTCGGCCGATTCGTCTGCCAGGTCAGCAACTTCCAGATCCACCCGATCGGCGACGCCGTGGCTGGCGGCATGCTGCCGGCCGATCGCGACGGACGCCTCATCGCTGTCCAGGCCGTCCACCCTGATGTGGGGGAATGCCTTCGCCAGCTCGATCGCTGCCCAGCCCGTGCCGCAGGCCAGGTCGGCCACGCGCGCGGGATCGGCCTGTTCCTGCAGCCGGGCCAGGACGTCCGGAAGCTGCGGCAGCCACTCGGCCACGAGTGAATTCACGAAAGCTGGCCGGTTAAGCGCGGACTGCGCGCTGACCCCGTCCGGTCCGTAGGCGGCATAGGGCACGCCCGCGCCGGTCCGGTAGGCGTCGGCCAGCTGTGGCAAGACCCGCCCGGCCGCCGCGACTATGTCGGCCAGGCCGCCCAGATAGGCCGGCGAGGTTTCGTCGACGAGAACCTCGTACGTGCCGTCGGCCAGTGCGAACTCAGCAGATGCCGGCTCCGGTCCGGCCACGGTCAGCAGCCCGGCGACGGCCTGGGCCGTCAGCCACTCGCGCACATACCGCTCGTCACAGCCGGTCCGTGCGGCCAGCGCCGACGGCGTCGCCGGTGAGTCCGCCAGGGACCGGTAAAACCCCAGGTGAATTCCCAGGTAGGCGGTGCACAGCTCGGCTGCCCCCACCCCAGTGCTGAAGATCCGCCCCGCCAGCGCCTCGATCGCGCTCGACCGGACATCGGTCGTCGTCATTGTGATCACCCTTTCCCATCGTCGCCGGACACGACATGGGGGCGTCAGTTCCGGGCTGGCATTGTCAGGTCCGCCAGCTGACGGCTTCTTCCGGCTGGTAACTGCACAGCCGGCCCGTCCGGATCGTGTTGCGCAGATGCCGGGCGAGGGTGTCGTCCTGCGCGGCGATGGTGCTGATCGCAGCCCGGATGCGCATCGTGACCGCCTTGCGGGCGCGCTCGGCCGGATCTCCGGCGAACCTGGCCCGGCCACCGAGGCCGAGCGCGCCCGCAAGCTCGGCGGCGAGCATCGAGCGCTCGGTGCGCAGCCGGTCCACTTGGCCGGCGTCGGCGTTGGCCTCTGCCTCGGCCAGTTCGTCTTCCAGGTCGGCGAGTCGCTGCTGGTATGCGCGGCGTGCGGTGGCGTCCAGAACCGGGCCGAGACTGCCGCCGGCCGCTGCGGCAGGCGGCCCCCCCGCGGCCTCGACCAGCTCGAGCGCGGATACGGGCTCGCCCGGACGGGCGAGCAGGACGGCCAGGTCGCGGATGCCTTTGCTGTCCGGCACGATACTGCGGTGGCCATGCCACTCCGCGAGCCACACCTGTCCGCTGCGCCGCAGCAAGCCGGCCCCGTCAGCTGGGCGGCCCGCAGCAGCAGCCTGGGGCTGCGGGACCGCCAGGGCGTCCAGGCGGGCGCGCAGTGCGGGAGCGCCCGTACCCTCGTACCGGTCCCGCGCCGTCGCCAGGTACCGGGCCGCCTCGTCAGGCTGGCCCAGGTAGGTGGCCAGCCTGCCAAGCTGCTCAGCCACCACGCCGAACACGGCACCACCCATCCCGTCCACCGCCCACAGCACCTCATAGGGTGCCAGGTCGGCCGCCAGCTGGATCGCGGCCGCCCGGTCGTCCAGGCTGATCGCGAGGTCGGCCATGGCCCAGTGGCACTCAAGCCATTCGGCATCCTTGGGCCTAGCCTCCGCCGGGCCGGCCAGCAGGGCGCGCAGCACCGCTCTCGCCTGGCTGTCGTCGCCGGCCGCGAGCAGCAGCCTGGCTGGCGCCGCATAGTACATGCCCGGGATGTCCGGGCCGGCCGCGGCCATCAGCGTGCTGACATCGTCGACGTACTCGGCCGCGGTGCCGCGGTCGAGGTGGGCCTGCATCCGCGCGGTGAACGCCATCAGCTGCGCGTTGAAGCTGTCCGCCCGGCGGCCGATGGCCTCGGCGGCAGCCGCATGCTCCAGCGCGCTGTCCGGTTCGCCGTCCAGCAGCGCGCGCATCGCCCGCCAGATCTCGGGCAGCCAGCCGTACCTGGGAATGCCAAGTCTGCGGGCCGCCCGCTCATACGCGGCCGCCTGCTGCCCCGCCCCGGGCAAGTCACCCTGCTCGAGAAGCGCCACAAGCAGCAGCCGGCGGGCCAGCAGCACACTTGCCTGCCGTTGCAGGCTCGCCTCAGGCAGGTCTGTGGCCAGGCTCAGCATGCGGTTAGCGGCCGCCTTCCGCTCGCGCACGTAATCAGGACCAGCGATCGCGTCGCAGTAGGCGGCCAGGACGGCCACCTCGATCAGCTGGTCCCCAGCGGCGCTTGCCATCCTGACCGCATCCTGCGCCAGCGCCACCCGGTCCGCCTCCGGTGCTGAGCCGGCCAGCGCCAGCGACAGCCGGCCACGTACCGCGGCCCGCAACGCGGACTCGCCCGGCGGCAGCGCCACATCGGCCTTCCGCAGCAGGTCCGCCTGCTCCTCGTCCTGCAGCGGGACCTCGAAGCCGGCCAGGCCGCCGCCGAGGGCCAGCGCGGCCCTGGCCAGGTCGTCGGCTTGCCCGGCTGCCGCGGCCTCACGGGCCGCCCCCAGCAGTACCGCCCTCGCGGCGGCCATATCCCCGCACATCTGCAGTGCCTCGCCGAACTCGACGGACACCGTGACCGCGGCGGCCGGCCGGCTAGCAAGCGCCCGGGTGTAGTGCGCCACCGCGGCCTCGAAGCCGAATCCGGCAACGGCGTCCCGCGCCGCCCGCAACGACCAGTCCGCGGTTTTCTCCTGGGCCTGCGGGCCGATCGCGCGGGACCAGTGGTAAGCCAGCCGGGCCGCCTCGGTCGGCGGGCTGCCCCGCTGCTCCAGTGCATCGCCGGCCGCCGCGTGCAACTCGCCGCGCTGGGCGGCGGACAAGCCCTGATCGAGCACCTCGCGGACCAGCGCGTGCCGGAACCGGTACCGCGAAGGGCCGGCGTGGTCGACGTCGAGCAGCAATCCCGCTGCAGCCTCATCCAGCAGCTTGGCGGCGGCTTGCTGGCGGACCCCGCTGACGTGCTGCAGCAGATCGTCCTCGATCGCTTCCGCCGCGGTTTCCGCTACGATCGCCGCCGCGGCCAGCAGCGAGACACACGGCTGGCTGAGCCTGGCCAGCCGTCGCTGCAGCACCTCGCGCACGCCCGGGGGCACCATGAACGCCGCCGCGGGGCCCCGTGCGGCGATCAGGCGGGCCACCTCGTGCGCAAAGAACGGGTTGCCGCCGGTTCTGGCCTGCAGGCCGGCCGCCACCTGGTTGTCCAAGCCAGGGCCAACGATGCTGCGCGCCAGGGCGGCGACCGCGTCGGCGTCGAGCGGCGGCAGCAGCATCCGCCGCACGCTGGCCGGCAGCTCAGCGAGCCGGTCGCGGACCTCATGCGTGACCTCGTCCCGCTCATCGCGGCAGGTGAGCAGCAGTGCCAGCGGCAGTGCGGCAACGGCCTCGGCTGCTGCCTGGGCCACCAGCACCGATACCGGGTCCGACCAATGCATGTCTTCCAGCACGATGAGCAGCGGCTGACGCGCGGCAGCGGCGGCCACCGTCTCGACAATGGCGGCAGCCACAAGCTCCCGGTCCGATGGGCCGGCCGCTACGCGTTCCTCCCGCCACGGCAACTCCAGGCCGATGGCGGCCAGCGAACGGCGCCACGGCCACAGCGGCGGCATTCCCGCCGCAGAGCACGCGCCGCGGGCCACCTGCATCCCAGCCTGCTCAGCCTGTCTGACCAGCCAGTCGGCGAGCATGGATTTGCCCATCCCGGCCTCGCCAAGCAACAGCACAGCCCGGCCGTAGCCAGCCCGGGTGCTCGTCAGCGCGGTGGCAAGCTCGGCCTGCTCACGGTCGCGGCCGACGATCGCCATGTCGGCGGGCAGGTGCATGCGCACACTCAACCACACGCACTGCTGACGGCCCGGGTGTGGCAGTGCCCCACCGGCCGGCTGACATGCCTGCCGTCGCACGAGCCAACGGCCGTTTCCAAAACTGAGCCAGAAAATGAGACAAGCGCAACTCGGTAGTGCGTCGGCCGGAAGGAGTACCTCAGGCGGTTGCGAGTGCTGCTTGCCGAGTTCGGGCGGTTCGGGTGGCTGGGGGGAAGCTGATGCCGATGTGGAGTCCGCCGTGGGGTCCGGGGTTGATGGTGAGGGTCGCGTGGTGGGCTTTGGCGATGGAGGCGGCGATGGAAAGGCCCAGGCCGAGGCCCTCGGCGTCCGCGCGCGGGGTGGCGGGTAGCCGCTGGAACGGCTGGAGCAGCCGGGTGACCTGGCCTGGGGGGATGACCGGCCCGGTGTTGGTGATCGTCAGCGAGGGATGTTTCCCGTCGGCGGTGATGCGGATGCTGATCTCGCCGCCGGGGATGTTGTGGCGGATGGCGTTGTCGATCAGGTTGGTGACCAGGCGCTGGAGCAGGCGCTCGTCACCGGGGACTGGCGCGGTGCTGATTGAGGCCCTGACGGCCAGTCCCTGCGCGGCGACATCCGCCTCCCGGGAGCCCAGGACCTCCCGGGTGATATCGGCGAGGTCGAGGATCTCGCGGTGGTCGAGGCCGCGCTGGCTGCGGGCGAGGGTGAGCAGTGCCTCGATGAGTTGTTCTTGCTGGTCGCTGGCTTCCAGCAGTTCTTGGCAGGTGGACCGGTAGCTGGCCAGGGTGGGCTGGGGGTCGGTGAGGGCCATCTGGAGCAGGGTGCGGGCGAGGGTCAGCGGGGTGCGCAGTTCGTGGGAGGCGCTGGCGACGAAGTTCCGCTGGGCGTCGAAGGCGGCTTGCAGCCGGTCCAGCAGCCCGTCGATGGTGTCGCCGAGGTCTTTGAGCTCATCACCGGGGCCGGGCACGGCCAGCCGCTGGTGCAGGTTGTCTTCGGAGATGGCCCGGGCGGTGGCGGTCATCTCCCGTAGCGGGCGCAGCACCCGGCCGGCCACCAGCCAGCCGAGCACGGCCGAGGCGATCGCCATGATGCCCAGCGCGATCGCCGACACCACGAGCAGCTGGTTGAGGGCGGCGGCGTGCTGGTGAGCCGCCTGGACCGCCACCTGCTGGACGTAGCCGGCCGGGGGCGTGAGGGTGTGAGGCGCGGCACCATGCGAAGGCTGGGCGCTGTACGCAGGGCGGGGCCCGGTGGCTGGAGTGTGGAACACGGGCCCGGGCAAGCTGCGGGCCAGGATGTTGGTGATGGCCAGCAGGCCGATGCCGGAGGCCAGGAACAGGCCGCCGTACAGGGCGGTCAGGCGCAGCCGCACGGTGCGCCGCGGCAGCCAGGCCACCAGCGCGGCGGGGTAGGAGTGCAGGAGCATCGGGGTTCCTCAGATGCGGTAGCCGGCCTGGGCGACGGTTTTGATGACTGGCGGGTCGCCGAGCTTGGCACGCAGCCGGCTGATGGTCATCTTGACGGTGTTGGTGAACGGGTCGGCCATCTCGTCCCAGGCCCGCTCCAGCAGCTCCTCGGCGGAGACCACGTTGCCCTGGGCTTCGAGCAGCAGTTGCAGCACCGCGAACTCCTTGGGGCTGAGTTCCAGGGTCCGCCCGGCGCGGGTGGCTTCCCGGCGGGCGGGGTCCACCCGCAGGTCCCCGTGGGCCAGGACCGGGGGCAGGGCGGGGCGGGTCCGGCGGGCCAGGGCGCGGATGCGGGCCACCAGCTCGGTGATGTTGAACGGCTTGGGCAGGTAGTCGTCGGCGCCCAGGCCCAGGCCCTCGACCCGGTCTTCGATGGTGGCCGAGGCGGTCAGCATCAGCACCCCGCCGCCAGACCCGCCGGAGGCCAGCTGGCGGCAGACCTCGTCGCCGTGGACGCCGGGCAGGTCCCGGTCCAGCACGATCACGTCGTACCGGTTCACGTCGGTCTTGGCGAGCGCGTCGCGGCCGTCGAAGGCCACGTCGGCGGCCATGCCCTCGCGGCGCAGCACGGCCGCGATCGCCAGCGCCAGCTTGGCGTGGTCCTCGACCACCAGCACCCTCATCGCGCGTCCCGCCTCCGGCCTGGCACCTGCCCGGATTCCACGCAACCGGGCTTGGCCTGCCTGCGCCAGTCTGCCTGGCCAGCGATAACAGCGGCGTAACAGCGTTACGGCGGTGTTATGGCCCCTGCCGTACAACCAGGCTAGGGGCTTTTGCCGCCGGGCCAACCAGGTGCGCCCGTGTCTCGGCCCGCCACCCGCGCGCCCGGCCGGCCCGGGTGAGGCGGCAGCAAACGATAAGGACTCATGGGATGAACGACGACACCAGCGGCCGCCGGGTACCGGTCGGCTGTGGCATCCGGCGTGAGTACCCGGGGGAGGCCTGCCGGTCATGGATGCCCTGATCCAGCTCAGCGAGGTCACGAAACGATACGTCGCGGGCGGCGCGCCCGCCTTGGACCGGGTCAGCCTGGCCGTCGCCCGGGGGGAGGCGGTGGCGGTAATGGGCCCATCGGGGAGCGGGAAGTCGACGCTGCTGAACCTGATCGCCGGGCTGGACAAGCCCACCAGCGGCGCCATCACCGTGGCCGGGCACCGGGTCGACGCCCTGAGCGAGACCAGGACCGCCCGCTACCGGCGCACCCAGGTCGGGATGGTCTTCCAGTTCTTCAACTTGCTGGAGGACCTGACCGTGGCCGACAACGTGCTGCTGCCTGCCCAGCTCGCCGGAATATCGCGGCGTAAGGCCCGCGCCCGTGCGGCCGGCCTGCTGGCCCAGCTCGGGATCGCCAAATACCGTGACACCTACCCGGGGCGGCTGTCGGGGGGTGAAAGGCAGCGGGTGGCGATCGCCCGCGCCCTGGTCAATGACCCGGCGGTGCTGCTGGCCGACGAGCCGACCGGCGCGGTGGACACTGCCACCGGGGACGAGATCGGGCGGCTGCTGCTGGAATTGAACGCCGCCGGGCAGACGCTGGTGCTGGTCACCCACAGCCCCGAGCTTGCCGCCCGGTACGCCAAGCGGACGGTGCGGCTGGTGGACGGCCGCATCGCCAGCGACACCGGCACTGGCGGTGGTGTCGCCGCTGCCGGGGAGCGGCCGGGCGCGGGAGCGCGGCCGTGACCAGCGGGGCGGTGTTCAGGGCCGCAGAACGCGGGGCGGCCCGCCGGCGGGTGCAAACCGTCGTGATCTTCTGCGTGGTGACTGCGGCGGCCGCCGCCGCCCTGCTGGGCCTGACCCTGGCCACCAACGCCGACGCGCAATTCCTGGGCGCGTTCACCGGGCAACACGGTGCTCACCTGGCCGTGACCGTCGACCCGGCCAAAGTCACGCCCGCCCAGCTGGCCCACACCCGGCAGCTGCCGGGAGTGACCCAGGCCGCCGGGCCCTACCCCGAGGCCGCCGTCTTCCTCGCAGGCGGCAACCCCTCCGGGAGACCGGCCCGACACAGTCTCCCGCGTGGCGTACGCACCGAGAGCCCTCCAGGGCAGCCGCCGCGAAGTGGCACCTCCCCAGGGCAGTCGGCGCACGGCAACCGCCCCAGCGGGCCGCCAACCCCGCACGGCGTTCCCTCCCTGCCATCGAATCCGTTCGTGGAGACACCGTCGACCGGGCTGGCGGTGGTGGGCCGCCCGTCGCCGTCCGGGCCGCTGGATGACATCGTCTTGCGCAAGGGCCGGTGGGCCACCCGCCCGG
>Ga0187765_10000163_pt1 | contig 23280 bp, 18 predicted proteins | sample 0216_QUI02_MP05__3_FD_133018 | JGI IMG/M metagenome (GOLD analysis project Ga0187765, IMG submission 133018) | Tropical peat soil microbial communities from peatlands in Department of Meta, Colombia - 0216_QUI02_MP05_10_MG | ecosystem: Environmental > Terrestrial > Soil > Wetlands > Peat ...
CACCGCTACTCGCCAGCCTCTGCCGCACCCCCGCATTTCGTGACGGCAAAGTCGATACCGGTTTTGTCGATCGCAATCTCGGCATCTTGGGCGCCGCGCCTCGAGAGCCCGATTGGGCCGCCGCCGCGCGCGGCGCCGCGTATCTGCTGGATGCGGCGGCCATAGCGCCGCAGGACGCAACGGCGCATGAGGAGGATGGCGGTCCGGAAGAGGATTCCCCTTGGTCCGCCCGTGACGGCTTTCAGCTCGGCGGCAGGCGCAAAATTTCGCTGCCTATCGTCATTGACGGCGAGAACGCCGAGGCGGTCATTGGCTATAGCAGGGCGGGTCCGCAACTTACGGTGCACGGGGTGGAACCGGCGGCGGACGTCCACCTGTTTCATTCGGGTGGGCAAGCTTACGTACTGCGTGGCGGCCGCCAAACCCGCGTCCGTGTCAAAGACCTTGCGGCACGCGGCGCCGAGGCGGCGGGCGCGGGGGAAAACGTGATCAAAGCGCCTATGCACGGCAGGGTGCTGGCGCTTTTTGCCGCCGTCGGCGAACGCGTAATGTTTGGGCAAAGGCTTGCCGTCATCGAGGCGATGAAAATGGAGCACACGCTACGCGCCCCATTTGCCGCCGTGGTGAAAGAGCTTCCTGTGAGTACCGGCACGCAGGTCGTAGAAGGCGCCCCGATTATGGTGCTAGAGCCTATTGAGGTTCTCGAGACTTCATCGGCGTGAGAAGAGCATGACCTTGCATCTCATCAAGCTTTGCGTCGGCTGCGATTCCGTTCGCGAGCTTGAGGATTGGATCAAGGGGAAGCTCAAGGCCAAGCGCAAGAACGGCGAGAGGCCGGAGCACATTCATCGCACGCGCATGGTGCCCAAGCGCGCGCCGGAACTGGTCGACGGCGGCTCGCTCTATTGGGTCATCCGCGGCGAAATCATGTGCCGCCAACGGGTGCGCGCGATCCGTCCCTTCGTCGATAAGGACGGCATCGGCCGGTGCGGCGTCGTGCTCGATTCTAAAGTCGTTCTGGTCGAGCCGCGGCCGCATCGCGCCTTTCAAGGCTGGCGCTATCTTGCTGGCAAGGACGCCCCCCGCGACCTCGACAAAGCGGTCAAAGGCGCCGCCGCAATGCCGGAGACGCTCCGCCGCGAACTTCGCGAGCTCGGGCTGATGTAACCGGCGCCGGTCATTACCGGAATTGCCGCATGGCGCCTGCGCAAGCGATCACGTAAAGTCCGCCGCCAAAGCGCCGGGCAGCTTTCGCTCGGCCGGTGCGGAGCTGCCACGATGATCATTGAAAGCGAGAAGGACGTCACGACAGCGGTATTGAGCGAGGTTGCCCGCACCAAAAACCCGCGGCTGCGCGAGATCCTGTCCGCGTTGGTCCGCCACCTGCACGGCTTTGCCCGCGAGGTGAAGTTGACCGAGGAGGAATTTCAAGCCGCCATTGGTTACATCGTGGGCTTGGGCAAACATACGACCGAGACCCATAACGAGGCCGTGCTGATGTCGGGGTCGCTCGGATTTTCGAGCCTTATCTGTCTCCTCAACAACGGCAATCGCGGCCAGACCGAAACCGACGCCAATCTTCTCGGCCCGTTTTGGCGGATGAATTCGCCGCGCACGCTCAATGGCGGCTCGATCGTGCGTTCGCCGACGCCCGGGCTGCCGCTATTTGTCGACGCTCGGTTTCACGATGTGAAGGGCGAGCCAATCGCTGGCGCCGAAATCGACATCTGGCAATCCTCGCCGGAAGGCTTTTACGAAAACCAGGATCCGGTTCAGGCCGACATGAACCTGCGCGGCAAGTTCACAACCGATGCCGACGGTCATATCGGCTTCCGCAGCGTCAAACCGGCGGGCTATCCCATTCCGATCGATGGCCCCGTCGGCGAATTGCTGCGCGCGCAGGGGCGGCACAATATGCGGCCGGCTCATCTGCATTTTTTGGTTTATAAGCCGGGCTTTAAGACATTGATCTCGCAGCTATACGTGCCCGATGACAGGCACATCGCGACCGACGTCCAGTTCGGCGTCACGCGCCATCTGATCGGCGACTACATCCGCCACGACGAGCCTTGCCCGCAGGCCAGCGACGTCAAACCGCCGTGGTATTCGCTCGAACATGCTTTCGTAATGGAAAGCGGCGAGGCGCGCTTGCCCAAGCCGCCGATTACCGGCAAGGCCGAAGGCGAGCGGCCCGCGATTCCGCATCTCGAGGCGGCAGAGTGATCCGCTATTAACTCAGCGTCATTGCGAGCGAAGCGAAGCAATCCAGCAATAGCCAGCATAAGACTGGATTGCTTCGTCGCTCACGCTCTTCGCAATGACAACGATAAAGATGATGGGGAGGCAATCACATGCGGCGCCGGACAGTACTCAAGGGGATCACGGCGACCGCGGCAGCCGGTTTCTTCGCCCGCCGCGCGACCGCAGCGACGCCGCTTAAAATCGGCGTCTGTATTCCGCTCACCGGAGCAGGTTTCAACGCGGTGGGACGTCAGCTCCAGGCCGCGCTGAAACTCTACATGCAGCAGCGTGGCGATACCGTCGCCGGGCGGCAAATTGAGATCACGATCCGCGACGACGGCGGGGTCGCCGATAATGCGCGCCGTCTCATTCAGGAAATGATCGTCGATCAAAAGGTCGACATTCTCGGCGTCGGCATCACTCCGAGCGCGCTCGCCATTGCGCCGCTCGTGACCGAATCGAAGAAAGCCACGCTAGTGATGAGCTCGGGCGCTTCGATCACGACGACCAAATCGCCGTATTTCGTGCGCGCCGGCTTCATCCTGCCGCCGCAGTCCTGGATTCTCGCCGAATGGGCGGCCAAGAACGGCAGCAAGCGCGTGGTGACGCTGGTGAACGATTGGGCTCCCGGCATCGAAGCCGAAACTGCGTTTACGACGCGCTTCAAACAAGCTGGCGGCGAGATCGTGGAATCGATCCGCATCCCGCTCGCCAATCCGGATTTTGCGCCATTCTTGCAGCGCATCGGCGACATCAAGCCGGACACTGCCTTTATCTATTTCCCGGGCACACAGGCGCCGATCTTCGCCAAGCAATTCGCCGAACGCGGCTTGGGCCGATCGGGCATCAAGATCATCGGGCCGGGCGATCTCACCGACGACGACGATCTCAATAACATGGGCGATCAGATGCTCGGCATGATCACCGCCGGCCCCTATTCGGCAGCCCACGATTCCGCGCTCAACAAGTCCTATGTGGCGGCAATCCAGAAGGCGAACGGCTTCCGTCCGGACTTTGTCTCGCTCGGCGCCTATGACGGCCTGCACTTGATCTACGAGGCACTGAAGAAAACCGGCGGCAATTCCGACGGCGACGCCATGATGGCCGCGATGAAGGGCATGGCTTTCGAAAGTCCGCGAGGACCGATCTCCATAGATCCGGATACCCGCGACATCGTTGGCAATATCTACATCCGAAAAGTGGTGAAGACGGACGGTCAGCTCTGGAGCGAGGAATTCGAGACCTATCCTAACGTGAAGGATCCGATGAAAGTGGCGGCCGCGAAGTAGCGGTAGCCCAGTTTACACCGCGATATTGTCGATCAAGCGCGTCGTGCCGATCCGCGCCGCAGCAAGGAGCCGGATCGGTTCGCCGGCCGAGCCCTTCAACGGCTCCAGCGTGTCGGCATTGCGCGTCTCGAAATACTCGACCTGCAAGCCGGCTTGCGTGACCGCTTCGCGTGCGGTCTGAAGGGCTACGATAATCGGGACGCCGGCTCTGATCTTCGCGGCTGCCTCTTTGAGCGCGCGGAAGAGTGCCGGCGCGGCCAAGCGCTCGGTGAGGCGCAGGTAGCGGTTGCGCGAGGACAAAGCGAGCCCGTCATGCTCGCGCACGATCGGCGCGCCAACGATCCGCGTGTTAAGCCCGAGATCGCGGGCAAGCTGCGCGACGACTTTGAGTTGCTGGTAATCTTTCTCGCCAAACAAGGCGATATCGGGCTGGCACTGGATCAGGAGTTTGGCCACCACCGTCGCCACGCCGGCAAAAAAATGGGGACGGCTTAAGTCCTCCAATCCGACGGTCGCCGGTCCGTCCGGCACAACGCGGGTGGCAAAGCCGGCCGGATACATGGTCGCCACCGCCGGCGCCCAGACGATCGCGACCTGGCGTTCGGCCAAAGCTGCAATATCGGCGGCAAAGCTTCGCGGATAGGTGGCCAGGTCCTCGTTGGGCGCAAACTGCGTGGGATTGACAAATATCGAAACAATCACGCAATCGGCGCGGCTTTGCGCCCGGCGCACCAGGGAAAAATGCCCTTCGTGCAGCGCCCCCATCGTCGGCACCAGCGCAATCCTGCGTCCACCCGCGCGCAATTGCGCGATGGCATGGCGCAGCGCGGGTAGCGTGTGGATGATGCGTGGTCGACGCTTGGCTCGCTTGGAAATCTTCATGGTGGCGTTGCAGCGTGAGCACACCCGCGCGCGTTTCGTCGATGCAGTGCTTCGTTTACGATTAACTTATTTCGATAGATGCTGTATCTTGCCTGGCGCGTTGCAAATTCAGAAAGTAGTCGCAACGCAGGGGTTGGCGTCCTATGCTGATGCAGGCGGAGCTCGGCCGTCCGTTCTCGGCGCATGTTATTGTCCTTGGGAACGAAAAAGGCGGCTCCGGCAAATCGACTACGGCGATGCATATCGCCGTCGCACTGCTGCAAGCGGGCCAGCGGGTCGCCACGATCGATCTCGATTCACGCCAGAAGAGTTTCACCCACTATATCGATAACCGGCGCGAGTGGGCCGGGCGCACCGGGATTAAACTGGATATCCCTGTGCATTATTGCATTGCACGCGGCTACGGCATGCGGCTCGATGAAATCGAAGCCCAGGAATTCGGTGCTTTTGCTCAAGCCGTAAGCGCGGTCGAGCAGAGCCATGACTTCGTGGTCGTCGATACGCCGGGCACCGACTCCTACATGATGCGTCTCGCCCATTCGATGGCGGACACCCTGATCACGCCCTTGAACGACAGTTTCGTCGATTTTGACGTGCTGGGCAGTATCGACCCGATCTCCTTCGACGTGGCGGGGGTAAGCCACTATGCCGAGATGGTGCGTGAGGCGCGCCGCCAGCGCCGCCTGGTTGACGGCGGTCTGACCGATTGGGTGGTCGTTCGCAATCGGCTCTCGACCTTGGGCTCACGGAACCGCCGGCTGGTCGGGGAGGGGGTCGACAGCCTTGCCAAGCAACTCGGTTTCCGCACCGTCGATGGCTTCGCCGAGCGGGTTGTGTATCGGGAATTCTTTCCGCGCGGGCTCACCGCGCTCGACGCGCTCGATGAGGATACGCTCGGTCTACGCCCCACCACCTCGCATGTCACGGCCCGTGATGAGGTGAAAATCTTTATCGAGTCGCTTCGACTACCGATCGACGAACGCGGCAAACGCCGCGCAGCGGCGCGCGCGGAATGGATCGCGGCCGCAGCAAAGCCGCTCGAGACCTACGATCTTCTTGCGGAATGAGTCCCGCGATTATCGTCGCTGGAAATCGCTATCGTCGCTGAAATCGCTATAAAGCAAGGATGCTTGTTGTCATCGGACTGGTCATCCTTGTGGTTTTGCTGTGGGCGACCAAACACTCTCGCGGGCGCGGAATCCTCAACGCTACCCAGCAACGCTTGAGCGGGACGCTCGTGCTTGTGATTGCCGTGCTGTTGTCGGTCCGCGGCGATTGGGGGCTGGGCCTCGGGCTCGGCCTTTTCGGAGTTTATCTCTTCGGCCAGGCGCTGCCTTGGCCATTGAGCTCACTGACAGCTTATTTTGACGGCAGGAGATCCGGCGGGGGTGAGCACGCGCAAGCTGATGCGGATTCGGCCTCCGGCGCTCGAGCGGCGGCCGGCAGCAAAATGACTGAACAGGAGGCTTATCAAATCCTTGGCATTGCGCCGGGGGCGAGTGTGACTGAGGTCGCCCGCGCGCACCGTTTGCTCATGAAGAAAGTTCATCCCGACCAAGGGGGGACGACGTATTTGGCGGCGCGCATCAATGAGGCCAGGGACGTGCTGCTTCGGAACCATCGCTAAGGTACTCGTTATCGGACCTCGCGTGGTTCCCGTCCTCCGTCGCGCTTCCCTTGAATTTGTGATGATCTTTGCGATCACGCGGTCCGCTGAAGCGGACTCTTATTTAGTCTTTCAGTGCCATACATTCGAAGTCGCTGCGCTTGAGCGCCCGGCAGGCGGCTTCCGCGGTCGACTTGTCGAATCCAGCGAAACGGGCCCGGTAGAGGGCTTTGTCGCCTTTCTGGACTCGCTCGGTGAAAGGATCTTTCGCGGCAAGGGTTGCGTGCACCTTGATTTGCGCTGCGGTGAGGTGCTGCTTTGCCTCAGTCTCGTCATCGAACGCGCCGATCTGGATCAGCCAGCCGCCGTGGTTGTGTGCGGGCGGAGCCGAGTAAGCGGGCGCGCTTGACACATTCGCCGCCGCGCGGCTTTCCGTCGGTGCAGGCTCGATCTGCGCAGGCTGCATTTGCGGCGCTTGTAGTTGCGGCGGCTGGGTCTGTGCTGCTGGTATCTGTGCTGCTGGTATCTGTGCTGCCGGTATATGCGTGGGGGCTACTTCCGTAGCTCTTGCCGTTGCCGGCTCGCTGACCGTCGCCTGTGACGGTTCGGCTTGGGCCACTTTGACAGTGACGTTTGGTGCGGCTGCTGCGATCTCAGCTCGCGGCTCGATGCTCACTCGGGTCGCCGCTTGCGCAGGAGCAGCAGGCGCAACCGCGCTGACCTGCGGCGCCGGCGCGGGAGCGTTTGCGGTGACTGGAACCAAAGCCGGCATTGGCGCCAGCGAAGCTGTCTGCACCGGGACTGTGCGATAGGAAATCGTCTTTACCAGGAGCGGCCGGATTGGATCGTTTGATCCCGCAGTGCTGCGTGCATCAAGGCTGGCGGTCGCGATGCGATCGGGCCGCGGGGCGGGCAACTTTACGGCAGCTTCGTCACGACGTTCGGCCGCTTCGGCGATCATTGGTGCTGTGCGGCGGACCGCTGCCTCCTTGATGTGAGCGCCGATGAGTTCGCGCATGCGCTCGTCGCGCTCCGACGCCGACGGACCTCCCATGACGACGGCAACAAGATAACGGCCGTCACGGTGCAATGAGGTGAGCAGATTGAATCCGGAAGCGCGCGTGAAGCCGGTTTTGATCCCGTCCACCCCCTCGACAACGCCGAGGAGATGGTTGTGATTGCGCAACTCCTCGCCACGATAGACAAAAGATTCTGTGGAGAAATACCGGTAGTAGTGGGGAAATCGTTCCTGGATCGCGCGCCCGAGAATGGCCTGGTCGCGGGCGGTGGTGACTTGGTCGTCGTCGGGCAAACCCGACGCATTCACGTAGATTGTGTGCGCCATGCCGAGTGCATGCGCTTTCTGCGTCATCAGCTTGGCGAAACTCTCCTCGTCGCCCCCCAAATTTTCGGCGATCGCGACGGCGGCGTCGTTCGCCGACTTGGTGATGATACCTTTGATGGCGCTCTCGATGCTGATCGCCTGCCCGGGCTTTAGGCCGAGCTTGGTCGGCGCTTGATCGGAGGCATGTTCGGAGACTTTCAACTCGCTATCGAGCTTGAGCCTGCCGGATTCGAGACGCTCGAACAGAAGGTAGAGCGTCATTACTTTCGTCAGCGACGCGGGATGGCGCAAAGCGTCGGCACTAGCGGCCTGCAAAACGGTTCCGCTATTGCCGTCGACAACGATCGATGCAAAAGGCGGCGAATAGTCCTCGAGACGGGCGTGCCGGTGACCATGCCCGTGGCCGGCATGGGCGTAATGCACCCGGGAATGATGATGCCGGCGTGCGTCCGCGACGTCGCCGGTAATCGTAAGGGCTGCGGCAACCGCCGCACTCGCCAACAGGCAGTAACGAAGCCCGGAACGGGCTTCGCGATCCCCCGATACCATTGTCACCCCGTCCCTGAACGCGCCTCACCCCGTAAGGCGGCCCCTCACTCCGTCCGCTGCCCCGGGACAGTGTCGACGCGCAAAGCCCGGACTTTCCGTCGGCTTGCGCGGAAGACGATCACCACCCGAACTCACCCGTTACCCCAACAACACGGTCAAGCAGGTTAGGAAGACGCGGTTGCGAAACGGTTAAGTGCAGACCCGTCAGACCCCGTACCTGTTGCGTGTCCACTTTGTGCAGTGCACCATAGATATGATCTCCGGCGCTAAAGGCCTTTTCAAGGCAAACAGATCGATGCCGTGCGCGTTGAATTTGGCGCTGGCACTGGTCAGGGCGGCACTAGTGTAAACGTTGGCCACCACATTCGGCCGGGGGCCAAGTGAGGGAATTGCTGATGCGTCGCGCCACCGAAGTTAGCTCCTTCGCGAGTGCCGCAGGGTCTGCGCTATGACTATGGCGCCTTGCCAGCACAATTTCCGGGAGCCGCGCCTGCGATGTGCGATCTTGTGCTCCGCGACCGGCGAACTATCTCAGCCTCTCGCCAGCGCTTCGAAAATCTGCGCGGTGACCGCGCGCGTGCGGCCGATAGCCGTTATCGCTTTAGAGGTAGCGCTATCGATTTGGCGCGCGATCCGCGGTAATTTTACTCGCTATATGGGGATTCTCGGAGGGATGCGGCCGACAGCGACGCCGGTCGCAGAAAATCCAGCAGTCCGGAAGTCGAACGAACCAATGCCGCTGATTGACGTTACTACGTATGTGCCAGCCCGGCTGGCGGACGACGATCGCAAGCGTAAAGGCGACGGCTCGCCCGGGACCGCGGTCATTACCAAGACAAGGCCGCAAACCAAGCGGCCGAACCTCTATCGCGTGCTGCTGTTAAACGACGACTACACGCCGATGGAGTTTGTGGTCCACGTCCTCGAGCGCTTCTTCAACAAGGATCACGAGACGGCACACCGGATCATGATGCATGTGCACCAGCACGGCATCGGCGAATGCGGTGTTTATACGTACGAGGTGGCGGAAACCAAAGTGACGCAGGTTATGGACTTTGCCCGCAAACACCAGCATCCTTTGCAGTGCATCATGGAGAAGAAGTGATTCTGGGAGAACCGTCCAATACAAACGTGAGAAATGGAAATGCCGACCTTTTCGCGCAGCCTTGAACAGTCGCTCCATCGGGCCTTGGCGCTAGCCAATGAGCGCCATCACGAATATGCGACGCTCGAGCACCTCCTGCTGGCGCTGATCGAAGATCAGGACGCTGCGGCGGTCATGCGCGCTTGCAATGTCGATCTGGAAAAGCTGCGCCGCAGCCTGATCGCTTATCTGGAATCCGAGCTGGACAATCTGGTCACCGATGGCGCGGAAGATTCAAAGCCGACTGCCGGATTCCAGCGGGTGATCCAACGCGCGGTGATCCATGTTCAGTCGTCCGGCCGCGAGGAGGTGACCGGCGCCAATGTTCTGGTCGCGATTTTCGCCGAGCGCGAGAGCCACGCCGCTTATTTCCTGCAAGAGCAGGACATGACCCGTTACGACGCGGTCAATTACATCAGCCACGGCATCGCCAAACGCCCCGGCATGTCCGAAGCGCGGCCGGTACGCGGCGCTGACGAAGAAGCCGACAGCAAATCCGGCGACGAGCCGAAGAAGAAAGGCGACGCACTCGACGCCTATTGCGTCAACCTCAACAAGAAGGCACGCGAAGGCAAGATCGATCCGCTGATCGGTCGCGAATCCGAGATCAATCGCACCATCCAGGTTCTATGCCGCCGGCAGAAGAACAATCCGCTGTTCGTCGGCGAAGCCGGCGTCGGTAAAACTGCGATCGCGGAAGGATTGGCGAGGCGCATCGTGCACGGCGAAGTCCCCGACGTGCTGCGCAACGCGACCGTATTCGCGCTCGACATGGGCACCCTGCTTGCCGGCACGCGCTATCGCGGCGATTTCGAAGAACGCCTGAAGCAGGTGATCAAGGAGCTCGAAGCCTATCCGGGCGCGATCCTGTTCATCGATGAGATCCACACTGTGATCGGCGCCGGCGCGACCTCCGGCGGCGCCATGGATGCATCGAACCTGCTCAAGCCGGCGCTGGCGTCCGGCACGGTGCGCTGCATCGGTTCGACGACCTATAAGGAATACCGGCAGTATTTCGAAAAGGACCGGGCTCTGGTCCGCCGTTTCCAGAAGATCGACGTCAACGAGCCGACCATTCCCGATGCGATAGAGATCCTCAAAGGGCTGAAGCCCTATTTCGAGGATTATCACAAGCTTAAATATACCAGCGATGCCATCAAAGCGGCGGTCGAGCTGTCGTCGCGTTACATCCATGACCGCAAGCTCCCGGATAAAGCGATCGACGTGATCGATGAATCGGGCGCGGCGCAAATGCTGCTGCCGGAAAACCGGCGTAAGCGGACCATCGGGTTGAAGGAAATCGAGACGACGATCGCGACCATGGCGCGGATTCCGCCGAAGGCGGTGTCCAAGGACGATGCCGAGGTGCTCAGGAACCTTCAGGAGACGCTTAAGCGCGTGGTCTACGGGCAGGACAAAGCCATCGAAGCGCTATCGGCTTCGATTAAGCTCGCCCGCGCCGGGCTGCGCGAGCCGGAAAAGCCGATCGGCTGCTATCTGTTCTCCGGCCCGACCGGCGTCGGCAAGACCGAGGTGGCCAAGCAACTCGCGGCCACGCTCGGCGTTGAACTGATCCGCTTCGACATGTCGGAATATATGGAACGCCACACGGTCTCGCGCTTGATCGGCGCGCCACCCGGCTATGTCGGGTTCGATCAGGGCGGGCTCCTTACCGATGGCGTCGACCAGCATCCACACTGCGTGCTCCTGCTCGACGAGATCGAAAAGGCGCATCCGGATCTGTTCAACGTGCTGTTGCAGATCATGGATCACGGCAAGCTGACCGATCACAACGGCAAGCAGGTCGACTTCCGCAACGTCATTCTGATTATGACGACCAATGCCGGCGCTTCGGACATGGCGCGCGCCGCGTTCGGCTTCACGCGAAGCAAGCGCGAGGGCGACGACATGGAGGCGATCACGCGGCTATTCGCGCCGGAATTCCGCAACCGGCTCGACGCGATCATCACCTTCGCGCATTTGTCGCCCGAGATCATCAAGATGGTGGTCGAAAAATTCGTGCTGCAACTCGAAGCGCAACTTGCCGACCGCGATGTCACTATCGAGCTGACCGACGAGGCCACCAAGTGGCTCATTGCCAACGGCTATGACGAGTTGATGGGCGCCCGACCGATGGCGCGGGTGATCCAGGAGCACATCAAGAAAGCCTTGGCCGACGAGGTTCTGTTTGGGCGTCTCAAAGGCGGTGGCCACGTCCGCGTCATCGTCGTCACCGACGAGGCGGGCAACAGCAAGCTCGGCTTCGATTACCCCGACGGGCCGGTCAAACCGCGACCGGAGAAGCTGCCGGAGCCCCGCCGGGCCAAAGCCAAGCGGCGCTCCGCGCCCAGGCGTAAGCCACCGGGCGGCGGTGACGATGGTCCGCCGCGGCGCGGCATCGTTCCGAAAGTGCCGCTGGTGAAAGCCTGACGCAGTTTGTTCCGGCGGGCAGTCAATCTGCCCGCCGTTTCAACTCCCGGACAAACCAGATAGCAAGTGCCGGCAGCGCGATCGCGGTCGCCAGGAATAATGGCTGCGCGCCGACGCGATCGATCACCAGCGCGCCGGCGGCGACGCCGGCGGTCTGGCCGACGTAAAGCGCCGACGAGAACAGGCCGACCGCGGTGCCGCGCGCTTGCGGGGTCATCTGCGTGGCATTGGTCTGTAATGTGTTGTGCAGCATGTAGAAGCCCAACCCGATTGCGGTCGTGGCAATCGGCGCGAGCCACCACGCGCGTCCCATCGCCAGCACAAGATAGGCACCCGCAAGAACGAGGCCGCCGGTAAGCGCCAGGCCGGCCTGACCGAATCGATAGACCAGCAATTTGACAAAAGCGGTATAGATCAGGCCGCCGATGCCGAAACAGGCGACGACCGCGCCGATCAGCGAGAAACTCAAGCCAAAGTGCAAGTGCAGATAGGCACCGATATAGGCGAAGGCGCCCCAGGCCAGCGCGCCTTCCAGAAAACCCGCAGTCAGCACGATGCGGGCGAACGGATTGGTCAGGACCGCCGCGTAGCCGCTGAACATACCGCGTGTGCTGCGGTTGCCGCCCTTGCGGGTCAGCGGATTGACTGCGAGCTCGAAGACCAGGCCCGCCGCGGCAAGCGCGAACAGTCCAGCCAGCACGAAGAAGACATTGCGCCAGCCAAGGAGATCGCCGAGCACGCCGCCGGCGGCTTGCCCAAACAATTGCCCGAGAATCTGTCCGGAAATGTATCGGCCGAGGATTTGCTGCAGGCGATCATGCGGCGTGACGTCGCCGACATAGGCCATCGAGATCGGTATGACCCAGCCGGCCGCGGCGCCGGTGGCAAGACGCGCCAGCGCGAGCTGCGGCAGTGTCGACACCGTGCCGCAAATTGCTACCAGGACGGCGCCGATGGCGCAGGTGAGAGCCACGGTCCGGTACTTCCCGAAGCGGTCGCTGATCGGCCCGATGATCAGCTGAATCGAACCGTGGGTCACCGCATAGGCGGTAACGACCATGGCAGCGATGCCGACCGTGGTATGCAAGTCGGCTGCGACCTGCGGCAATAGCGAGTCCATCACCCGGACCTGCGCCTGGCTGGCAAAGCCCGCGACGGCGAGCAAAATGATGGAGCGCGTCGGGTCCGGTCGCGACGGCGCGTTGACTGGCGAAAAAAGCACGGGGCGGTTCACTTTGCGGCGTCAGCAAAAGCAACGCCGGCGTTGACACTCTGCGGGGCACAGGCTTTCTAGCCCGCGCCAAAGCGAAACGACAATGATCGAAAGCAGATACCAGCCGCGCGAAGTCGAGAGCCGCATCTATGCGGCTTGGGAAGCCGCCGGCGCGTTCCGCGCCGGGCGGCCCGAGCGCGCCAAGGCCGAGCCGTACTGCATCGTCATCCCGCCGCCGAATGTCACCGGCTCGCTGCATATGGGCCACGCGCTCAACAATACGCTGCAAGACATTTTGTGCCGTTTCGAACGTATGCGCGGCAAGGACGTGCTGTGGCAGCCGGGCATGGACCATGCCGGAATCGCCACCCAAGCCGTCGTCGAGCGCCAGCTCGCCGAGCGCAAGCAGCCGTCGAGCCGCGAAATGGGGCGCGAAGCTTTTATCAAGCGAGTCTGGGAGTGGAAGGCTGAATCCGGCGGCACCATCATCAGCCAGCTCAAGCGGCTGGGTGCCTCGTGCGATTGGTCGCGCGAGCGCTTCACGATGGACGAAGGTTTGTCGCGCGCGGTGCTCAAAGTTTTTGTCGCGCTTTACCGCGAAGGCCTGATCTACAAGGACAAGCGGCTGGTCAACTGGGACCCAAAGCTCAAGACCGCGATCTCCGATCTCGAAGTGCAGCAGGTCGAGACTAAAGGGCAGCTCTGGCACATCAAATATCCGATCGAACGCAGTAGCGAATTCATCGTCGTCGCCACGACCCGGCCAGAGACCATGCTCGGCGACGTCGCCGTCGCGGTGCATCCGCAGAACGAGCGGCTCAACCATTTGATCGGCAAGACGGCGATCTTGCCGCTGGTCGGCCGGCGCATTCCGATCATTGGCGACGAATATGCCGATCCGGAAAAAGGCTCTGGCGCGGTGAAGATCACGCCAGCGCACGACTTCAACGATTTTGAGGTCGGACGCCGGCATGGCCTGCCGCTGGTCAACATATTCGATGCCGCAGCGCATCTGACGCTGAAGGACAACGATGCGTTCTTGAAGGATGCCCATCCTGAAGCCGGTCTGTTGGAAAGCCTGGACGGAAAATCGCGCGAAGCTGCGCGCAAATTGATTGTGGAGCAACTCGAGTCGCGAGGCCTGATCGAGAAAACCGAGCCAACGACACACGTCGTGCCGCATGGCGATCGCTCGGGCGCGGTGCTTGAGCCCTATCTCACCGATCAATGGTACGTCGATGCCAAGACGCTGGCGCAACCGGCAATGGCGGCGGTGCGCGAGAGCAAGACGATGTTCGTGCCGCCGCAATGGCAGGCGACGTTTTTTAATTGGATGGAAAACATCCAGCCGTGGTGCATTTCACGGCAGATCTGGTGGGGCCATCAGATACCGGCCTGGTATGGACCAGACGGCAAGATATTCGTCGCCGAGTCGGAAGACGATGCCGTCGCAGATGCGCTCGCCCATTATGTCGAAATCGGTGAGTTCACGGCTGAACGGGGCGGCGACATTGTCGCCGATCCGGCGCAACGCGCGCGCTTCGCCCGGGAATACATCAAGCGCGACGAAGATGTGCTCGACACCTGGTTCTCGTCGGCGCTGTGGCCATTCTCGACTTTGGGCTGGCCGGACCAAACGCCCGAGCTAAAGCGCTACTATCCGACCAGTGCACTCGTCACCGGGTTCGACATCATCTTCTTCTGGGTCGCCCGGATGATGATGATGGGGCTGCATTTCATGCAAAAGGAGCGGCCCGACGCTCCGTCTGATCAATGGGTGCCGTTCCGCGACGTCTACATTCATGCGCTGGTTCGCGACGAGCGCGGACAGAAAATGTCGAAGTCGAAGGGCAACGTCATCGATCCGCTGGCCGTGATCGACGAATACGGCGCCGACGCGTTGCGTTTCACTCTCGCCGCCATGGCCGCGCAGGGGCGCGATATCAGGCTCTCGGCGCAGCGTGTCGAAGGCTATCGCAATTTCGCGACCAAGCTCTGGAACGCTGCGCGCTTCACTGAGATCAACGGCTGCGCTCGCGACCCCGCCTTTGATCCGCGCCGATCGAGAGAAGTTCTGAACCGTTGGATCGCGCATGAAACCGCGAAGGCGGCGCACGACGTCACTGCGGCAATTGAAGCTTACAAGTTCAACGATGCCGCGGGCGCGATCTACCGTTTCGTCTGGAATGTCTATTGCGATTGGTATCTCGAACTGATCAAGCCGGTTCTGACCGGGCCGGATGGCGCGGCAAAGGACGAGACGCGCGCCGCGGCAGTGTGGGCGCTCGATCAAATTCTCGCGCTTCTCCATCCATTCATCCCGTTCGTGACGGAGGAGTTGTGGGCGGTGACTTCGCCGTCAAAACGCGATTCGCTGTTGGCTCTCGGTCAATGGCCGTCGCTCGAGGACATTGACGACGCCATGGCGGAAGCTGAAATTGGCTGGGTGGTCGATCTCATCACGTCTATTCGCTCGGTGCGCGCCGAGATGAACGTCAACGTCGCGCTGCCACTGGTTATGATCAGGGTCGGCGACCACGTTTGGGAGCGAGCGCAGCGCTGGTCTGAATTTATAAAGCGCATGGCGAAGATTTCGAGCGTAAGCAGGGTCCCAACAGCCAAGCCTGGGACTTTGCAGCTCATTGTGCGCGGCGAAATCGCAGGTTTAGAGTTGGCGGGATTGGTGGATCTGGCCGCCGAACGGGCCCGACTCGCCAAGGAGATGGCAAAGTGCGACGCCGACATCGCGCGCGTGGACGCCAAGCTCGGCAATCCCAATTTCGTTGCCCGCGCGCCGGAAGAAGTCGTCGAAGAAGAAAAAGAGAAACGTGAAGAGGCGCAGCTGCGCAAGATCAAGCTCGCCGAAGCTTTGCAGCGGCTGGAAGGAGCGACATGAGACCGCGCGGGTGATAGCGTGAGAATATTTCTCGCTGGCGCCGGCGGCGCCATTGGCCGACGCTTGACGCCGCTCTTGCTTGCGGCGGGGCACGACGTCACCGGCAGCACGCGCAATGCCGAGACTGCGCGTCAACTCAACGCCGCGGGCATTCACGCGGCCGTCGTGGATGTATTCGATGCTGCGAGGCTGTCCGATGCTGTCGTGAGTGCGCGGCCTGAAATTGTCATTCACCAATTGACCGATCTGCCCCGAGTCCTCGAAGACGAGGCGCAGCTCGCTGCCTCCTATTCTCGCAACGCGCGCATTCGGATCGAAGGCACGCGCAATCTTGTTACCGCAGCGCGAGCCGCATCAGCGCGGCGCTTCGTCGTGCAAAGCGTTGCATTTGCCTACGCGCCTGGAAGCGAGCCGCATTCCGAGGCTGATCCGCTCAATGTGGCAGAAGGCCCGCGCGCAGTGACGGTGCGTGCCGCCGCCGACATGGAGCGGCAGGTGCTGTCGTCGGGAATGGAAGCGATCGTCCTGCGTTATGCTTTTTTCTATGGTCCCGGTACTTGGCATGCCGGCCCAACCCGCAAACCGGCGGTTCATATCGATGCCGCAGCACAGGCCACGGTCCAGGCGATCACGCGTGGGGCTGCGGGCATCTACAATATCGCCGAGGACGATGGGACGGTCTCGATTGCGAAGGCGCGCGCCGAGCTCGGCTTCGATCCAAGCTTCAGGCTTTCGGCTTAAATCCAAACGGCTTCGCCATTTCGGTTTAAGCTTTTTGTTTGCGCATGATCTTTTCCGAAGACCGGTATCCACCTTGGGTCAAGTCCGGGGCAGGCTTTTTCGGGATCATGCTTCAGTCGGCCGAAACGGCTTACTGAGAAAAGGCGAGCCCTTCAGGCCGTAGCGCCATGGCTTTTCCGCCGCCTTAGTCAGGCCGATGCGCGGTCCGGCGACGACTTCGAGGTCCTCACTTCTTGCGAACAGCGTAAACGGGGGCTCGTCCAGCGCAAGTCCGTTGTGCGCTGCAGTTATCCCGAGCGCCTCGCAGACGCGTCCTGGTCCGGCGCAGAGCAGGCGCAGATCGGACAAGCCGCGGCGCCGGCGCATTAGCGGTAGACCGGCGGTTGGCTCCAGCGCTCGGATGAGCACGGCGCTGGCCGAGCCTTTCGGCTCGCACACGAAGTTTACACACCAATGGATCCCGTAGGAGCGGTAGACATAGGCATAACCCGGCGGCCCAAACATCACGGCATTGCGTGCGGTTGGACCCCGATAGCTATGCGCGGCCGGATCGGTCTGATGGTACGCCTCGACTTCGACCAGCCGCCCGCCGACTCCGTTGAATAGAAGTATTGCCCCAATGAGATCGGGCGCGACCTCGTGAACGCTGCGGCGGAAGAAAGCTTTGGTCAGGCGTTTGTGCACGCCCGCATCGTTGCAGACTGGCAACAGCGTGGTAAATCGCCACTTAACGGAAATGCCTTCAGCGCGTTGAATCTGTGGCCGCGCGGACACAGCGACGGAACATTTAATCTTACCGCAACGCACCCACGGCAAACGCCGCTTTTTGGCCATAGGATTTCTCGACATCGATGCTGCGTTGTTGAACGTTGTAGATAAGTCCGGTCAGGAAAAGCGAAGAGAGCTTTGGACCGGGTGAGGAAGGGGCGAACAGAGCCAGTCTGGCTCGCTTGTACGTGTGATGGACGCCAAGAGCGACTTGAAATTACGGCTGCCGAGCCGTCACGCCACCGAAGGCCCCGACCGTGCCCCGCACCGGGCGTTTTATTACGCCATGGGCCTGACGCGGGAGCAGATTCACCAACCCTTCGTCGGCGTGGCTACCTGCTGGAACGAGGCGGCACCCTGCAATATTGCCCTGATGCGCCAAGCCCAGGCCGTCAAGCTGGGCGTTGCGGCGGGCGGCGGCACGCCGCGCGAGTTCTGCACCATCACCGTTACCGATGGCATTGCGATGGGCCATGCCGGCATGAAATCGTCGCTGCCGTCGCGGGAAGTCATTGCCGACTCAGTGGAATTGTCGGTGCGCGGCCATTCCTATGATGCCTTGATCGGGATCGCCGGCTGCGACAAGTCGCAGCCGGGCATGATGATGGCGATGTGCCGGCTGAACGTGCCCTCGATCTACATCTATGGCGGCTCGATCCTGCCCGGCACCTTCAAAGGAGCGCCAGTCACCATCCAGGACGTGTACGAGGCAGTGGGCAAACACTCGATCGGCGCCATGTCCGACGGCGACCTGGACGTGCTCGAACAGAATGCCTGCCCGTCCGCGGGAGCCTGCGGGGCTCAGTTTACCGCCAATACGATGGCCACCATTTCTGAAGCCATTGGACTGGCTTTGCCCTATTCGGCCGGCGCCCCGGCGCCTTATGAAATCCGCGACAAATTCTGCGTGCTTGCGGGCGAGATGATCATGGAGCTTGTGGCCAAGAACATCCGGCCGCGTGACATTGTCACCCGTAAAGCCCTGGAAAATGCCGCGGCTGTCGTGGCGGCGACCGGCGGCTCGACCAATGCCGCCTTGCATCTGCCGGCCATCGCCAACGAATGCGGGGTCAAATTCGATCTTTTTGACGTCGCCGAAGTCCTGAAAAAGACACCATATATCGCGGATTTAAAACCATCCGGCCGCTATGTCGCCAAAGACATGTTTGAAGCTGGGGGCGTACCGTTGTTGATGAGGACGCTGCTCGACCACGGCTTTCTCCATGGCGACTGCATCACCGTCACTGGCCGGACCATCGCCGAAAATTTGAAGTCGGTGAAATGGAATCCCGACCAGGCCGTTATCTGGCCTGCCAATAAACCGATTTTGCCGACCGGGGGGGTCGTTGGACTAAAGGGCAATCTCGCCCCCGAAGGTGCGATCGTGAAAGTGGCGGGTATGGAGCGTCTGCAGTTCTCCGGTCCGGCGCGTTGCTTTGACGGGGAGGAGGCCTGCTTCGAAGCGGTCAAGAACCGGCAATACGAAGAAGGCGACGTCCTTGTCATCCGCTACGAGGGTCCCAAGGGCGGACCCGGCATGCGCGAAATGCTGTCGACCACTGCCGCGCTCTACGGACAGGGCATGGGCGGCAAGGTGGCGCTGATTACCGACGGCCGTTTTTCCGGCGCCACCCGCGGCTTCTGCGTTGGCCATATCGGGCCCGAAGCGGCAGTTGGCGGACCGATTGCGCTCGTTCGCGACGGCGACATCATCACGCTCGATGCCGAGCGCGGCACGCTCGACGTCAAGCTCAGCAAGACCGAACTCGCCGGCCGCGCCAAAGAATGGAAGCCGCGCGCTACCGAGTTCACTTCCGGTTATTTGTGGAAATACGCGCAGCAAGTTGGCTCGGCGCGCTATGGCGCGCTGACCCATCCGGGCGGCGCGGCCGAAACGGTGTGCTATGCGGACATCTAGGACCATCGCCCGCATCGCGACCGGCACTGGCTTGGCCGCCGTCCTTGGTATTGCGGCTATCGTCGGCACTGCGCGAGAGGAGATCGGGGGCTTCTTCGGCGCCGTCCCCGCTTACGCCTTTGACGGCACCACCACGCCGAGCACCGCGGCCTTGGCGCCCGGCGATGGATTGCGCGGCAGCGCCCATCCGCCGGAGACCGCGCCCGGTAAGCCCAGCGCGCTCATGTCGCTGCAATACGCCGCCGAACAGGGACAACCTGTCGCGCAGTGGAAGCTCGGCCGCATGTATGCCGACGGCGACGGCGTGCCGCGCGATGATCTGCGCGCCTTCAACTATTTCAACCAGATCGCCAATAGCCATCCGGACGAGGCACCCGGCACGCCGCAAGCGCGGTTTGTCGCCAATGCCTTCGTCGCGCTTGGTCACTATTATCTGACCGGCATACCAAACACGAAGATCGCCGCCGATCCCGGCCGCGCACGCGACATGTTCGGCTATGCGGCGACCTATTTCGGTGACGCCGACGCGCAATATGAGCTTGGGCGGCTTTATCTGAGCGGCTCGCCGGGCGACCCGCACCAGGCGGCGCGCTGGTTGCAGCTTGCCGCCACCAAAGGGCATTGCCGCGCCGAAGTCGCACTTGGCGATCTTTTGTTTCAGGGACAGGTGGTGCCGCGGCAAGCGGCGCGCGGATTGATGTGGCTGACGCTCGGCCGCGACTGCGCCGGCGCTGATGAAGCCTGGGTCAAGCCGGTCTACGACAGTGCGTTCAAGCGCGCGAGCGACGACGAACGCGCGCTGGCGTTGGTTTATCTCGAAGACTGGCTTAAAGGCCGACGGGAGTAAGCCCGAGCCGTCATTGCGAGGCGCATCGCGACCAAGCAATCCAGCAATGACGAGAAGTGCGCCTATTTCGCCTCAATATCCAGATCGATCCACACCGGCACGTGGTCTGACGGTTTCTCCCAGGTGCGGACATGGCGATCAATTCCGGCGCTGCTGAGCTTGTCCGCCGCCGCGGCCGACAAGAGAAGGTGGTCGATGCGGATGCCGTTGTTTTTTTGCCAGGCGCCGGCTTGGTAATCCCAGAATGTGAACAGGCCAGGATCGTCGCTGGTCGCGCGCAGCGCGTCGGTCAGTCCGAGATTGATCAGGCCGCGGAATTCGTCGCGCGTGCGCGGCAGGAATAAAGCATCGTTCACCCAGGCTTGCGGATTGCGGGCGTCGAGCGGAGTCGGGATCACGTTGTAGTCACCGGCCATGATGAGCGGTTCTTCGAGGCGGAGGCGCTCGCGCACATAGGCGGAAAGCCGCTTCATCCACGCGATCTTGTAGACATACTTTTCAGTGTCCGGCGGATTGCCGTTCGGCAGGTAAATGCTGGCGACGCGCATGACGCCGTTGGCGGTGGATACGACCGCTTCCATGAACCGGGCGTGATCGTCGCCGTCATCTCCGGCAAGACCGTTGCTGACTTCATCAAACGGAAACTTCGACAATAGCGCAACGCCGTTGAATGTTTTTTGTCCGTGCACGGCGACATTGTAGCCGAGCGCTTCAAACGGCTCGCGCGGAAAGGCGTCGTCAACGCATTTGGTTTCTTGCAGGCACACGACGTCCGGCTTGCGCTCGCCGAGCCAGGTCACCGCGGCATCAAGGCGTTGTTTGATCGAATTGACGTTCCAGGTGGCGATGCGCACGGCCGTTGGCGCTTTAAAGCGCGAAGCTGGTGCCGCAGCCGCAGGACGCGGTGGCCTTCGGATTGTTGATCTTAAAGGACGAGCCGATCAGATCGTCGACGAAGTCGATTTCGGAACCCGTCATGAAATTGAGCGAGACCGGATCGATCAGCACCGTCGCACCGCTTTGCTCGATCACGATGTCGTCATCGGCGCGCTGGCGTTCGGTGTCGAATTTGTATTGGAATCCGGAGCAGCCGCCGCCTTCGACGCTGACACGCAGCATCGTGCCGGCGGGCTCCTGACGCAGGATTTCGCCAATTCGCCGGGCGGCGCGCTCAGTCACGGTGACGTTGACGCTCATTTGCTCTCCGAATCGCAATCGGCCCGATTGCAACGCTGGCAACACGATAGTTAAGTGCGGTGGAACCGAAGGTCAATTGCTGGCCGGTGCAGACGAATGGATTTGCCCGTTTCCCGCGCGCGCTATGCGTGCGACCCGGAAGCAAGCCGCGGCCGCCTCTACGACGAGCCGCCGAGCAAAAGCCGCAGCGCGTTCCGCCGCGATTGCGACCGCATAATTCATGCCACTGCTTTTCGCCGCCTCAAGCACAAGACTCAGGTTTTCGTCTTTGACGAGGGCGACCATTATCGCACCCGGCTGACCCATACGCTCGAAGTCGCACAGATCGCGCGGGCGCTCGCACGGCGGCTGCGACTCGATGAGGATCTGGCCGAGGCGCTCGCGCTCGCGCACGATCTCGGCCATCCGCCGTTCGGCCATGCCGGTGAACGCGCGCTCGATTCCTGCCTCTCGGCGTTCGGCGGCTTTGATCACAATGCGCAGACCTTACGGGTGGTGACGGCGTTGGAGCGGCGCTATCCGGTCTTCGATGGCCTCAATCTCACCTGGGAGACGCTCGAAGGCCTGGTCAAGCACAATGGTCCGCTTACCGAGCGCACCGGCGCGCCACTTGCCCGCTATCGCCGCCACGGCGTTCCGGCTTTCATTCTCGATTATTGCCGAAGGCACGATTTACAGCTGTGGAGCTTCGCCAGCGCCGAAGCGCAAGTCGCCGCCGTGGCTGACGATGTTGCTTACGACGCGCACGACATGGACGACGGCCTGCGCGCGAAACTGTTCGAGGTCGAAGAGATCGCTGCCGTGCCGCTGCCGGGCCGCATCGTCGGCGCCATTCGTGCCGATCATCCCAACCTGGATCACGACCGCCTTGTTCATGAACTTATCCGCCGGCTGATTGGCTTGCTGATCGATGATGTCGTCACCGAGAGCGCCAGCCGGCTTGCCGCGCTCAAGCCGAATTCCGCCGACGATGTGCGCCATGCCGCGGCGCCGGTCGGGGCTTTCTCGCGTGCCGTGGCGGAGGAGGACAGCGCGATCAAAAGCTTCCTCCAGCCGCGCATGTATCGCCATCCCCGGGTGATGAAGGTTATGGACCAGGCCGCGGACGTCGTGCGCGAGTTGTTCGCACGCTACAGCGGACACCCGCACGACCTTCCGGCCGAATGGAGCGAGGGCTTAGCGGGGCTGGACGAGCCGGCCCGGGCCCGCCATATCGCCGATTTCATTGCTGGCATGACCGATCGCTATGCGCTGGCCGAGCATGCGCGGCTCTTTGACTCGACTCCGGAATTGCGTTAGGCGCGCGACGCGATCGAATCGAAAGCGCGTATGCAACGCATGGCGTCAAACAACATCTTTGCCGAAATGCTCGAGCACGTACGTGCCGCGTGCGAAGCATTGACCGCCGCCGGTCAGTTGCCCGCCGGAATCGACCAATCCCGCGTCACCGTAGAACCGCCGCGCGATGCTGCACATGGCGACATGGCCACCAACGCGGCGATGGTGTTGGCCAAGGAGGCCGGACGCAAACCGCGCGAGCTCGCCGCATCGATTGCGGAAAAACTTCAAACCGACGCGCTGGTGGCAAAGGCGGAAGTGGCCGGCCCCGGTTTTGTGAACATCACGCTCCGTCCAGCGGCTTGGATCGACACCTTGCGTGCTGCGGTAGGGGTCGGTCTGGCTTACGGAAAAATCGACCTCGGCAACGGCGCGCCAGTGAATGTCGAATATGTGTCGGCTAATCCAACGGGGCCGATGCATGTTGGCCATTGCCGCGGGGCCGTGTTCGGTGACGCGCTCGCCAATTTGTTGGCGTTCACCGGATTCAAGGTGACCCGCGAATACTACATCAACGACGCCGGCGTGCAGGTCGAGCAGCTCGCCCGTTCCGTTTTCCTGCGCTATCGCGAGGCGCTGGGCCAAAAAATCGGTGCAATTCCCGAAGGACTTTACCCCGGCGATTATCTAAAACCGGTCGGCGCGGCGATTGCTGCTGAATACGGCGACGCGCTCGCAAGGCAATCGGAGACGAGTTGGCTGGCCATTGTGCGCGACAAGGCCGTCGCCATGATGATGCAAGCCATTCGCGCCGACCTCGCCGCGCTGGACGTCAAACCGGATGTGTTCTTTTCCGAGCGCTCGCTCTTGATGAGCGATGAGGATCGCGTCGGCGCCACGATCGAACTCTTGCGTCAGCGCGGCTATGTCTACGAA
>Ga0187765_10000164_pt1 | contig 23214 bp, 25 predicted proteins | sample 0216_QUI02_MP05__3_FD_133018 | JGI IMG/M metagenome (GOLD analysis project Ga0187765, IMG submission 133018) | Tropical peat soil microbial communities from peatlands in Department of Meta, Colombia - 0216_QUI02_MP05_10_MG | ecosystem: Environmental > Terrestrial > Soil > Wetlands > Peat ...
AACCCACGATACGGTTTCCCGTATACACGCTCTCCAGGCGTGCGCCTTCAACCACTCGGCCACCCCTCCGCATCGTCAGCTATGGAAGGCCATCCGCCTTGGGGGCTGGTGGACTTCAATCACTCGGACGTCGCTCCGCATCTTAGGATCTTTTTCGCGGACCTTTCCGCTCCGATGTTTTGAATAGGTGTGAGGCATTTTTCAAGTCCATAGCCTAAAACTATATCGGATAAATCACTCTCATTCTTAGCATAAAAACCGTCGCATCAGAAATTTTATAAACACGCGCGTGATGTCATCTTTTGAAGCTAAAGCAGCATTGCATTTTTCGCGCCTGATACAAAATTTGACTGTGATCGTGTCGGATGCGACAGATCGATCGCGCGCAATTTGCAAAGCAACCGCATGTCCGGAGATCACTCCGCCCTCGAACTCGTGCTCACGGCCGATCCGGCGCTGATCGCCATCGTGCGTCTATCGCTGATCGTAAGTCTGAGCGCGGTTTTTTTCGCCGCTCTCGTCGGTGTGCCGTTCGGTGCGCTTATCGCGCTCACGCGTTTCCCCGGCCGGGAGGGTGTGATCGTGGTGCTCAATGCGCTCATGGGACTGCCGCCGGTCGTGGTCGGGCTTGCGATCTATCTTATGCTGTCGCGCTCAGGGCCGCTCGGCGAATTCGGATTGCTGTTCAAGCCGCAAGCCATGGTGATCGCGCAGACGGTGCTGATTGCGCCGATCATTGCCGCGCTCACGCGGCAGACCATCGAAGATCTCTGGATCGAATATCGCGACGAACTGGCCGCCATGAATGTCGGACCCGCGGGCCGCGTGGCGACGCTGGTGTGGGACGCGCGCTTCAGCCTGGTGACCGCGCTGCTTGCCGGCTTCGGGCGCGCGGCGGCGGAGGTCGGAGCGGTCATCATTGTCGGCGGCAATATCGAAGGCTTCACCCGCACCATGACAACGGCGATTGCGCTGGAAACCTCGAAGGGGGACCTGCCGCTCGCGATCGGTCTCGGCTTCGTGCTGATGACGATCGTGGTCGTGATCAATGCACTGGCCTGGGTCGCACGGCGCGGCGCCGAACGCTACGCGGGATGACCATGCGGGCACCGTTATCCAATCTGCCGGTCCAATTCGACGAGGTCGGTATCGTTGCCGGAGGGGTGACGATTCTCGATTCGGTTTCGCTCACATTCACACCCGGCGCGCCGACGGTGCTGATCGGCCCGAACGGCTCGGGCAAGACCACGTTGCTGCGGGCCGCCATGGGGTTGATCAAGCCGACGCATGGGCGTGTCACCTGGGCCGGCTCGGACTTGATGCCGCCGCTCCGACGGGCCATCGTTTTCCAGCGCCCGACCATGCTTCGGCGCAGTGCCGCGGCGAATCTCCACTATGCCTTGGCTAATGCCGGCCTCGGGCGGGCGCAGCGGAGCGCGCGCGCTGCGGAATTGCTCGGGCTGGTGGGTGTGAGCGAACTCGGCGAGCGGCCGGCGCGAAAACTTTCAGGCGGCGAGCAGCAGCGGCTGGCGCTGGCGCGCGCGCTGGCGCGAGATCCTGAAATCCTGTTCCTCGACGAGCCGACGGCTAGTCTCGACCCCGCCGCCACCAAAGCGATCGAGGATGTCATTCGGGCCGTGGTCGCTCGCGGCATCAAGGTGGTGATGTCGACCCACGATCTCGGCGAGGCAAAGAGGCTCGCCGATGAAATCGTGCTCATGCACCGCGGGCGGATCGTCGAATCCGGGCCGGTGGCCGCTTTTTTCTCCGAGCCGCGCACGCCGGAGGCCAAACAATTCATCGCTGGAGAACTTCTTGTCTGAAAGCAAACAATCAGGAGAAAGCAACATGCTCACCCGCCGTCATATCCTTACCGCTACTGCCGTTAGCGCGATCCTGCTCGCAGCGCCTGTCGCCCTTGCGCAGGACAAATCCATCGTGGTCGCCTCGACCACCTCGACGCAGGATTCCGGATTGTTCGGCCATATCCTGCCGATATTCAAAGCCAAGACCGGCATCGAGGTGAAGGTCGTCGCGCAAGGCACCGGGCAGGCGCTCGATACCGCACGGCGCGGCGATGCGGACGTGGTGTTCGTTCATGCAAAATCGGCGGAAGAGAAATTTCTCAGCGAAGGCTTTGGCGTGAAGCGCTATCCGGTGATGTACAACGATTTCGTCATCATCGGGCCGAAGAGCGACCCCGCCGGCATCAAGGGCCAGAAGGATGTCGCGGTGGCGCTCAAGACGATCAAGGACAAAGGCATCCCCTTCATCTCGCGCGGCGACAGATCAGGCACGCATATCGCCGAGATCAATCTCTGGAAGGCGGTCGGCATCGACATCGAAAAGGAAAAAGGTCCTTGGTACAAATCGATCGGGCAGGGCATGGGCCCCGCGCTCAATGCCGCGGCCGCAAGCAACGCCTATGTGATGTCCGACCGCGGGACATGGATCTCGTTCAAGAACAAGGGCGACCTCGTCATCGCGGTGGAAGGCGACAAGCGGCTGTTCAACCAGTACGGCGTGATGCTGGTCAATCCGGCGAAGCATCCGCACGTGAAGAAGGAACTCGGTCAGGCTTTCATCAATTGGCTGATTTCGCCCGAGGGGCAGAAGGCGATCGCGGATTACAAGATCAACGGCGAGCAATTGTTCTATCCGAATGCGGGCGATCCGAGCGCGTGATGATTGTGCGCCTTCTGCCGATCGTCATGGCAGCATCGCTCGTGAGTGCGCCGGCCGCAGCCGCTGATCCGGTGCTACTGCATGCGGCCGGCAGCCTGCGCTTGGCCTTCACCGACATGAGCACGGCTTTCGCGGCGGCAACCGGCCTATCCGTGCAGGCCAAATATGGCGCTTCTGGCCTGCTCAAGGACGAGATCATGGCCGGCGCGAAGGCGGAGGTATTCGCATCCGCCAATATGGAGCATCCGCAGGCGCTCTCCGCCGCCGGACGCAGCGGGCCGGTGACTGCATTCGCGCGCAACCGGTTGTGTGCGCTGGTGCGTCCGGGGTTGAGCGTCGGGTCATCCGATCTGCTGGCCGTGATGCTCAATCCAAATGTGAAACTCGGCACCTCGACGCCGCATCACGATCCTTCCGGCGACTATGCCTGGGATTTGTTCCGCAAGGCCGAAGCGATCAAGGCCGGCGCATTCGCAGCGCTTGACAAGAAGGCGCTTCAGCTCACCGGCGCGCCGGATTCTCCGCCTGCACCGGCCGGCAAGAACATCTATGGCGCGCTAATCGCCGAAGGCAAAGCCGACATCTTTCTGACCTATTGCACCAATGCAAGTGTGGCGAGGAAGGAAAATCCCGGCCAGCAGATCGCCGCGCTGCCCAATGAGCTTGCGGTCGGTGCCGAATACGGGCTGACCGTGATGGTGGGGGCTTCGCCGAACGCCCGCCGGCTTGCCGACTTCATACTTTCGCCGGCAGGCCAGCGCATTCTCGCCGCTCATGGTTTCGCCGCGCCGAAGCTGCCAGACTAGCGCAATGCTTGCACCGATCGATCGCCGAACGCTCCTCGCCGGTTGCGCCGCGCTGCTCGCGCCGCGCACGGCATGCGCCGCCACGATCACCGATGCCGCCGGCCGGAGGGTTCAGATTCCCGCGAAGGTCACCCGCGTGTTCCCGGCCGGGCCGCCGGCTGCGATCATGCTCTATACGCTTGCACCCGAGCTGTTGCTCGGCTGGCCGCGCGCCAATCGGCCGGAAGAATGCGAATTCATGCTGCCTGACATCTGCAAGCGGGCCGAGGTCGGCCGCATTACCGGCCGTGGCAATACGGCAAACCTCGAAGCCGTTCTTGCGCTCAAACCCGATCTTATTCTTGACGTCGGCTCGACCAGCGGCACGTTCGTGTCGCTTGCCCAGCGCACCCAGGAGCAGACCGGCATTCCTTATGCGCTGCTCGACGGGCGCTTTCTTTCGCTCTCGACCGCCTATCAGACGATAGGCAAGCTGATCGGGCGCGAAGCGGCGGGGGCGGACTTCGCCGATTATTGCACCATGACATTGAGCGTCATCACCAACCGCATCGCGGCTGTGCCGGCGGAGAAGCGACTGCGGGTCTATTACGCGAGAGGCCCGCGCGGGCTTACGACGGGGCTTGGAGGTTCGATCAATGTGGAGACCATCGAACTTGTCGCCCGCAACGTGGCGGGAGAGAGCAAGGGTGGGCTGGTGAATGTGTCGATCGAGCAGGTGCTGCTCTGGAATCCGGATGTGATCGTGACAATCGATCAGGATTTCGCCGCGAGCGTCCGCAACGATCCGAGTTGGTCGTCGCTGAAGGCCATGCGCGACAATCGCGTGCATCTGTCTCCGAAATTGCCGTTCGGTTGGGTGGATTTTCCGCCATCCGCGAACCGGCTGATCGGATTATGGTGGCTTGGTAAAATTCTGTATCCCGATTTGTTCAAGGAAGACATGCGTGAATTGACGCGAAACTTCTACACCAAATTCTATCACGTGACGCCGAACGACGCCCAGATCGCGCGTGTGTTGGCTGGGCGGGATTGATAGTTTGATTGCATGCATCGCTCCGCTGTTCCGGGTCTTTTGATCGCGTGCGCAATTCTTGTCGCGGGACTGGCCTTCGCCTTTACGGTCGGCCGCTACCCGGTCGGGCTGGCAGATCTTTTTAACGTGCTGTGGGCGAAGCTTACCGGGCAACCGTCCGGCGCCTCGGCGGCGGTCGAAAACGTGATCCTGCAAGTGCGCGGGCCGCGCGTGCTTTCCGCCGTCATGGTTGGCGCGGCGCTGGCGGTGGCAGGCACCGCATTCCAGGGCCTGTTTCGCAATCCGCTGGTATCGCCGGATATTCTGGGCGCATCGTCGGGCGCTGCGCTCGGCGCAGTGGTCGGCATTTTCTTTTCGCTCGGCGTGTTCGCGATCCAGAGCGCGGCGTTTCTTGGTGGGCTTGGCGCGGTTGCGGCAGTGTATCTGATCGGTTCGTCGGTGCGCAGCCACGACTCGATCCTGGTTCTGGTACTGACCGGTGTGGTCATCGGCTCGCTGCTCGGTGCGGGTGTGGGCCTGATGAAATATCTCGCCGACCCCTACAACCAGCTTCCGGCCATGACGTTTTGGCTGCTCGGCAGTCTTGCTGCAACGAATGTCTCCGATCTGGTGCCTCTGTTCGGGCCGGTGGCGGTCGGAACGCTCATTCTGATTTTACTGCGCTGGCGCATGAACGTGATGTCGCTCCCCGAGGAGGAAGCGCGCGCGCTCGGCGTACCGACCGGGCCGCTGCGCATCGCGATCGTTGCCGCCGCGACACTGGTCACGTCCGCGAGCGTGGCAACCGCCGGCATCATCGGCTGGGTTGGCCTCGTGGTGCCGCATATCGCACGCACGCTGGTCGGTCCCGACTTTGCGCGGCTCCTGCCGACCGCGGCGCTGCTCGGCGGAGGGTTTCTGCTGTTCATCGATACACTGGCGCGTACAGCCGCTGCGGTCGAAATCCCGCTCGGCATTTTGACGGCCGTCGTTGGCACGCCGTTTTTCATTTGGCTGCTCGCCAACGTGCAGAAAACCTGGTCATGAGGTATCGCACATGATCCTCGCTGGGCGGGCGCTTACGATCGGATATGCTGACCGCGTCGTTGGCAGGGATCTCGACGTCGCTCTTGCGACAGGCGAAGTGCTCGCGCTGCTCGGGCCGAACGGCAGCGGCAAGACGACGCTTCTGAAAACGCTGATCGGACTGCTCGCCCCGAAAACGGGCGAGGTGTTGATCGGCGATCGCACGCTCGGCAGTCTTGCGAGTACCGAGCGCGCGCGTCTCCTGGCCTATGTGCCGCAATCGCACATGGCGACTTTCGCGTTCACGGTCGAAACCATCGTGTTGATGGGGCGAACCGCGCATGGCAATTTGTTCAGCCGTCCAAGCGCGCATGATCGCGCGGTGGCGGCGCGTTCGCTGGAGCGTTTCGGCATCGCACATCTGGCGGAGCGGCCGTACACGATGATTTCCGGCGGCGAGCGGCAGCTGGCATTGCTGGCGCGCGCGCTCGCGCAGGAGCCGCAATTCATCGTGCTCGATGAGCCGACGGCAAGCCTCGATTTCGGCAATCAGGGCAAGGTGATGCGAGAGATTCGTGCATTGGCAGTGTCCGGCCACGGCGTCCTGTTCACGACGCACGATCCGAATCACGCGCTGCGGGCTGCCGACCGGGCGTACCTGCTGCGCGGCGGTACGCGGATCGCTGAGGGAATGGTCGGCGAGGTGCTCAATCGCATTCAGCTCGAAAAACTATACGATGCGCCGGTGGAGCAGCTCGCAGATATGGCCACGGGTGCGAGCGCCTTCCTGCCGGGGTGAGAACGGATTGCGGGGAACCAGCGCGGACGGCAAGCGGAGGAAAGCCCGGCCCTGCGGGCTTTTCTGATGTGCGCGCCGCGCTCCGTTTGTGATAGAATTCATCATGAGCAAACGCCTCAAAGAATTCATGGTGCGTCCCGATCCGCTCGATCCGCGGCTGACCGAACGCGTCAAGGGCATTGACCAGACCGGGGCGCCGATCGAGACCTCGGTCGTGGTCGAGCGGGCGCTTACGATTTTTCTCAATGCGCAGGAAATCGTCACCGCCATGACGATCGGCGATTACCCGGAATATCTCGCGCTCGGATATCTGCTCAATCAAAACATGCTCAGGATGGACGACGTGATCATGTCCGTCGACTACGACGAAGATCTCGCGGTGGTCGTGGTGCGCACCAAGCGCAAAACCAATTACGAAAAGAAGCTGAAGAAAAAGGTGCAGACATCGGGCTGCGCGCAAGGCACGGTATTCGGCGACCTGATGGAAGCGCTCGAGGAGGTCAAGCTTCCCGCAACCACGCTGCGTACTTCATGGCTTTACACGCTCACGCAGAAGATCAACACCGCGCCCTCGCTCTACCTCGAGGCCGGCGCGATCCACGGATGCGTGCTGGCGCAGGAAGACAGGCCGCTGGTCTATATGGAGGACGTCGGCCGCCACAACGCGGTCGACAAGATCGCCGGCTGGATGTTCCGGCATCGGGTGAAGGCCGACGACAAGATTTTCTACACGACCGGGCGGCTGACATCTGAAATGGTGATCAAGACGGTACGCATGGGCATTCCCATCCTGGTGTCGCGCTCAGGCTTCACGGCCTGGGGGGTCGAGCTCGCGCGCAAGGCCAATCTGACCCTGATCGGCCGCGCGCGCGGGAAACGGTTCGTGGCGTTGGCCGGCGAGGAGCGCATCGTATTCGATCAGGATTTGCGCTACGTCGAGGAAGAAAGCGCAAAGCATCGGCGGAAAGCGGCGGTGCATGACGATTGACTTGCCGCCGACGCTGGGTCTCGTGCTTGCGGGCGGACTGGCGCGGCGGATGGGCGGCGGCGACAAAATTCTGCTGACCATCGGCGGCAAGAAAATTCTCGATCGCGTACTGGAACGGCTGCGACCGCAGTGCAAGGCCCTCATCCTCAACGCCAACGGCGATCCGGCGCGATTTGCCGCGACCGGATTGCCGGTCGTGCCCGATGACGTGCCGGGTTTCGCGGGGCCGCTTGCCGGCATCCTTGCCGGGCTCGATTGGGCCGCCGCGCACGCGTCGGATATTTCCTACATCGTGAGCGTGCCCGGCGATTGTCCGTTCCTGCCGCGCGATCTGGTGACGCGTCTGCATGCGGCGCGCGCATCTCGACGCACACCGCTTGCCTGCGCACGTTCGGGCAAACAGTCTCATCCGGTCGTCGGCCTATGGCCGGTATCGCTGCGGGAAGATCTACGTCATGCGCTAACCGAGGAAGGTCTGCACAAGATCGATGTGTGGACCGGGCGGCACGGGGTCGCGGCGGCAGACTGGCCGGATGCTCCGGTCGATCCGTTTTTCAACGTCAATACGCCGCAGGATGTGGCCGCGGCCGAGACGCTTGCAGCGCAGCATCCCGGCGCCTAACCCCTTGATTTGACTATTGGCAGAAGCTGATAATGGCGTCCCTTGGATCCAACGATTTGCGGGCGGAGGTCCACCATGAAGACATTCATCATTGCTTGCGTGGTCGCTGTGGCGATTGCGGTGGTCGCGGCACTCATACTCAACGGAATTCAGATGCCGGTCGGCGAAGCGTTCATGTCGGGAACGAGCGTGCGCATCTAGCGGCGCGGCGTTGCGCTCAGTCGACGAGCGCGGCGTACGACAGGAATCCGACGGTCGAGCCAGGCTGAATGTCAGTGGTGTCTTCGGCCAATTCAACGAGGCCATCGGTTTCAGTCAAAGACGTTATCACGCCAGCGCCGTCCTGGGCGTGTTTAATCGCTTCGATCTCTCCGTCGGGGCGCGTCTTCAGCTTCACACGCACATATTCGCGGCGACCTTTCTTCTTGCGATAGGGAAACCCCGCGAGCACCGGCAAGGGAATGAGCGGCTCGGGCAGTGCGCCCGCAAGCCGGAGAAGGAGCGGCCGCACCACCCGCACGAACGTGACAAAGACCGCGACTGGATTGCCGGGCAGCCCGACGAATGCGGCGTTCGTCTGCGGTGTTGCTCCAGGCAACACGCCCATGGTCACCGGCCGGCCAGGCTTGATGCCGACGCGCCAGAAAACGAGTTTGCCGAGGCTCTCCACCGCTTGTTTGACATAGTCGGCCTCGCCGGTCGAAACGCCACCGGAGGTCAACACCAGATCATGCTTGCGGGCGGCAAGACGGATCGCATCAGTCAATGCCGCCGGCTCGTCCTTGAGGATCCCGAGATCGGTGACCTCGGCACCGAGCTTGTCCAGCACGGCGGCGAGCAGATAGCGATTGGCATCATAGAGGGCGGGTGCCGGCCGCGAGGCGCCGGGTTCCACGATTTCGTCGCCGGTCGAAAAGAGCGCGACGCGCACGCGGCGGCGCATGCTCAGCCGCGTCAGACCGACGGCGGCAGCGAGCGCCACGTCCTGTGCCGTCAAACGCCGGCCGGCCGGCAACAGCAGCGCGTCCTTGCGCACGTCTTCACCCGCAAGACGGCGGTTGGCGCCGCGCTTCAGTCCCGCCGGCACAATGAGGGTTCCGCCTTCGACGCGGATATCCTCCTGCATGAACACGGTGTCGGCGCCTGCCGGCATGGGCGCGCCGGTGAAAATGCGCATCGCCGAATGTTCGGCGAGCGGCGAAGATGCTGCACTGCCGGCGGTCAGACGTCCGAGGATTTCGAGGCGCGTCTCATCCTTCGGATCAAGATCGCGGTGGCGCACCGCGTAGCCGTCGACGGCGGAATTATCGAACGGCGGCAAATCGAGCGGCGCCATGACGTCGCGGGCGAGCACGCGGCCGTGCACCGCATGCAGCGTGACCTCCTCGCATTCCTCAACCGGCGCGATGCGTTCGGCAATCAGCCGCTCCATCTCCTCCACCGGGAGAAGCGGCCCGGAAAATGCGAAGCAATCGTCGGTGAGTTGGGCCATCACGCGCTCCGCAGGGCATTTTCAATGGTTGCAAGCGGCGCCGCGCGTTCGAGGAGCAGATCGCAGATCGCTTCGATGTCGTTTAGATCGATCACGGGAACTTTCGCCGACGACAGCGGCCGGTCGGAGGCAATGGCGACAATGTGCGGGTCTTCGGGCTGCAGCAGCGGCTTGCCATTGGCCGCGCGGTGCACCTCGAGCTTCGGGAAGCGATCGCGCTTGAAGCCCTCGATCAGCACGAGATCGACCGGCGAGAATTTCTTCAGCAGGGCTGAGAGATCCCACTCCGGCTCGTCGCGCAATTCGTGGACGATGGCGAATCGTTTCTGCGAGCTGATCACGACCTCGGTTGCGCCGGCGGCGCGATGGAAGAACGAATCCTTGCCAGGGTGGTCGACGTCGAAGCCGTGATGGGCGTGCTTGAGGGTCGACACCTTGTGGCCGCGCGCGATCAGGCGAGGGATCGCCTTGGTAATGAGCGTGGTCTTGCCCGAGCCGCTCCAGCCGGCCAGTCCGATGATGCGCATGGGATAATTATATACGTACGCGAACTTGACGCGACAGGCGGAGAATTGTCGAGTCGGCTCCAGTGGGGAATCGTTTATGGCGGAATCCACGATCAGTCTGCGCGGGCTCAAATGCCCGCTGCCGGCGCTCAAGACGCGCAAGCTTTTAGCGCGAATGGCGGCGGGCGACGTGCTGGTGATCGAGTGCACCGATCCGCTCACCAGCATCGACATTCCCAATCTGCTGCGCGAAACCGGTGATGCGCTCGAAGCAAGCGAGAAAAAAGGCAAGGTGCTGATATTCCGAATCAGAAAGCACGCAAGCGCGGCGGGCCTCCACGAGCGGCCGAAAAAGCCGACTTCCAAAGAACCGGCGCGCAGAAAGCGCTGAGCGACGCCGCCACTGGTTATTTTATCGCCTGCGGGTTGATCGGCGAGCCGGTGCCACCAGTGATCAAAAGCGGCGGACCGCAAAAGAAGAATTCATAGATACCGTCCGCCTCGCAATCCTCGGCCAATTCCTTCAAGTAAAATATCTCACCCATGCAAAGCCCCATGGCCGGGATCACGACCCAGTGCCAGGGCTGATTGGCTTCCGTCGTTTCGTTGGGACGCACTTCGACGCCCCAGGTGTCGGTGCAGATCGCCGCGATCTGTTTTTCCTGGCACCAGTAACAGTTCTCGAATTTCACGCCGGGTGCGTCGCCGCCGGCGTAGCCGCCCCATTTTTTCTCCGACAGGCAGCGCTCCATCTGGCCGGTGCGCACGATGACGAAGTCGCCCTTACGGATCTCCACGTTTTGGGCGCGCGCGCAGGTGTTCAGCTCGTCGTTGGAGATGCTCTCGCCATCCTGCATCCATTTGACTTTGCGGAAGCGCGCGATGTCGAGCAGCACGCCGCGGCCGACCATCTTGTTCTTGGAGTGCTCGATGCCGAGCACGTTGAGTCCCTTGGCGTCGATCAGCTTGGCGTCATAGCCGTTGTAGGCCTTGTCCTCATAGAAGATGTGGCCGAGCGCATCCCAGTGGGTGGCGCCCTGCACGCACAGAGTGAGCGTGTCGTCGGCATAGCGGATCTTGTTCCAGTCCTGGCGGCCGGCAATGGCGTCGGTGCCGGTCGCGAGCATCTGATGGATGGGATTGAAGCGGCCACCGAACAGGCCGGTTTGCGGGCCGTTGGAATCGAGCGGAATGCCGAGCGCGAATACCTTGCCGGTTTTGATCAGGCGAGCGGCTTTGACGATGTCTTCGGGCGTCACGTGATTGAGCGTGCCGATCTGGTCGTTCTTGCCCCAGCGGCCCCAGTTCTTGAGTTTTTCGGTAGCCTCCGCGATCGCCTTCTTGCCGACTTTGATGTTCATGGCCTCCTCCGCCGAATTCTTATTGCTGCGACATTCGCTCATTCGGCAGTGAGGAACAAGCGCCCAGATGCAACCGAATCACTCGGCCAATAAATCACATGGTCAGGCTTGTAATATTTTCCGATGCGGCGCTTCAGGGGATCCGTCCGAGCGCCTGCAAGACCTTGCCGGGGGTAAACGGCATGTCGGTTAGCAGCTTGGCGCCGAGCGGGCGCAGCGCATCGTTGATGGCGTTCATCACGGCGCCCGGCGCGCCGGCGGTGCCGGCTTCGCCCGCGCCCTTGGCGCCAAGTTCAGAGTCGGCGGTGGGCGTTACCACGTGCCCGACGGTGATGTCCGGCATCTCCATCGCCATGGGCACGAGATAGTCGGCCATGTTGCCGTTGAGCAACTGGCCGCGCTCGTCGTATTTGCAATGCTCGAACAGCGCAGCTCCGAGACCTTGTACCACGCCGCCGCGGATTTGCTCGTCCACGAGCTGCGGATTGATGATTGTACCGCAATCCTCGATGCACCAGTGCTTGAGCAGGGTGACGAAGCCCGAGTCGGTATCGACTTCGAGATAACTCGCCTGGATGCCGTTGGTGAAAGCGAACGGCCACTTGCGCGGCACGTAATGACGCGTGGCCATCAGCTCGGTCTGGAAGCCGGGCGGCAAGGTGTCGGGGCGGAAATAGGCGATGCGCGCGACTTCATCGAGGCCTATGCGCTCGGTGCCGTTGCCGGCATCCACCACCACACCGTTGCGAATGTCGAGCGTCTCGGGTTTGGCCTGCAGGATGGAACCCGCCACCGCCAGCACGTTTTGACGAAGGACCTTGCCGGCCTGCCAAGCGGCTTCGCCGCCGATGCCGGCTGCGCGCGAGGCCCACGTGCCGCCGCCGTAGGGCGTATTGTCGGTGTCGCCCATGATGACGCGCACGCGGTCGAGCGAAACGCCGAAACTCGTCGCTACGCATTGCGCGATCACGGCCTCCGCGCCTTGGCCCTGCTCGCTCACGCCGGTGTGGCAGAAGACTGCTCCAGTGGCGTCAAGCCGCACCGTCGCGCCATCCTGCGCGGAAATTTTTGCGCCGCCGACGCCGTAGAATGCGGCGCTCGGATTGGTGACCTCGATGAATTGCGCAAAGCCAATGCCGCGTTGGACACCCTTCTCGCGCAGGCGTGACTGCTCGGCGCGCAAGGCGGAATAATTCATCATGGCGTCAAGATGCGCGAGCGCGGCGTGGTGCGAGAGCGCCTCGAACTTGATGCCGGATGGGCCTTGCGACGGATGCGCATCGTCGGGGATCAGATTGCGGCGGCGGATTTCGAGCGGGTCCATGCCGATCTTGGCGGCGGCGAGTTCGACCAGGCCCTCGGTCACCGCGGTCGCGATCGGGTGACCGACGGCGCGGTACTGGCACATGACATTTTTATTCTGGAACACGACGCGGGCGCGGGCGCGGTAATTCGGGCAGGTGTAGGGGCCGCCGACGAGGTTGACGACCTGATTGGCTTCGATGCCGCTGGTGCGCGGATAGACCGAATAGGGGCCGATGCCGGTCAAGTCGTCGATCTCCCAGGCGGTAATGGTGCCGTCTTTCTTGACGCCGATTTTCGCCTTCACGCGATGGTCGCGGGCGTGGATGTCGGTGACGAAGCTTTCGATCCGGTCGGCGACGAACTTGATGGGCCGCTTGAGCAGTTTCGACAGGGCGACGGTCGCCATTTCGTCGGCGTAGGTGTGCACCTTGATGCCGAACGAGCCCCCGACATCCTTGGTGACTACGCGCACCTGGTGCTCCTGCAGGCCGAGATGCTTGGCGAACAGGTTCTGCATCATGTGCGGTGCCTGGGTGCCGTGATAGGCGGTGAGGCGCTGCTCGGAAGGGTTCCAGTCGGCGACGATCGCGCGCGGTTCGTTGGTGACGCCGGTATGGCGGCCGAACACAAAGGTGGTTTCCACCACGGCGTCGGCATCCTTGAAACCCTTGTCGGGATCGCCGGCGGTGTGCACGCGCTCGAAAGTGAGATTGTCGCCGAGCTCGGGATGGATGATCGAGGTATTCGGATCGAGCGCGGTTTCCGGATCGGTGACCGGTTTCAACTCCTCATATTCGATTTCGACCAGCTCGCAGGCGTCCTCGGCCTGCGCGCGCGTGCGCGCGACTACGGCCACGACCGCCTCGCCCTGCCAGCGGGCACGGCCGATGGCGAGCGGGTATTGCGGCGCGGATTTGATGCCCTTGAGATGGGTGAGCACGCCGACCCAGGGGGTCATTATCTTCGCAAGGTCCTGGCCGGTGACGATGGCGACGACGCCGGGGGCCTTGGCGGCTTTCGTCGGTTCGATCTTCTCGATAGCGGCATGGGCGTGCGGGGAGCGGACGAAGGCGACATGCGCCATGCGCGGCAGTGTCACGTCGCTCACGAATTGGGCGCGACCTTGCGTCAGGCGGGCGAGATTGGGGCGCGGAACCGAGCGGCCGATATACGAATTCGGCCGGTCGAGCGCGGTGAGTGCGGATGGATTGTCTGCGGCGATTTTCATTGTCAGCTTCTTTCACCTCTCCCCGCTGGGGAGAGGTCGGCGAGGCGCGCGCGCCGAGCCGGGTGAGGGGAATCAGGCCCGTCGAACGCGTAGGTCCCCCTCACCCGATCTCGCTTCGCTCGATCGACCTCTCCCCAGCGGGGAGAGGTGAAGAAAACATTCATCGCTTGCCTCCGTTGCGCAGCTGCGCCACCGCTTCGACCGCGTCGACGATGGCCTGATAGCCGGTGCAGCGGCAGTAATTGCCTGAAAGATATTCGCGGATCTGTTCGCGGTTCGGCGTTTTGTTCTGCTGCAACAACTCCTGCGCGGTGAGCAGCATGCCGGGAGTGCAGAAGCCGCATTGCAGCGCATTGCGCTGCTCGAAGGCCGCTTGCAGGTCGGCGATTTCGCCGGCGTCGGACATCCCTTCGATGGTTTCGACGCGAGCGCCGTCGCAGGCCACCGCGAGCGTGAGACAGCCGCGAATGATCACGCCGTTCACGCGGACTGTGCAGGCGCCGCAGAAGCCATGCTCGCAACCGACGTGGCTGCCGGTCAGCGATAAATCCTCGCGCAGGAAATCGACGAGGCTTTTGCGTGCTTCGACGGTCTCAGATATCGGCTCGCCATTCACCGTGAGTGAAATATCGCAGCTCTGAGCACTCATCCACGCGTCTCCAGATGTTGGCGCGCCACGCGCCTGAGCAGCACCTTGGCGAGGTGCTTCTTCGCCGCGCCAGTTGCCTGGATGTCGTCGGGTGGGTCGAGATCGTTGTCGAGCGCGGCGATGGCGGCATCGACTTTACTGTCCGCCAGCGCGGCTTCGGCCTGCTTCGCGCGCAGCGGGGTTGCGCCAACGCCGAAATAGGCGAGCCGTACATCGGCCAAACCTTTGCCGTCGGCGCGGGCGCTGGCGGCAAGGCCGACCATGGCGTAGTCGCCGCGGCGCATGGCGAATTCGGCGAAACCGACGCGGCTCTGCGCGGTGGCGGCTGGCACGCGGATTGCGGTCAACACATCCTGAGGCCCGAGCGCGGTTTCGAACAGGCCCTTGAAGAAATCCTCCGCCTTGACGGTCCGTTTCCCCTTCGGACCCGTGACGTCGATCTCGCCGTGGAGCGCGAGCAGGCAGGCGGGCAGCTCGGCGGCCGGATCGGCAAAAGCAATCGAGCCGCCGATGGTGCCGCGGTTGCGGATCGCCGGATGCGCGATGTGCGGCAATGCGCGCGCGATCAGAGGCGCATGTTCGGCGATGTCGCGGGAGCGTTCGGCCTGCGCATGACGCACGAGCGCGCCGATTTCGAGCATGCCGTCTGTCTTCACAATCGTGTTGAGGCCGGCGATGCCATTGATGTCGATCAGGATGCGCGGTGCGGAGAGCCGCATGTTCAGTGACGCGAGCAGGCTCTGGCCACCGGCGAGCAGGCGCGCTTCGCTGCGCGTCGCCAACAGGCCGATGGCCTCGTCAAGGGAGCGCGCCTTGGCGTAGGCGAATGGCGCCGGTTTCACGGATCCTCCCGATTTTTTCGTATTGTGACCGAGTCCGATGGCCCGTCAATGCGGCGCGGTTATCTTTCGCACGATATCGATGGCGCGGCGCAGCAGCGTCATCGAGGCTTCGAGGGTGCGGAAGGCGGCGTGCGCACTGAGCGTCACATTGTCCATGCGCGCGAAGGGGTGATCCGCCTTCAGCGGCTCGGCGTGATAAACGTCGAGGCCGGCGTGGCGGATGTGACCGCGCCTGAGAGCGTCGAGAAGCGCGGTCTCGTCGATCAATGCGCCGCGCGCGGTGTTGACCAGGATGACCCCGGGTTTCATACGCGCGATGCGCTTGGCATCGAGGAAGCCGCGCGTCTCGTCATTGAGCACGAGATTGAGCGAAACGACATCCGATTGGGCGAGCAGCGTGTCGAGATCGACCAACTTGGCATTCGGGTCATTGCGCGGCGTGCGGTTATAGGCGATTACCTGCATGCCGATACCTTTGGCAATGCGGGCCACTTCAGCGCCGATGCCACCAAGCCCGATGACGCCGAGCGTCTTGCCGAGGAGCTGCAGGCCTTCGCGCTGATCCCAGGTGCCAGCGCGGATTTCCCGATCCATGCGCGCCAGTTGACGGCAGCAGGCGAACATCAGCGCAATCGTGTGCTCGGCGACAGCGGTGTCGCCGTAGCCCTTGATGGTGTGGACGGTGATGCCGAGTTTGTCGAGCTCGGCGATATTCATGTAGCTTGCCGCGCCGGTGCCGAGGAAAACGATATGTTTCAGCGTGGCACATTGCGACACCAGATCGGTCGGCATGTAGGAATGATCGTCGAGACAAATGTCGTAGCCGGCCAGCAGTCGGGGCAATGCGGCCCGTTCGAACGGCCGGCTATTGACCGTGATCGGCGGGTCGTCCGGCCGGACCACTTTCGCCCAGACGGGGGCCAGCTGATCGTTACAGTCGATGAAGATGGATTTCATGGGACGAACCGCCACGAACGGCGGACCAACGGAGGATATTGCGACCGGGCTTGGCACCTCATAGCGGCTTGTTGTAACACCAAGCACGTATCTCCAAATCCCCTTTTCCTCAAACGTTTGCGGCCCATCCATGCATTTTGCCAGCTACAACATCCGCGGGCGGACGAGTTTCGGGGTTGTGCTCGGCGATGGGCTTGTCGACCTCAGGCTGCGGATGGCGCCGCGCTACAACAGCCTGTTCGAATTGCTGCGCGGAAATGCGCTGGCCGAGGCGGAGGCCGTGGTCCGCAACGTGCGCGCGGATTTCACGCTGACCGAGGCGGAGCTGCTTCCCCCGGTGCTGACGCCGGAGAAGATTCTCTGCATCGGAATAAATTATGCCAACCGTGACGCGGAGATGAGCGGCGGCGTCGAGGGCGCGAAATATCCCAGCATGTTTTTTCGTACGCCGGGTTCGCTGGTCGGTCACGATCAACCGATCGTGCGGCCGAAGGTTTCGGAGCAACTCGACTACGAGGGCGAGATCGCGCTCGTCGTCGGCCGTTCCGGGCGGCACATCCCGCGCGAGCGCGCGCTTGAGCACGTCGCGGGTGTCACCTTGTGCAATGAGGGCACCATTCGCGATTGGTTGCGGCACGGGCGGTTCAACGTGACGCAGGGCAAGAATTTCGACGCGTCCGGCAGCATCGGACCCTGGATGACGACCGGGGTCGATCTCGCGCGGCCACTGCATCTCACCGTGAGCATCAACGGCGAGGTGACGCAGGACGATACCACTGCGAGCATGATTTTTTCCTTTGCCGATCTCATCGCCTATGTCACCACGTTCATGACGATCAAGCCGGGCGATATCATCGCCACCGGCACGCCGACAAAAAAGAGCCGCAGCGATCCGCCGCGCTGGCTGGTGCCGGGCGACATTATTACGATGTCGGTTCCCGAGATCGGTACGTTGCGCAATACGGTCGTCGAAGAATCATAACGGGAGATCGAGGATGGCAGGCGAGTTCCAGGGTAAAGTGGTGGTGGTCACCGGCGGTAGCCGCGGTATCGGCCGCGGGATTGCGGCGGCGTTCGCGCGCGAAGGCGCGCAGACCGTGATCGCGTCATCGAACGAAGCCAACCTCGCGTCGGCCGCCAAGACGATCGCGCAAAGCGGTGCCGCGCCGATAACGGTCGCCGGCGACCTGCGCAAGCTCGACGGCTGCCAGCATTTGTTCGAACGGGTGAAGGAAAAATTCAATCGCTGCGACATACTGGTGAACTCGGCGGGCGCGACCAAGGCAGGCAATTTCCCCGATCTGCCCGACGAAGCCTGGATGGACGGGTACGCGCTGAAGTTCTTCGCCTGCGTGCGCACGTGCCGGCTCTTCTGGCCCATGCTGAAGGCGGCGCAAGGCCACGTGGTCAATATCGGCGGCGGAGCTGCGCGTTCGCCGGGCGCGGATTTCACCATCGGCGCCTCGGTCAATGCGGCGATGGGCAATTTTTCAAAAGGCTTGTCGCAGCTCGGCAAACGGGACGGCGTGAATGTCAATATTATCCATCCCGGCGCAACCGAGACCGAACGGTTCGAGGAATTGATCGCGCAACGCTCGAAGGCGTCGGGCAAGAGCTTGGAGGAATTGCGCAAGGAGGCGACCGTCAAGGACGGGCTGCGCCGCCTCGGCAAACCGGAGGACATTGCGGCGCTGACGCTGTTCCTCTGCTCCGAGAAGGCGCGGCACATTCAAGGCACGGCGATCGCCGTCGATGGCGGGTCAACGGTTGGATATTACTAATCGCCCTTAGGAACGCATAATGAACGGCAGTGTGCGGGCCGCCTGCGTGATCGGTTGGCCGGTGAAGCATTCGCGCTCGCCGTTGATTCACGAATTTTGGATCAAGCGTTACGGTCTTGCCGCCGCGTATCGCAGCGAAGAGGTGCGGCCGGAGGAATTCGCGGATTTTATCGCAACGCTGGCGGAGCGCGGTTATGTCGGTGCGAATGTCACCTTGCCGCACAAGGAGGCGGCGCTCGCGCTGTCGGAACCCGACGACCGGGCGCGCTCGGTCGGTGCCGCCAATACGCTTTGGCTTGCAGACGGGCATTTGTATTCGACCAACACTGATGTTGAAGGATTTATCGACAATCTCGATGCCTGCGTGCCCGGTTGGGATGCCCATCCGGACGAAGCGGTGGTGCTGGGAGCCGGGGGCGCGGCACGTGCGATCGTGTGTGGGCTGATCGAGCGCGGCTTTTCCTGCATCCATGTGGTGAACCGTACCCTCGGCCGGGCGGAGGCGTTGCGCGCGCGGTTCGGACACTGCGTCCAACCGGCCCATTGGAGCGCTGCCCATCATTTGCTGTCGCGCGCCTGTCTGCTGGTGAATGCGACATCCCTCGGAATGAGCGGGCAGCCGAAGCTCGATCTCGATATTAGCCCGCTACACCAGGATACCGTGGTGGCCGACATCGTCTATGTGCCGCTCGTGACACCGCTGATCGCGGCGGCACGGGCGCGGGGAATGCCCACGGCGGACGGTCTCGGTATGCTGCTCTATCAGGCCGTGCGCGGATTTTCGCTATGGTTCGAGGTGCGGCCAGAAGTGACGCCGGAACTGCGGGCGACGGTCGAGGCTGACCTCGCACGCTCGCCCTGAAACAGCGCGAACCATCGTACACCGCCGGAATAATGCGAAGGCGAGGGGGGTTCTTAGCTTGATTGCGGCGGGGCTTCGCCGCAACGACACCTCAGGGAGGAACTGAAATGCAGATGATGACGAGAAGGGCGCTCGGCGTTGCCGGACTGGCCCTTATGGTCGCGACGACGGTTGCGTGGGGACAGGGCGCGCCGCCCGGACGCATTCGCGGCCAGATCGAGAAGGTCGATGGCGCGATGCTGACACTCAAGCTGCGCGATGGTGGTACCCAGGCTGTCAAACTTGCCGATGACGCGCGCGTTTCGGCGCTGGTCAAAGCCTCGCTTGCCGACATCAAGGCCGACAGCTTCATCGGCATCGCCGGCATGCCGCAGCCCGACGGGAGCATCAAGGCGTTCTCGGTGCATATCTTTCTTCCCGCGCAGCGCGGTGTCGTGCCAGACCGCCATGGACCGTGGGATGCAAAACCCGGCAGCACCATGACCAATGCCTATGTGACGAACATGGTGACCGCCAAGGACGGCGAAACGCTGATGGTCAAGTTCAAGGACGGCGAGAAGAAAGTCATCGTCACCCCCGAGACGGCGATCGCCGCAGCTGCGCCGGGCAACAAGAGCGAGCTCACGGCTGGAGTGCAGATCATCATTTTCGGCTGGGAGAAACAGCCGGATGGAACGGTGCTGGCGAAAACGCTTTACGTTGGTCGTGGCCTTACGCCGGCGATGTGATTGATCGACGTCGAACACAAAATGATCCCAACTGGCGCGCGCCATCACACTCTGGTGGCGCGCAACGCGTTCAAGGGACGATAAGATGAGCAAGACGATTCGGGTGGTGATTGCTGGCGCGGTCATCGCAGCGCTGGGCGCGGTGACCTCGGCGCTGCAGGCTCAGACCGTGCGCGTCGTCGGCACAATCGAAGCCGTGGAAGGTTCGACACTGGTCGTTAAGACCCGTCAGGGCGAGTTGAAGGTCAACATCGCCAGCGACGTCACTGTTTTCGGCGTCGAACGCAGGACGGTGAGCGATATCAAACCCGGTCAATTCCTCGGTGTCGGCGCCATTCCGCAACCGGACGGGACGCAGAAGGCGGTACGGGTCCAGATCTTTCCCGCGGGCGAAAGCCCGAATCCGGGTTTCCGCTCGTGGGAAGGAGCACCGCAAGGCACCATGACCAACGCCACGGTCGAAACTTCGGTGGTGGGAGTCCAGGGTCATGAGCTGATACTCAAGTACAAGGAAGGCGAGAAGAAGATTATCGTTACGCCGGAGGCCCAGATCGTCGGTACTGTTCGCGGAGATAAGAGCGAGCTCAAGCCTGGGGCCGCGATTTCAATCGCGCGCGCGACGAAAAAGCCTGACGGCACACTGGAGGCAAACCGCATCAGCGTCGGCCGCGAGGGCGTCGTGCCGCGATAGCGAGCGGTCGTGCGATCGGTCAACCGTCCCAGGCCTGCACCACGGTCTGCTTCGCGATCTTCGCCCGCGCCCAATTGATGATCCGACAAGATCAATGACTGCCTAGTTTTGCGGCAGAATCAAAACACAAAAAATTTGCCCAAAATTCGGTACAATTCGCGCTAACGTTTTAGATTCACCGAAGAATTTCCGGCGCAGGAGCCGCAGCGTCACAGCGCTGTTTTTTGGCATGACCGTTGCAAAACCTTCCCCGTAGGCGACGCCACGTTCAGCGCGGGGCCGCAAAGGGGAGCCCGTCACCATGTCCACCTTCGACAATCCATTCGATGCGAAGCGCCAACTCAATTCATCCGGTTGCGCATGCGGTCGCCATAGGAGTGAGCTCGAACACGAGCGGGACGTGAACGCACAGCTGCAATGCCAGCCGGCCCAAAGTGAAAAAAAACGTTACGAGAGCGTGGTTGCTTCGGCAGTGATGCGTGCGATCTTTCCGAAAGATGTCGCGCGACGCACGTTCTTGCAGTCGATTGGTGCCTCCACGGCGCTTGCGGCGCTCAGTCAAGTCTTTCCGCTGAAAACCGCTACCGAGGTGTTCGCGGAGGGCGGCCCACTCGAAAAGAAGGATCTCAAGGTCGGATTCATTCCGATCACATGCGCGACGCCGATCATCATGGCGCATCCGATGGGCTTCTATACCAAGCAAGGACTCAACGTCGAAGTGATCAAGACCGCCGGCTGGGCGGTGATCCGCGACAAAACGCTGAACAAGGAATACGACGCGGCCCACATGCTTTCGCCGATGCCGCTCGCGATCACGCTCGGGGCTGGTTCGAATCCAATTCCCTACACCATGCCGGCGGTGGAAAACATCAACGGCCAGGCAATCACCCTCGCTATCAAACACAAGGACAAGCGCGATCCGAAATCCTGGAAAGGGTTCAAGTTCGCGGTGCCGTTTGATTATTCGATGCACAATTATCTGCTGCGCTACTACGTGGCTGAGCACGGCATCGATCCGGATGCCGACATCCAGATCCGTGCAATCCCGCCGCCGGAAATGGTGGCCAATCTGCGTGCCGACAATATCGACGGGTTCCTGGCGCCCGATCCGGTGAATCAACGCGCGGTCTACGACGGCGTCGGTTTCATCCACTTGCTGTCGAAGGAAATCTGGGACCGGCACCCCTGCTGTGCGTTTGCGGCGTCTAAGGAATTCGTCACTGGCTCGCCGAATACCTATTCGGCTCTGCTCAAAGCCATCATCGATGCAACCGCTTTTGCGGCAAAATCGGAAAACCGCAAGCAGATCGCGGAAGCGATCGCGCCCGCCAATTACCTCAACCAGCCGGTGACGGTGGTCGAGCAGGTGCTCACCGGGAAATTTGCCGATGGCCTCGGTACGGTGAGAGACGTGCCCGACCGCATCGATTTCGATCCGTTGCCCTGGCATTCGTTCGCGATCTGGATCATGACGCAGATGAAGCGCTGGGGACAGATCAAGGGCGATGTCGATTACGCCAAGGTCGCGCAGGAGGTCTATCTCGCGACCGATACCGCCAAACTGATGAAGGAGGTCGGACTTACACCGCCGACCGCGACGTCGAAGACGTTCGTCGTGATGGGCAAGACGTTCGATCCGGCCAAACCCGAAGAGTACATCAAGAGTTTCGCGATCAAGAAGGCAGCGTAGCGTATGCCGAGTTCGATGAGGTTGCGAGCGGCCGTTGTTTCGGTTGTGCTGTTCCTTGCGTTCGTCGCCGCGTGGCACGTTGGCACCAGCGGCATCGGCGCGGTGCAGCCGATGGACCCGGAATACGCCAAGCTCATGGGCGTGACGGCGACCCAGGGCAAATCGGCGATGCCCGGGCCGCTCGACGTCGGCGCGAAACTCTGGGAGCACTTGAAGCGGCCGTTCTACGACAACGGGCCGAACGACAAGGGCGTCGGAATCCAGTTGGCCTATTCGATCGCGCGCGTGATGGCGGGATACCTGCTGGCGGTCGCGTTCGCAATTCCGATCGGGTTTCTCATCGGCATGTCGCCACTGATGAGCCGCGCGCTTGATCCGTTCATTCAAGTTCTCAAACCGATCTCGCCGCTCGCGTGGATGCCGCTGGCGCTTTACACGATCAAGGATTCAAGCCTGTCTTCGATCTTCGTCATCTTCATATGCTCGCTGTGGCCGATGCTCATCAACACTGCGTTCGGTGTGGCGTCGGTTCGCCGTGAGTGGCTCAATGTCGCCCGCACATTAGAGGTGGGAACGCTACGGCGCGCGTTCACCATTATTCTGCCGGCGGCCGCGCCGACCATTGTCACCGGCATGCGTATCTCGATCGGGATCGCATGGCTGGTCATTGTCGCTGCCGAAATGCTGGTGGGCGGCACCGGCATCGGCTACTTCGTCTGGTCGGAATGGAATAATTTATCAATTACGAATGTGATCAACGCGATCTTGTTCATCGGCGTGGTCGGCATGGTGCTCGATCTCATGCTGGCGCGCTTCACGCGGCTCGTGACGTTCCCCGAGTGAACGCATGACCGGCAAGTTCATCGCGATCGAAGGCATCGCCAAACGGTTTCCGGCCGCGGGCGGCGCCATCACTACGGTGTTCGAAGACCTGTGGCTCGCTATGAAACGCGGCGAATTCACCTGCATCATCGGCCATTCGGGCTGCGGCAAGACCACGGTGCTCAACATCCTGGCGGGCCTCGACGAGCCGTCGGCGGGCACGGTCATCGTCGACAACGAGGCGATCCAGGGCCCGAGCCTCGACCGCGCCGTGATCTTCCAGACGCACGCGCTCTTGCCCTGGCGCACGGTGATGGGCAACGTGGCCTACGCGGTGTCGTCGAAGTGGCGGACGTGGAAGG